>Ga0326597_10002343_pt1 | contig 28381 bp, 22 predicted proteins | sample RVTome_12_FD_203789 | JGI IMG/M metagenome (GOLD analysis project Ga0326597, IMG submission 203789) | Soil microbial communities from uranium-contaminated site in the Upper Colorado River Basin, Wyoming, United States - RVT100D185 | ecosystem: Environmental > Terrestrial > Soil > Contaminated >... | reverse complement strand
GACGTGACGCTGCCCTCCAGGAAGTTCGTTCGGCAACGCTACCCCCACCGTTACGCTTCACCGCCAGACCCCTGCGGAGCGCTGTGTGATCGATGTCGTTGTTCCCTCGGCATCGCCGCGAGACCTACTCGAACGAACGTTGCCCGCGTTGCGCACGGCCTTGCAACGAGCCGATGTTCCCAGCAGCGCTGTGCGTCTTGTCGACGACCGTCCTGGCCGTGACATCGGCGAGTTCGTCACCTCCTTGGGGTTCCAAGTGATCCGGGGTCCCCGTGCCGGTGCCGGCGCAGCACGAAATGCCGCCATCGTGATGGGATCGTCCGACACCCTTCTGCTGGTCGACGACGACGTGGAACTGGACCCCGATGCGATTGTCGAGGGACTAGCAGCCTGGGAAACCACAGGGGCGGATGCAGTCATGGGTGGGCTCCGGCCTCCCGCCGCGGCCGAGCCATGGTTGGAATGGACCTACCGGGACGGGACCATGACCGCGAACAACGGCTACGCCCGAGCCGGATGGTTGCCGGCGTCGTCGTTCGGTGTGGCGCTGGTCATCCTCTCCCGACAGGCCTACGACCTCGCGGGCGGGATCCCGGAACTGGACGGATGGGGCCCCGAGGACTCGCTCTTCGGGGCCCGGGCGGCACGCCGAGCCGAAGCGTTCCGTGTCTGGCTGGAGCCTCGGTTCTCGGGCATCCACCACTTCCACCCGACCTGGCCGGAGTGGCTCGACCGCCGAGAGCGGGCCGGTGCGCAGATCGCGGCCCTGCGCACGGAGATCCCCCAGGACGAACACAGGGATCTCGTCGACGCCTTCCGCCTCGGAGGTGAGGACCTCCGCTCGCGCATGAAGCTCTTCCTCGGGGGCACGGCGTGGCGGCCCCAGACGCCACCGCGCGCTCGACGAGTTGCTCGGGCTGCGGCTGCAGCGGCGGAGGCGCGTGGGTTCCTCGGTGCTTCGACCCCGGCTGCCTGATGGGATCCCTCGGACCGCTCGGTCGCATCGCATGGCGCCTCGCCCCGCGGAGGAGCCCGCCGCAGCACAGGCTTGCCCACCCCGGGACGGTCATCGGCGTGTACCGGAATCCTCACCGGGCGCGGGTGGAGGCGATGCTTGCCGAGTGCGACGCGGAAGGCTGGGGCCGATCGCTGTGGCAACTGGACGCGGACGGCGAGCCACTGGAGGGCACGCTGGGAAACGGGCCCGGCACCCGCACCACCCTGCTCAACAAACTCGCAACGAGTGCAGCCCCAGGGCCCCTCTTGGTTGTCGACGACGACGTCGACTTCGTCGAGAGTTTGTCGTCGCTACTTGCCGTGGTCGCGGCGCTGGACCTCGACCTTGCGCAACCGGCGATGACCTGGGATTCGCAGTTCAGCCATCCGATCACCGCCTGCCGGCCCTGGCTCATCGCTCGCGAGACCACCTTCGTCGAGGTCGGGCCGGTCCTCTACGTGAGCGAGCGTGCGCGCGACGTGGTCTTCCCGATGGACGAGTCCTACGGGATGGGATGGGGACTCGAGCTCCTCTGGCACGACGCCATCGTCGATGGGCGCCTGCGTGCCGGCATCATCGACGCCGCGCCGGTCCGGCATCTCGGTCAGGTTGGCGGCGGCTACGCCAAAGACCGGGAAATCGCGCTTCTCCAGGCGCGGCTCCAAGCTCGTGGGCTCAGGTCCATGCGGGACATCCAGAGCACGACGAAGCGGGTATGGCGGCGCCCAGCTTCGACGCCGTGAGCGAGAGGCCAGACGCGATTACGCTCGCGTCTGCTGCTGAACCGGGACCAGCCATCATCGCGAGTACCGCGCAAGTCGTCAACGTGAATGGTTGGAATGTCGTTGATGTCTCCCGCGACCAACTCATCCGAGAGCTCGCCGACCTGGCAACAAGTGGAAGGCCGTCTACCGCGATCTGCCTGCACGTCTCGGCCCTAGGAGAGCGAACGCCCCAGATACGACAGGCAATGCGACGCGTCGATATGGCGTACGCGGACGGCTGGTCGATAGTCGCCCTCGCGCGGATCGCCGGCGCGCGCAGGATTCAGAGGTCGACGTTGACCTACTTGGCGCACGACCTCTTGGACCACCTCGCCGATCGGTTGGGACGTCCCGTTGGGGTTGCACTTCTGGGCGGGCCGCCAGGCGTCGCCGAAAAGGCCGCGGCATCACTTGAACGTGACCACAAGTTGAAAGTGGTCTACACGGCCGACGGTTACGCCGAGCCCGCAATCTGGGAGCAGCGTCTGTCGGAACTTCGGCCACTGGAGCCGGACGTCATCTTCGTCGGTCTCGGGTACCCGCGCGAGGTCGAGTGGAGTGCCACCTATGTGGACAGCTTGACGTCAGGGCTCGTTCTCACGGCCGGGGGCTTTTTCGGCTACATGGTCGGGGATGAGCGGATTGCCCCCCGATGGATCCGTGCGTCCGCGTTGGAGTGGGCCTGGCGGCTCAGTCAGGATCCCAAACGCCTCTTCGGTCGATATGCCAGGGGTCTGGTGAACTTCCTGCGGATTGGGGCAGCCATGGCGTGGCAGCGCTGGCGACCAGGCCGATGACGACCCTTTCCCCGTCGCAGTGGCGAACTCGGCTAGGTCGAATTCTGGCCGTCATCGACGCGCTGGTGATTGCGCTTTCCTCCTGGTCGGCCTACGAGATCCGCATCACCCTCGCTGAAGCAGGAACGCTCCTGCCCTTCGACGACGTCCTCCCGCTGGTCGTCGGTGTCTTGCCCCTGTGGCTGCTCATCTTCTACTACGTCGGGGCCTACCGCCCCGAGTACCTCAATGCTGGCGCCGACGCATTCCGCCGCTTCTCGGCTGGCGTCGTCGGCGGGGTGCTCGCCGTGGGGTTCCTGTCGTTCGCCTTCCGCTTGCTGGTTCCCCGTGTGTACGTCCTACTCCTGGCGGTGTTCGTGTTCGTCCTGGGTGGACTGGCACGGGTGGCCGTCCGCCGACGGCTGGTCACGCAACGTGCACTCGGACGTCTGTCGCAGGGGTTCCTGGTCGTCGGGGTCGACGCCGAGGCCATTGCCACCGCCCGTTCGCTCGACGCCGATCCGATGGCCGGCTACCGGCTGATCGGCTATCTGACCGACGATGCTCCGGTCGGCTCGAGCGTCGACGGGCAGCGCGACGTCGTCGGCAGGCCGGCCGACGTGCTGGCCTTCGCTGAGGAACTCGGAGCGGGAATGGTCCTCGTGTCCCCGAACGGCCTGCCGGCCGGGACGCTTCGCAACCTCACCGTGCAACTCGAGGGGTCCCATGTCGACCTCGCCGTGGCCCCTTCGTTGTTCGAGGTCGTGTCGCGGCGCGTCCTCGTCGAGACCGTCGGCAACGTCCCGATCCTGCACGTCCAGCAGGTCCGCCTCACGACCGGAAAGGCGTTCCTCAAGCGGACGCTCGACCTGGTAGCCGCGACGAGCCTGTTCGTCGTGTCAATGCCGGTTGCCATCCTGGCGGCGCTGGCGATCAAGTTGGATTCCCGCGGTCCGGTCCTGTTCCAGCAACGACGCATCGGCAAGGACGGTCACTACTTCACCGTCCTGAAGTTCCGGACCATGCGCGCGGATGCCGAGGACGACCTCGACGCCCTTCGTGACTTCAACGAGGTCGGGGACCCGGACGCGCTGTTCTTCAAGGTGAAGGACGATCCTCGGATCACCCGCGTCGGCCGGTTCCTGCGGGCCTGGTCCATCGACGAACTGCCTCAACTCTGGAACGTCATCCGTGGCGACATGTCCATGGCCGGGCCGCGCCCGCTTCCCGGTGACGTCGAGACGTGGGAACCCTGGCAATTGCGCAGGCTCCGGGTCCGGCCGGGCATCACGGGCGTCTGGCAGGTCTCTGGTCGCTCGTACGTCGACACCGACGAAGCGGTCCGCATGGACATCTTCTACATCGAGAACTGGTCACTCGGGTGGGACTTGCTCATCATGCTGCAGACCGTCGCGGCCATCCTGCGTCGTGAAGGTGCGCACTGACCTGCGGCGTCAGGCCTTGTAGACCTCGACGACGGCGCCGAGGATCTGCAGCGCGAACGCCGATGCCAGCAGGGCGTTGAACACCATCGACAGGCGGGGGCTGTCCTTGATCCGCTCCTGCCATGCGAGGAACAGGAACGGGACGGCGACCCACACGGCCTCGAGTTGGTATCGGTACCCGAAGTAGAAGTCGCCGCCGATCCAGCCGCCCGCGCGAACCTGCAGGACGAGGTACGCCGCCGCCGACAGCGCAGCAGCCTTCACCCACGGTTCCGCGGCGCCCCAACCCTTCCGGAAGCCGACGGCCAGCGGGATCAGGAAGGCCGAGTGCAGCAGGAGCCCCCGGCTCGGGCTCATGAGGCTCAACCAAAGGTCTTGGAGGAAGGTGTCCGGCGGGCTGGTCAGCCTGGCCTGGTGGTAACCGCGATCGGCGTAGCCGCCGTAGACGCTCGTGACCTCGAAGAGCACGCGTGAATACACCAGGAAGGCGATGACGCCGAGTGCGCTCGTGACACCGATCAGCACGACCGGCCGCCAGTCGCGCTTCTTGAGGGTCACGTAGATCCCGGACGCCGCCGCGACCGCACCGGAGTACGGACGCGTGAACACCGCCAGCCCGTATGCCAGGCCCGATCTTGCGTAGGCCTGTTTCGCCATGAAGTACAGGCCGATGGCGAGCCAGAGCTGGTTCGGTCCGTGGGCCCAGGTCGAGTCCGCGGACACCGCCCACGTCGGGGTTGCCAGTCCCGCAGCCATCGCCGCAGCGATCGCATACCGGTTGGCGGCGAGGTTGCGGACCACCAGAGACATCGTCGCCACCGCGGCGGCCACGATCAGCGACGCGGACACCGCGGCCGGCCCAGTCCGAAACGGGACGTCGCCCAGCAGCAGTCGCTCGACGGCATAGGCCGGCACGGCCGCGAAGATCGATCCGGGGTTGCGGTTCGAGAAACGGCCACGGTCGCTCACCTCTGTCTCGGCCTCGGCGATGCGGTGGCCGAGGACCAGGTCGTCCTGGCTGGACAACTCCAGCGTGCCCTCGTGGACGAGCGTGTATGCCGGGATCGCCGACATCACCGCGTCGACGTGGACCTCGAAGTCCCACGTCGCCGTCGGTAGGTAGATCGCGGACATCACCGTGAACACCAGCAGCCACTGCCGACGGTCAGTGAGCCCGTCGACCCAGCCGCCGAAGCGGGTCAGGCGTCCGTCGGTCTGCAAGGCCACCCCATGTCGCACGCTGCGGGCGCCGAGGATACGGGCCACCGCCCCCATGTGATTGCGTTGGGATGAAGTCAGTCGGGCAGGCCGCCCACGTACAGCACGTGGACATCTTCGGGCACGAGGTCAGCGAACTCGTCTTCCTCGCTGACCTCACGCCACAGCACGAGCCAGTCGCCTTCTGGCGTTGCCACGGGAACGGCGAAAGACGGCGGATCCTGGAAACGCCGGAGGCGGTTTTCTCGGCTACCCGGGTTGGCTGCAACGCCGTCCAGCCCTTCCTCGACCATGTCCAGCGTCGGCCAGCGACCCTGATCGCGCTCCAGCGCCTCGTAGACCTCCAGTGCCTGCTCGAACAGCCCGAGATCAGCCACCGGAGGACCGAGCCGCACGCCGAACGGCGAGGTCGACCTTCGTCACGGACGTGGACCGTGCCGCACTCCGGGCAGCGTCGACGGCCTCGGGATCCTGGTGGAACCTCTGCTCGAGCTTGGTCACCACCGAGGCAGGTTCGAGTACGACCGAGCCGTCCTCGAACTGTCGGGCGACGAGGTGGGTGACATCCTCTCCGAAGAGGGAGCCAAGCGAGACACGCCGACGCGAGTCGAGCTCCAGCGTGGTTTCTTTGGGCATGGCGCACTCCTGATCCCGCACGCGCCGACGGTACCGGTCATGCCCCAATGGGGCAATGGGGTGATGGGGTTCAGGCAGACACGGGTTGCGCCGCGACCGCGACAGGCCACGGCGACAGACGGGACCAACGTCCCGCACAGCACCCTGCATACTGCGGGCGACGTCAGAGCTACCACCGCGGAAGGGGCGTTGCATGGCCGACGGGGGTGACGTCACCGCGGCGATCCCGACGGGACGCGGCACCCTCCGCCGGTTCGCGGTCCTTGTCGCCGTGATGGCCGCGATCTACCTGCCGACCGCCACGTACGACGGCGCACAGTCGACCGACCCTGGGATGGTCGCCGTGTCGGCATGGACGCTGGCGGAGCACGGGACGCTCGACCTCAGCAGCATCGCCGACGCCTTCGCCGTCGACGAGGTCGCCACCGGGCAGACCGTCGAGGTCGACGGCCGCATTTACACGAACCGCTTCCCCGGCACGATCTTCCTCGCCACGCCGTTCTTCCTGATCTTCCCCGGACCGTTCGTCGCAGCCGGGGTCGCCGCGGCCGTCGTCGCCGCGTTCATGATCGGTTTCCTGTACCTCGTCCTGGCCCGACTGCTCGAGGAGCGGCAGGCCGCCGTCGGCGCCGTGGTCTTCGGACTGTCGACCGCCACCTGGTCCGTGTCCGCCAACGCGATCTGGACGCACGGGCCGGCACAACTGTGGCTCGTCCTGGCGATGCTGGCGATGGCCCAGCAGGCCTGGGCGACCTCCGGCCTGGCCTACGGGCTTGCCCTGTTCACGCGTCCACACCTGGGGGTGACGGCGGCGGTCGCCGGGCTGTGGACCTCGTGGGAGGAGCGCCGCCTCGCCCCGGCGGTGCGGATCGCCGCCACCGCCGCGCTGGGTCTGGCCGGCTACCTCGTCTACACCCGACTGCTGTTCGGATCGTGGACCCTGTTCGGCGGGTACGGCGATGCGATGGGGGACAACCTGGCTCAGCGCGGGCCCGTGGACTTCGCTGTCGACGCGTTCTGGACGCTGTTCCACCCGCAACGCGGCGTGGTCGTCTACCTGCCGGTGCTGCTGTGGCTGGTCCCGAGGATCCCGGGCAGTTGGCGTACGGCGCCGACCTGGGTCCGGTCGTCCGCACTGGCCGGTGTGGGCTACTTCGTCGCCCAGGCGTGGATCAACCGCTGGTCGGGCGGGGACGGCTACTGGACCTACCGCTACCCGCTCGAGTCGCTGACGCTGCTCGCCCCGCTGCTGGCCATGGCCTTCGTCCGCCTCGACCCGGGCCGCCGAAGGATCGCCTGGATCCTGGTCGCCGTGTCCGTGGCAGTACAGGCGGCCGGTGCCATCCTGAACCTGAGGACCTGAGGTGGTCACCGACGGACAGGCAGACTCCTGGGCGTTGCCGGCCTGGGCCGAGCGGATCGTCCTGATCCTGGTCCTGTCCGTCGGGGTCCTCGGTCTGGTCGCGACCGCGCTTGCGCTGCTACAGGTCTTCCGCCCGTGGTTGGCGCTGGTCCTGGCCGTGCCGTTGGTCGTCGCTTGCCTGGTGTTCCTGGGACCGGTCCGTCCTGCGGATTCGGCCCCACGTTCCGTCCATGCCGCGGCGGCCGTGGGACTGCTGCTGGTGCTCGCTGGAACGGTGTTCAACGTCGTGCACGCGACCGAGCACCTGCTGATCGGCCGGGACCCCGGCATCCACGTCGTCGCGGCCCGGGCACTGGCGACCGAAGGCGACCTGTTCATCCCGCACGACGACTACGGCGCCGCAGCGGACCCCGAGTTCCGGTTCATGGCCGGAGGCCAGTACGAGTGGGGGACCGACGCCATCGTCCCCCAGGGCCTGCACCTGCTGCCGTCGATCCTGGCGGTGGCGTGGGGGGTCGGCGGAACGCCATGGTTGATTGCGCTGCCGGCCGTGCTCGGAGGTATCGCCCTGCTGGCGTTCTTCGCGCTCGCGGCACGTTTCGTACGGCCATGGTGGGGGGTGGTCGCAACCGCAGTCCTGGCGGTCAGCCTCCCGCAGGTCCACTTCGGGCGGGACGCCTTCACCGAGATCCCGAGCCAGGTCTTCGTGTTCGCCAGCCTCTGGGCCATGTCCTGGGCCGTGTCCCGGGCCAGTCCTGACGACCGGCGTGCCTGGTGGGTACTGGCCGGGTTCTTCGCAGCCCTGACGGTCGCCACCCGCCTCGACGGACTGCTGTTCTTCGCGCCGTTGCTCGTTGCGGTAGCGCTGCTCGATGCCGGGGTCGTCCTGCAGCGGGCGATGCCCGGTGCCGTGCACTCGTTCGCGATCGGGGCGACCCTGCCGCTCGTGGTGGCCACGGCCAACCTGGTTGGCCCCGGGCGGCCGTACGTCGCGGGCCGTGCCGCCCAGTTCATCCTGCTCGTCGGCCTGCTGGCCGAGTGCGTGGTGCTGGCACGGATGGTCCTTCGCAGGACCGACCCGGAACGGCGGGAGGCGTGGCGACACCGGTTCGGCGTGATCGTGCGACGGGGTTCGATCGTGGTGCCGGTCGTGTTGGCAGTGGCGTGGCTGGCGGTGCCCTTCCTTGTCGATGCCGGGATCCTGCCGGCACGGGCACGCCTCGGGCGGCCCACCTACGGCGAGTACGGGCTGGCGCGGATCGCGATGTTCTACGGCCCGGTCACGCTGGCCGCGGCACTCGTCGGCCTGGGGATCATGTTGCGTCGGCAACAGGACCGGCCGTCGGCCGTCGAGGTCGGCCTGCTGGTGTCCGCCATCCCCACCGTCGGCCTGTACGTGCTGTGGGCTCCCTACATCTTCCCGGACCTGCCGTGGGCCATGCGGCGGTTCCTGCCGGTCGCCATCCCGGCCGTCGTCCTCCTTGCGGTGGTCGCCGTCGACCATGTCGCCGAGCGCGCCGCAGCCCGCCATTGGGCCGCCGGTGCCGGCCTCGCAGCGGTGTTGGTCGGCGCTCTGCTCGTCGTGCCGCTCCGCACGGTGGCGCCCATCGCGGACGTCACTCGCTTCCAAGGGATCGTTGCCGGGGTCGAAGCGCTGTGCGAGCAGGTGCCTGACGACACGGTCGTCGCGTTCGCCGCCGACCGGGGCGAGAACGACGTGACGCTGTCGGCCGCCGTGCAGGCGTTCTGCCAGGTCCCCGTCATGATGTACTCGCGGCACGTGCACCGCCGGGAGCCCGTCATGACCGCGGACTATCAGCCGATCGCCGACGCGGTCGCCGCGTCGGGCAGGACGTTGATGTTGTTGAGCCGCGACCCTCCGGCAGACGTCGGCGAGGACGATGTCACCCTGCTCCTGGACATCGGCGCCCCCAACCTGCGGTGGGAGTACACCGAGCCGCCCGACACCTGGACCCGGTGGCCGATCCGCCTGCACGCCACCATGGTTCCCGGCCGCGACACCTAGATGCCTGACCGCCCGACTCCCGCGATCTGGCCGGCCTTCGTGACCGTGGCGGCGGTTGCGCTGTTGCCGTTCCTCGAACTCGTGGCCGGCAACCTCGGCGAGACGCTCCGGCCCTTCCGGATCCTCCTGTATGCGTCGGTCACGGTCGTGCTCGGGCTCGGCATCGTTGCGCTGTTCAGGCGTTCGCCGCACGGGGTCCGTCGCGCGGCCGTGATCGTGGCGGCGCTTCTGTGGATGTTCTTCCACCTCCCGACCATCCGGGGATGGTGGGATGGCGTGGGGCTCGACGCGCCTCCGCTGGTCGAATGGATCGCCGCCACGGCCATCGTTGGACTGGTCGTGCTGCCCCTCAGCCGGTCGACGGGGGTGCAGACGTGGGCCGCCGTCGTCGCGCCGGTGCTGCTGGTCCTGCCGGTCGTCCAGATCGCCGGTCACGTCCTGACCGGAGGGACGGCCATTGCGCCGGAGTCGCAGGGTCTCGCGCTCGAGGCCGTGGACCGGCCCAGCGTCTACTTCTTCGTCGTCGACGGGTACGACCGCGCCGACGTGATGGAGGAGATGACCGGCCTGGACATCACCCCGTTCCTGGCCGAACTCGAGCAGCGCGGGTTCGTCGTGTCGGATCGGGCGAACGCCAACTACCCCACGACCTTCCTGTCGCTGGCGAGCACGCTGTCGATGGACTACCTCGTCGACGAGACCGACCAGGTCACCCGCTACCGCCAGTTCTATGAGCGACTGCAGGGCGACAACGTGGTGGTCGAGACCTTCCGCACACTCGGCTACCGATACGTCCACGCGTACCCGGGCATCTGGGACGGCACGGCGTGCCCGACGGACGCCGACCGGTGCTTCGGTGACAGCGACATGCTGACCGAGACGGACTGGGCGATCCTGCGGCGGACGCCGATCGGCCCACCGTTGGCGACTGCGACCATGATCGACCGGTGGGCCCTGCACTCCGACCCCTCGCATGTGGTCGATCAGTTGCTCGCCGACCGGCCGGACGTCCCCTACTTCATGTTCTCGCACGTGATGGCGCCACATCCTCCGTTCGTTCGTCGTGCGGACTGCTCCGTGCGCCACGACGTCGTCATCGACATCAGCCGCTGGCCCGACCCCGACGAGTACGCCGACTTCGTCACCTGCCTGAACGGGCAGCTCCGCGAGGCGTTCGACCGCATTCTGGAGGTCGACCCTGACGCCGTCATCATCCTGCAGGCCGACCACGGATCGGGGTTCACCTGGGCGGTCCCGGAGCGGATGCCGATCCTCAGTGCGATGCGGGTCCCGGAGCCGTGCCGGGCAGCGGTCCCCAGCGACCTCGGTGCGGTCAACACGTTTCGGATCGTGTTCGACTGCCTGACGACGACCGACTTCGAACTGCTGCCGAACCGATCGTTCAACCTGAACTACGAGGACCCCGACGTACGCGACGTGACGGCCGAGGTCTGGGGTGGCGAGTGACGGGCAAGCGTCGCGACGAAGGGCCATCGACGTGGCCGGCCTACGTCGCCGTCGCAGGCGTCGCGGTGCTGCCGGTCCTCGAACTCCTCGCCGCCAACACCGACGGTTCCCTGGCCTACGGGCGGCTGATCGTCCACGGCGCCGTGTCCGTGGCGATCGCCGTGGCCGTTCTGGCCGGGTTCGCACGCTGGCGGCCCGAGCGTGCTCGCCGAACCGCGGTGCTGCTCGTGCCGCTGCTCTGGTGGTTCTTCCACATGCCGGTGATCAACGGGGGCCTCGATCGGTACGGCGCCGACGCCCCCGATCTCGCCGCATGGGCGATCGTCGGCGCGTTCACCGTGGCGTTGCTCCTGCCGTTCCGTCGGGTGCGCGCGGTCCAGAGTTGGGTCATCGTCGTCGTGCCGTTGCTGCTCGTGGTGCCGATCGTCGATCTCGTCACCACACCCGCCGACGACACTGGGCAGGCGGTCGCTCCGGACGACGGGATCGCCGAGTCCGCCGAACTCCGACGTCCTGCCAACGTCTGGTTCTTCCTGGCCGACGGCTACGCCCGGGCCGACGTGGTCGAGGAGCAGACCGGGCTCGACGTGGGTCCGTTCGTCGACGACCTCACCGACCGGGACTTCGTCGTCTCGGCGCACGCCAACGCCAACTACCCGGTCACGTTCCTGTCGATCGCGAGCACGTTGTCCATGGAGTATCTGGCCGACGACACGGTCCCGATGACCTCGCTGGACCCCTTCCATGCGCGGATGCGAGGCGACAACGCGGTTCGGGCCAGTTTCGCCGCGCTCGGGTACGCCTCGGTGCACGCACACTCAGGTTTCCTCGACGATATGGCCTGCACCGACCTCGCCGACCTGTGCCTCGGTGACGGCGCCGTCCTCACCGAGACGGACTGGGCCTTCCTGAACAAGACGCCGCTGGGGGAAGTGGTCGGTCAGGTGACCGGGGTGCGCCGGCTCGCACTGACCGCTGACCCCGAACACGTCGTCGCGCAGGTGATCGGTGCCGAGGTCGGCGAGCCGTACTTCGTCTTCGCCCACCTGCTCGCCCCACACCAGCCGTACGTCCGCCGCGCCGACTGCAGCCTGCGCCAGGACGTGACGTTCGACATCGGCGCCAGTGCCGACCCCGACGGTTACGCCGGTGCTGCGGCCTGTCTGAACCGTCAGCTCGTGGCGGCGTTCGATGCGATCCTGGCCCGTGACCCCGACGCCGTGATCGTCCTGCAGGGCGACCACGGGACCAAGTTCGCGTACGAGCCCGGCCAGCGCATGCCGATCCTGAGCGCCATCCGGCTCCCGGAAGCCTGCCGGTCGTCGGTGCCTGACGACCTGTCGTCCGTCAACACCTTCCGCGTCGTGTTCGGCTGCCTGACCACGGCGGAACTGCCGCTGTTGGAGAACCGTGCCTACTGGGTCGAGTACCGGGAGACGCACCTGACCGACATCACGACCGAGGTCTGGGGCACAGGCTGACAGCGACAGGCCGACCGCTGACCCCAGCGGCTGCCTTACGCGTCCCTCACCACCGGGGCGGGGATGGTCACCCGGGCGATCGTGCCGCCGTCGGTGTGCGGGCGTACCTCCAGGGTCCCGTTGATCCGCTGCACCAACTTGGTCGCCGTGTACAGACCGAGACCCAGCCCACCGTGCCGCCTCGTCGTCGACTGGTCGCCCTGCACGAATGGCGTCCCCAACCGCCGCATGATCTCGGGGTCGATCCCCGGTCCGTGGTCCCGGATCTCGATCCGCAACATGACCGTGTCGGCCTCGGCTCGGACCTCCACGGGCTCGTCGTCCGGCGAGAATCGCAGCGCGTTGTCCAGCAGCGACCGCACCACCGTCTCGACGAACGGCGCCTTGACCAGCACCCGCACGTCCCCGACCCCGTCCTCAACCAGCACCCTCGGCCGCAGCGAGGTCGGCACCGACCCGACCGCACGGCGCAGCAGCTCGTCGACGGCCATCGGAGCCGGCTCGTCGTCCTCCACCTGTGTCGAATCGGACGCCGCCAGCACCAGCGACACCAATGACGTCAGGCGGTCACACGACCGCTGCATCGACACCATCAACGGCTGCAGCGCCGGAAGGATCTCCTGCCGATCGTCCAGCAGTTCCAACCCGCCCTTGATCACCGTCAACGGAGTGCGCAGCTCGTGCGACACCGTCTGGATCACCGCATCCCGCTGCAACACCACGTCACGCTCGATGCGGGTGAGCTCCTGCTCTCGCCGTGCCAGGGCGACCTCCCGCGCCTGGCCCGCCCGCCGGTGCTCCACCAGCGTCGCCATCAGCATCCCGATCCCGAGGAGGAACAACGCCCGCACCCCCCAACCGACGTGGAAGTCCCAGCCGCGCTCGAACCCCGCGCCCGGCACCAGCGGTCCTGCCAGCAGCCCAGCCGCCAGGCACGTCACCGCGGTCAGCCTCACACCGAGGTAGACCGCCGCCAGCACCACAGGGACGTAGAACCAGTGGCGGGATATGGAGGCATCCGTCCCCGACAGCGCCGCAAGCATCCACGCCAGTGCCAGCCCGGTGGGAACTCCGACCCAGCCCAGCTTCCGATCCTGCACCGCCATGCCCTTGCTCCGACTCCCGCCGGACCGCTCAATCGTGGGCTCCCGGCCGCAACCCTAGCCGTGGTCTGCCGGCAAAGGTCCGGTCGTTGTCGGCAGCATGGTTCATTCACACGCCGTCGTCACGCACCGCCCCACTGTCCACAGGCTCCGCCGCGCGCACGGGCGGGCGTCCCGGCCCGCGGCGACACTTGCCGCCTCACCGACAGAGTGGTACATAACAGTGACAGTTTCCGTACAGAGCGTGGGTGACGCGGTGGCAATACAGGTGCCCATCAGCGACTACAGGGCCAACCTCAAGGCCTGGCACGAACGCGTCCTAGCTGGCGAGGACATCCTCATCACCGAGCACGGCAAGCCGGTGGTCCTGGTCACGCTGCCGAGTGAAGAGGCGTTCTTCCAGGAACTCGAACGACGGGGCGTCCTGACCCGCCCCACGCGCAAGCCCTCGCTCGACGAGCTGCCGCGCTTCACCCTCACGCGCCGCTCCGAGGACATCATCGACGAGATGCGCGGCGAGTGATCGCGGTCGTCGATGCCAGCGCCGCTACGAAGCTCTTCGTGGAAGAGTTCGGTAGCGACGTCGTCCGTGGACTGTGGATCGAGGTCGAACTGTCCGCGCCCACGGTCCTGCTCGCTGAGCTTGCGGCCGCGGTCGGACGTGGGCTCGATGGCGGGGCATACCAGCGATCAGTCGAGGCTGTGGACTTCGTCCGCCACTCTGGGCAGCTGCGCGACGTGGACGAGGACCTGGCCCTTCGCGCTGCAGCGTTGGCCGCGGCAAGAGGTGTCCGAGGCATGGACGCCATCTACCTCGCCACCGCCATCGAGATCGCCGAACGCGGGCTCGACGTCGCCCTGCTGTCCTTCGATGCCCGCCAGCGAGAGGCCGCCCTCGACGTAGGGATCGCAGTCATCCCCGCCGAGGTCCCCGACCGCTGACGGCAACGCGCCAGGCTGCATGAGATGTAGTCCAGAAGGTGCATGAACTGGATGCCGTGTCGGACAGTGACGGCTGACTCACGCTTCCGTGGGTCGCGTCATTCGTAGCAGCGTTGCCCTGACCTGCGCCGGATCATGGATGTCGACCAGCGTCCCGAGAGCCTCGTCGGCTTCGGGCCAGCGCGCCTGGTCGCCCACGTTCCTCCACACCTTCGGGTGCGTCGTCGGCTGGGTGTCTTCGTCGTCGTAGCGCAGTTCTTCGAACAACTTCTCGCCCGGACGGGCGCCGGTGAAGACGACCTCGATGTCCCTGCCCGCCTCGAGGCCCGATAGCCGGATCATCTCGTTGGCGAGGTCGACGATCCGCACCGGGTCACCCATGTCGAGGAGGAAGACCTCCCCATGCTCGGTCGCCAGCGTGGCGGCCTGCAGCACCAGGCCAGCCGCCTCGGGGATCGTCATGAAGTAGCGGGTCATCTCCGGGTCGGTCACCGTCACCGGCCCGCCCGCGGCGATCTGCTCGCGGAAGATCGGGATCACGCTGCCCGTCGATCCCAGCACGTTGCCGAACCGGACGGACACGAACCTTGCGTGCGGGTGGCGGTGAGCGACCTCGGTGACATACCGCTCCGCCAGGCGCTTGGTCGCGCCCATCACCGACGTCGGGTTCACCGCCTTGTCGGTGGACACGAGCACGAACACCTCGACACCGCTGCCATCAGTGGCGCAGGCATCGGCGACCACCCTGGTCCCGACGACGTTGTTGAGGACCGCCTCTGCAGGGTTGTCCTCCATCATCGGGACATGTTTGTGTGCCGCCGCGTGCAGGACGACCTGCGGCCGGTGCTTTGTCAGGACCTCCGTGATCCTGCGCCGGTCCGCCACGTCGCCGATCAGCGCACGGATGTCGGCGCCCTGTTGGTCGGCAAGGCCGCCGGAGCCGCCGACGCCGCGGAGGTCGCGGTCCACCTGCCACAGCGCATGCTCGGACCGTTCGAACAGCAGCAGCGTCGCCGGCTGGTAGCGCAGCACCTGGCGGCACAGTTCGCTGCCGATCGAGCCTCCGGCACCGGTGACCAGCACCGTCCTACCCGAGACCAGCCAGGCGATGGCGTCGTCGTCGAGATCGACCGCAGCCCGGCCCAGCAGGTCCTCGATCGCCACCGGACGGATCCGCGAGATCGCCACGTTGCCGGTCACCAACTCGTCGAGTCCCGGGACGATCTTGGTCTCCACGCCCGCCTGTTCGCAGACGTCGAGGATGTGACGGATCTGCTCCCCGGTCGCCGCAGCCATGGTGATGACCGCCAGCTCCACATGGTGCGCGGCGACCAGGTCGGGCAGCGTGTCGATGGTGCCGAGGACCTCCAGGCCTTCGGCCTCGCGCCCCTGCTTGGTGGGGTCATCGTCCACGAACCCCACGGGGACCAGCCCGAGGTCAGGACGGCGGGCGAGTTCCCGCGCCATCATGACGCCGGCGCTTCCGGCCCCGACGAGGATCACGCGGCGCTCTTCGACGGGCGCGCGGCTGATGCGGGCGTTGGCCTCGCGGCGCTCGAGCTGCACGCGGCGGCCCAGCCTCACGCTCAACAGTCCGGCGATGGCGAGCAGGGTGTCGACTGCGGTGACGCGGTAGCCGGCGAACGGCAGGCCCTCGAAGCCTCCGGCCAGGGCGGTGAACGCCAACCTCAGGACGACCAGTGCGGCGGTGGCCGCGAGCATCGCTGCCGTGACGTCGCGGACGTCGCGCATGGACACGAACCGCCATGCGCGGCGAGCCATCCTCCAACCGGCGAGCATCCCGAGCTGCACCGCCGTGCCGACGGCAACCATTACGGCGATGGGGACGTGGGAGTCGTCGGTCAGTGCGCCAGGGTGCACCAGCCAGGTCGCCGCCAACCACGCGCTGCCGAGCACCACGGCGTCGACCGCTAGGCGGACGGCCCGTAACCGGTGTGCGCTGGTGGACATGACGGTCTTCCGTGTCGTCGGCGGTCGACCTCGACCGGATCGGTTCGCAGGCTACGTGAACCGCCCGTGCCCGCTGCGGCACAGTGGTGCAGGCCCTCGCGTCCAGTCGGACCGACCTTGATTGGTCGCCTTGGCCCGAATGCCCCGGGCCTCTGGTCCCGACGTGCTCCCGTGCCGTTGACCACGAATCGGGCGCATCGGACACTGCCGCCCGGTGCGCGCGATTACGGGTGGAGGTCAACGTGGGCCAGACGGCGGACGCGGTGCTCGACCAGAAGATCGAGATTCTCGAGACCCTCCAGAAGCTCGACGAACTGCTGAGCCAGGCCCAGACCGGCGCGAAGATCGCCGGCGCCAAGCCAGAGACGGGCGACGCCTTCACCGACTACCAGATCGAACAGATCGTCGACCTCACCAAGCAACTGTCCGAGACGGTGAACGAGGCGCTCGAGCCGGCCTCAGCGGCCAAGACCGGCATCGACGTGGCTCAGGCGCTGGTCCGCCTGCACGAGGCCGCGCTGGCCGCCAAGACCTCGACCGGTGCCGAGAAGGCCGACCAGTTCGCCAAGCTCGTGTCGTCGTGGGGCGGCGCCGCCGAGGCCCTGCCGTGGCTGATCCGCGGCATGTCCTTCAACCCCATGTTCACGATCTACTTCTTCTACCTGACCAAGTCCCTCGAGGCGCTGGCCGTCTCGATCGGCGTCATCGAGGAGTACTACGCCACCGCGACCGGGATCTGGCCGGACGTGCTCGAGCCCGCCTACCTCGACAAGCTCGCCGACGCCGCCGCGACGCGGCAACAGCGCGAGGACGCCCGCGCCGCGATGGAGCACGAGCTGTGGCAGCTCAAGACGCAGCGGTGGATCAACCAACGTGTGGCGCACCGCCGCAACGCCGGCGCCGCGCTCGAGCACTGCTTGCGCAACCTTTCGGACAAGTACGGGGCCGACTTCCCGTCCACCCCGGAAGGGCTGGAGACCTACGTCGCCGCGGTGAACCAGCTCGAGTCCGATGCGATCGCGGCGTTCCAGCTCGCGCAGCAGCTCGGCGACCCTGAAGCAGCCGCGGCCGCCGCACGCGACGCCGGCGCCAAGGGTGACGAGGTCCGTGAACACCGCCGCCGCCTCGCCGAGCTGTACGACTGCATCGACAAGACATTGCGGTACACCCACCGGCGGGCGGTCCCGGTGGCCGCGCCCGAGGAACGCCCCGGCATCCTCGCCACGAGCTGGAAGTACGTCGCGGGCGGCGCAGTCGCGCTGCTTGCCGTGATCGGTGGCTACCTCGGCCTGCAGTCGGACGGGGACCCGGTGGCCACGCCGTCGGCACCGGCGTCCACCCCATCGACGTCGGACTCGGCGAGCCAGGACCAGGTCACGCCTTCCTCCTCGCCCGTCGCGGCCGCACTGGACCCGCACGAGAGGTTCCGGGGCGCGCTACCCGATGGGTTCGACTTCGCCGGCCAGTTCGGGACCGAGCCGTGCGACGTGTACGACCTCACTGGCCGAGTCGAGGTCGCCGGCAACGGCGTCGCGACGATGACGCAGACGGCCGGCGGGGCCGACTTCCAGGCCAATCGCGGCGGCGTCCTGGCGGTCAGCGACCGGTACGTGGTCGTCTGGGCGGCTGCTGCCGCCGACGCGTCGTACGGCGAGGCCTGGCTGGTCGTCGTCGACATGGCCGCGGTCGAGAACGGCAGCGCGCTGGGCGACGCCGTGCGGGTCCTCAATGTCAACGGTGACACCGACAGCATGGTCGCCAACAGCGAGGTCGGGGCCGCGGTCGGCGAGTTCGTCGGCAATCTCGATGAGGCGGGGGTGACGGCGCTCACACCCGAACAGTTCGCGCAGGCCATGCAGGCGACGCCGTCGGCGTGCTCTGGCGAACTACGCGACCAGACCGTGGCGAGCCGCTGATTCAGGCGGTTTGCACTGGTAGGGCTGAGTGTTGCGTGCCGGGTTCGTAGACTCCCGCCGACCTTCCGGGGTGGTTCGCGTTGAGTTACGACATGGTCGTCACCCTCGTGGTGATGGCAGCGGTCGTGGTCGTACTCGTGCGGGAGTGGCTGCCTCCGGCCCCGACGATGCTTGCATCGGTTGTCGTGCTCGTGTTGGGGCAGGTGGCAACGCCCGAGCAGGCCTTTGCCGGGTTCTCGTCGTCCGCCACCCTGACGATCGCCGGCCTGTTCGTGGTGGCCAGGGCCCTGCAGGTGCACGGAGGTCTCGATGCCGCCTTGGCACGGCTGCTGGGCGACGCCCGGTCGGACCGTGGGGTGCTGGTGCGGCTGACGGTCCCGGTGCTGGCGGCATCGTCCGTCATCGCCAACACACCGCTGGTCGCCACGCTGGGGCCGATGGTGCGGACCTGGTCCGAGCGGCACGGCAAGTCGGCGTCGAAGTTCCTCGTCCCGGTGTCGTTCGCCGCCATCCTCGGAGGCGTGATCACGACCATCGGGACCTCGACGACCCTGGTCGTGTCGGGATTGGTGGCGCAGTCTGGGCAGGCCGGGTTCTCGTTCTTCGAGGTCCTGCCGCTCGGCCTGCCGGTCGCGCTGGCCGGCGGGGTCGTGATGGTCGTACTGGCGCCGAGGCTGCTGCCGGACCGGTCGTCGAGCTACGAGCAGGTGGCGTCGCACGAGCGTGACTACACGTTCCGTCTACAGGTCGCCGGGGGAGGATCGCTGGACGGTTCGACCGTCGCCGATGCCGAGTTGAGGAACCTCACCAACGTCTACCTGGCGGCCATCCAGCGTGGGGCCAGGGAGGTGTCGCCGGTGCCTCCGACCGAACGGCTGGTCGGAGGGGACGTGCTGACGTTCGTCGGACGGGTCGACCGGGTGGTCGACCTGGCGGCCAGGGACGGGCTGGTGCATGCGGACGAGACCCAGGCCGGGTTCCTCGAGGGCGACGGCCACGTGCTGGTCGAGGCCGTGGTCGGCGGCAACTCTCCGCTGGTCGGTCGGACGCCCAAGCAGGTGGCGTTCCGGGGCCGCTACGGGGCAGCGATCGTGGCGGTGCACCGGCAGGGCGAACGGGTGGACGCCAAGCTGGGCGAGGTGAGGTTGGAGCCCGGCGATGCTCTGCTGCTGATGACCGACCACGACTTCGCCGACCGCTGGAGGGTTGGCCGGGACTTCGCGGTCGTGCTGCCCCACGACGTCGGTGCGGTCGGGCCGTCGCGCCGTCGTCCTCTGGTCGTGGGTGTGGCGGTGGCGATGGTGGTTGCGGCAGCGGTCGGGGTGCCGATCCTGACGGCGGTCCTTGCGGCGTGCCTGCTGCTGGTCGGCAGCCGGACGCTGAGGTTCTGGGATGCCAGGTCGGCCCTGGACGTCGACGTGCTGTTGATCGTGGCGTCGGCGATCGGGCTGGGAGGCATCGTGACGTCGTCCGGTCTGTCGGGCGAGATCGCTGGGGTGATCGATGGGGTTGCGGGTTCCGGCGGGGTGGTGGCTGCGCTGGCGGCCGTGCTGCTGGGGACGCTGGTGCTGACGGAGGTCGTGACCAACGTCGCTGCGGCGGCGTTGATGGTCCCGATCGCCCTTGACGTGGCGGTGCGGGTCGGGTCCGAGCCAAGGGGTTTCGCCGTGGCCGTCGCCGTCATGGCGTCGTCGAGCTTCCTGACCCCGATCGGGTACCAGACCAACACGATGGTGTATGGGCTGGGTGGGTACCGGTTCGGGGATTACTGGAGGCTGGGCCTTCCGCTGACCCTGACGGTGTTGGCCCTGGCGCTCGTGCTGGTCCCGACGGTCTGGGGCTGACCCGGCGCGGTCCGGGTGCGGTCCGGGTGCGCGTGTCTCCCGCCGAGGTCGTGCACCGCCAGTCCCGTATATGGGACAAACGGTTCCCGACCGATCGTGGCGGGAGGTGTGGCGGGCTGATTCCGCGGAAGCACGAGCCCAGCGAGCATTGCCAGAACTATACTTCGATACACTGTATCCAAGTACACTTTAGGAGCGGGCACATGCGGTTCGTCGGTAGACAACGGCTGTTTGCGTGGCTCGATGAGGAACTTGCCCGTGTCACACCGTCGCATGGCCGCTTCCTGGCGCTACGCGGACGCCGACAAGTCGGCAAGTCCCGGCTCGTCACCGAGTGGTTGGGCCGCCAGGACCGGCCCTACCTCTACTACCAGGCGCTGAACAAGCCCGTCGATCAGGAGCTCGAGTCCTTCGCGGCGGCCATCGGCCGGTCGAACCTCGGCGCACTTCCCTCACTTGTAGGTGCCGGTGTCCGCTGGGCCGGCTGGGAGCAGGCGTTCGACACGCTCGTGCTCGCCGGCGGTGAAGGGCCACTCGGCGACGCCCCCGCGGTGATCGTCATCGACGAGCTTCCCTACCTGATCGACAACGACCCGAGTTTCGAAGCCACGCTGCAGGCCGCGTGGGACCACAAGTTGCAGCACACCGGGATTCTGCTGATCGTCATCGGCTCCGACCTGCACATGATGGAGGCGCTCGGGTCCTACGACCGGCCGCTGTACCAGCGGATCGACGTTCAGCGCCAGATCCATCCACTCAACGTCGCCGAGGTCGCCGACCTGCTCGACAGCGACCCGGTCGACAGCTTCGACACGTACCTGATGACAGGCGGATTCCCGAAGGTCGTGGCCTCGCGCGCCGAACACAGGACCACGGCCAAGTTCCTCGAGGCGGCCATGCAGGACGAGGCGCACCCCCTCGTCTACACCGGCGAGCAGATCCTTTCCGCGGAGTTCCCACCGGGCGTGAACGCCCGGACCGTCCTCGAGGCGATCGGCGCTGGAGAGCGCGCGTGGTCTGCACTTGCCAGTCGCACGGGCATCCAAGGCCGCAACCTGTCACTGAGCATCGACAAGTTGATCGACAAGGGTGTCGTCAGCGCCGACGACCCGCGCTGCATCCGGCAGATCAGCAAGCGCACCCGCTATCGGGTCAACGACCCGTACCTGAGGTTCTGGCTGCGGTTCCTCGCCGACCGTGTTCCCGACATCTCCCGTGGCCGCGGCGACCTCGTGCATGCGGACGTCACGTCTTCATGGCACGACTACGCCGGAACCGCCGTCGAGCCGCTCGTGCAGGAGTCCGTCGCCCGGTTGCTACCCGACGAACGGTTCGCGTCGGCCAACTACGTCGGCGCCTTCTGGACCCGCGACAACCAGGTGCAGGTCGACCTCGTCGGGACAGAGAAGGACGCCAAGAACCGCCGCATCGAGTTCGCAGGCTCGGTCAAGTGGCGCGACCGCAAGCAGTTCTCCGCGGCCGACGCCGACGAGCTACGCATGCTGGCCGAGCAGGTGCCCGGATGCGAGACCACCACCAGGATGGTCGGCGTCTCGCGAACCGGCTTCAACGACCACGTGGACCTGGACGTCCGGCTCACCCCGCAGGACCTGCTCGAAGGGTGGCGGTACTGAGCGGGCGGGAGCACGACGGCCGAGTGGGCGTGGTCGGTCGGCCGGCGTCGTAGGTCTTTGTGGACAGCCGGTCTCACGGTGTCGCTCCCCGTGCTCTAGCGTCCGCTGTCTGGCCCCGATCACGACCGAGCCCACCGTGGACAAGCACGCCATCCGCCGGCAGATCCGGCAGCTCCTCAACGAGCACGGCCCGCTGCACCTGTCCCAGTTGGCGGACTTGCTCTGGGCCGGGGACGACCACATCCCCGACCCCGTCGACGCCGGTGGCAAGGTCGACCTCGATGCGCTGAACCTCGTGGTCTTCGGCATCGGCGACGATGAGCTCGACATCCACGTCGACTGGGTTCCTCACCGGTTGGACGACGGCCGGCTCTGTGACCTCGAGGTGGTTCTGGAGGACCTCACTCTCACCCACGTGCTGACCTCCGGCGAGGTCGCCGACGGCGTGCTCGACCTGGAACCCGACCTGGACCCGCTGCTGATCGCCTTCGATGACGACGACATCCCGCTGTCCGGGTCGGGCACCCTGCTGACGATCGAGCTCGATGAACGTGGCGACCTGGTCGTGGAGTCGGACGCCAGCGGATGGTTCCCCGGCAGCGCCGGAGACATGCTGGTCGTGCGAGTGCACGACGGCGGCGTCACCTTCGACCTCGCGGATGCGGCGACGCTCGAGTCACCGTCCCTGGCGCGGGACGCCGAGCGAGTCGCCGAGGTCCATGAGCTGATCACGAACCCCGTCGACTCCGGAGAACTCGTCGTCGAGGTCCGGGCCCGCTATCCACGGTTCCTGTCGGCGCCCTCGGCCCCGCTCGGGGTCCTGATGGCCGCCGCCGGCCTCGAGGAACGTGACGACGTCGTCCGGCGCGTCGACGACGAGGCCGACGACGACCTCGTCGATCATCTGGAACTCGATCACGGGCTGGACCCTGCCACGATCGCGGACCTCTTCCTGCTCGACCGGGAACTGAACACGATGACGTCGATGGCGCTGCGCATACAGGTGGGAGAGTGGCTCGACGACGCGATGGGTGACGAGCGGGAGGCGCTCGAACAGCTCGTCGCCGAACTGGACGAGGCGCCCGAACCGACGCTGCCGATGGAGGGGATGCGCGGCCTCGTGGCCAGGGTGATGGGCGACGACCAGGCTGCGTCCGCGTTCGTCGAGGACTTCCTGGCTGATGGCGGCCTGCCGATCGCCGGTGCGATGGAGGCGGTGGGCAAGGACCTCGACCGCGAACTGAAGGACCGGATCGCACGCTCCAACCTGCGGTGGGTCGTGGCCCGGTGCATGGAGGTCAGGGGCGAGACGACCTCAGCGGAACAGTGGCTGAGGCGGGCGCTCGCTGCGGACCGAGGCCACGGCGGGGCGACATTCGACCTCGCCGTCTACCTCGACGATCGAGGGCAGGCCGGGGCGGCGCTCAGCTTGCTGAACGAGGTCGGTGCCGGCAAGGCAGCCCCGGCGTGGCACGCCCAGTTGCAGGAGTTCGCCAAGCCCGGGCCGGCGACCGTTGGCAGGAATGAGTCGTGCGGCTGCGGTTCTGGGCGCAAGCACAAGACCTGTTGTGGCCCGCACAACGGCTGGCCGCTTACGGCGCGGACGCCGTGGCTGTGGGACAAGTTGGTCCGGTTCGCCAACCGGCAGCCCCAGGCGGACGACCTCGAGGAACTCGGCGGGTATGTCGGCCCCAGGTCGGGCGAGGTCGGGGCGCTGGTGCTCATCGCGGCCGCTCTCCACGAAGATGGGATGATCGGCAGCTTCATCGAGGACCGTGGCAGGCTGCTGCCGGCCGACGAGCTGGCCGTGCTGCAGCAGTGGCGTGGGGTGCGTGCGGGCTTGTACGAGGTCGTCGAGGTCGACCCCGGCGAGTCGATGGAACTGCTGGACCTGCGTGGCGGCGATCGGCACCTGGTCACCGAGCGGACTGCGACGCAGGAACTGTCGGTCGGGCAGACGATTCTGGCCTGGTTGCACCCGTACCCGGACGGGACGCTGCGGATCGGGGTCGGTCTGGTCCCCGTTGGCCTGCAGCAGCGGCAGATGTGGCTCGACATCCTCGACAGTGACGAGGTCGGGCCCGAGGACGTCATGATCGGCTGTGCCCGCATGTGGGCGCCTCCCGGGTTGCAGAACACCGACGGCGAGCCGCTGGTGATGTGCATCAGGACGTTGAAGGTCGGCGACCCGGACGAGGCTCGGGCTGGGTTGGACACCGAGTTCGACGAGGCCGGCGACGATGCTTGGGTGTTGTACGCCGAGACGGCCAATGGACCCACGCCGGACACGATCGTGGCAACGATCCGTGTGGATGAGGGACTTGTCATCATCGAGACCAACTCTGTCGAGCGGATGGACCGGTACGCGGTGCAGGTCGAGGAGGTCCTCGGTGATGTGGAGGTCGTGGACGAGCATCGGATCCCGGCCAGCGAGATCGTCCGGCGTATGGGTGACGACTCGGATGACGACGAGTGGGACGAGGACTGGGACGACGCGGAGGACGGGGACGACGATGGAGACGATCCCGGGTGGAGCCATGACGAACTCGGGCCGGAACAGCAGGCCGCCATGGACGAGGCTGTGACCGGGTACATGGACCAGTACGAGGAGCGCTGGTGCGACATCTCGGTGCCGGTGCTCGGTGGCATGACGCCCCGGCAGGCGGCCGAGGATCCGACCCGGCGCCCGGACCTCGAGGCGCTCCTGGCCGAAATGGACACCGAACCCGAGTGGACCGGACCGGGGCGTGGGATGTCGGCAGCACGTCTGCGGTCGTTGCTCGGGCTGGAGTAGCGGTCAGAGCGCGGTCAGGTTCTGCCGCGGTGCCGTCAGCCGTGAGGGTGGTCGGGCAGGTTCTGCTTCCGCGGAATCAGCCGGGGAGTGGCCAAGGCGGTCCGCGACCGCCGAGGTCGTGCACCGCCAGTTCCGTATATGGGACAAACGGTTCCCGACCGCCCTGACGGGGCGTGTGCCGGGCTGATTCCGCGGAAGCACCCACCGAGGTCGAGGTCGAGTTCGAGGTCGGGCCGACGGAGCGTTGTCCACAGAGCTCACACCGTTCGGCTTGCGCACGGCGCGTGCGTCGGGCAGGTTCCGCGTCCGCCGCTGGCAGGAGTTCCCGGTCAGAGCGTCGAACCATCCGGGGCCGGGGCAGGGTAGGAGCGAGGGGAAGATGCGAGGTATCCGACGGACAGCCGCGTCCGTGGCGGTAGCGGGCGTGCTGTTGACCGCGTGCAGCGGCACCCCTGCGGTAACGCCGAGCACCGAGGTGACGACGGAGCCAACGACGTCGGCGTCACCAACCGAGTCGGCCACCCCGACCGAGACGGCCTCCGAGGTCCTCCCCGCCAACGACGTCGAGGACCCGTTGGAAGCCCTCGAAGCGATCTGGGCCTACTACCGGCTGATCCTGGAGGACCCGGATCCCGACAAGCTGGACCTGGTCTTCCATCGGGAGTGTGACTGCTATTCCGCCCTTCACTCACTCCTGGCGAAGTGGCAGGAGGAGGGCTCTTACGCGGAGCCCGCTGGCGACTGGTCCTTTGAGATCATCGAGTCCCTGCTCATCACGAGGACGACAGCGAACTACAGGTACAGGCTCTCCGTGCCTGCGGTTCGGCTCTTGGCGGAGGACGGGTCAGTTCTTGAGCAAGCCGAAGCGTCCGAGAAGGAGTACAGCATTGTTCTGCTCGAGGAGGGAGGGCGGTGGCGTGTTCGTTCCCAGTCCTAGACACCTCGGCGTTCTGGCGATCCTGGCGAGCGTCATGTGGGCGGGTCCTTCCGCCATGGCGGATCACCCGTGCGGCTCTGGCGAGGATGGTGAGGGAGTTGGCGGCGGGGAACTCGGCGACGGCGGGGTCGGGATCGCCATCGATGTCCATGACTGCATTCCAGTCGAAGATGACGGCAACCCGGGTACGGGAGAGGGCTCCAGCTACACGACGACAGTCATCGTCGACATCTACTGGGGCTTCCAGGGTGGGTGCGCGGCCGGTCACTATGAGGCACTCGTGGAGGTGCGGCTCGTTCAACCCGATGGCTCGTGGGAGCACGTTGCTTTCGAGGAGGACTGCTGGCTCGTTCCCGACCCGGGGGATCCGGGGGTTGGTGGGGTGGTTGATCCGTTTTCCGTCACTGAGGAGGTTCGGCGGGCTCTGCCGGAGCCTCAACTGCACCTCTCTCCGGACGCTGGGGGGATCACGGGGATGGAGACGTGGTTCTGGTACGACCACACCTCCGAAGGGCTCACACCAGTGGACTCCGACGGGGACTCGACCCCCGACCGGCCCGGCTACCAACTCGACCTCACCATCGCCGGCAACACCGTGACCGCCACCGTCTGGCCCACCGGCTACCGCTGGCACGTGGACGCCGGCACCATCCTGACCTCCACGCAGCCCGGATCGGTGGACAGCCCGGCCGGTCGTCACACCTACGACCTCAAGGGCGACCGCGCCATCACCGTCGACGTCATCTGGACGGGATGGTGGGAACACCGGGCCCCAGGAGGCGCCGTCGTCACCGGCGGATCCTTCCAACCTTTCACGATGTCGGGCACTCATCCGTATACGGTCCGTGAAGTCAAGGCCGAACCGGCCGACTGACTCCGCAGAAGACCGGCCGTACGAGGGGAAGCCACCTGGCCACCAGCCGAACGCGCGGCCCCCGCCGCCGTGCCGCCGACCGCGTCTCCAACCGCTTCGTCAACGCAGCGGTCGCCTCCGTCTCCCTCGCGGCGATCTCGATCGACCGCTTCGCTTCGATCGACCCCTGGTCACGCTTCGCCGCCCCGCTCGCCATGGGCGTGCTGGTCGCCGTCCTCGTCATCCTCGCCCTCGACGTCGTCGAACCCGAATCCGCCGGCCGAGCAACCATCGCCGCCCTCGCACTCGTCTTCCTCGGCGGCTTCATCACCCAACTCCTCGGCACCACCCCTGCCGGCAGGGACCCCGGCGCGCTCGCCTTCACCGCCGTCACCTCCGTCATCCTCATCGCCGGCGCCACCTACGTCGCCATCGGCCCGACCGTCGGCCGGTTCTGGGCCGTTGTCATGCTCGTCGCCTGGTTCATCGCCTCGGTCGCCGTCTTCCGGCTCGACGCCGCCACCATCACCCCGGGCCAATCCGTCGGCGGCCTCGCCGGCCCCCTGCTCCGCGCGACCGGCGTCGTCGTCGCCGTCGTCGCACTGTTCGACCTCGCCGCCTCCGTCGCCACCCGTCTGACCTCGTCGTCCGCCGCCGCGAGGGCCGTGGCACGCCAGGCCCGCCGCATGGCCTACCTCGACGAACTCACCGGCATCCCCAACCGCCGCGCCGCACGAGAAGCCCTCCCCGAGGTCATCCGCTCCGGCGGAGGATCCGTCGTCCTCATCGACCTCGACCACTTCAAGCAGGTCAACGACACCTACGGCCACGAGGAAGGCGACCGCATCCTCCGCGCCGCCGCCCAGATGCTCGGCGCCGGTCTCCGCGACGAGGACCTCGTCGCCCGCTGGGGCGGCGAGGAGTTCCTCCTCATCCTCCCCGACACCCCACCCGAAGGCGCCGCCATCGTCGCCGAACGCTGCCGTGCGGCCCTCCGAACCATCGAGGCTCCGGTCTCTGTCACCGCATCGTTCGGGATCGCACCGCTGACCACGCTCGCCGACGTCGACCTCAGCCTCGCCCGTGCCGACGACGCCCTGTACGACGCCAAGGATGCGGGCCGCGACCGTGTCGTCATCCGCGGTGCGCCCGAAACCGCCTGACCGTAATCACCCGTCGAGGTCCGCCGTGACCTCGGCGAAGCCCGCCTCCGCGCCGTCGGCAGCCGCATACAACTCGGCCACCACCGGGTCAGACCACCACCGCTCGACGGCCAGGCGCTCGTTCGACCCGGGCTCGTGGTCCCACCATCGGACCAGTTGCCCGTCGTGGCCGCGCGGAGCCGCAGGAACGCCGGGCACCATCGCGATCGCCGAGTAGAGAGTCCACCGCAGCACCTGCAGCAGGTCGTGTTCGGCCGTCTCGCCTGCTGCCACCGCCGTTGCCAGGCCGATCGAGGCATGCTGCTTCAACTCGTCGAGGATGTGGGCCGCCGTCCACTCCGTCGCCACCCGCAGGCTCGGCGCGATCATGGCCCCCGCCTGACCGGCCCCGGTGACCGCCAGCATCAACGCGATCTTGTGGAGCACGGCGTCGACCTTCTGGGCCGTGACCTCAAGCCGAACGTGTTCGTCGGTCGCGGCGTCGATCACCAGGCCGAGCATGGCACCGAGCCCGCGTGACTGCCGTGCCCATTCGCGCGCTTCCGCGCTGATCAGCACCGCCCCCGAACCGCCCACCGACACCAACTGGTCGCTGATGGAGGCGGCCGCCATCGTCGCCCGCCGCGAGGCATCCGCCAGCAACACGGCGAGCAACGCCGGTGACGCCACCGTCCCCGACACCGCCCCCAGCCACGCCCTGACCTCGTCGGCTGTCAGCACGGGCGGCGCGTGCCCCACCTCGACCGGCACGGCCATGCCGGTCGGCAGCAACAGGTGCCGGAAGACGATCGTCAACGCACCGAGTTGCTCCCGCAGCGTCACCTCCATCGTTGGGAGGTCCACCCCGCCACCGACCGTGCGCATCAACGCTGTCATGTCCGGAGCAAGCCCATCGAGGTCGTCTGGCGCGAGCCCGGCGATCATCCCGGACAGCCGCTCGGCCAACGCCTGCTGCACCTGCTGCCACGGCCCGGCCACCGCCGGCGTGTCCCACTCGCCATGGACGAACACCGCTGCCGTCAGCCGCAGCACGACCTCGGCAGGCAGCGCA
>Ga0326597_10002342_pt1 | contig 28392 bp, 30 predicted proteins | sample RVTome_12_FD_203789 | JGI IMG/M metagenome (GOLD analysis project Ga0326597, IMG submission 203789) | Soil microbial communities from uranium-contaminated site in the Upper Colorado River Basin, Wyoming, United States - RVT100D185 | ecosystem: Environmental > Terrestrial > Soil > Contaminated >... | reverse complement strand
CCGTCCCCGTCCCCTACGCCGACCAATGGTGGGGCGAGGAGCGGCACGCGTTGCCCGGCGGCCTCGGCCTCGTGATCACCCGCCACCAGCCGCACGTCGCCTCCCACGAGCACCTGGAGGCGGCGGCGGACGGGGGCGCGCCCGCGATCAAGTACCACTTCGAGGGAGAGTTCGGCCGCGAGGACGGCTGGCTGCTGGCCGGGGATCCCGCCCGCGGCCAGGCCGGGTTCGGTCCCGTGGTCCTGTCGCTCGTGGCCGCGGGCGGCGGACGCCCCGCGCGCGAGCTGCTCGCCCTTCCGTCGGGACGGCCGCAGGCCATGTTCGTGGCGGACGCGGACGGCGTCCTGCGTTACGCGCTCGCATCGCGCAAGGCAGCGACGGTCCGCGGTGTGGCGACGGTGGGCAAGGCGATCCGGACCCCGTGGATGGACCTCGCGCTGGTCGTGGACGAGGTCCTGCCAAAGGCGCGCCTGGACCGCCATCTGCTGCCGCAGGCGCCGCCGGACGACGCGGCCGCCCGCGTCCCCGCCGTGGAGGCGAGGCTCGAGCGCGGCGGACATCCGGGCGCCGCGGAGTGGATCGCATGGGGCGCCGTCCAGCGGCTCGAGGCGCCCGGAGGCGGCGGCGTCGTGGTGCGCTTCGACGACGCCGCGTCGCCGTTGCCTTTCCGGGTCACGCTCCTCGACTTCGAGTCGAAGAAGTACCCGGGGACGTCGATGGCCGCTACCTACCAGAGCCTCCTCCGCGTCGACGACCCCGAGCGGGGAGCCTCGGAGCACCTGGTGGCGATGAACCGCCCGCTCCACTACCGCGGCTACACATTCTTCCAGTCCTCGTATGCCGAAGGCGAGCGCATGACGTCGGTGCTCGCGGTGAGCCGAGCACCCGGGCTCCCGCTCGTCTACTCCGGTACCGCGCTCCTCACCGCCGGGATCGCCTGGATGTTCTACGGCAAGCCGTGGCTGGCCCGCCGCCGCGGCGCGCAGGCGCTGGCCGCCCTCCGCTCCCGGGGCGGGCTCGCGCCGGGCGCGGCGACCGCCTCTTGAGGAGGATGGCATGAGCGACCTCCAGCGCATCCTGTGCCCCATCGACTTCGACGAGCACTCCGACCGCGCCCTGACGTGGGCGCAGGACCTCGCGCGGCGGCACGGCGCGGAGCTGCGCCTGCTGCACGTCTCCCCGTCGCGCCTGGAGTCGATCCTGATGCCGCGCGCGGGCGTCGCAGCGCAGGTCGACCGGGCAGGCGTCGCGCACCTCGAGGAGATGGCGGCCATGATCCGCGAGCGCGGCGTGCGGTGCGAGGTCGCGATCCTTCACGGCGACCCCGCGTTCCAGATCCTGCAAGCGGCGCGCGACGGCGCCGCGGACCTCATCGTGATGGCCACCCACGGCCGGAAGGGCGTGTCGCGCGTGGTGCTCGGGTCCGTGACCGAGGCCGTGCTGCACGCGACGCCGTGCCCGCTGCTCACCATCCCCCCGCGGGCGGTGAGCGCCGATGGATCGTTCCGCCGCGTGCTCTGCGCGGTGGACTTCTCGCCGTCCTCTCCGGTGACGCTCTCCCACGCGTTGGGAATGGTCCAGGAGCCCCATGGCGAGCTCACGGTGGTCAACGTGATCGATCCCATGTCCTCCGCGGACCCGCCGGAGGCCGCGCGCGCGTCCGCGGAGGAGGCCCTCGAGCGCCTCCACCGGCAGCTGCCGGAACAGGTTGCGCACTGGTGCGCGCTGCGCGACGCCGTCCGCTTCGGCGAGACGGCCACGGAGATCCTGAGGCTGGCCGCGGAACAGGACGCGAACCTGATCGTGGTCGGCGCCCATTCCCGGCGGCCCGCGGTGGCGGCGATGGTCGGCTCGTGCGCCGACCGCATCGTCCGCGAGTCCAGGTGCCCCGTGCTCGCCGTTCCCTTGCCGGCGCCGGCCCTGGCGGTGCCCATCCTCAACCCGGTCTACGCGTGAGGCCCATGATGCGAAGCGCGATCGTCCTCCTCCTGGCCCTGTCCGGCGCATCCGCCGCCGCCGATGACACGTTCGCGGCCCTCCGCCGGATGCCGGTGCAGGACGGCGGCCGCGTGAAGCCGCTGGACACCTTCGCTCGCGAGACGGCCCGCCGCGTGACCGGCGCCCGCGCGTTCGGCAACGAGTCGGTGAAGGGCCTCGACCCCGTGGAGTGGATCGTCGCGCTGTGGGCCGCCCCCGAGGCATGGCGGCAGGAGCGCATCGTGCGCGTGGCCGACGCCACCCTTCGGGGCCACGCCGGCCTTCCCGGCGAACGTGAGCGCTTCTCCTTCGACGAGCTGGTCGGGAACGAGCGGTTCATGGCCGCCGCGGAGGAGGCGCGCGGCCTCCAGGACTCCGGCGCCGCGCTGTCGAGCGAGGGTCAGGGAGCGCTGCGGCTGTACGGCGAACTGTCCCTGATGGCCGCGGTGGTCGCCGGCGACGCCCCGAAGGTCGCGGCGGGCGGGCCGGACGGCGCATGGCTGTCGCTCCGCGAGCTGGGCGGCGCGGGCCCCGAAGCCCGCGCGCTCGAGGCGCTCCTCGTTGCCTATCGCGCAGGCGACCGCGCCGCGATCGCGGCCGCGGCCAGCGGCCTGCGTACGGTGTTGGCCGCGGCCCAGCCGCTCGGCGAAGACGCGCCGGTGCAGCTCGCACGAGAGGTCCGCTACAACCGCGTGAAGCCCTTCCGCGCCTCGTGGCTGCTCTACCTCGCCGCGTTCCTCGCCCTCGTCTCCACCTTGGCCGTGCCTTCCCGCGCGCTCTCCACGATCGGCCTCGCGCTCATGACCGCGGGTTTCGGCGTGCAGACCTACGGCTTCGTGCTCCGCGCGCTCATCGCGCAACGCGCGCCGGTCGCGAACATGTACGAGACGATCGTCTTCGCCTCCTGGGGCGCGGTGCTCTTCGCGCTCGTGTTCGAGGCGCTGCACGGGACGCGCCTGTTCGCCGCCTGCGCGAGCGGCCTCTCCGTGGCTTTCCTGCTCCTCGCGGACAGCGTGCCGATCTTCGACGCCGCGATCGACCCCCTGGCGCCGGTACTGCGGGACAACTTCTGGCTCTCCAGCCACGTCCTCACCATCACCCTCGGCTACGCGGCGCTGCTGCTCGCGCTCGCGCTGGGGCACGTCACCCTCGGCATGCTGTTCCTGGGCCGGGGCGAGGCGCGGGTGCGGACGGTGTCCGGGTTCACCTACCGCGCCATGCAGGCGGGCACGCTGCTCCTCGCCGCGGGAACGCTGCTCGGCGGCGTGTGGGCCTCGTACTCCTGGGGGCGGTTCTGGGGGTGGGACCCCAAGGAGACCTGGGCCCTCATCGCCCTCCTCGTCTACCTGGCGATCCTGCACGCGCGCTTCGCGGGCTGGATCCGCGACCTGGGGCTGGCGGTTGGCTCCATCGTCGGCGGCTTGTCGGTGTTGATGGCCTGGTACGGGGTGAACTACGTGCTCGGAACCGGACTGCATTCGTATGGCTTCGGCAGCGGCGGGGGCACGGGCTGGGTCGCCGCCTACGTGGCGCTGGAGCTGGCCCTGGTGGCGGCGGTGGCGTGGCGCGTGCGCGCCCCGCGGACCGCGCCCGGATTCGCTCATTCCCATTCATGAGGAGGCTCGACATGGGACGTGAGAGCAGGACGGGATTCATCGCCGGCTTCGCGTCCTGCGCGCGCGGTTGCGGCAAGGGCAAGACGGCCTCGACGGTCCAGTGAGGGAGGACGACATGACGCGAGCGATCACGGCTTCGCTGGCGACGGGCCTCTGGCGGTTGGGGGTGCTCCTGGAGCTGCCGCGGGACATGCACTGTTCCCACGAGCCGCCGGCGGGCGACGCCGCGGCTATCGCCGGCATCGCGCAGTGTCCGGAGTGCCGGCGAGTGCAGGAGGTGATGGAAGCGCTGCGGAACGAGCGCCCGTCCTGAGCGGTGGCCGCCTCCGCGGCGCCTCCCGGGAGGTGATCGTGCGGTTCCTCGTGAAGTCCTTCGCGGCGTGGCTCGTCCTGCTCGCCGCGATGACGGCGAACGGCTTCTTCCGCGCGCTGGTGCTGCAGCCTTACCTCGGCGAGCACCAGGCGCGGCAGGTTTCCTCGATCCTCGGGACCTGCGTGGTCCTCACCCTCGCCGGCGTGTTCGTCCGGCGGCTGCCCGACCCGGCGTCCGCTCCGCTCGTCCGCACCGGGATCCTCTGGGGCCTGCTCACCCTCGCTTTCGAGTTCGGCTTCGGCCACTACGTGTCGGGTCTGGGCTGGGACGCGCTGCTCGCCGACTACGACCTGCGGGCGGGGCGCCTGTGGCCGCTGGTCCTCCTGGCCACCGTCGCCGCGCCATGGTTCTGGGGGATCGCCGTCCGGGGCCAGGCCGTCCCCGGCAAAGCAGCAGGGAGCGGGGTTTCATGAACCGCATCGACCACATCCTGTTCCCGACCGACCTCTCCCCTGCCGCCGACGCCGCGCTCCAGCACGCCGCGTTCCTGGCCGATTCGCTCGGCGCGCGGCTCGTCCTGTATCACGTGGCGGGCATCCCCATCTCCGAATATGCGGCCTGGGCGGCGGGCAAGGAAGAGGACGTGTGGCGGCGCGTGGACGAGACCGTCCGCCGCGAGCTGCAGCGCCGGGCCGAGGGTTTGCGGGCGCCTTGCGAGATCATCGTCCGCCACGACGCGCCGTCCGCGCGCGTGCTCGTCGATCTGTCGGTCCTGGACCAGATCCACCGCACGCGGCCGGGGCTCGTCGTGATGCCGATGCAGAGCCGGTCCGGCTTCTCGCGCTTCTTCGTGGGCAGCGTGACCGAGCAGGTGGTGAGGCATGCCGGCGTGCCCGTCCTCGCCATACGCGACCCCGGCGGGCGCCCGCCGTCTCCCTACCGCGTCGTGCTGCTCGCGACCGACCTCTCCGGGGCGTCGCGCCGGGTGTTCCCGGCGGCCGCGATCCTGGCCCGCCGCTTCGGCGCGCGCGTGGCCGCGGTCCACGTCGCGCCGCCGGACGCGATGGTCCGGCCCGCTCGCGAGCACGTGCGCGCGTTCCTGCGCCCGGACTTCGAGGAGGCGAGCGTCCGCATCGAGGAGGGAGCGCCCTGGCGCGCCATCGTCCGCGCGGCGGAGGAGGAGAAGGCCGACCTCGTCGCGGTGGCGCGGCACGGCGCCGACAGCCTGGGCGAGGAGATCCTGGGCGGCACGACGGACCGAGTGCTGCGCCACTCGCCTTGTCCCGTCCTCGTGGGCTGAGCCATGGCCGTCGCATACCTGGGCCTCACCGGCGAGGAAGCCCGCCGCCGGCTCGCCGAGCGCGGCCCCAACGAGCTTGCGCGCGGCGAGGGCGCTTCCGCGTGGTCCGTCCTGGCCACGCAGTTCGAAGGCGCGATGATCTGGCTCCTGGCCGCGGCGGGCGCCCTGTCCGCCGCGCTCGGGCAGATGGCGGACGCGGCCGCCATCGGCGCGATCGTCGCCCTGAACGCCGTCGTCGGCTTCGTCCAGGAGTACAAGGCCGAAAGGGCGTTGATCGCGTTGCGGGCCCTCGGCGCGCCCCGCGCGCGGGTGAGGCGCGACGGCCGGGCCATGGTCGTGCCCGCCGCCAACGTCGTGCCGGGGGACGTCCTCCTCCTCGACGGCGGGGACGTGGTGGCCGCGGATGCCCGGCTGGTCGAGGCCCACGGCCTGCGCACGATCGAATCCGCGCTCACCGGAGAGAGCTTCCCCGTCGACAAGGACGCGAAGCCCTGCGGCGCGGACGCGCCGCTGGCGGAGCGTCATGACCAGGTGTTCCTGGGCACCGCGGTGGCAGCGGGCCGCGGCGTCGCGGTGGTCGCCGCCACCGGCATGGCCACGGAGATGGGCCGGATCGCCGGCCTGTTGTCGGCGGCGCGGGAGACGCGGACTCCGCTGCAGCGGCAGCTCGAGGACCTCGGCCGCACGCTCCTCACCCTGTGCCTCGGCGTCGTCGGCCTGGTCTTCCTGCTCGGGCTCGCGCGGGGGGCCGCCTGGCAGGACCTCCTGCTGACCTCGGTCGCGCTGGCGGTCGCCGCCGTTCCCGAGGGCCTCCCCACCGTCGTCACCATCGCCCTCGCGCTGGGCGTCCAGCGGATGGCGGCCCGGCACGCGCTGGTGAGGAGGCTGGCCGCGGTCGAGACCCTCGGCTGCACCACCGTCATCTGCACCGACAAGACGGGCACGCTCACCACCGGCCGGATGGAAGTCCGCGACCTCTGGGCGCGCGACCGCCATGCCGTCCTCCATGCCGCCGCCGCGTGCAACGACGCCGAGCGGGACCCGTCCGGCGACACGAGCGTCGGCGATCCCACCGAGGTCGCCCTGCTGAACGCCGCCGCGCGCGCCGGGATCCACCGCGCCGACATCGAGACGAAGAACCCGCGGCTATCCGAAAGGCCTTTCGACACCGAGCGCAAGCGCATGTCGGTGCGGCGGGCGGACGGCATCCTCTACGTCAAGGGCGCGCCCGAGACGGTGATTCCCCTCTGCGCCTCCGGTACGGACGGGGCGGCGGCGGCCGGCGCGGAGATGGCGGCGCGCGCGCTGCGTGTGCTCGCGGTAGCCGTGGGACGCGGCGAGGAGGAGCGGGACCTCCGCCTGCTGGGGCTGGTCGGGCTGGCGGATCCGCCGCGCCCGGAGTCGATGGAAGCCGTGGCGCGCGCCCGCCTCGCCGGTGTCCGGACCGTGATGATCACCGGCGACCACCCCGCCACCGCCCGCGCGATCGCCGAGGAGCTGGGGATCAGCGGCGTCGACCATGCGACGGGATCCGTGCACGCCCGCGCCACGGCCGAGGACAAGATCACGATCGTGCGCGCGTTGAAGCGCGCAGGCGAAGTCGTGGCCATGACGGGGGACGGCGTCAACGACGCCCCCGCGCTCCGCGAGGCCCACATCGGCATCGCCATGGGGCGCGCGGGATCGGAGGTCACGCGCGAAGCCGCGGACGTCGTCCTCACCGACGACAACTACGCGACCATCGTCGCCGCCGTGGAAGAGGGACGCGGAATCTACGACAACATCCGCAAGACGCTGGTTTTCCTGCTGACCGGCAGCGCGAGCGAGCTGTGGCTGATGCTGGGGGCCTCCGCCGCCGGACTGCCCCTCCCCCTCCTGCCCTTCCATCTCCTGTGGATCAACCTCGTGACGGACGGGCTTCCGGCCGCAGCCCTGGTCATGGACCCGTCCGACCCCGACGTCCTGCGCCGGCCGCCCCGCCGCGCCCTTGAGCCCATGCTGGGCGGGCGCGAGTGGCGGCGCATCCTTGCCGTCGCTTTCGTCGAGGGGCTGGTCGTGTTGTGCGTGTTCGCGGCGGCGGCGGCGGCCGGCGACGTCGCGCGGGCGCGGACCCTGGCCTTCTCCACGCTGGTGTTCTGCGAGCTGTTCCGCGCGTTTTCCGCCCGCAGTCCGCACCGGATCTGCTGGCAGGTGGGCGTCTCGTCGAACCTCGTGCTGGCCGGCGTCGTGGGACTCTCGGCGTTGATCCAGGTCGCGCTCCCGGCGGTGCCCGCCCTCCGGTCGCTGTTCCACATCCAGGAGCTGTCGGCCATGCAGACCGCCGCCTGCGTCGGCCTCGGCCTGATCCCGGTGTCGCTGGTCGAGCTCGCCAAGCTCGCGCGTGCCACTCTCGCGCGGTGGCGCCCCGTTCCTGGGGTGGGCGGCCAGGGACTACCGGGCGGCGCACGATGAGCGCGGTGGGTCGCCGTCCACACAGCTCGGCCGCCGAAGGCGTCTGGCGGCTCGTGGACCCCAAGATCACCATGGCGTCGGTGGCCTCGCTTTTCCTAGGCGCGGCCGCGGCCGCCCGCGCGGGGCCGCTCTCGTGGTGGTGGCTCGCGCTCACCGTGCTCGCCGTCTTCTTCATCGAAGTCGCGAAGAACGCCTCCGGGGAAGTGGTCGACTTCGATTCCGGCGCGGACGCCGCCGTGGCGCCGGAGGACCGCAGCCCGTTCTCCGGCGGCAAGCGCGTCCTCGTGGACGGCCTCCTCTCCCGCGCGCAGGTCGTGGCCGCCGCCGGCGTGGCATACCGTCTCGCGGTGGCCGCGGGGATGGCCATCGTGCTCGCACGGGAGCCGCGCGTGCTCGGGATCGGCGCCGCGGGGCTGGCGCTGGCGTTCTTCTATCACGCGCCTCCCCTGAGGCTCTCGTACCGTGGCCTGGGCGAGCTGGCAGTCGCCGCGTGTTACGGCCCGCTCATCGCCGTCGGCGCGTACCTCGTTCAGCGCGGAGAGATCACGGCCGACGTCGTCCTGCCGTCGCTTCCCCTGGGGCTGATGGTCGCGGCGTTCCTCTGGATCAACGAGTTCCCCGACTGCTCCGCCGACCGCGCGGCAGGCAAGCGGACGCTGGTGGTCCGTCTCGGACGGAGGCAGGCCAGCCGGGCCTTCCTCGCGCTCGTACTCTGCGCCTATGCGCTGGTGCTGCTTCTTCCCCGGGCGGGAGCGCCGGCCGGCGTCGTCCTCGGCTTGCTGGGCGCACCCCTGGGCCTGCGCGCTGCACGACGACTCATGGCCCAACATCAATCAACGGCCGCCATCGTCCCCGCGCAGGCCTGGACGCTCGTGTCTTTCCTGCTGCTCGCCGCGGGCGAAGGCGTGGGCCTGCTCCTGCGCTGACGGCGGACCTGTCGAGGGTCAGGATCGGATCATGGTGAGGATCAGCTTGAACCGCTGGACCGCGCGGAGGGCGTGCGGCTGACCGCCGGGCATGAGGATCATGGCCCCGCCCGCCACGCGGTGCGGCGCCCCCGCGATCACGATCTCGGCCTCGCCCTCCAGCACGTGGGCGAGGGCGTCGAATGGCGTCGTGTGCTCGCTCAGGCCCTGGCCTTCGTCGAAGGCGAACGCCGTCACCGTGCCCGTGCCCTTGCGGACCAGCTCGCGGCTCACCACCGCGCCCGCCTGGTATCCGACCAGATCCGCCGCGCGGGCCGCCTCGGCCGGTGGAAGTCCCTTCGTCACTGGAGCTGTGCCAGGACCCGCTGGAGCTTCGGCCGCACCACCTCCGCCACTCCCCGGATCCGCGCGTCCTGCTGGGCGGCTGCGGTCTGCATGGGATCGACCGCCGTGACGACCGCCCGTCCGTCATCGTCTTCGTACACGATCACGTTGCACGGCAGCATCACGCCGACATCGAGCCGGGCCTGCAGGGCCTGATGCGCCAGGAGCGGGTTGCAGGCGCCGAGGATCCGATAGCGCCTGAAGTCGACCCCCAGCTTCTTCTTCAGGGTATCGGCGACGTCGATCTCGGTGAGGACGCCGAACCCCTCGGTCCTCAGAGCCTCGGGGATGCGGGCCAGCGCCTGGTCGTAGCCGCTGGCAAGGACCTTCTCCATTCCAAGCGTCATCTCAACACTCCTTGCGCGGCGCCGTGTCGTCTCGTGGACCCCCCGCCGGCCGGCGGGGCTTCGGCACCGCTCAGGTGGGGACGCCGAGCCGCGGCAGCACGAAGCCCTGGAGGAAAAGCCACACGGCCAGGATGACGACGATCTCGATCCAGCTCATGCCCGGTCTCGTGTGCAAGAGGGGGGCCACTCGCCCGACCACGCCAACTGGCGCCGATCGGGCCCGGAACGTGCAGATGGGAGGCTTGAGGGAGGGCCTCCATGACGGCGACATTTCCACACCGTTACCATGTGCGGGTCGAGGGTGGCAGCGGGGGCGCGGTGATGAGCGCTCCGCCGCGGCCGGAGTTCCGGGGTGGTCCCCCGGCGGAGTTCGGCGGCCGGGACGAGTGGTGGAGCCCGGAGCACCTGCTGCTGTCCGCCGCCGGCCTGTGCCTCAAGACGACCTTCGAGGTGTTCGCCTCCCGAGCGCGGCTGGCGGTGCTCGCCTACTCGAGCCGGGTGGAGGGCACGCTGGACAAAACGCCGCAGGGCCTCGCCTTCACGTCCATCGCGATCGCGGTGGAGCTCGTGGTGGCGGAGGCGGACGCCTTGCGCGCGGGGGACCTCCTCCGCACGGCGAAGGACCACTGCATCGTGGCCAACGCGCTCAAGACGCCGGTGCAGCTCACCGCCGCCGTGAGGACGGCGGCGCCCGCGCTCGCCTGAGGCGGGGTCCACGTGGGCACACTTCCCTTCGGACGCGAGGAGTTCCTGGAAGTGATCGCCGCCTACAACGTGGCGGTCTCGCCGCTTCAGCTCCCGCTGCTCGCGCTCGCCGCCGCCGCGCTCGCGCTCCCGCTGGTCCACGCGCCCCGCGCCGGCCGCTGGGTGGCGGCCGCGTTGTCCTTCTTGTGGCTGTGGATGGGTGTGGTCTTCCACATCGGCTTTTTCAGCCGCATCAACCCGGCGGCGTTCTTGTTCGGGGCCCTTTTCGTGGTCCAGGGCGGCCTTTTCGCCGCCGTCGCCGCTTCCCGAGGCATGCCCCCGCCGGCCTGGCGCAGCCTGTGCGGCATGGCCGCGGGCGCCCTCCTCATTTATTCCCTCGTCGCCTATCCGGCGCTGGCGGACGCGCTGGGGCACGAATATCCGAGGCTCCCGACCTTCGGACTGCCCTGCCCCACGACGATCTTCACGCTGGCTCTATTGATCCTCGGCAAGCATCGGCCGCCGCCCTTTCTCTTCGTGATCCCTGCCCTGTGGTCGCTGATAGGCCTGGCGGCGGCACTACAGCTCGGGATGTGGGAGGACCTCGGTCTCGCCATCGCGGGCGTGCTCGCCCTGGTGGTCGCCCGCTCCGTGCCGGCGGAGCCGGTGGCCGGGCTGCAAACGGCCACCTGACACCGCTGCCGGACACCCGCGCAGCATCTGCGACCCGCAGCTCCGTCGACAGCAGAGCTTGCGTGCTCGGCGCCCTCCGGCCCGCGATTCCGCGCTCACGGCCGTGGCACCGCGATTGCTCGAGAGGGAGCGGAGAGCTCAATGGCCAGGATCGAAACGCCGCGGCGGGCGCCGGACGGCTCGAGCGCGCGCGCCGATGTCGAGAGCGACACCTGGGAGTCCCTGAGCCCGGAGCTGCTGGACCTCCTCGCCGCCGGCGATCTCCCGGCCTTCGCGACGGACAGCAGGAACAGGGTCGTCTTCTGGAACCGCGGCGCGGGCACGGTGCTGGGCCGGCGGTCCGAGGAGGCGCTGGGACGCCACTGCTACGAAGTCCTGTGCGGCCGCGACGTATTCGGCAACCGCCTCTGCTACCCGAACTGTCCGGTCTCGGCCATGGCGCGGGCGGACGACCCCATCTCGGGGTTCGAGGTGCGCGTGCCTTCGGCTCGTACCGGCGGCCCGTCGCCGCTGCTCCGCGTCACGATCCTCCGGCTGCCCGGCCCGCGTCCGGACCTGTTCACGCTGGTCCACGTCCTGCAGCCGATCGACGAGACGGCGCGGGTGGCCCGCACGACGGTCCCCTCGGAGGCGGCAAGAGCGCTCGACCCGTTCCGGCCCGAGGCCGCACCGCCGCTCACGCCGCGCGAGACCGAGGTCCTGCAACTGGTGGCCGCGGGCCTGCAGAACAAGGAGATCGCGCTGAGGCTCGGCCTGAGCCTGGCCACCGTCCGCAACCACGTCCACAACACCCTCGCCAAGCTGGACGTCCACTCCAAGCTGGAGATGATCTCGATGGCGTTCCGCAAGGGATGGGTGCGGAAGGCGGCGTCGCCGCCGGCGGGAGGGTGAGCGCCGCCGGCAGGCAGCCCTAGTTCCTGATGAGCACGCTGCGCGGGCGGAGACGCGCGCGTCCGCCGGCGGCCGATTCGTCGCCGTAAAGCAGCTTGAGCAGGTCCAGGCTGGTGACGATGCCGACGATGTGGCCCTCCCGCGTCACCAGCAGGCGATGGATCCGGCCTGTGACCATGGTCCGGGCGAGTTCCTTCACCGGCGTGTCGTAGGGGACGGTGTAGGCGGTCGGCGTCATGATGTCGCGCACCGACAGGTCGCTGGCGATGTGGAGATGCAGCGCGCGCATCTCGTCGGGCTCCACCTCCTGCTCCCACCCACGCAGGTCGAACTCGGGGTCCGAGCGGTCGTCGACCGCTTCCTCCCGCGCGAGCTCCGCCTCCGCGATGTCGGTCTCCGACACGACACCGACCAGCCGCCCCCGGCGATCGAGCACGGGTGCACCGGTGATCTGGTTCTCGGCCAGGAACGACGCCAGCTCGTGCACCGACATCTCCGGCCGGACGGCGAGCACCTCCGGGTTCATCACTTCTACGGCGGTCAGTTCCTTCATGGGAATGCCTCCCGCTCATGGCAATGCGAGCGGCGCGCCAAGCGCTGATCGAGCGGACTGGGCAGGAAACGCCGTGCCGGACGCCTGACGGACGGCTGGCGCCGATGGCGGCCGCGCAAGGATTGCGGTGCGCGCTCCGGCGTCCGTACTTTCTTGCGGTCGGGCCATGCGTCGTACGCGTGCCCGGGCGCAGGGTCCGCGTCAACTCGCTTCGACCGTCGTCCCCTTCTCGCCCCGGAGGATGGCCTCCACGTCCTCGAGGGCACCGATCGCCGCGAACCGCGCGCTGCCGCCGGCCTCCACGAACCGGCACGCGGCCTCCACCTTGGGCGCCATCGAGCCCGGCGGGAACGTCATCCGGCGGAGCATCGACGGCGTCGCCCGGCGTATCGGCTTGGCGTCCGGCCCACCCCACCCGTCGTAGACGGCATCCGTATCGGTGAGCATCAGCAAGGCGGAGGCCTGGAGCTGGGACGCCAGGAGGGCGGCGCACAGGTCCTTGTCGATCACGGCCTCCGCGCCGTGGAGCTGGCCGGATGCGTCCATGACGACCGGCACGCCCCCTCCCCCCGCGCAGATCACGATCACTCCGGCTTCGACGAGCAGCCTGATGGCGTTGATCTCGACGATGCGCCTCGGCTCCGGCGACGGGACGAGCCGGCGCCAGTGACGGCCATCAGGGCCCACCGTCCAGCTCCTCGCGCGGGCCAGGGCTCGCGCCTCACCCTCCTCGTACACCGGCCCCACCGGCTTGCTCGGCGTCACGAAGGCGGGGTCGCGCTCGTCGACGACGACCTGGGTGAGCAGGGTGGCCACTTCGCGCGAGCCGCCGAGCTCGTCCCTCAGCTCGTCCTCGATCATGTAGCCGATCATTCCCTGCGTCTGCGCGCCCAGGACGTCGAGGGGATAGGGTCGGGTCGCCGCGTAGGCCTCGCTCTGGAGCGCGAGGTACCCGACCTGCGGGCCGTTGCCGTGGGTGACGACCACCTGGTGCTGGCGGGCGGCGGGCGCCAGCGCCCGAGCCGCCCGATGCACGTTGCGGAGCTGCAGCGCGGGGTCGAGCGGCTCTCCCCGCTTCAGGAGGGCATTGCCGCCGAGGGCGATGACCATTCGCACCGCTATCGACCGAGCCGTTCCTTCTCGAACCGCTCCAGGATGCGCGGCAGCTCCGCGCCACGCTCCTTGAATTCGTACGAGACCTGGACCAGGGGCTTGTTCAGCTTGATCAGGTGCGTCAGGGCGGCCGGTGTGGCGTCGATGACGGCCTCGGCGGGGACCGCGTTCAGCGTGGCCTCCAGGTCCGCGATCTGCTGCGGGCTGTAGCCCATCGCGGGCACCTCGCCTTCCAGGTGCCGGAACGCGCGGAAGGCGTCCGCGATGGCCCCGACGGCGTAGGGCCTGGCGTCGACCACCTGGGCCGCCCCGTAACGCCGCGCGGCGACGGTCCCGGCACCCGTCTTCATGCCGCCGTGGGTGAGGGTGGGGCCGTCCTCGACGATGACGACGCGCTTTCCGGCGACGAGGTCGGGACGATCGGCGACGACGTCGAGCTCGGCCATCAGGACGGGCACGCCGGGGCGCGCCGCGCGCACGCTCGCGAGGATGGCGTCCACGTTCTCCGGAGGGGCGCTGTCGACCTTGCTCACCACGAGGACGTCCGCCATGCGGAAGTTCATCTCGCCCGGATGGTAGGCGGTCTCGTGGCCGGGGCGGTGGGCGTCCAGCAGGACGAAATGCAGGTCGGGCCGGTAGAACGGGAAGTCGTTGTTGCCGCCGTCCCAGAGCAGGACGTCCGCTTCCGCTTCCGCCTGCTTCAGGATCCGGCCGTAGTCCACCCCCGCGAACACCACCGCGCCGTTCGCGATGTACGGCTCGTACTCCTCGCGCTCCTCGATGGTGGCGTTCGCCCGATCGAGGTCTTCCCAGGCCGCGAACCGCTGCACGGCCTGCTTCTGGAGGTCGCCGTACGGCATCGGGTGCCGCACCGCGACCACCCGATGGCCGCGGCCCGCGAACCACTTCACGAGGTGCCGGGAGAGCGCGCTCTTCCCAACCCCGGTGCGCACCGCGCACACGCTCACCACGGGCACGGCCGCCTTCAGCATCGTCGCTGCGGGCCCGAGCAGCGCGAACGACGCGCCCGCCGCCATCACGATGGACGCCTTGTGCATCACGTCCTCGTGCCGCAGGTCGCTGTAGGAGAGGAAGACCTGGTCGACGCGCTCGCGCCGGATGATCGCCGCGAGCTCCTCCTCGGGGTGGATGGGAATGCCCTCGGCGTAAAGCCGTCCGGCCAGCTCGGCCGGGTACCTGCGGCCCGCGATGTCCGGTATCTGGGCCGCGGTGAACGCGACCACTGTGTACGCCGGGTCGTCCCGGAAGACGGTGTTGAAGTTGTGGAAGTCGCGGCCGGCGGCGCCCATGATCAGGACGCGCGCGGGCCCCTGTCTCGGCTCTGCCCGGAGCGGCGGAGGCATGCGCGGCCTACTTCGCCTTCGGCTTGTAGTCCTTCAGCCAGGCGACGTCGACCTCCTTCGCCTTGCGGACTTTCTTCTGGTCCACGAGCCACTTCCCCATCTCGTTGACGGCGGCCGCGCCCTTCTTGGGCACCTTGGCCGTGTGGCACGACTGGCAGTTCTGCACCGACGCGATCGTCAGCTCCTTCGCCTTCTTCTGCATGGCCATGTCCGCGCGCGCGCCCGGTGAAGCCAGCCCGACGATCGCCGCCGCCGCCACCAACGCCACGGTGCTTCCAACGACCGTTCTCATCGAGAGCCTCCCTCTTCGGCTCGTCTGGGAAGAACCATGCCAGTCTGGCCACCGATGCATCCCGGCTCGCTGTCACTCCCGGACGAAACGCCTGCCAGCGCTCACGGATCAGAATCCAAGAGTACGCCGCCGCGCATTCTCCGGCGTCGAACCCGACCCACACCCGATGTGCAAACTGTGCGGCGCTCGGCTGCCTGCGCCGCAGATCGTGCCGGGAAGCGAGCGGGGCCAGCCCGCGGGACGAGAGATACGGCGGTATCCCAATTGCTCCGTCGGAATCTCGGACGAACGTCGGCGAGGGTCTCGTACGGCCGAAGGAGATCATGATGGACAGGAACAGCCGCAGCGCGACCGGCCGCCAGCGTGGACGGGTGTGTGCCCCGCGTGTCACCGGGCGGCGGGTCGGGCAAACACCCGCGAATCGGGTCGGGAAGGGCCTCGTGCGCGCCCTGGTGCGTGCGGGGTCGAAGAGCGACCACGGCCCCGCGGTGGCGCACAAGGGGTCCGACGTCCACGACCAGACGGTGTGCGCGGGCTGTGGCGCCGTGTTCGCCCGCAAGACATGGCGGCGGTCCGCGCGCCGGCTTCGAACGGCGGCCGAGGGCGGCGCCGTGCGCGGAGTCTGTCCGGCCTGCCGCCAGACCGCGAATGGACAGGCGTTCGGCCGCGTGGTGCTCGAGGGCTCCTACGTCGCGGGCCATGCCGACGAGCTGATCCGGCGCATCCGCAACGTCGCCGCCCGAGCGGAGTTCACACAGCCGGAACGCCGGCTGATCGAGGTGGTGCCCCGCGGATCGACGCTCGAGGTCCTGACGACCTCCCAGAAGCTGGCTCACCGGCTGGCCCGGGAGATCGCCAAGGCGTTCCGCGGCAGCGTCTCGTACCACTGGTCCGATGATGACGGCCGGCTGCTCGCGGTGTGGCGGCGTGACGAGGACGGCGAACCATGAAGATCCACAACATCCTCTGCCCGACGGATTGCTCGGAGTTCGCAGGTCGCGCGCTCGAGCACGCGGTCATGCTCGCCCGCTGGTATGGAGCGGAGCTCACCGTCGCCCACGTCTACCCCTTCATGGCGGCGCTGGGCGGAGACGCGCCGTACTTCCCGTCCGGACTCCCGTTGGATGCCAGCATGCGCGCGCGGCTGCTGGGCGACCTGGAAGCGGCCGCCGAACCGGCGCGGGCGGCCGGCGTGAAGTCCAATCTGCTCCTCCTCGAAGGCGACCCCTCGGAAGAGATCCTCAGGCGCACGCGTACTGCGCCCACGGATCTCATCGTGATGGGAACCCATGGTCGAAGGGGGTTCGACCGCTGGGTCCTGGGCTCGGTCGCAGGCAGGGTCGTGCACAAGGCGCTCTGCGCCGTGCTGACCGTTCCGCAACCGCCGGAGGGAACGCGTCCCGCCGCGGTGCCGCCCTACGAGAAGGTCCTCTGCCCCGTCGACCTGACTTGTTCGGAGCCCATCCTCGACGCCGCCTTCTCGATCGCGGCCGTTTCCAAGGCCCGCCTCACGGTGTTCCATGTCCTCGAAGATCTCCCGCAGCACGAGGCGGCAGCCCGGATGGCGCACATCGCCTGGGGAGACTTCCTGGAGCGCCTCGAGCAGGACGCGCGATACCAGTTGCGCCAGGCGGTAGCGAACCACGGCGCCGATGGCGGCACGGTGGACGAGCTCGTGGTGAGCGGCAAGCCTTACCGCGAGATCCTGAAGGCCGCCGACGCGACGGGCGTCAGCCTCATCGTGATGGGCATCCACGGGCAGAATCCCCTCGAGCGGATGTTCTTCGGCTCGACGACGCTCCACGTCCTGCGGCAGGCTCGCTCCCCCGTGCTGACCGTTCGCGCTCCCGACGAGAGGTCGCAGGGATGACGCACGCTCTCCAGTCCTCCCAAGCTCGGTCCTCCGGATCCGCCGACGCACCCGCGATCGCGCTCCGCCGCATCCTCTGGGCTTGCGACTTCACCTCTTGCTCCGCGCGCGCGCTGCAGCTCGCGATCCCGCTGGCCCGGGCGTACGGCTCGGAGATCACGGCGCTCCACGTGATGCCCGAGACGGCGCCGCCCGGCGGCGGGCCCGCGTCCCTGGCCAACGCGGCCCTGGCGCAGTCCCACCTCCGCCATGACGTCTCGCTGTCTCTCGACCGCCACGTCTCCCCTGCGGTCGTGGCGTCCGTGCCCACCCGGATCGCCATCCGCGAGGGGAATCCGGTGGACGAGATCCTCGGCCTCGCCGCACGACTTCCCGCCGACCTGATCGCGCTCGGCACCCACAGCCGCAGCGCCTTCGAGCCGTTCGCGCTGGGGACGGTCGCGGAGTCGATCCTCGGAGGGGCGCGATGCCCCGTGCTCGCCGTGCCGACCCGCGCGTTGCTTCCATCGGGGCCGCGCTTCAAGACCGTGCTGTGGGCGACCGATTTCTCTTCGCACGCCGCCCTGGCCCTGCGGTACGCCCTCTCGCTCGCCGCGAAGAGCCCTGCGCACCTCCTGCTCCTGCACGTGCTGGGCGGCGCCACATTCAGCACGTACGTCGAGGCCGAGCAGGCTCGGGAGGCGGAGCAGCGCCTTCAGGAGGCGGTCGCCGCGGGCCGAGCCGCGGGGTGCGAGGCGGAGGCGATTGTGACCAGCGGCAGTGCCTCGGCCGAAGTGCTGCGCATCGCCGGCGAGCGGGCCGCCGAGCTGGTCGTCATGGGCGTCCAGGGATCGCGCGCGCTCCACACGCTGTTCCTGGGGTCCACGGCCCACCGTGTGGTCCGGGACGCGCCCTGCGCGGTGCTCGCCGTGCGACGGACGTAGCCATGACCGGGCTGGCGCTCCTGGGCGCGATGCTGCTCGCCGTGCCCGCGACGGCGGCAGTACCCTCGCCACCCGACGTGGACGCGCTGCTCGCGCGCCTCGACGACCTCTGCTCGAAAAGCAGCATCGCCCGCATCGAGATCAAGGTGACTCGTCCGCGCGCCACGCGCACCCTGGGTCTCCGGGCGTGGACGCGTGGCGAGGAGGAGGCGCTGGTGTTGATCGAGGCTGCGCAACCGCTGCGTTCCGTCGGCCAGGGACCGAGGTCTTTGCGCGAGACCGGCCACCGGCGAACTGGTCCATTTGATCCATGGAACCCGCGCGCGTGTGGGCCGACTTTCGGTATGTCGGCGAGTCCCGGAAGGGGACGGTCATCCATATGGCAACGACGCCACGTCGAAAGCGATCGGGACGTCAGCCGATGGCCGGGGTCGTCCTGGTCGCGGTCTCGATGCTCGGCCAGGGCGGTGCGGGTGGGCCCCCGCAGTTCGTGGCTCCGCACCTGCCCGTTGCCGCAAATGTCGGAGGGGAAGTCCTGCTCCACGTGAAGCTCGACGCCTCGGGCACACCCGAGCGGATCCTGGGCATTCTCGACGTGTCTCCCTTCGCCGAGGCCCTCCGCGACGCCGTGCGTCAATGGCGGTTGCCCCCGACGGCCGGCAGCGATCTCGATCGTGACGTGCTGGTGGCGGGTGTGTTCCGCTCGGCCACGCTGCTCGAGCTGGGCAATCTGCCGGCCCCGCCCTCGGCCGCCATCGGGCCGCCCGTGCTTCCGTTGCCGATCGACTGGGCGCGTCCTCCCTATCCGCCAAACGCCCTCGACGACGGGGTCGTGATCGTCGAAGTACGGGTTGGCGCGGACGGCGTCGCGCGCGATGCGACGGTCGTCCATTCCGCCCCCGGCTTCGACTCCGCGGCCGTGGACGCAGCGGCTCGGTGGCGCTTCCGGCCGGCGGTCCGTGACGACCGGCCCATATCGGCGGTCGCCTACCTCGTGTTCGGGTTCCGGGCGCCAATGACCGTGCCGAGCCCGAAAGGGTGATCATTGAGGACGAGAAAGACGAGCGCGATGGTTTCGAGGGTCGAAGAGCCGTCCTCGCGGCTCTGGCGGGACTGGACGGCATCCTGCGCCGCAGGCGAAGTGATCGGGATCGGCGTGGCCGGGGCGGCGGCCGGCCTGCTGGCGTCGACGATGGGTGAACCGTTCACGTGGGCGGACAGCGCCCTCGTCCTGGCGGTCATGGTGGTGGCGGGTGCGCTGGAAGGGCTGGCCCTGGGCTCGTTCCAATGGCGGGTGCTGCGCGAGCAGCTCCCCTCCGTCCGCGCCCGCTCGTGGATCGGCGCGGCGGCGGCGGTGGCCGCCTTCGGGTGGCTCATCGCGATGCTGCCCTCGACGGTGTTCGCGCCGGAGACGTGGGCCTCCGGGCCCACGCTCGAGCCGCCGTTCGGGGTCACCCTCGCGCTGGTTCTCGTCTTCGGCCTGGCCGTCGGCTCCCTCTTCGGGGCGGCGCAGTGGATCGTGCTCCGCCGCCACGCGCGAAATGCACGGAAGTGGATCCTCGCCAACGCGCTCGGGTGGTCGGCGGGGCTGCCGTGGATCTACCTGGCCGCCTCCGTTCCGACGGTGGAGACGCCGCCTGCGCTGAAGATCCTGCTGGCCGTGGCCGCGGGCGCCGCGGGTGGCCTCTCGATGGGGGCGGTCACCGGCGCGTTCCTGTCCAGGCTCTCACCCATCAGGGTGGAAGGAGGAGTCATGCTCTGCCGCGAAGTCATGAAGACGGACGTCGCCCGATGCATGGAAACGCTGAGCGTGCGGGCCTGCGCCGAGATGATGCGCGACGACAACATCGGGTTCCTGCCGGTGGTGGATGCGGACAAGCAGGTGGTCGGCGTCATCACGGACCGCGATCTCGCCGTCCGCGTCCTCGCCGACGACCTGCCGGCCGATACCCCGGTGGGCCAGGTCATGACGCGGGACGTCCGGATCTGCCGGCCCGATGACGAGCTGCTGGCGGCGGAGTGGAAGATGTCGTCCACTCGGAAGTCGCGCCTGGTGGTCGCGGACGACGAGGGCCACTGCGTGGGCGTGATCAGCTTGTCCGACGTCGCCCAGGCGGACAGCCGCAACCGGGCCGGGGGCGTCCTGCGCGCGGTCACCCGCCGCGAAGCGCCTGCGCACGTGGTGCTGTCGTGATCGCCGGGAATCGAGAGCGCTTCGTGCGCGCGGCCGCGAAGATCGCCGGCGCGGTGATCCTGGCCGTGGTCGCATTCGGCGGTCCGACCGCGGCGGTGGCGCCCGCGGCCGGCGGTCCGCTTCCGGAGTCCGTCGAGCCCTCGGTCATCCCGAACTATTCTCTCGTACGGCCCGATCTGGCGGGCGGAGGGCAGCCGACGGAGACCGGGCTCCGGCACCTTCGCGAGCTCGGGTTCCGCATCGTCATCGATCTTCGCGCGCCCGCCGAGGGCACGGCCGCCGAGGAAGCGGCGGTCAAGGCGGCCGGGCTGCGCTACGTGTCCGTGCCGATCACGCCGGAGACCTTCCGACGCGAGGACGTCGACGCCGTGGCCAGGATCCTCGACGAGCGCGGAAGGGGACCCGTCCTCCTGCACTGCGCGACCGGCAACCGCGTGGGCGGCGTGTGGACGGTCCTGCAGGCGACGAAGGGCCGGCCGTACGAAGAGGCGGAAGCCGAGGGCCGAAAGATCGGCCTCCGGAGCGCGGCCATGATCGCCGCGGTTCGGCGTGTCCTCGGCCCGGAGCCCGCGATCCACTGACGACGTCCTTCACTCGTCGAGGGCGGCGGCCCAGGACGCGACAGTCGCATGGCATCGCGGAGCCCCGGGCGCCGGTCGACCTCGGCGTGCCTGATCAACGGCGTGACGAGCTGCTCCACGCGACTGTGCCCCTCGAGGTGCGAGCCGCCGACCCGCTTCGGTCCGGTCATGGAACTGCATGCCCATGCCGTGCCGCCTGCTTCGCGGAGATCGCCGGGCTAGAAGGACGGCTCGATCCGGAGCTTGTCCTCCACGCTGCGGACGCCGGGGGTACCCCTGGCCGCTCCGATCACGGTCTCTCTCTCGGCCCAGGAGCGCACGGTTCCGGAGACCTTCACGTTGCCGTCCTCGACTTGGAACCACACGCGCTTGGCCTCGCGCTCGGCCCGGCGCTCCAGTGCCTCCTCGATCGACTTCCGCACCTTGGCGGCATCGACCCTGGGCGCCTTGATCTCGATCAGGTTCACCACCTCGCGCACACCCGAGAGGTTCCGAACCGTCCGCGCGGCGTCGTCGTGCTGCGTCCAGGTATCCACGTCGCCTTCCAGCGTCACCACGCCGTTGGAGACCGTGGACCGGATACGCGTGTCGGGAACGAAGACGTCCCACACCAGCGCGTTCCTCACCGCGCCCGCGATGTCGGTATCCGTCCGTCCCGGCGTCCCCGGCGTCTTGACCGCAATGTCGTTGGCGATGTCCAGGACGCCCCGGACGCGGTGGGCAGCCTCGGCGGCCGCGTATCTCTTCCCCCAGCTGCCAACCGTTCCGGACAGCGTGACGACGCCGTCATCCACCTCGACGCCGACGTCCGTCTCCTCGATGCGCGGGTCCCACTTGAGCTCCCGCAGGACATCCTGCTGGACATCGGAGTCTGTCTTCTTTACGGCGGCAACCTGCGTCATTTCTCCTCCTGTGTCGGCGATCTGCCGGCTCCAGAGCGTCTGGCGGCCGGTCGCCCCTTGTGCCGGCCGCCAGACGGTAGGCTGCGAGTGCATCGCCCGTGCCACCGCCGCCACATGCGCGCGGCCGGACTCTCCGGCGTGGGCTCGTCGAGCTAACCGGGTGTTCAGTCCGGCCTTTGCCGTGAACCGTGGGCGAGAAGCGCGAGGGACCACGACCACGGCCGGCACTGATCAGGCGAAGACCCTGCGCGCGGGTGGCTCCTCACGCGCATTCTGTACGCGGCAGTCCACGAGGATCACGGCCCGACTCCCGGCATGAGAGTTGCGATGTCCACCGGAGTTGCGCGCGCCGCTCCGCGTGAACGCTTCGAGAGGAACAATGCCGTGAGCCGCATCCGCCGAAAATGCTTCCGACTTCTCTCCCGCCTCGCGCCCCGCGTTCGCAAGCGCTGTGGAGCTGGCCCGGGCGTTGAAGGCCGAGGTGCCGTTGATCCACGTGGTGGCGCCGATCGTCCTCGCGGAGGGGATGTACACGCCCCACGCGGACTGGGACGTTCTCGAGAACGCAACCCGCGAGGCCGCACGGACCGATCTCGACCGGCTCGCCCGGGCGGTGCGCAAGCGTGGCGTCCGCGCCACCACGCTGCTCACCAGGGGTCATGCCGCCGATCAGATCGTGAGGACGGCCAAGGCCAGGAAGGCGCGTCTCATCGTGATGGGAACCCACGGCCGCACGGGGCTGTCGCGCCTCGCGATGGGCAGCGTTGCCACGCGCGTGATGATCGGCGCCTCCTGCCCGGTCATGACCGTGCGGGCCAGATAAAACCGGGGGTTTTCATGACACGCATGGCGCGGACCCGAGCTCCGACGGTCATCGGCAAGGCGGCCGCGGCCACCGGGTCCGCCGTGCCCGCGGGGAGGAGGTGCGCTTGGCGACCTCGGCTTCAACGCGAGACAAAAATGCGGTTGTCCACTTCGACGATGCCGGGCGCCGACCAGGCCGCGCCCTCGGCGTCCTCGCGCTCCGCCCAGGAGCGTACGGTGCCGTGGAGCGTCGCCGAAGGCGAGGATGGTGGCAGTCATTGCACGCCTGCCGGTTCCAGACGCGGTTGCCGGCGGCCACCTGCGGGTCGGGCCGCTCGGCCCGGCTCCGCGGGTGGACCGGCCGATCTCCGTCGACCGTCGACGCGAAGAAGAAAAGCGACATGCAGGGTGCCGAGACGGAGAATCCGCCACGCGAGCCGTTCGTTCATCCCACCCTCCGCTGTGTGCTGGCCGCTGAGCCGGATGGCCCATCGCGCCGGCTGGCGAGCCGTGGGAACGGGGCCCGCCCGGCGCACCGCCGTCCGGGCGGGCCCTCCTCCGCCGCCTCAGGCGACCTTGACCTCGATGAGGCGCGGCTTCGCCATCTCCGCCTTGGGCACGTGGACGAGCAGGATGCCGTCCTTGAACTCGGCCATCACCTTCTTGTCGTCCACGTCGCGGGGAACGGTGAAGCTGCGCAGGAACTTCCCGTACGAACGCTCGATGCGATGGACCTTCCTGTCCTTCTCCTCCTTCTCGAACTTGCGCTCGCCCTGGATGGTCAGCACGCCGTCCTCGAGGGCGACCTTCACGTCGTCCTTCTTCACATCCGGCAGCTCCGCCTTGATCAGGAACTCCTTGGCCGTCTCCTCGATGTCCACCAGCGGGGCCCAGTCGACGCCGACCAGCGACTCCTCGGCCATCTCGCTCCGGAAAGGCGGGAGCGGCCTGGTGAGGAGGGGGCGGTCGAAGAGCCGGTTGAACGTGTTGGCCGTCTGCTCCAGCTCCCGGAATGGATCCCATCTCATGAGTGGCATGATGCCTCCTTCGCGATCTGGCGCCTCCCCGCCCGAGGGCGGCGTCACTTCGAACATAGGCGCCGCGACGTCCCGCCGCCTGAGCCGAAGGGACCAGGGAGACGAGCGCGCATTAGTCGCGGACGACCCGCCATTCACCTTCTCGGCTTCGCGAAGGCGAGAAGCTCCCGTGGTCGACCCCCGTCGGGGAGTACCGCGACGTCGGCGGCAGGCGCGTTCCTTCGCACGACGAAGCAATGTGGAAGCAGCCGGCCGGGGACTACGTCTACGGTCGCTTCGAGCTGGAAGCGGCCGAGTACAACGTCGCGCCGAGAAGGCCCTCTTCCTACCCCATCGCGGCTGATGCCGCACCACACGTGGAGGTGCGGCGATGATCTCTTCCCTGATCGACACGTTCATGCCGGCCTTCTCCCTTCGGCACGTGGACCGCGTGGCGGTGGCGGCGAGCCCGGGACCTGTGTACGCGGCGGCCCGCACCTTGGACGTGTCCCAGACTGGTTTCGTGCGCCTGCCCCTGCTGTCGTCGGGCATCGACGACATCACTCGCGGCGGCGCGCCGAGGCCGTGGCCGGAAGGGATACGCCGCTAGATGACGAGCACCGGGCACGGCGCGAGGGTGACGATCCTCTCCGCGCGGCTGCCGAGCATCCGGTCGGCCAGGCTGTCGTGGCGATGCGTGGACATCACGATGAGGTCGCAGCCTTCCTCGCCGGCGATGGACGGGATGTTCTCCCAGCCGGGGCCGAGCTCGACGCGGGCGGTGACGGGGAGGCCGTGGAACTCCGGCTGGAGGAAGCGGAGCACCTCCGCCTCCTCCGGGACGGACGCCTCCAGGGCTTGCGGCACGCCGCTCAGGGAAGCGCGCGCGAACGGCACCACGTGCAGCGCCACCACCTCGGCGCGGAAGGCGCGCGCCAGGAGGGCCCCCAGGGGGAACGCCTCCCGCGAGCGCAGGTCGGTCGGCACGAGGAGCCGCCGGTAGGGGAGGGCGGGGCCCTGTTCGCGCCCGCGGACACAGAGGATCGGACGACCGCCGTCTTCGATGGCGGTCTCGGCCACGCTGCCCTTCAGCAGGTGGGCGATGCCACGCCGGCCGTGGGTCGACATCACGGTGAGGTCGGGGAGCCTGGCCGCGATGGCAGCCGCCACCGCCTGGTGGGGCGACAACCCGTAATCCACCGTGACCCGCGTGAGGGCGGAGGTGCGGGCGGCGCACATCTCGAGGTGCCGGACCGCGTCCAGCTCGGCGCGGCGCAGCGCCTCCGCCATGGGCGCGTGGTGGCCGACCGTCCGGGCCACCTGGCGCAGGTCGATCGAGTGATAGAGCGTCAACTCGGCGTCCACGCACTCGGCGACCAGGCACGCATGGCCGAAGGCGGCGTCGGACGCCTCGCTGAGGTCGGTGGGGCACAGGATGCGGCGGATCGACGACGGGAACAGCCGGGGGCCGGATGACGCGCCCGGATGGCTGTGCGAACCCGTCGAGACAGAACTCATGGGTGATCTCCTGCGGTGAGAGTAGGACCGAAGTGCGGCGGGGTAAATGAGCCGAACGGCTCAGTCGCCGGCGGCATCCTGGACGTGCCGTCGGACGACCTCGCCCAGCCGCCGGATGCCTTCATCGATGACCTCCGGCCGGCAGTAGGAGAAGTTGAGCCGGAACGACTCCAATCCGCCCCCATCCGTGAAGAACGACCGGCCGGGGACGAACGCAACCTTCTCGCGCAGCGCGTCCTTCAGCACCGCCGAGGAGTCGATCCCGCGCGGCAGCGTGACCCACAGGAACAACCCGCCGTCGGGGCGCGTCCAGCGCACCTCGGCCGGGAACTCGCGCTCGAGGGCGGCGAGCATCGCGTCGCGCCGCTCGCCGTAGACCTTCCGGATCCGGCGCACGTGGGCGTCCAGGAAGCCGCCGCGGGCGGTCTCGTAGGCCAGCATCTGGACGAAGGTGCCGGTGTGGAGGTCGGTTCCCTGCTTCATCTGCACCAGGCGCCGGATGACTTCCTCGGGGGCGACGATCCAGCCCAGACGCAGGCCGGGGGCCAGCGTCTTGCTGAGCGTCCCGAGGTACAGCACGCCGCCGCGGAAGGCACGCTCGCCGTTGGCGCAGCCGTGGAACTCCGCGTCGATCTTCACCAGCGGCGGCAGGTGCTCGCCTTCGTAGCGGAGCTGGCCGTAGGGGTCGTCCTCGACGATCGGCGTCCCGTAATGGCTGGCCAGCTCGATCAGCCGGCGCCGGCGCGCGAGGGAGAGGGTGACCCCGGCCGGGTTCTGGAAGTTCGGCAGCACGTAGAGGAACTTCGGCCCCGCGCGGAGCGCGTCTTCGAGGAGATCGACGCGCAGTCCCTCGCCGTCCACGGGCACCGTGACGTACCGCGCCTGGTACGACGTGAAGGCCTGGAGCGCACCGATGTACGTGGGCGCCTCGACGAGCACGCGGTCGCCGGCGTTCAGGAACAGCTTGCCCACGAGGTCGAGGGCCTGCTGCGAGCCCGAGGTGACGAGGACGTTGTCCGGCCCCACCTCGATCCCGTAGCGGCGCATGTGGCGGACGAGCAGCTCGCGCAGGGGAGGGTATCCCTCGGTGGTGCTGTACTGCAGGGCCGCCGCGCCGTGCATCCCGAGCACGCGCTGCGCGGCCGCCGCCACCTCCGCCACCGGGAACACCTCCGGCGCGGGCAGGCCCCCGGCGAAGGAGATGATGTCGGGATCCGCGGTGAGCTTCAGCAGCTCGCGGATCGCCGAGCTGGTCATGCCCAGCGTCCGCTCGGCGTAGCGGTCGGCCCAGGGGGTATCGGCGGCGGATGGGATCTCGGTCGTCATCGAGGCGGCCACGGTGCCTCCATCCTTATACTCCATCCTTATATAAGGTTGCGGCGGCGCGCCGCCGCCTCGAGGTCCCGGCGGAAATCGGGATCGGCGACGGCGATCAGCTCGCGGGCGCGCTCGCGGAGCGACTTGCCGAACAGGCGCGCGATGCCGTGTTCGGTCACCACGTAGTGCACGTCGGCGCGCGTGGTCACGACCCCCGAGCCCTCGGCCAGCGTGTCCACGATCCGCGAGACCGTCCCGCCCTTCGCCTTCGAGGGGAGCGCGATGACGGGCTTGCCGCCCTTGGACCGGGCGGCGCCGCGGATGAAGTCGAGCTGGCCGCCGAAGCCGGAATAGATCTCGCGGCCGATGGAGTCCGCGCAGACCTGGCCGGTCAGGTCCACCGACAGCGCGGAATTGATGGCCACCATCTTGTCGTTGCGGGCGATCACGAAGGGATCGTTCACGTAGTCCGAGGGGTGGAACTCGACGCAGGGATTGTTGTCGAGGAAGTCGAAGGTCTTGCGTGAGCCGAGGACGAACGACGCGATGATCTTCCCGCGGTGGACGGTCTTGGCCGCGTTGGTGATCACGCCCTTCTCGAACAGCGCGACCACGCCGTCGGAGAACATCTCGGTGTGGATTCCGAGGTCGCGCTTGCCCTCCAGGTTGAGCAGCACGGCGTCCGGGATCTCCCCGATCCCCATCTGCAGCGTCGCGCCGTCCTCGATGAGCTCCGCGACGTGGGCGCCGATCGCCCGGGCGGTCTCCCCCACCCGGCCCGCGCCGGCCAGCTCCAGCACCGGCCGGTCCACCTCCACGACGTGGGCGAGGCGCGAGGCATGGATGAAGGAGTCGCCGAGCGAGCGCGGCATGCGGCGGTTCACCAGGGCGATGACCGTGCGGGCCTTCTCCGCCGCCGCCTTCGTGCACTCCACGCCCACGCCGAAGGAGCAGAAGCCGTGCTCGTCGGGGGGCGAGACGTGGACCAGCGCCACGTCCACCGGCAGCGCGCCGGAATCGATGAGACGCGGGATCTCGGAAAGGTGCGCGGGCACGAAGTCCGCTCGGCCCTCCGCGACCGCCTGCCGGACGTTGGCGCCGGTGAAAAGCGCGCGGTGCCGGAACGACCGCGCGTACCGTGGGTCCACGTAGTCGGCACAGCCGAAAGTCAGGAGGTGCGACACCTCGACGCCTTCCAGCTCCCCCGCCCGCGCCACCATGGCCCGCACCAGCTCCTCCGGGTTGCTGCAGCCGGGATGGACCCAGACGTGGTCACCGGACCGGATGGCTTTCACGGCCTCGGCGGCGGTGCTCACGCGGCGGCGGTAGCTCTCGGCCCAGTTCATGGCCGCGGCCCGGAGGCCGGCGCCTCGAAGGGCAGGTCGAACGCGCGGGCGAGGGACTCCCGCACGCACCGCCCGCGGAGAAGGTACGTCCCGCGGCGCAGCTCGGGGCGCGCATCCAGAGCCCGGTCGAGCCCGCCGCCCGCCACGTCGAGGAGGTACGGGAGCAGCGCGTTGGTGAGGGCCAGGGTGGACGAGCGCGCGGCCGCGGACGGGAGGTTGGGCACGCAGAAGTGCACGATCCCGTCCACCTCGTAGGTCGCGCTCGGGAAGGCGGTGGGGCGGGAGGTCTCGAAGCAGCCGCCCATGTCGATGGCGAGGTCCATGACCACGCTGCGCGGGCGCATCGCGCGCAGCATCTCCCGCGTGACCAGGAGCGGCGCCCGCTCGCCGTGGCGCGCCACCGCGCCGAGGACGACGTCGGCGAAGGAGAGCGCCTTCTCGACGTTGGGACGGGTGGCCAGCATCGTCCCCACTCCCCGGTACGCCTGCGCCACTTCGCGCAGAGGCGCGACGTCCTGGTCGAGGAGAGTGACCGCGGCGCCGAGGCCGAGGGCGGAGCGGGCGGCGGAACGCCCGGCCACGCCCGCGCCCAGGATCACGAAGCTGGCCGGAGGGACCCCGGGCGCGCCCCCGAGGACGATCCCTTTCCCGCCGAGGTCGGTGAGGAGCAGGTTCGCGGCGACGGTGACGGCCATGCTGCCCGCGATCTCGGACATGCTGGTGAGGACGGGCGCGTGCCCCAGGTCGTCCTCGATCGCCTCCAGGCCGACGGCGGTGATCCCGTGCTCGAGCAGCGCGCGCAGGTCTTCCGGCCGCGCGGTGGGAAGCGCCCAGAAGGCGAACACCGTCTGCTCGCGCTGGAGCAGGCCGTAATCGGCGGGGGCGGGGGGGAACACGGAGGCCACCAGCTCCGCGCGGGCGAACGGCTCCAGGCGCGAGAAGACGATGGTCGCACCCGCGGCCTGGTACTCGGCGTCGGGGTGGCCGGCCCCCGTCCCCGCGCCCGTCTCCACCCAC
>Ga0326597_10002340_pt1 | contig 28420 bp, 30 predicted proteins | sample RVTome_12_FD_203789 | JGI IMG/M metagenome (GOLD analysis project Ga0326597, IMG submission 203789) | Soil microbial communities from uranium-contaminated site in the Upper Colorado River Basin, Wyoming, United States - RVT100D185 | ecosystem: Environmental > Terrestrial > Soil > Contaminated >... | reverse complement strand
GAGCACGTCCTGACGGATCCCGGACTCTCTGACCGACTCCGTGTGAAGGGTGTCGCGCGCTCCCGCGACTTCTCCTGGGAAGCCTCGGTCGCCCGAACCCAGCAGATATATCTTGAAGTGGCACAGGGTCGCGAGGGATGAACGTTGCGCTGGTCCACGACTGGCTGACAGGCATGCGTGGCGGAGAACGGGTGCTAGAGGCGCTGTGCGCGCTCTATCCGGACGCCGATCTCTTCACCCTCTTTCATCGTCGCGGCTCAGTCTCGGCGACCATCGAACGCCGACACATCAACACGTCGTTCGTTCAGCATCTGCCACTCGCCGACTCGCACTATCGGTACTATCTGCCGCTCTTCCCTGCGGCGGTCAAACGGTTCGACTTGCGGGCGTACGACGTAGTGATCAGTTCGAGTCACTGTGCCGCCAAGGCCGTGGTCGTGCCTCCGCCCGCGCGCCATCTGTGCTATTGCCACTCGCCGATGCGGTACGCGTGGGACCAGTTCGATGCCTACTTCGGTCCTGCGCGGAAAGGTCGACTGGCCAGCCGATGGTTGTACAAACCCGCCATGGCCCGTCTGGCTCGATGGGACGCCTCCACGGCTGACCGCGTCCACCGATTCGTGGCCAACTCGGCGCACGTGGCGGGACGAATACGCCGATACTATGGTCGTGAGGCTACAATTGTGCATCCTCCTGTCAATACGACCTTCTTTCACCCCGCCGACGTCACACCTGGTTCCCATTTTCTGATCGTGTCAGCCCTGGTGCCCTACAAGTTGATCGAGCTGGCGATCGCTGCATGCGACCGCGTTGGCGCCACACTACGGATCGTTGGCGACGGGCCTGATCGAGCCGCCCTCGAGGCGCAGGCCGGCCGTCACGTCGAATTTCTCGGTCGCCTCAGTGATGCCGGGGTGCGGGAGGAGTACCGCCGGGCCCAGGCCGTCCTGTTGCCGGGCGAGGAAGACTTCGGTATCGTGACGGTCGAAGCGCAGGCGTGTGGAAGGCCGGTCATCGCGCTTGGTCGAGGTGGCGCGCTTGAAACCGTGGTTGACGGTGAGAATGGACTGCTGTTTTTCGAGCCCAGTGTGTCGTCGCTTGCCGGAGCCCTGGCGCGGATGCCGACCATGCGTTTCAACGCGGAAGCGATCAGCCGCTCCGCTCAACGGTTCTCGCTCGAGCGCTACCTGCAGGGCATGCGGGACGTGATCGCCGAGACACTCGCTGCGCCCGCCGGAACCCGATGGTAAAGCGATACAACCGCTTGCTGGTGGCCTTCCACGTGGTCACCGACGCCATCCTGGCGATGTGGGCGTTCGTGCTCGCCTATGGCATCCGCTTCGAGAGCGGCCTCATTCCCGTCACGCGAGGGTATCCATCCATCGAGCAGTACTTCAATGTGCTGCCCTTTGTGGCCGTACTGACGCCAATCGCGTTTCACCTTCAAGATATCTATCGCCTCAGGCGCGGTCGTTCGCGGGTAGACGACTTCTTCGCCGTCTTCATCGGCAGCATCCTGGCGGTGGTCCTCGGCGTGATTTCCACCCTCTACGTGCAGGTGTATTGGGCGTCGGAGGAGGCAAAGGCGAGCGGCGCGTATGAGGTCTCGCAGCTCGTCTGGGGACTGTTTCTCGTTCTTACCGTCGCATTCACGTTTCTCTCGCGTGAAGCGGTGCGGGAGGTGCTCGAGCGCCGCTGGCGCGCGGGAATCGGTCTGAAGCGTGTCCTGATCGCGGGGGCGGGTGAACTGGGCCGTATCGTGGCCGACCGTATCCTGCAGCATCGCGAACTCGGTTATCAGGTGGTCGGCTTCTTGGACGATCGCGCCGGCGGCGACCACATCGGATACCGCGGCCTGCCGCTGCTCGGCACGCTCACCGAGGTGGCCGACATCATCCAGCGAGAGCGTGTCGATCAGCTCTACGTGGCGCTGACACTCGAGGAGCACGCCAAGCTGCTCGATCTCATGGCCGTGGCGAACCGGGAATGTGTCGATGTCAAGGTCGTACCGGATCTGCTGCAATTCATCGCGCTCCGCGCGAGACTCGAAGACCTTGACGGTCTGCCGATCATCAACGTCAACGATGTGCCGCTGCAAGGCTTCAACAGCTGGGTCAAACGCTTGATCGACGTATTGTTGTCTGGGGTGGCCGTCGTCACGCTGGCGATTCCGTTTGCGATCATCGCCGCTCTCGTCAAGTTCACGTCGAAGGGCCCGGTGTTCTACGCGCAGGAGCGGATGGGTCTCGACGGGAAGGCGTTCACGGTGTGGAAGTTTCGCTCGATGTATCTGGACGCCGAGGACGCGAGCGGACCCGTGTGGGCCCGCGATGACGACCCGCGGGCCACGCCAGTCGGGCGGTGGCTGCGCAAGCTGGATCTGGATGAGTTGCCACAGTTCCTGAACGTACTCAAGGGCGACATGTCAATCGTCGGGCCACGACCCGAGCGTCCGTTCTTCGTCGAGCAGTTCAAGCACCGCATCCCGCAATACATGTTGCGACACAAGGTCAAGGCGGGCATCACGGGATGGGCCCAGGTCAACGGATGGCGTGGGAACACGTCGCTCGAGAAGCGGATCGAGTACGACCTGTACTACATCGAGCACTGGTCGGTGGCCCTCGATCTGAAGATCATGTGGCTCACGGTGATCCGCGGTATCTTCCAGCGGGGAGTCGCCGCGTGAGACGCGACCGATGAGAGTCGTCGTGACCGGCGCCGCGGGCTTCATTGGCTCCCATCTGTGCGAGGCCCTGCTCGATCGAGGTCACTACGTCATCGGCGTCGACAACCTGCTCACCGGTGATATCGCCAATCTCGCGCATCTCCGCGACCGGGATTTCGAGTTCATTCGGCACGACGTCACCCGCCACATCGATGTGGATGGCAGGGTCGACTTCATTTTTCACTGGGCCAGTCCGGCCAGTCCCATCGACTATCTGGAGCTGCCGATTCAGACCCTGAAGGTCGGCTCTCTCGGTACCCACAACGCGCTCGGGCTGGCGCGTGCCAAAGGCGCGGGTTTCATGCTCGCGTCCACCTCCGAGGTGTACGGAGATCCTCTCGAGCATCCCCAAAAGGAGACGTACTGGGGTCACGTCAATCCGATTGGTCCGCGAGGTGTGTACGACGAGGCGAAGCGCTTCGCCGAGGCGATCACGCTCGCGTACCACCGATCCCACGGGATGAACACCAAGATCGTCCGGATCTTCAACACCTACGGGCCCAGAATGCGCCTTCGAGACGGACGGGCCGTGCCAGCGTTCATGTCACAGGCGCTGCGCAACGAGGACGTGACGATCTTCGGTGATGGCGCGCAGACACGCAGCTTCTGCTACATCACGGATCTTGTGGACGGACTGCTGCGCCTCATGACCGCAGCGACCAGCGACCCGGTCAACATCGGAAACCCCCGTGAGGTCTCGATCCTGGAGATTGCGACGACCATCGTGAGATTGCTCGGCTCGAAGAGCCGCCTGGTGTTCAGGCCGCTGCCGGTCGACGATCCCAAACAGCGCCGGCCCGACATCACTCGCGCACGAACCCTGCTCGGCTGGGAACCTACAGTCGGCCTCGAGGAAGGGCTGCTGAAGACGGTTGACTACCTCAGGAACAAGCTTGCCGACCAGGTCTGAGCGATTCAGAGATTCGAAGCCGTCTCTGCGTGTTCGTTCACGAGTGTCCGAAGCTTCATGAAGTAGTCGGCGGCCGAGGCGACCGTGAAGATCAGCGACATCCACACGCCAACATCGACCAGGATGGACGATTCGCGCCGGTAGTTGAAGTACATGATGACGATGCTCGTGACAATGAACGTGGCAGTGGTGGCTTTGCCGAGCAGAGACGGCGGAAAGCTTCGAGGGCCGACGGCGAGACTGACCGCCGCCACCACACCAACGATGACCACGTCTCGACTGATGACGAAGACTGTCAACCAGAGAGGGATGTGATTGGTGAGGGGGACGCCCGGAAGGGTCAAGACCACAAACGTCGTCACGAGGAGCAACTTGTCGGCCATCGGGTCGAGCCAGGCACCCAGTGTCGTGCGCTGACCTGTCCGTCTGGCGATGAGGCCGTCAAGCGCGTCGGTGACGCCGGCGGTGAGGAAGACGACCAGCGCCCACCCCAGGTAGCTGTAGACCACCAGCAGTACGAAGACCGGGACCAGGATGATCCGGAGGATCGTGAGCTGGTTGGCAATCGTCAGGCTGCCCATGGCGGCTCACCGTGACTGGCCGGCCAACGTCCGCAGGCGTGCCACCGCCTCAATGGCTTCGGTGCCAGGCACGGCACGCACCGCCTCGAAACGCCCGCCCTCGACAAGGGGGGTCACGCCAGAGGCGACGGCCACCGCCACATCGGGATAGCTGAGGTGGCCGGCGGCCATGTCGGCGATCTGCGGTCTCGCTGTGAGAGGCCCTCGGAGGGCAGGCCGTTCGGTCGCCAGCAGCGCGATGAGCCGACTGACAGCGCGCGCGAGATCCGCACGAGAGATGCGATCGTCAGGCTGAAACTCGTGGTTCGCGAATGGATCCAGAATGCCAGCCCTCGCGACCTCGAGTACCCACGGAGACGCCCAGTGGGCCTGCATGTCGGTCATCACCACGTCCCTGGTCTCAGCGGTCTCGAGGACATCTGCGAGGCGAACACCGATCAACGCGGCCAGATCGCCTCTGGTGATCGCTGTCGCGTCCGCGATCGCGAGGAACTGGGGTGGCAACGAGCTGTCTGTCGGAATCTCGGCCATGGCGGCGAGGCGGGCATTCAGATCCGCGCTGGGCGCGATGTCCGCCGCACGCCGGTAGGCCGCGATGGCTCCGGCGGTGTCCTGCTGCTCTTCGAGGAGTTCGCCGATCTGGATCAACGAGTCCGCGTCGGCAGCGTCGAGTTCGACCGCCCGACGAAAGCGCTGAAGCGCCAGCGCGCCATCCCCTACGCCACGGTCGAGCAGACCGAGTTCCCGATGGAGAAACGCGCTGTCGGGCGAGGTGGCAATCGCTCGTGCATATCCAGCGCGAGCGTCCGCGATACGGCCGTCGGCGGCTGCGCCGCGGGCGGATGCGATCACTTCCTGCATCGTCCTGAAGCGGAGGACATCGACTGTTCGACGGATGTCGTCAAGCGTCCCATCGGCAGCCAGCGCCGCCTCGAAAGTCTCCAGCGCCGCCAGCTGCCGATCGAGGAGCAGCAGTGTCTGGCCTCGGCCGACCAGTGCCGGTACGTAACCAGGCGACGTCTGCAGCACGACGTCGAATCCGCTGAGCGCCGCATCGAGTTCTTGGCGGGCCAAGGCGACGTACGCCGAGCCGGCCTGTGCCGGGTACAGCGTTGGCATGTTCCTCAGCGCGGCCTGAAATTCGCTGTCCGCACTGATCTCGTCGCCGTTCTGCAAAAAGCGCCACGCACGGTCGACACGCTGGGCCGCGTCAGCCGGAAAGACCGCGGCCGGCACAACGGGATAGACAAAGTTCGGATGCGCTAGCACGGAAGGAAGCGGCGGTGCCGTTCGGGCCGCGCACGCCGCCATGGACGCGACCACACATACCAGACTCACGACTCGCCAGCGGTCAGACCACATCGCGCACTTCCTCCCCCGCAGACATCTGTATCAGACGCTCGACGTCGCGTCGCGGCACGTCCGCCTGGATCACCTCGGAGCCCTCCGTCGCCACATGGCTGATGACCCGCGCAGTGCGATAGAGTCGGCCAATCTGGCGACGGTCCGAGTCGCTGCCACTGTCGAACGTGATCGTGATTCGCCGGGTGTCGAGTGCCAGACGCACGGTGACTGCCCGCAGCAGGCCGGCGAGACCTTCGCCCGAACGGGCCGATATCAGCACGGCCTCTGGATCACGATCCAGGAGGCGTCGTCGTTCGTCTCGCGTGATCGTATCAAGCTTGTTGTAGACATCGAGAACTGGCGTGTCTGTCGCACCCATCTCCTCGAGTACCCGGCGCACGGCCGTCACATGACGATCGCGGTCTGATGCCCCGGCGTCAATCACGTGGAGCACAAGGTCCGCCTGCGAGACCTCTTCGAGCGTAGCGCGGAAGGCCGCGACAAGCGCGTGCGGTAGACGGTCGATGAACCCGACGGTATCCGACAGCAGCAGTTCACCGCTGTTGGGTAGACGCACCAGACGCAACAACGGATCCAGCGTGACGAACAGGGCGTCCGAGGCGGCAGCATGTGAATGCGTCAAGGCATTGAACAGCGTCGTCTTTCCGGCGTTCGTGTAGCCGACGAGTGCGACCGTTGGCATCGATCGCTTGTGGCGCCGGTCTCTCAGCTGGGTCCGGCGCCGACGAATCTGGTCGATCTCCCGCTGAATGGTCTGAATGCGAATACGGATGCGTCGTCGGTCCGTCTCGAGCTTCGTTTCGCCAGGTCCCCTCGTGCCGATACCGCCGCCGAGGCGCGACAGCGCGCTACGGGCCCCAACGAGCCTGGGAAGCAAGTACTGCAGTTGTGCCAACTCAACCTGCCACTTGCCTTCCCGAGTTCTGGCCCGACGCGCGAAGATGTCCAGAATCAGCTGCGTGCGGTCGACGACCTTGCGGTCGAGCATGCGCTCCAGCTGCCGGAGTTGTGCCGGACTGAGTTCATTGTCGAAAATGACGACGTCGATGTCCCCTTCGGCGCAGGCCGCCGCCAACGCAGTCACCTTACCCCTGCCAATGAATGTCGCAGGATCCGGGCGAGCCCGCTCCTGCACCATTCGCAGGGTCACCACCGCCCCGGCGGCGTCGGCAAGTCCGGCGAGTTCATCCAAAGACTCCTCGGCGTCAGTTCGCCGAGCCGGGCCCGTGACCAACCCGACCAGCGCCGCGCGTTCATGATGTGACGAAACCAACTCCTCTCATTCTTACCACAGCACTGCGAAGACCGACGCCTCTCCCTTCGGTTCGCGCGCCGATGTGAGTCACATCTGTACGGGGTGACTCGTGACCGCTACTGGTGGTAGCCGCACACTACCGCTCACAGGTGCCCTCTCGACCCGCGTGGGCGTAGGCCACGTAGCAGGCCGTCCATTGAAGGTACTGATCTTGCCAGGCGTCGGTCGGCTCAATCGCGGTCCGCTCGAAGTGTTCGTTCCAGCTGTACACGATGATGAACTCCGGACGGAGCGCGAGAGCGCGTTGCCATTGATCGTGGTACATCTGGCCGTTGTTTCTCGGATGCTCCATGGCTCTTGCTCGACCGAGATGCGTGTCCGAGTAGCCCGGCGTGACCGGCACCATGCCATTGACGACCGGTAGTGGCGTTGGTGACCAGAACGGCCAGTCGCGAGGATAGAGCAGCCTATCAGGGTTGAAGGTGTTGGCCCCAGGGTCGTAACGGTCTGCCCAGTACACGTTCCGAATGGTGATCCCAGGCACCGCGACGTCCATCCGCCCGGAGAACAGGAGGACGAGAGGGCTCCCACGCAGCCAGAAGTAGTTCGGATGGGTGGCAAACTCGGCCCTGGCCCTCTCGATCGAGGCCGTGCTGAGCGACACGGAGGCCGCATAGAGGCCATCCAGCATCACGGCCACCTTCAGCGTGCGTCCCTCCAGCCGACTGAGGAACGTGTGGGCGATCGTCCAGCTGGTCGGTGACTCCTCGGTCACGAGCAGAACGACGAAGTCGACCCCGGTCCTTTCGATCTGCGCGATGTGTGTGTCCATCACCGCCACGTCGCTGGAGGTGTACCAGCCCAGCGACGGCCGTGGTGTGTCGCGCGGCACGGCGGTGGCGCCGTTCCCCCACGCACCGTCGTTCTGCCGATACCACGCGAAGTAGTGGACACCGACGAGCGATCGTTGGGCCGTGCGTCGCTCTCGGATCTCGTTCGCCGAGAGGCCGGTCCGCGCCCACCGACGAACGCTTGCGCTGTCCCAGCCACCAGGATCTCGCCCCTGGGCCTCGGCCAGTACCGTCCTGACCTGTTGTGCCCGCCGCGCCTCTGGAGAGCGGCGAAGGCGACGCGCGATGTCCTGTACCGAGGTCGGCCGATCAACCCAGCGGCGAAGCTCTTGGCAACCGTCTTCCACGGGGTCACGAAAGAGCACCTCGAGGTACACACCGCGGATGGCCCGGACCCGCACACCCTCAGCCGTCGATCGAACCGACGCCGCGAGTTCCGACTGTGTGAACGGTTTCGTGTCCCACTCGAGCGTCTCGGCGTCAACCGGTGGCCGACACAAGAGCGTCATGAACGCGTCGGTGAGGCGTGGGCTCGCGGGCACGCTTCGCGGACGCTCTTCTCCATCGGTCCGCAGGGACAACGCCGCTGCCACCACGGCGAGCACAGACATCAGCGAGATGATCGTGAACGCGCGTGACACAGGCGGCCGCCAGACTCTCATACGATCACACTCTACCCACGCTCTCCGCGGCGCCATGGAAATCGCGGCCGTGTCTGCATTGACCGTGGCGCAGTGTTTCGGTGTCGATTGGTCAGAATCGAATCTTGACGTCTGTCGAACTGTTGATCTGAATGCCGTCGACAAACCGGATCAAATGCGGCCGTGTCTGCATGATTACCGAGCTGGTCCTGGTGCCATCTCCGAAGAAGCGCACGCCGCGCATCAGCGTCCCATCGGTAACGCCCGTGGCGGCGAACACGATCCGCTCACCAGACGCCAGGTCCCTCGAACGATACACCTGTCTGAAATCGGTGATACCCATCTGGCGGCATCGCTCCTCATGCTCAGGCGTGTTGACGACGAGACGGGCGAAGATCTCACCGTTCAGACACCGCATCGCAGCGGCAGTGAGCACGCCTTCAGGCGCACCACCAGTGCCCATCACCGCGTGTACGCCGCTGCCGATGACCGCCGCCGTGATGCCAGCGGAGAGGTCGCCGTCGCCGATGAGGCGGATCCGGGCCCCTGTCGATCGAATCTCCTCGATAAGCCGTTCGTGTCGCGGGCGATCCAGCACGACGACCACGAGATCTTCGACTCGACGGCCGTTGGCCTGCGCGATCGCTCGCAGATTGAACCGCACCGGGGCGTCGAGGTCGACGACGTCCTTTGAGCTCGGGCCGACGACGAGCTTCTCCATGTACAGGTCAGGCGCGTGGAGCAACCCACCACGGTTGGAGGCGGCGAGTACGGCCAGGGCGTTGGCCGCGCCCGTCGCACAGAGGTTCGTTCCCTCGAGCGGATCGACCGCGATATCCACCTGCGGATAGGTGGGTCCACTCTTCTCGTGCTGGGCCCGACCGACCTTTTCACCGATGAAGAGCATCGGTGCCTCGTCGCGTTCGCCTTCGCCGATCACGATGGTCCCGTCAATGGGCACTGAGTCCAGCTCACGCCGCATGGTCTCGACCGCGACATGATCCGACCGATGACGGTCTCCCTGCCCCATGGTCTTGGCGCAGGCGATGGCCGCCTGTTCCACAACTCGGAGAAAGTCCAGCGAGAGGTTGGGACCGTCCTCGTCGGCGTTCGTCGCGACAGTCTGCGGGTCGGCCGCTCGCGGCTTCGTCATTGTGCGTTGCTCTCCCAAGACGGCAGCTCGCAGCGCGACGGCCTGTCCGTGCGGTAGCCGAGCAGGTAGTCTGCCTGCATGACCGTGTGAATCTCGCGCGTGCCCTCGTAGATGACCGCGCCCTTGCAGTTTCGGTAGAAACGCCCGACCGGGTACTCGTCCGAGTATCCGTTGGCGCCGTGCACCTGTACCGCGTCAGCCGCGGCCCGTTCAGACGCCACGGTCGCGAACCACTTGGCCAGGCCGGTCTCCCGGGTGTTCCGACGCCCGACGTTCTTCAGCCAGCCTGCCCGCAGCCAGAGAAGCCGACCGGCCTCATAGTCCGATTCCATGTGGGCGATCATCTCCTTCACGAGCTGGTGTTCGCCGATTTCGACACCAAATGTCTTCCGCGTCCTGGCGTACTTCACGCTGGCGTCGCGGCATGCCCGCACGAGGCCCGTGGCACCGGCGGCCACGGTGTAGCGTCCCTGGTCCAGTGCGAACATGGCGATCTTGAAGCCTTCGCCCTCGAGCCCGACACGGTTCTCCGCCGGCACCTCGACCTCCTCTAGCGTGAGAAACCCTGTGTTTCCGGCCAGAATGCCCCACTTCTCGTCAAGCGTGCCACTCGCGAACCCCTTCCAGCTTCGTTCCACGATGAAGGCGCTCATGCCCGACGGGTCGCGTCGCCGCTTCTTTTCGATATCCGACCACGCGAACACGAGAACATGATCGGCGACGTCGGCGAGCGAGATCCACATCTTCTCGCCGGTCAGCGCGTATCGGTCCCCAGTCCTGATCGCCACACTCTCGATCGCCCGTGCGTCGCTGCCCGCCGAGGGTTCGGTCAGCGCGTAGGTCGCGATTCGACGGCCCTGCGCTTGCGGCACCAGGTACCGCTGCTTCTGGTCCTCGGTTCCCCAGGAGAGGAGCGTCAGACAGTTGAGAGCGGTGTGCACCGACAGGATCACGCGGAGCGACGTATCGACGTACTCCAGTTCCTCGCTCGCCAGGCCCAGGGAGATGTAGTCCATGCCGGCGCCGCCGTACTTGACTGGCACCGAGATGCCCAGAAGTCCGAGCGCGGCCATTTGCGGCAGAATGCCCGGGTCGAAATGGTGGGCGCGATCGAGCTGGCGGATTCGGGGTGCAACCTCGCGCCCGGCCCATTCTCGCACCGACTGCTGCAGCAGGCGGTGCTCGTCGGTCAGCTCGAAGCTCAGCACCGGACGCTGTCCCGTGGCAGCGGAGAGCGCTTGGCGCAAGAAAGCACGATCGGCGCACCGCGTGTGAGTCCCAGTCGATCGGCGGCACTGCCACCGTTGACTGCGATCTCGAGCTGCTCGGAGCTACCAAACAGTACGCAGATGGACCCTGGCGCCACGTCGGCATACGTCGCCACGATCGGACCGACGACCTGCGGTCCGACCATGATCTCGATTCCACTCCCCATGGCAAAATGTTGGTAAGCGCGGCGGTCCACGTTGCTGACCAGGTTGCCGAACCGATCAACCCGCAGCACCTGACCGACGAGTCGGTCGTCGGTCGCAACCGGTGTCGGCACCCTCAGCTGGTGCCAGTCGGCCACTGGCCGTCCGAGTGCAGACAGGCCGGTCCCCTTCGCGAGCCACGCCGCCGCCGGCGCAAACCGATCCCGTCCTTCGAACGTCCGGCTCACGGTCGGGCGCGCGTAGCGTGGGTCACTCAGCTCCACCACGCCCACAGGCGGCGGGTTCTGCAATACGAGCGTCAGCACGCCGTTATCCGGCGCGACGAATCGATAGGGCCCGGTGTCGGCCGCGATGGCGCGACGCGGGGAGCCAACGCCAGGGTCGACGACGACGAGGAAGACGGTACCCGACGGAAAGTAGCTGTACGACGCCGCGAGTTCGACGGCGGCTCCGAGCGTGTCCATCGGTGCAATCTCATGAGTAATATCGATGAAGGTCAGATCGGGACAAATGCCGAGGGCGACGCCTTTCATCGTGGCCGCGTAGTGGTCTCTCGTCCCGAAATCAGTGAGCAGGGCGACGAGGGGCGGCGTCATGGGCAACCGGTTCGCTACCGTGTTGCGGGCCCTCCGGCCGGAATCTTCGGAACCGCGGGGGGCTTGCGAAAGAGCACCTCGCGCAGATTGGTCTTCAGGAGCACGTTGTCAGCGATTTCCAGGGGATCGAACAGTCGCTGAATATCGCGATTGAGCGCGGGCTTCTGCTTCGCTCTCGCAGAGTGATACTGGCGATGCTCGAGGTGTTCCCGATCGATCACGACGTGGCGGGTGAACGTCGGGTTCGGCAACGAGTGCGGGTCAGCGGTGCCGAAGAACGCGAGGAGCAGGCCGTCGGGGCGAAGGACTCGCAGGAGCTGAGCGGCAAGCTGTTCAGCCGCCGGGCGTTCCAGGTAGTCGAAGACGTCCCAGCAGAGGATCCCGTCAACCGACTCGGATGCTTGCGGAAACCGGTCATCGAAGAATGACGGAAGATCGCCAACCGTCCCGGCGTGGACGTGCCGGTCGATGTCGGCGGCCAGGTCCTCGACGAAGATCTTGCAGCCGACTTCTTCGCCGAAAAACGTGACATTCGATCCGACCACGGGGCCGAGATCGAGCAACACCGGCTGCGTCCTGGTGGCAAGCCCCCTCAGAAACGGGGCCAATACTTTGGTGGGATGGACGAAGGCGTCGGCGGCACGGGCCTCAGAACCTTCGTCCCTGTCCTTTCGCAGCAGTCCGAGAATATCGGAGAGAGTCATCTCCCCCCGTACGTCAGCGCGCGACCGTCTGTGGGCTGGCCGCGGCCGGCGCCGGCCGTGAAGGCTGCGATGGCTGGGCAGGCTGGCCAGACTTGCGCTGCATGTCGACGCTGCCGCGGAAGTGGGCGCCTTCGGCGATGGCTACGCGGGGAGACACGAGGTCGCCATCGACGGAACCGCCGTCCCGAATTTCGACCTTGTCGGACGCTGTCACGTCGCCGGTGACCTCGCCCAAGACGATCAGGGCTTTGGCGAAGACCTGCGCTTTGATCTTTCCGTTGGGGCCGATGGTGAGAATATTCTCCTTGAGCTCGATCTTGCCTTCAACCTGACCCTCAATCGTCAGGTCTTCGCTCCCGCTCAACTCGCCCTTGATGACGACCGACTTTCCTATGTTCACTGCATCCCTCCCGGTTTGCGGCCGTGGCCCCGGCTGCGCGGTCGCTGGCATGCTGGCCTGGGAAGCCGGGCTGCCTGGTGTCGCGTCGGTCGCCGGCTTCACCCCTTCGTCACGTTTCCACATCTGCTACGTCCTCCATACCAACAGCCCATCACGGCGTGCGCCCAAAGGGCGGGTGGCTCGAAACCGGCATCTGGTGAGTATATCGGTCGCTTGAAATTGTTGTCTAGGGCGTTCATTGCCGGGATTCAGCCAGGGTGGTACGATGCGATGAGGGGTACCCCCTGTGCAACGCATCTATTTCGACCACAATGCGACGACCCCGGTGCATCCTGCGGTCGCCGACCGCATGGCGGCGGCACTGCGCGACGACTTCGGCAACCCCTCGAGCATTCACCACTTCGGTCAGCGCGCCAAGTCGGTCCTGGACCAGGCCCGAAGCGCCGTGGCGGCCCTGATAGGGGCCGATCCGTCCGAGATAGTCTTCACGGGCGGTGGTACCGAGAGTGACAACCTGGCCATCCGCGGGTCGGTGGAGGCGTCGGAGCGCTCCTCGCGGCGCCATCTTGTGGCCAGTGCTATAGAGCACGAAGCCGTGCTCAACACGTTCAAGGCTCTCTCCAAGCGGGGGTGCGAGACGCAGTTGGTGCCGGTCGGCTCCTCCGGCGTCGTGTCGCCCGACGAGGTGCGGGCGGCGCTTCGCGACGACACCGCCTTGCTGTCAGTCATGCACGCCAACAACGAAATCGGCACGGTCCAGCCGGTCGCCGAACTCGCGCAGATCGCGCGGTCGCGAGGGGTGCCGATGCATACCGACGCGGTGCAGTCCGCGGGCAAGATCCCGATCGACGTCAAGGCTCTCGGTGTCGACATGTTGTCGATCTCCGCCCACAAGTTCTGCGGACCGAAGGGCGTTGGGGCGATATGGATCCGGCGCGGGCTTCGGCTGCTACCCACCATGACGGGCGGCAAGCAGGAGCGGGGCCGCCGGGCGGGCACCGAGAACGTGGCCGGCATCATTGGCATGGGTGTCGCGGCGGAACTGGCGCGTGCACACATGACCGAGGAGGCCGCGCGGCTCTCGGCGCTCCGGGATCGACTCGAAGAGGGCATCCTCCGCGCCGTGCCAGGAACCGTCGTCAACGGGACCCCTGGACTCCGGGTGCCGAACACCACCAACATCAGCTTCGAGCGCGTCGAAGCCGAGTCTCTCCTCATCGCTCTCGATCTGGACGGCATTGCCGTCTCCACAGGATCGGCCTGCTCATCGGGCACCCTCGAGCCGTCTCATGTGCTCAGGGCCATGGGCTTTTCCGCGCATCGGACTCAGAACTCCATTCGCTTCAGCCTCGGCGCCTCCAACAGCGAGGAGGATGTCGACCGAGCGATTGCGGTTCTCCCCGGGCTCGTGGAGAAGCTGAGGAACTTGACCCGTACGCCGGTGCGGGCATGAGGCTCGGTCACGGGCTCGACGGCGCGAACGCCTTGTGATGCGTGTCGTCGTCGCCATGTCGGGTGGCGTTGATTCCTCGGTTGCCGCTGCACTGCTCGTCGAGCAGGGGCACGAGGTGATCGGCCTGTCGATGCAGCTCTACGACCACAGTGGCGGCCAGAGTTTTGGAAGCTGCTGTACGCTGGACGACCTGCACGATGCCCGTCGGGTTGCGGACGCGATCAAGATCCCCCACTACATCCTGAATTTCGAGCGCCAGTTTGCCGAGACGGTCGTCTCGAACTTCGTTCACGAGTATGCCGCTGGGAGAACCCCTCTACCCTGCGCCCATTGCAACAGCGACCTCAAGTTCGCGACACTCCTGGAACGTGCGCGCGGCTTGAACGCCGAGCAGGTCGCCACAGGGCACTACGCTCGTGTCGAGCGGTCGCGCGAAGGCCGCTGGCTCCTCCGGAGGGGTGCTGACCGGGCCAAGGATCAGTCGTATTTCCTCGCGGCCCTGACCCAGGCTCAGCTCTCGCGCGCCGCGTTTCCCGTCGGTCAGCTCACGAAGGCGGAGGTGCGCGCCAGGGCGCATGACCTCGGGCTCAAGGTGGCCGACAAAGAGGACAGTCAGGAGCTTTGCTTTGTGCCCGATCGCGACTACGCGACGTTTGTCGCCCGACAGCAGCCCGCGGTGGCCCGAGCCGGCAGCATCGTCGATGGGCAGGGCAACACGATCGGCTCGCACGGTGGTGTGCACCGCTTCACGGTCGGCCAGCGCAAAGGACTCGGCGTCTCTGTGCCCACGCCCCTGTACGTCCTGAAGATCGAGGCCGAGTCTGGGCAGGTGACCGTGGGGCCTCGCACGGCGCTCGAGCGTACGGCGCTGACCGCGTCGGCGGTCAACTGGATTGCCGCCGACCCTCCAGCAGATTGGCGACGCGTCGCTGCGCAGATTCGTCACCGCCATGGGGCGGCTCATGGCCTCGTGCGGGCCACCCGCAGTGACGGCGCGGAGTTCGTCTTCGACGAGCCCCAACTGGCTGTCGCGCCAGGTCAGGCGGTTGTCTTCTACGATGCCGACGTTGTTGTGGGAGGCGGCTGGATCGACTGATCCTGGGACTCGATGTGCTGCGGCAGCCCTTCGAGATACCGCTCGGCGTCAATGGCTGCCATGCAGCCGGAGCCGGCCGCCGTCACGGCCTGTCGGTAGACGTGATCCTGTACGTCCCCCGCCGCGAAAACGCCGGGAATGTTCGTTCGAGTGCCGTCGTGGGTTGTGATATACCCGTTCGCGTCCAGTTCGAGCTGTCCTTGAAACAGGGACGTGTTGGGCGTGTGGCCGATGGCGATGAATAGGCCGTCCAGAGGGATCTCGGTGAGAACGCCGGTCTTGAGGTTACGGACCACGATACCGGTCACTTCGCCCCTGGCGACATCGCGTACTTCGGTGACCTCTGAATCCCAGACGAACGTGATCTTTGGATTCGCGAACGCCTTGTCCTGCATGATCTTGGATCCGCGGAGCGCGTCGCGACGATGCACGAGCGTGACCGTGGATGCAAATTTGGTCAGATAAATCGCCTCCTCCAAAGCGGAATCCCCTCCGCCGACGACCGCAATGGGTTTGCCTTTGAAAAAGTATCCATCGCAGGTCGCGCACGTAGAGACTCCGTGACCCGAGAGCTTCCGGTCGGAGCCGATCTCCAGCCAGCGCGCCGACGCCCCGGTCGCGATGATCACCGCCTCGGTTGTGATCGTTCGACCATCTGACAGCGTCAACGTGAACGGCCGGTGTTGCAGATCAATCTGTGTGATCGTGCTTTCGAGCGTCTCGGTGCCAAATCGTTCAGCCTGGGCCCGCATCTCCGTCATGAGGTCCGGGCCCATGATGCCGTCGCGGAATCCCGGCCAGTTCTCGACCATCGTGGTGAGCATGAGCTGTCCGCCGGCCTCCAACCCCTCCACCAGTAACGGTTTCAGATTGGCGCGCGCGGCATAGAGGGCGGCCGTGAGTCCTGCCGGGCCTGAGCCGATGATGACGACCTGCCGATCGGGCGTCGCTCGAGCGGTCACGACAGGTGCTTTTCGAGCAGCCGCGAGATATCCTCCTTCGACGCGAGGCCGACCAGTGTCTCGGCAATCTGTCCGTCCTTGAAGATCAACAAGGTGGGGATTCCTCGAATCATGAACCGGCTCGGTACGCTCGGATTCTCGTCCACGTTCAGCTTGGCCACCGTTATTCGCCCGTCGAACTCGCCTGCCAGCGCGTCCACCGTCGGCGCGAGACGGCGGCACGGGCCGCACCATTCGGCCCAGAAGTCCACCAGGACGACGCCATTCTTGATTTCCTCGTCGAAATTGCCGTCAGTAAACGTCTTTACCTTGTCGGATGCCATTTGTCATCTCCGGTCACTACTCGCCCAGGTCGCTGGGCAGGCGAGCACACGAGCCGAGCCGCCCGAATCCCGGTCGCTGGCCTGTTGCTTCCTTACCCGTCCCACGAAACAATCCTCTCCCATGACCAACGGCGTTCGGAAAAGGCCGCGCTACACCGCGCTGATCGCCCCGACCGCCATGGTCCGAGGGAGGCTCGCGCGGATACGGTCCGCACTATGACCCCGGTCGCGCCCCGTGCGCCGGCTCGGCCTCTCCTTGATCGTAGTCGATCCCCTTCACGATCCCGAACAGATCTGCGGACCGACTTCGACTGTACAGCCAGGACTCGCCTCTCAGTTGCCCACACTGATGGGGAGGTTGAGTACGGCGTCCCCAGTACCGGTATGATCACGCCTGTGCCAGGCCCCGTCGCTCGTCCCAGCCGGTCCGACACACGCGAAGCCCTTGAATTGCGGGCGCTGCGCGAACGGCAACCGCAGCTCGGCGACGCCATCGACATGCAGCTCGAGCTTCTCGAAGTGCATCGCCGCGTGCAAGGTCGGATTCCGTTACCGTCGTTCGAATTGAGCGCCGCCGTGCTCGCGCGACATCAGTCAGAGGCCTGCCCTGTACTTCGCTTTGAAGACATCCCGCTGGAGTTGACCGACCTGCGTCTCGTCGTGCGGCAGACGGCCGACGTCATGCGTCGCTTCGGTGCGATCGAGGGCGATGACTGCAGCCGAGCGGAGATGATCGGCCGCGCAGAGGGACTGGTCGAGCGGGTGGCGGCCTGGTACCGCGCGGCTGCCGTGCGATCCCACCCACCAGGCGCCGCGCCGGCGACGGTGGAATCAGCCGTCGATGAGCCGTTTGTCGACCAGTTGTTCGCCGTTGCCATGCGGCCCTTCTTGTGTCGGTGCGCTGAAGTCCTTCAGCCAGCCGCTGCGCTCGACACATGGACCCATGCGTTCTGCCCACTCTGCGGGGGAGAACCAGACCTCTCCGTGATCACACCTGCGGCGGAACGGCATCTGATTTGTGGTCGCTGTGAACTCCGCTGGAAGTTCGAGCCGCTGACGTGTCCCTATTGCCACAACCGCGACCGGTCGCGGATCACATCCTTCACAACGCCTGACGGTCGGTACCGTGTCTACGGCTGCGATGCGTGTACCCGCTACTTGAAATCCTACGATGCCAGGGGGGCAGCGAGACCCGTCATGCCTGCGGTCGACAGCATCGCCACGCTGACGCTGGACGCGGCAGCGATACAGAGGGGCTACTCCTGATAAATGGCGGTCGTCGCCGCTTCGAGCGGCGTCGAGATGAAGCCCTCGGCCTTGCTGGCGAGCCAGTTGAAGAGGTGTCTGGCTTCCCAGAATCGCACGGCGCTGGACTTGGCACCTAGTACCACCACCGCGACCTGCTGGCCGCTTTGCGGCAGACGAAGGAGCGCCGCAAAACAGTACCCTGCCCGCCTGATGAAACCTGTCTTCCCGCCGAGCACGTCCACGTCGCCCGTGGTCACCAACTGGTTCGTGCTCTTGACGTTGACCGTCTGGCGGCCGATGACCACGCTGTGACGGGCCTTCTGCATGATGCTTCCGATTCGTTCATCGGCACTGGCAATGGCGATGAGACGGGCCATGTCGTAGGCGGACGAGACGTTGTCGTTCAGCAGCCCGGAGGGATCGGTATAGCGTGTTGACGCGAGCCCGAGCTCGGCTGCCTTCTCGTTCATACGCGCGATGAAGCCCTCCGAACCGTGGCGGGACACGCGTGCCAGGACACGCGCCGCGGCGTTGTCGGACCCGATGAGCAGAAGGTGCAGAAGATCGCCGGTGGTGAGTTTGTACCCAGCTCGAAGATAGGTAGTCGACGCCCGGCGCACATCGGCCCGCTGAACAACAACCTGCTCGGAAAGGTCCGGCGCGCTTTCCAAGAAGACGACAGCGGTCATGACCTTCGTAATACTTGCGATCGAGCGCTGAGCCTGGGAGTTCGTCTCCCACAGCACTTCGCCAGTGACGGGATCGTAAGCAATCGCGGCTTCGGCTCTCACATCTGGCACGAGCGTTCCGGTGTTGTCGAGCTTGAACTTCGGTTCCTGCGCCTCTCGCAGTGCCCGCGCCGCGGCGGCGGCCCGCCGCCGCGCTGCCGCACGCCTCTGTTCCGCCTCGGACGTGGCCGAGGGCTTGACCGGTGTACTGGCCTTCGGGGCTGCCTGCCGAGAGGCCGGCACCAGCACCCTGGACCCGACGGTGGTCGCCGAAACCTCGGTGCCGAGACTGCACAGCGTGATGGCGCCGATGACGACTGTCAGCGAACCGCTACCAAGGAGATTCTGTCTGGTCATGGGCAAGACATTGGACACGGGACCGTTACCGAAAAGTGTCGGCATTGTAGCAAATCGCCAATAGACCGGAGAGCGGCGATTCTCTTCTTGGCCCGACCCGGGGGAATCGACCACACTTACGCTTTGCGTACCTGGGTGTCTCGATCTGGGACGGTCGCTGTCGAGGGAAGAAGTGAACAGGATTCACGGTGCTGAAGATGTCGCCCGGCTCTCTTTGTCGGAATACGTCGCGCTCCGACACACCATCGCGGTGCGGGGCACCGCGCGGATGCTTGTGGCGCCCATCTCCTGTTTCGGCTGGGCGGCACTGGCGGTTGGCGTCGGCTGGGACGGGCCTCCAACGGCCACCCTGCTGCCACTGGTCGCGCTCGTGGCGGGCTTCGAGTCGGTTCACGCGCTACACGTGGGCGCCGAACGGGTTGGCCGCTATCTCCAGGTCTATTACGAAGCTGAGTCGAACGGGCCTCGCTGGGAGAGCACGGCAATGATCGTCGGGCCCGCTCTTCCCGGCGGCGGGATTGATCCGCTCTTTTCCGGACTGTTCCTCGGTTCGACCCTCCTCAACCTGTCCCGCGCCGTCGTCCCGTTCGACTTGACGGCAGCACTCGGGGTCACCGCCGTCCTTCACGCGGCGTTCGCGGTCCGAATAGTCCGGGCACGGGTCGCAGCGACTCGGCAGCGTGCCGTGGAGCTCGAGAGCTTCGAGGCCATTCGGTCACGCCAGCGCTCCGGGAACTCAGAATGAAGCCCAGTCGCTCCGGTTCCTTGAACCGATAATCCATCGCATTGGTCTGGGGGCGCCGCTCAAGGTGTCAATTCCTCGCCGCGTCCAGCCGTCGAATTGACACCCCGAATGGTGCATTCTTACCGAAACCAGCCTCCCGGATGGCCATTCACACCGCGGGACCTTCCGATACTACTGTCAGCTCCGGTCGGTTCGATATTTGCAAGCAGCTTCCACGGAGGCACGAACATGTCAACGGAGGCACGAGGGTGAGCCTGTTTCGGCTCTTGGGATTTCAGACACTGGCCTGCGGCTGCGTCACCGGCCGGTATCTCGAGGTGGCAACCAGTCGCGAAGTGACGTACGTCGAAGAGAAGGGTCCGCGCTGCAGCCTCCACGGCCATCGTAGCAATCACTCCGTCGCCGCCGAACGCACCCGCCCTGCTGCTGGGCGGCCTTCGAGTCTCGCTTTCAAGGCCTCCTGACCGCGATCGGGCACCTCCCACAGCCCACGGTACAATCAGTCTCGTTGCCAGGGCCTCCTCCGCCTCATCACACGCTTTCAGCCAACCAGTCCACGTATCGCTTCTACCTCGGCGACTGTCTCGACGTGCTCGAGGGTTTCGCACCGGGCTCGATAGACGTCATCGTCACGTCGCCGCCTTACAACCTCGGGGTCAGCTACCGGAGCTACAACGACGCGATGCCTCGGGAAGACTACCTGAACTGGACGTCTGAGTGGATACGGCGCGCAGCGCGGGCCTTGGCGCCCAAAGGGTCGCTTTTCCTGAACGTGGGAGCCAAGCCCGCTGACCCATGGACCGCGATGGACGTGGCGCAGGCAGCCCGCCCACATCTCAGGCTGCAGAATACGATTCACTGGATCAAGTCGATCGCGATCGAAAAGGCGATGGCCGGGAGTCGGGCGGGCCTCCCCAAGGACCTGGCGGTCGGCCACTACAAGCCGATCAATAGCCCGCGGTTTCTTCATGACTGCCAGGAGTTCGTGTTTCATTTCACGCCAGATGGGCGCACCCCAGTTGATCGTCAGGCCGTCGGCGTTGCCTACCAGGATCGGTCGAACATCGGGCGATGGCGGAAGGCCGCATCCGGCGTGCGATGCCGCGGCAACACCTGGTTCATCCCGTACTCGACCATTCAGAATCGACTGAAGGATCGCCCGCACCCGGCGACCTTCCCTCCCCGGCTGCCCGAGATGTGTCTCCGCTTGCATGGTGTGACCCGAGTCGGCACCGTGGTGGACCCGTTTCTCGGCCTCGGATCGACGGCGGTCGCCTGCGCCAAACTCGGCCTGAACTTCTCGGGCATCGAGATTGACGAGGCCTATCTCGATGAGGCCATTGCACGGACTCAGCTGGCGCTCGGCTCTGCCCCTCTTCCAGGGTTGACTTAACCGACCTGCTTATCGATAGCGGCACTTGGATGCATCCACGGCATGTATACTGCCTGCCGGATGGATCTCCGCCAGCTCGAAGTCATCCGCGCCATCGCCGACACTGGCTCTTTTACCGCTGCCGGCGAGAAGCTCCACGTCTCGCAGTCTGCGATCAGTCGACAGATTCTCCTGCTCGAGGCGGAGCTTGGCCAGGCGGTCTTTCACCGCGTCGGCCGGCGCATCCGAATTACCCCTGCCGGAGAGTCGTTGCTCCAGCTCAGTCATCGCGTGTTTCGCGACCTCCAGGAGACGGTGACCGGAATCAATGACCGTCAGGAGTCGCTCATCGGCACCATGCGGTTGGTCGGTGGGATGACCGTTTGCCTCTACGTCTTTCCGGCGCTGCTCGCCGAAGTGAGGCGCAAGCACCCGAATCTCGAGCTGAAGATCACGGTCGGCAGCACTGCGCGATCCGTGGAGATGCTTCGGACAGGCGGGGCCGATCTCGGTCTGGTGACCCTACCGGTGGAGGCGACCGATCTGGTCTCGTCGCCTGTCCTGCACGAGGAACTGCTGCTCATCACCTATCCGGCTCATCCCCTCGCGAAAAAACGCCAGATTCATCCTCCCGATCTTCACAAGCAGCCGTTCATCCTGTTCGAGGCCGGTTCGGTCACGCGGCGACTCGCGGACGAATTCTTTGCCCGGGAGCGGATCGAAGCCGAGGTGGTCATGGAAACCGAGAACGTGGAGATCATCAAGGCGATGGTGCGTTTCGGGCTCGGAATCAGCATCATCCCGTGGCAGGCCGCGCAGGCCGACGTGGCTGCAGAGGCACTCTTCGGTCGCCGGATCACCGGACACGCGATCCATCGCCATACCGGGTGGCTCTATCCGAAGATGAGTCGTCTGCCTCGAACGGTGGCCGAGGTGATCAGCGCTTTCGACCAGATCCGGGAGCCGTTCGACAAGGCGGCTCGGGCTCCGCGAAGCTATTGAGCGACCGGAAGCCGAAGAGAATAGGAGGTGCGAGACCACACCTGCACGCCGTCTCGTTTGGCCTTGACCTCGATTCGACGCGTGCGCTTGAGGGGGTCTGGATTGGTCGAGTAGTACCCGAGCACGTAGTAGTCACTCGTCTCGGCATCGATTCGTTTCAGCGCATTGTCGAAGTTGTTCTGATTGACGACCGCAATGCCGCCAGTCTCCTCCGCCAACACTCGCAAACTGCTCTGGGTCTCGCGTACATGGTCGAGCCACTCCGCTGTGTCGACTTGTTCGTCCCCCATGTCCTGCCCCGCGACCAAACCACGAGGGTCGATCGTGTAGAGCGTGGCGTTGGCACGATTGGCCGCCCGGGTCAGTTCGCCCAACTCACGAATGAGGTCGGCCTCGAGGAACTGCTGCCCCTGCTGATCACCAAGGAAGGGGTCGGTTCTTTGCCGCAGCTCTTCCTCACTCTCACCTGCCCCAAAGAGCCGTGCCTGGTACTTCAAGCGTGTGCCCTGGAAGGGATTGAAGTCGTAGCCGCTGCTGATGTAGATCACCGCCTTCCGCCGGTTGCGGACGCTCTCGAGGTTTCTCATCAGTTCGTACGCAGTCTTGAACGCCACGTGGGCACGGTACCGGAGTTCTGCGTTCCCTTGCGCGGTCTGAGAGCCCTTGATCACATCGTCCGGGCGAAGGCCGCTACCCGAAACCCGAGCGATGGCACCTTCGAGGACCTGCCGGTCGTAGGTGAGCTGTTCGGAAATCGACGAGGGGCCGGTGGACACGATGCCGAACATGTCGCCGTCGTGTATGAGGTTGTTCAGCATCCGCTTCATCAGATCGCGAGTTCGCGGTGTCATCCGAAAGTCGAGATGCAAGTCGTCGATGAAAATGAGAAAGACCCGTCCCGCGGCGTCGTTCGACGGGCGGACCGGCGGAAGGATGATGCCCTCGGGCGCGGCTGCTGGCGGCGGCGCCTGCACGTTGAACACCCGACCACCGTGTGTGAGCACGAGAGACACTATCTCTTGGGGGACGCCGTCCTCAAGGATCTCGAACTCATCCACCGTCAAATCCGAGATGAACTGGTCGGTGCGCGAGTCTCGAACGATGACGTCGGTCGTCACCAGATCGACCGCCACACGAAACGTCGGCTGCTGGGCGTCGGAGGGCGCGTCCTGAGCCGCGATCACGGCCGCTGTACCGAGCGCCAGGACCGCCAGGATGAGATATTTCATGCCTTTCCGCATGGTACGAAGTATATCAGGACACATAATAGACGCCATGCGGATTGCCATTGCAGCCGACCATGCCGGGTTCGAGATGAAACGCGAGCTCGCCGCCGCTCTCCGAGCACTGGGCCACATCGTCGACGATTTGGGGACCCACTCGACGGCGGCGGTTGACTACCCCGACTGTGCGGAATCGGTGGCGGCGGCGCTCATGGAGGGCCGAGCCGACCGGGGTCTCGTCGTATGCGGAAGCGGCGCCGGCGTCTCTGTCGCCGCGAACAAGTTTCCAGGAATCCGGGCGGCGGTGTGCCACGACACCTATACGGCCCATCAGGCCGTCGAGCATGATGATCTGAACGTGCTGTGTATCGGTGCGCGGGTCATTGGCATCGCCCTGGCCACCGAGATCATCACGACGTTTCTCGCGGCCGCATTCTCCGGTGAGCAACGCCATCAGCGGCGGCTCAACAAGATCTTGGCAATCGAGTCACGCTTCGCTCGAGCCTGACACGCGCTGCGCGTGGCTCGCCATCGGTCGGTGCCGCTCCATCTCGCGGCGCGCCGTCCGGGCAATCATCGTCGTGGACACGGCGATGGCAACCAGTCCAACCCCCAGCAGCGTGTAGTACCCGACGCCGCGTGGCGGCGCAACACCGGCTGCCAGGGCCGCGACGTCGCCGACCACCTTGCCGTAGTAGGTATACATGATGATCGCGGGCACCATGCCGAAGAGGCCGATCCCATAGTCTCGAAAGCGGACGCCGCTCAACGCCAGCGCGTAGTTCAACACGTTGTAGGGAATCACCGGGGACAGTCGCAGCAGCAGCATGATCCGCACGCCACCTCCGGCGATCGCCGTCCGCACCGCCGCGACTCGGGGATCCCGTGTCACGCGGTGGATCCATCGGGCGTCGGCAAGTGGAGAGGCAAGGGCGTACACGACCGCCGAGCCCAGGGACGCTCCGACGAAGACGATCAGGCTGCCGCGCCACACGCCGAACAGCGCGCCGCTCGCCACCGTCAGGAAGAACGCCGGAGCCAGAGTCACCGCGGCCGCGACGTACAACAGCACGAAGAGGGCTGGAGCCCAGGGTCCAAGGTCCATGACCTTGAGGACAACCGGCGCCAGCCAGTCCATCACTCCCCCGGAGAGGGCACCGCGTCAGGGACCTGCTCCACCGGAAGCTCCCCTTCGCGCGGTTCGCTCCCCTCGCTCGCCGGTGCCGAAGTACCCGCAACCGCGGGTCTCCCTCGTTCTGGGCGCCGGCGTCGGCGGGTCAACACGCGCGCGAGCTGCTCGAGTGCGTCGGACGCCTGCGACACTCCCGCCTCGATGTCGTCGGACGATGTCCACCCTTCCGGGTTCAATCGCTCTGCCAGCGCGATCAGCATCTCACGTGCGGCCGAGTCGGTGATCCGCTGCTCAACCCGCTCGCGCGCGATCGGGTACCAATGGGTCAGGAACGCGATCCGTTCTTCCGGTGTGGAGCCCTCCACCGACGACGGGATCGGGGCGCGGGCTGTCCTGTTGGCTGGGTCCGGTGGGTTTGCGGAGTCCTCTGAGTCGGCGGCGACGGCCTGGTCCTCTTCCGTGGCTCGCCGGCGCGGCTGCGGTTTGCGGGGATCTGGCGCCGCGTCTATGACCTGTCGGGTATCGAGCACGGCTTTCCAATCGAAAACCAGATCCGGGTAGTGATCCTGAATGTCTCGACGTACCTCCGGCTCAAGCGGCGTCCGGCCAACGCGAACCCCGCTCGGCGTTCGGAACACGTACAGGATGCGCGAACGCTGCCGCGAGCCTTCCCGATACCAGTCCATCAAGTAGGTGGTCTCAAACCCGCGCCTATCGCGGATCACCCGCAGGAACGGCACGTCTACTTGCGCTTCCGTGCGTTCGGGCGCGTAGCCGCTTTGGATCTGGACGTGGCGGTCTTGGAGGGGGCCCTGGACGCGACGGCTTTCGCAGCCTTGGTCTTGGCCGTTTTGTTGGTGGCCTTGCCTGTCGATGCGCGGCGGCTGCTCTTGACAGCGGCCGTCTTGCGCGTCGAGGCCTTGGCGCGAGGTGCACCTCGCTTGGCGGCCTTGGCGGGACGCTGAGTCGCCCGGGCTTTTGCCTCGGTTGCCCGCGCACTTCGATGGACGAGTGCAAAACGAATCTGATCGCCAAACGAACTGAACGCCCAGATCTCGGCGACCGGGATGTGCAGGTCCAGGCACAAACGCCTCGCCGTGTCGATGCTGGCGGCGGGTACATAGAGGTGCAACGGTGCGCGAAGGCGAGCGAAGGTCGCCCACTGCGACATCGCTTCGAGGTGATTGACCGACTCGGCCGTTTCCACTTCGACGGTGCCGAGGGGCTTCCTGGCGCGATCCGGCGACAGAAGGACGAGATCGGGGTACCACTGAGACGCACCAATCACGACCGGTGTCGTCTCGGCCGGCCCCAGGTTGACGGCCACATCGAATTTCTTCCGATATTTCGCCTCCAGTAGGCGAATCACCCGATCGTGCTCAAGCTGCTCGCGGACGGGCCGCACGAGGATCGGGCTCAACAGGTCCTCCGAAAGGTGTTCAAACGGGGGTGAATATAGCACGAGATTCCCGATGTGGCTTGACGCCGTGTTCGGCCGGGCCCCACAATGGGCCGTGTTCCTGCTCTCCGGCACCACTGCTATTCGTATGTCGCGCGTTCGCGTGGGACGTCCCCTTCACACAAAATTCGAGGAATATTCGCCTCTGACCGAGCCGCGGTGACCGGGGTGGCGACCGAATCCCGCTTTCTCAGAGCCTGCAGGAGCCAGCCGGTTGACGCCACGCCTGTCTGGTTCATGCGCCAAGCGGGTCGATATATGGCCGAGTATCGGGCCCTCCGCCAGCGGTACTCCCTTCTCGACATCTGTCGGGCGCCGGACCTGGCGACCGAGGTCACGCTGCAGCCCGTGAACCGGATCGAGGTCGATGCTGCGATCCTGTTTTCCGATCTGCTGTTGCCCCTCGAGCCCATGGGGTTGCCCTTCGACTTCATCAAAGGTGAGGGGCCTCAGCTCGAGCGGCCCATCGAGTCGGCCGCCGACATCGACGGCCTTCGCGAGTTTGAGCCCCGCAGCGCGCTCGCGCACGTGCTCCAAGCCGTCAGGCAGACTCAGGGCGAGCTGGCTGGGCGCGTGCCGTTGATCGGTTTTGCTGGTGCTCCGTTCACGCTCGCGTCCTACGCTATCGAGGGAGGGCACTCCAGCAACTTTGCGAAGACGAAGACCTTGATGTACGGCCAGCCGGATGCGTGGCATCGTCTCTGCGAGCGGCTCTCAACCGTGGTCGCCGACTATCTGGTGGCGCAGATCGAGGCAGGCGTGAACGCGGTGCAGATCTTCGATTCCTGGGTCGGCGCGCTCGGCCCGGCAGACTACCGGGAATTCGCCATGCCTCATACCAAGCGTATTTTCGACGTTGTCGCTTCACGCGTGCCTACGATTCATTTTGGCACTGGCACGACGGCGCTTTTCCCGGAGCTCCGAGAGGCCGGTGGCGACGTGATCGGCGTGGACTGGCGGATCCCGATCGACCAAGCGTGGGATCGGATTGGGCACGACCGGGCGGTGCAGGGGAATCTCGACCCCACGTTGCTCCTGGGGCCGACCCCCCGCCTGCTCAACGAGGCCCGTGGCGTCCTCGATCGTGTCGGTGGCAGACCCGGGCATATCTTCAACCTTGGCCACGGCATCCTGCCGTCCACCCCGGTTGAGCACGTGCAACTGCTGGCGCGGTACGTGCACGACGCCTCCCGCCGATCCGACAAGTGAATACGGTTGTCGACGTCGCGGTCGTCGGGGGCGGTATCGCCGGCCTGGCGGCGGCGTACGAGCTCGGCCTGCGCGGGCTCGGCGTCCAGGTGCTCGAAGCGACAGAACGCGCCGGTGGGGTCATCGGCACCGAACGACTCGATGGATGGGTGATCGATGCCGGCCCCGACGCGCTGCTCTCGCAGAAGCCTGCCGGTGTCGGCCTGTGTAGTGAGCTTGGCATCGCCGGTCGATTGCTGCCCACGTGCCCTCCCCGCACCGCGTATGTCCTCCGCGAGGGCGTGCTTCGGCCGTTGGGCGAAGGGTCAGTCCTCGGCTTTCCTGTCGGACTCGGCGCGCTGGCTCGGTCGCGGCTCTTCACGTGGCGGGGCAAGGTTCGGATGGCGTGCGAGGTGGTGGTGCCCCGCGCGGACCGAGACGACGAGTCCATCGGGTCATTCGTGGGGCGTCGATTCGGGGTCGAGGCGCGTGACTATCTCGCCGAGCCGCTCCTGGCGGGTATTCACGCCGGCGATGTGGATCGTCTCTCGATGCGGGCCTTGTTCCCGCGGCTTGTCGAGGCCGAGCGGCAGAGCGGCAGCGTGCTGCGATCCCTTCGGGGGCAGCCGAGCCGCGCGCCGGCTTCGCCACAAGGTGCGTTTGTCTCGTTTCCAGGCGGAACAGGTGAACTCGTCGAGGCTCTGGTCTCGGCGCTGCCAGCGGGCACCGTGCGGCTGTCGGAACGCGTGACGGACTTGCGGAGGGCAGGCGTGTTTACACTGGAGTCGCCCGGGTCGACGATGTGCGCGCGAGCCGTCATCCTGAGTGTTCCGGCCTACGCCGCGGCAGGGCTGCTGCGAGGTGTCGACACCGCCCTGGCGGCGCTCTGCGACGCGGTACCCTACGCCTCCACGGCCACGGTCGCGTTGGGATATCGGCGTTCGCAGATCCGGCATCCCTTGGACGGGTCGGGCTTCGTGGTCCCGCGAGTGGAACGCAGTCCTCTGCTGGCGGCGACCTGGGTCTCCTCGAAATGGCCCGGTCGGGCCCCTGAGGGCTGTGCGCTCGTCCGTGGATTTCTTGGTGGCGGGCGCGACCCGCACTGCCTCGAGCGTACGGACGAGGAACTGCTGGACGTCGCCCGCCAGGCGTTGACCGAGGTGCTGGGTATCGAGGGGGATCCGATCCTGACGAGGGTTTTTCGGTACACGAGGCAGAGCCCGCAATACGAGGTGGGCCATCTCGACCGCGTCGCCAGGATCGAGCAGCGCCTGGCGGCCGTGCCCGGCGTCTTTCTCGCCGGCAGCGGCTTTCGTGCCATCGGCATCCCAGACTGTATCGCCGACGCGCGCGCCGTGGCGGCGCGCGCAGCGGCATTCGTCGCCTCGGAGCGCGAACGACCGCAGTAGGCCGGCAGCTCACAGGAGTTGAGGAGTGGCGATCCGGCGAGACGTGGAGCCGGTGAGCCTCGATGACAGGGGTTGCACGCCATGCACGGGCAAGACCCTCGAGGCGCTG
>Ga0326597_10002339_pt1 | contig 28429 bp, 29 predicted proteins | sample RVTome_12_FD_203789 | JGI IMG/M metagenome (GOLD analysis project Ga0326597, IMG submission 203789) | Soil microbial communities from uranium-contaminated site in the Upper Colorado River Basin, Wyoming, United States - RVT100D185 | ecosystem: Environmental > Terrestrial > Soil > Contaminated >... | reverse complement strand
GTTCAAGGTGACCGCGCCGACCGAGCCTTAAGCCGGCGCGGCAGCCGGGCGCCTTCAGGCGGCTTCAGCCGCCACCCGACTTTCAGTCGGTTAAGAAATCTACCGGCTTTAGCCGGTAGTCTTTAAAAAAGGGTCGTAGGCGCGGCGACGCCACGGACCCGCGTGCCGGGGTCCTCACCTGCTGGTGGAAGACCCCGGCCGCGGGGTCGAAGACCGTGCGGCCGATGCTGACCGCCTCAGGACAGCGTCGTGTACTCGGCGGCGGGCAGGTCGAGTTCCACCCTCGCGAACAGCGAGGTCAAGAAGCCCTCGGCCTGGCGGAGTGGGAGATGCTGGATCAGCCGCAAAGTCAAAGCCGTCTCGATGGCCAGAGCCGAGTGCCCTGTCCGCGCCGCAGGCCGCTCCGCCGGGGTGTCCAACATGGCGGGAAAGTCCATACGACCGACCGGATCTCTGGGCTTCGAAAGCCTTCGGCCGAGGAATGAGACACTACGGCCGCGCTTGACAGCGAATCGCCAATCACCGCCCCACAAGCGGCCGCGCCGCACCGTTGGCGTCGTGGAGTAACATTTCAACGTAGTACCGAGTCCTCAGCTCGCGGCATGCCCATGACGCTGAACGCCCGCTCCCTTGGACTTCTGTGTCTGCTGATGACTGCGCACGGACCGCGGTCCGTGATGACGCAGGCCGGGCCCGATGCGGCTGGACATCCACTGTCGGGACGCATCTGGGACACCCGCGCCGACGACTGGGTATCGACGAGCGAGCTGGAGCGTCGGCTGGCGCCGGCGCGTTATGTGCTGCTCGGCGAAGTCCACGACAACGCCGGACATCACCGGCTGCACCGCGACCTGCTCGCCGCATTGGTCCGCGATGATCGTCGTCCGGCCATTGCCATGGAGCAGTTCGACCGCGAGTACCAGTCCGCGCTGCAGCGCGCGCAGAGCGAGCCCGTCGCGACGCTGGAGATGCTGAAGGCCGCGGGACGTTTCGATGCGCAGGGCTGGAACTGGTCCTACTACGAACCGATCATTCGCCTGGCACTGGATTACCGCCTGCCGATCGTCGCCGCCAATCTGTCGCGCGCCGACGCCTTCCGCGTATCGACCGAGGGCGCCGACGCAGTGCTCGGGGCGGCTGCGGCCAGCGCGCTGCGGCTGGACCAGCCCTTGCCCGATGCTGCCCAACTGAAACTGGAACAGGTAATCGACGACGGACATTGCGGCAAAGCGCCGCGGAACATCCTGCCCGGCATCGTGGCCGCGCAGCGCGCCCGCGACGCCATCATGGCGCAGGCCCTGCAGGCGCATTCCCCGGCTGTACTCATCGCCGGCAACGGCCATGTGCGCCGCGATTTTGGCGTGCCGTACTACTTGGCGCACTATCCGCAGGGTGACGATGTGCTGGTGGTCGGGTTCCTCGAAGTCGACGGCGCCCAGCCGGCGCCAACCGACTACGTCACCGCTGGCGCGCCGGCATACGACTACATCGTGTTCACGCCACCAGCCCCACGGCCGGATCCCTGCAGGAACGTCAGTTTCACGCCGCGGTGATAGCTGGGCCCTGCTGCCCGCAACCGATCTGACGCAGCGCGAGGCTCGCGAGGTCGTAGACGAACGCAATATCGGATGCTCGACTGGCCGTTGAGCCCAGTGCTCTCGAACAGAAACCCCTCGCGATAAATCAAGCCCTGCGTGTACGCGGTCGCGTTTTTCGCGCCCCACGATTTCATTGGACAGCCTTCTGCGAGAAGGAGGATGAGCCATGTCCAAGGGAGGACAGCCTCTAACCAACTAATCGGGTGCTCACGAAGAAATGGTTTGACGACGAAGGCGTGCCCAGCACGTAGACCGTAGAGGTAGAAGCGTTCCCAGGATGACGGCGTCCAGCCTGTTGGGATGGCAGGCCAAGCCGCCCCAGCCGCTTCGCCGCGTAGGTCCACTTTCACGCGATCAGCCGGCGATACCATCGCATCAGCGTGTCTGGTGTGACGATCGTGGCGATGCCGTCAAGCGCTCGCCGGCCAAGGCGCTTGCCTTCGCCGCCAATCGACGGCGCTGGTCGTCAGTCAGCCGGAGCGGCCGGCAGCGCAGTTGCTCCTTGAGCACCCGGTTCTCCCCGACCAAGTAGGTGATCACATCCTGCTGGTGCCGATGCACCCAGCCGGATACCGCGAGGAGCAGCAGTTGAAGCGGAAGGGTGGCGGCCGTCATCGGCCTCGTGTAGGCGCGTTCAACTCTCGTGCTCGCACCCGTTGCGGCCCGATCCATTTTTCGGACAGGACGGGGCCGATGGGAAGCGCGCCGCAGTTCTATTCGTCGTCGGCAGCAGCGTCGCGGCCACTGACAGTGGCCGCTTCCTTCGTCGGGTCAGTATGGAATTCAATCGCGCCGCCCGGCCCTGACTCCAGGCGTGTGACCACCCGCCAATGTGCCTCGTCCGTCTTCGGGAAATCCAGGCGGAAATGCGCCCCGCGGCTTTCTGTGCGCCGCAGCGCGGCGGTGGCCAGAATGCGGCCGAGCAACGCGAGGTTGCGAACGGAAAGCGCGCTTTCGAGCTCGTTGCCACGCTTCGTGTTGGAGGTGAGGGCCTTCTCGTCCAGCCGCATAACCTGGGCGTCCTCGCGCTCGACGCGCTCGAATCCGGCCAGTGCTTCCTTCAGCGTCTCTTCGTCGCGAATCGGGCCAAGCTTGTTGTGCGCCAGCATGCGGCAGGCCGTGCGCACGTCCGATTGCAGCGGGCCGCTGTCGCGGCGCATCAGATCAGCCAGCCAGTCGCTTTCCGATTTGGGGATGGCCTCTTCAGCGATCGCAGGCAGCTTTACGCGTGATTCCTTGACCAGCGCCACAGCCTTCCGCCCGGCACGGCGCCCGAAGGCCAGCGCGCTCGAAAGCGCCGAACCACCGATGCGGTTGCCGCCGTGAATCCCGCCGGCGGTCTCTCCGGCGGCCAAAAGGCCCGCGACCGGCGTTCTGCCGTCCACGTCAATCCTGAGCCCGCCGAGCCAAGTGTGGCTTCCTGGAGCGACTTCCAGCGGCACCTTGGTGATGTCGATTCCCTGGTGCAGGCAGGTCTTGTAGACGTGAGGAATCGCCTTCTGGATGGTCTCCAGGGGCACTTGTGTCGCGTCCATGAAAATGCCGCCGGTAGAAGTAGCCCGCCCGGCGTGAATCTCCTTCGCCATGGCCAGGATGACTTCCGATCGCGTCGAGCCTTCGGCCGTCTCCGGAAAATAGCGCTTCAGGAACTGTTCGCCCTGCTGGTTGCGGAAAACGGCGCCGGCGTTGATGAAGCCGGTTGGATGTGGCGCAAAACCGAATAGTTCGGGCGGCGACGTGCACATGGCCTGGAAATCGATCATTTCGATGCCCAGGAGCGGTACCCCCGCACGGAAGCCGAGCACGTATCCGTCTCCGGTAACCTGCGGCGGATTGTCGTTGACGTAGTAGAGGCCGCTGCCACCGCCGAGGCACAAGATGATCTGCTGCGCCCGGTAGATGACCAGTGCGCCGTTCTGGTAGTCCACGCCCCAGGCGCCCACGACGCGGCCATCGCGCAGGATCAGGTCCATGATGGCAGTGATGGAGTGCTTTTCGATGCGGGCATCGGCGCGCAGCTTTTTCGAGAGCACCTTGGTCAGCATGTTCCCGGTGAAGTCATAGTTGTGCACGGCCCGCGACCGTGAATGACTGGGAAACAGTTTCAGATCCAGCTGGCCGTCGGGCCGCCGGACGAAATCGGCGCCCCACTTTTCCAGGTCGTGCACGATGTCCACAATGTCGTACACCCACACGCGCGCCAAGCCCGGATCGATCAGTTCACCGCCGTACTTCAGGATGTCCTGCAGGTGAAGCTCGGGACTGTCATCCGCACCCATGGCCGCGGCAAATCCGCCGCGCGCAACCGTGGTGGTTCCGCTCGTGGCACGGCCCTTGGTCACCTGAATGACGGCCGTGCCGGCCTCGGCGCATTCGAATGCCGCCATGGTGCCGGCCGCCCCGCCGCCGACGACGAGCACGTCGGTATCATGGCGAACGACGGGGACGCCGGAGCCGGAGACGCTGCTGAGACTGGTCATAGCTTCCTGACTTTCTGGGCTTCCCCGGCGATCTCTACGAAGGCCTGAACACAGGCATCGGCGAACGCGGGGTCGTTGATGTGCAGCGGAAATTCCTCGACCGGCACCGCGGCGCTCAGGTGGGCCTTGAGCGTATCGACAAACATGCGGTACTCCTCGGGGCGGCGCCAGGGACCCATGTCGTGACCGGCTAGATCGTGAGTTCGAAGCTTGGTGTGCTCGCTAAAGCCCTCGAACGGAATCAGCACGCGCACCGGGCCTAACGCCGCTTTCAGGCGCACGGCCATGAGCTGGCCGAGTTCCCGGAACTCCTCGGCATTGGTCCGCATCAGCAAGTTCTGTGCGTTGTAGCGGAAGAATTCACGATTGAGGTACCGGGACGGAAGTACCTGCCCGGCCCAAAAATTGATGTGGTCGATGGCCCCCGGCACGATGACCTGCGGCAGCCCGGCGGCGCCCGCACTTTTCAGCCGTCCCTCGCCGGCCGAGTAGACGCCGTCGGCGACCAAATCGGCCAACTCGTGCGTGGTGATGTCCACCACGCCGGCCAGATCGCCGGTCGAGGCCAGCCGCTCGAGCGAACGGCCGCCGACGCCGGAGGCGTGAAACTGAATCACTTCGTACCCCAGCGCTTCCAGTTTTTCGCTGACGCGATCCACGCACGCCGCCGTGCCGCCGAAGGAAGATACTCCGATCAGCGGCGCGTGAGAGGACTCATCTTTTCGCTGTGCAGCCCAGTTCCGTGCCTCGTTCGCCACGGCCGAAGCGGCATTTTCCATCACCACCCGAGTGATGCGATTGAGCGAAACGTCACCGATGGACGGAAACATGCAAATGTCGCTTTCGGCCACGCACCACTGCACGGCGGCTGTGCCGGCCACGGCGCTGATCATGATCTTCGGCAGCAGGTACGGCAGCGTGCGCAGGATTGAGCAGACCAGATCCGTGCCGTTGGCACCGCCCAGGCCGATAGTGCCGTCGATTTCGCCTCGGGACGCCTTCTGCAGCAAAAGCCGCGTGCCGCCTTCGATCATCACCGCCGCCGCTTCCTGGCGCGTGCGGCGGTTCAGGTCGTCCCAGGACGACCCCGCAGCCTCCGCCACCTGGGCGCCGCTCACGTCCGCACCCGGCACATCATGAGACTTCATGGAAAGATCGACGATCGAGGGAATAGCTCCGTCGCGTAGGAGCACGTCAGCGACAAAACGCGCCTCCTTGCTCTTGGTATTCATGGTGACCAGCACAGCCACCGTAGGCTTGGAAGCGCTCAATGGTTCCCCCCGGAAAATCTCTATGGATTCGAACAGGTTCCTCGCGGCAGACAGTCTACCCGAACCGACCTGGCTGCCACCGACCAGCTGAACGATTTCATGCTGATCGTCCGCCGCGACTCTGGTGGAACGTAAGCCTCCCCGGTCGGTGGCGTTGTTGCGGGAATCGCAACTGGTCGGCGTGCTCCCAGTCCACTGTGTTCTCAACCGTCAATGCGATACGAGGCGGGCCTTCCGAGGCCAGTCATGCGGTTCAGGATCTGACAGCCGAGCACCGCTTCACGTCCTTGGCCCGCTGGACTCCGCGCTCGAAGAGCGTTTCCGATGATCACCGTGCTGTTCGTCGTCATGGCCCTTCTGCTTGCGGCGTTGCTGGCGGTTGGCCCCGCGTACCTCGAAGCGGCGATACCCCCCCAGAATTGGCATGCCACAGCTGGCCCTCAGCCTGCCAGATGGTCCCCTCCGTCCGACAGCGCTCCCACGCCTGCAGCACCGCTTCCCGGTTACGCGGGGCGATGGCGTCGACCTAGCCAAACCCTGGCAGCGCCGTTCGTCCTGTCCCGTGCAGGCCGACCAGGACGGCTGCACCCCGCTCATCCGCCCCTCGTGGTCCACACTCCAGATCACCGACGTGGTCGCCATCACCAGCGACCTGAACCGCTCCTCGCTGAGACGCCGCCGCTCCGCCGCCTGACGCTGTTCCTCGCTGGCGCTGCCGACGCTGCACCTCCCGAGCCCGACCCGCCTCGTCGAACATCGGTACCATCGACTCCTTGAACCATCGACAAGGACACCCAGCAGGCCATGGCCGGGTTCCACGACCTCGTCGTCAACGGCAGACGCGAACTCTTTAGGAAAGGGTCGCAGGCGCGGCGACGCCACGGACCCCCGTGCCGGGGTCCTCACCTATTGGTGAAGCCCCGGCCGTCATGTGGTTACCGAGGAGTCGGCTCGACGAGGTGTTCACTTATCAGCAAGCCATCGACAGGGCCACCTACGAGACCCAACGGGACAAGCTCCGCGAGGAGCTGACCCCCGCCGAACTTGCAGCCCATGACGCGAAGGTTGGAGGCCTTCGACGTCGAGGGCGTTCTAGGGTTCGCCGAGCACCTCGTAGCCAACGCAGGGCGACTCTGGGTCGAGGGAACCCTCGAGCAGCGTCAGTCACTCCAGAGAGCGGTCTTCCCCGAGGGCCTCACGTTCGATGGCAAGGAGGTTGGGACCGGCCCAACCTGCTTGGCATTCATTGCAGTTGCCGGCGTCTGAGGCTCGCTGTCCTTCCCGAGAGAAGGGTAACAGTTCATTCCGGAATAATCTGTCACCTATCTGCCCAGAATGGACCCGCAACAAGTGGCGTCCCCAATTTGCGCGAGTTGGAACCAGATGGCGGGATGGCTGCGGGCAGTTGACGGGCTCCGCCGCGCCGCCTGACGGCACTCAGGCGTCCTCGCCGGGAACGCCAGAGCTGCCCAGGTGGACACGGTAGTCCATCCTGTCGTGGAGAACGCGAACAACCAGGATGCGAGAGTCGTCGGCCTCGAAGAAGATGCTGTGGCGGCCGCTTGTGGCCATCAGGACGCCCGGCCTGAAGTCGTCGCGCGCGCGTGTGACGACCGTGCCTCGGACCAAGCCCTTCATCGTGTCGCGAAGGGCGGCTATGTACTCGGTCGTCCGGTCCCGCCCCCACGTCCGAGTGGAGTAGCGACGAATAGACGCGAGATCCGCCCGAGCAATCTCGGTGAGGTCGAGTCGCTTCACAGGCTGGCGAACAGCGCGTCGATCTCGTCTTCTGTCTCGAGCTGAATCACCCGCCCGGCAGCGACGTCCTCGTAGCCGCGATCCAGAGCGTCTTTGAGCCGCTCACGCTTCACCGCGGCGACCTCGTCGCGAACCTGCATGAGGCGCAGGGCATCGGCCACGACCTCAGCCTCGGTGCTGTAGTGGCCTTCCTCGACCTTGCGGCGAACGAGGGCTTCTAGACTTTTCGGGATCGCGATCTCCATATTCGTGCCTTGCCTAGTCTACTCCCGGACATGTCACGTGGACCTCCGGGCCGGCTGAGGAGGGGCGCAGGACCCCGTCCAACCAACGCCGGACGATCAGGTGAGAGTCTGGTACCTTGTGATTCTGGAACAGCGCGGACGGCAGCGGGAGTATTGAGATTATGGCTGACACTGATGAGTATGTGCTAACATCCTTACATCCAATTATTTGCAGACACTTGATCCAACAAGGAGCGACATGGCAGCGAAACATCCGTATACCTCGAGTGGAAGCGGGGCCGTTGTTCAGACGATCACTCATCTGAAGAAGTCGTTTCCGGCTGCCGTGACGGCAGACACGCTGAAGAAGCTGGGAATCGCGCCGAACAACGAGACGTACATCATCGGGATCCTCCGATTCATCGGTGTCCTTGACGACGGCGGCAACAAGACCTCCAAAGCCACGTCCGTGTTCACGAAGCACAATGCCGAGGACTTCCAGAAAGGGCTTAGCGATCTCGTTGAAAGCGCGTACAAGGACCTCTTCGCGCTGCACGGGAAGGACGCGTGGGACCTTTCGACGGATCAGCTGATCTCGTTCTTCCGCGGTGCGGATCACACTAGCGATCTCGTCGGAAAGCGACAGGCCCAGACGTTCCGAGCATTGGCGGCATTGAGCGGTCACGGCGAGCCACCCAAGCCGAACGTCACAAAGCCCGCCGGCGGCCGCAAGACTACAAAGGGCGATCCGGGGAAGTTGAAGAAGTCGGCGCCGACTCCCGTTGTCAAGACGGACGTGCCACCCACCTCGAACGGTAACAGCAACGGCTCCGGTGTCGATCGGGGAGACGTCGGTCTCACGGTGCGCATTGAGATCAACTTGCCCGCGTCAGGAGATCAGGAGACCTACGATCGAATTTTCAAGAGCATCCGCGAGAACCTGCTGCGTGGCTGATGCCCTGACGGCCTTCGAACGGATCGCTCGATCGGCGCACCAGTTCACGGAACGGGAGCCCGATCCGCCGGCGGTTCACCACCCATTCGCCGTGAGGAACGTCTATCCGTCGCTTCCACCCAAGGTCCGCAAGCTGTTCGACGATGGCCACTACGCAGAGGCGACGTTCGAAGCATTCAAGTACCTCGACAAGCTGGTGTCGCGGCACTCGGGGATCAAGGAGTCCGGCTACAAGCTGATGATGGCGGCGCTGGATGGCGAGCAGCCTGGAAAGCCCAAGATCCAACTCACCCCGTTGAACGAGATCAGCGAGGTGGACGAGCAGAAAGGCTACCGATTTGTGTTCGCCGGGAGCGTCTGGGCGATTCGGAACCCGCGAGGGCACGAGCACGGCGTCAACGACGACATCGACACGTGCCTCGACCACCTCAGCTTCATCTCGATGCTGATTCGCCGATTGGAAGGGGCAGGATACGTCTAGCCGCCACACCGAAGGCGCAGCGCTTTCTTGCGGCGCAAATCCACCAGCAGCAACCGAGCGGCTCCTGCGCCAACGCATGTTCATCGGCCAATGGGGCGAAGGCGATTCACGGCGTGTGGAACCGTCACCTCGGGATGCACGTCTGAGGCGCTACGGCAATCGCTCAAGAGCGAAGCGCGCTCAGATCTTCGCCGAAGCGGATCAGATGGTGGTCGTTGACCGCTTCGACAATCTCGTACCAGTCCTCGTTGATAGAGCCGGGGCAACGAGCGCCGAGGATCGAGCCGGCAACGGATGCCACGGAATCGCTGTCGCCTCCGACATTCGCCGCCAGGAGGATCGCAGACTCCGCCGATCGCATGAGGGCTGCAAGTGCGATTGCGAGCGGCACGATCGTCAAGGGACCGGTCGGAGCGTGTCGGGCCGCTATCTCATCCGCATTGAGGTCCGGCAACTGAGCCAAGTCGTGGTGGATGGTACCAATGGCCCGCGCGAACAGCACATCTCGGGAGCCAGAATGCCTCTGCTCCGCCCTCTCGCTTGCGCGCTGCGCGAATTCGAGAATCTCGTCCGAATTCGCACCGTCGATGGCGGCGGATACTGCCGCCGCCGTTGCGGCTGCCGCAGCGATCGCCAAGGGGCCGCCGTGAGTTGAGATCGACGCTTGATACGCTCCTTCGACGATGTCGTCGAGCCGGTGTGAACGGTACAGAATGCCGACGGGAGAAACGCGTACGGCGGCGCCACACCCGTTGTGATCGACCGCAACCCGTCCTGCATCGCCTGCCTCGTGGAATTCCCAGAGCGACTTCAGGCCGGGATGAACACACTTCTTGCACGTCAGCAACTCACGGCCGACGCTGGCATGTCTAACATCACCGTCGAGAAGGACTGCTCGGGCAACTGCGATTGTCCGCTCCGTGTCGTCGGTTGTCTCGCCGAACAGCCACTGACGCTTTCGATTGCTCGCGTACCGCGGAATGACCGTCCCTGGATGCCCCTCGAGTCCGTGGACTCCGCGGGGGTACCACTGGGCAATGCCGTCGCGGGTCAGGTTCTCTGTCTGCTTGCCGATGGCGTCGCCGGTCGCCAGTCCTTTTAAAGATGCGAGAACTCGGTTCAGATGTGGTGGCAAGGTGATCACCGCTTCGGAAACACCATTGAAGCCTGAGCCTGATGGGCGTATAAGGTCAAGAGTAGCTTCGGTCGGCTGCTGGCCCACCGCCGTGAAGCACGCGGGCCGCACCCGTCGCTCGGTCGCCTCAGCGGCCCCAAGCGCGGGTTCGCACTGACCACGCCCTGAACGCCGCGCGGCGCAACGCCCCGAACGTTCAGCGCCTTCCTGAATCGCCCCTCGCGGCAACCGCGCGGGCGCCTTCTCGAACCAACCCAACGCAACGCCTTTTCGGGAGGACAGCCATGTTCGATCCGCGAGATGACACGCGCGACCGTGACGGGCGGGAGGACGGCCGCGAACGCGTGTACGACGAACGGGACCGAGACGACGACCCACGCGAGGGCCTGATGCGCGACCTCGACCTACCGCGCGGCCAGGAACGCGAGCTGGTCGTGGTCCGTGACCGCGTCCACGAGTTGGACGGCGAAGACAGCCGGACGCTGGCCGCTGTCGGCGCCTTTCGGGTCGTGCCCGAGCGTGACCTCGACATCGACCACGACACCCGCGAACACCTGCACGAAGAGGGCCTCGTCGAGACAGTGGAGGTTGGCGACGACGAGCGCGGGCTGACGCTCACGCGGGAAGGCCGTGAGCTGCTGGATTCGCACTCGATGGACCGCGACGACGAACACTCACAGGCGTTCTACGCCGGCGTCAGCCGCGACCGCGAGGTCGACCATGACTCAAATCTCTTCGCGACCTACCGCCAAGAGGAGGCCCGGTTCCGCGACGAGCATGGCGGGGTCGAGATCCGACGCGTCGTCCTCGAGCAGGATCTGAAGCGCGAGTACCAGGAGTTCCTGCAGGAGCACAACCGCGGCCGCGCCGTGACGAGGACGAGATCCGCCAATGGGCGCGCGAACATGACCTGCCGTACTTCGATGAGCAGGTCCACTTCCCCGACTACCGCATCGAGTACGAAGTGGACGGGCGTGAGCACCACCAGGACGTCGAGCTGTTCACGGAGCACTATCGCGGCGCCCATGCCGCCAGCCACGTCCGAACCGGCTTCCGCATCTACGTCGTCGGCTCGCGCGGCGGTGGCGGCGGCCGCTCCGGACCGCATCCGCACGGGATGGAGGAATTCCTGTGACGCACGAATACTCGTCCAACGACATCTACGACAGTGTCACCGAGGCCCGCGTGAACGCCCTGGGCGACTTCGGGTTCAGCCAACGGCAGTGGGAGTTCCTCGTGACCGTGATGGTCCACTCCGGCTGTTTCCTGGAGCGGCAGTACTGCGCGTTCACCGGCACGGTCCGCGGGCAGAACAGCCGTGAGTTCATGGCCCGGCTCGTGGCGCGCGGCTTCGCCCGTGCCATCGAGCCGGGGCCAGTCCGGCGAGGACGGCTGTACCACGTTCACCACAAGCCGCTATATGAGGCGATCGGCCAGGCGGACAACCGGAATCGGCGGTTGCGGACGATCGGCCGCATGGTTGAGCGGGTGATGATTCTCGATGCGGTGCTCGGTGACCGACGGTGCTGGTGGCTGAGCCCGGCCGATGACAAGTGGCGGTTCTTCTGCTTGAAGCGCGACAACTACTTGCGACCGGAGGACTACCCGCACATCGCGTTTGGATCGGGTCGGCAGCGGGCGATTCGCTGCTTTCCCGACAAGCTGCCCATCGGCATCGAGAAGGACCGGACCAGCCAACTCGTCTTCGTCTACCTCGTGAACCGGCGCCTGCCGGTGGACTTCCGGCAGTTCCTGTTTCGTCATGCCGACCTGCTCCGCTTCGTTACCACGTGGACAGTTCGGCTGCTCGTGCCACGCCGGTTCCGCAAGGCCGTTGCGCTCTACAAGGCCGCCCTCCGCGAAGAGCTCTGGACGCCGCTGAACCCGAGCGTCAGCAAAGCGCTGGAGACGTACTTTCCCGAACGCCAGGCACAGGGCGGACACCTCGGCGAGCCCGACGATCGCTACATCAGGGAGGAGTTCCGGACGCAGGGAATGCCGAAGATCCAAGCCCTCTATCGCGCGTGGCGACGCGAGCGTGATCGGGTGCTGTGGAGTGCCCACTCGACCACGTTGCGCGACGCTCGGTCGCACGGCTGTTCGGCCATCGAAGTCGAACTGCTGGACCGCCAGTACCTCCAACTCACCGGCACGATGGACCGTGACGTCTGGGCCAAACGGGGGGCCAAGCGAAAATCGCGTCAGGTTGGCCCCCCGGTTTCGACGCCGTCTCCAGACTCTCTCTCACCCCTGGCTGCCGATGAGCGCGAACCGCAAGCAACCGCTTGAAGCGGCGTACTTTGCCGAGTTCACGAGCACGAGGCGGCGCTCTATGCCGACTCGCCCGAGGACGCCCGTGTCGATGTCACTGCACCAACGATGGCGTGAACGACCCCGCCGCCGTGCCCTGCGCCTGACCCCAGCGTGCCCTGACGGGGTCGTTCACGCCATCGTTGGTCTGTCGCGTGTCGCTGTTTGCGAGCCCAGTTCGTGCAGGAGAACCCGCGCGTACACTGCGCGGCCAGGTGCGACCGCAGAAGGGTGCCGAGGTGTTCCGCAGGAATCGGTTCGCGCGCGGGCCGTGTTCTCCCGCCGAACGCACGCGGGTTCTGTGGCGAGATCGAACGGTACCCACCATCGCGCCGATGATGCTGGCGCCGTGCTCGGCATCGTCAATGCTCTCCGCTTCGCTTCGACCCGGCCGGTGGCCGGGCCTGCGGGCATTGACGACGCCTGCGCGCGGTACGCATTGGCAACTACGCGATGGTGGTCACCTGATGACGGTTCACAACGATGTTGACGCGAGCATCGCGCGGGCGTATGGTGGGCTCATCTCTTCAGTGCCGTCCGGCACTCCTCCGGTTCGCCACAACGGCATCCGGAGCGCGCATTCGGCCGACGCTCCCAGGGCACGGTCTCGAGCGCACCCTTCACGACATCACAGCTGGTAGTCAGGGCCTCTGGCGGCGCCGCGTGCTCAGGACCGCGCGCCGCCACGAAGCCGCGTTCGCCAGTGGCATGATCGCGCCCTGGTCCAACTGAACGCACGAGAGACGGTCACGTCATCGACGCCACCGTCGCCGCTCGGAGCACAGCTCTCGCGGATCGATGCCGGCGCTCAGCCCGCATCCGCGCTCACCACAACGGCGCGTCGACCGCCATATCGACGCGCCGAGCGCGCCACTCACCAATCACGAATCGCGTGCGAGTGGGGGACGCCATGGATGTGCCCGAACGTGCGGACATCACGCCGGAACCGATCGCGATCGCTCGATGCCGCGAATTGCTGGGCGACGAGGCCGACGCGCTGTCGGACGACGAGGTGCGCGAGGTCGCGCGCCACGCGGAAGCGATGGCGCGAATCCTAATCGCCCTGGCGCTGCGGGACGGCCGCATTCACTGACGACCATGCCGCGACGACAGATTTTGCCGGTGGGCGGAGACGGGACTAAGCTGGCCGAGATGATCGGCGCGGTGATCTACGTACGCGTCAGCACCAAGGAACAGACCGAGAACCTCAGTCTGCCCACCCAGCTCCGGGCCTGCGAGGAGTACTGCCGCCGGCAGGGCTACGACGTCGTCGAGCGCTTCCACGAAGAGGGCGAGAGCGCCAAGACCACGGACCGCAGCCAGCTCCAAGCGCTGCTGAAGTACTGCCGGACGCACAAGGGCAAGGTCCACTTCGTCGTTGTGTACAACCTCACGCGCTTCGCGCGGGAGAAGTACGACCATTTCGCGCTCCGTGCACACCTGAAATCACTCGGCATTTCACTGCGGTCTGCCACGGAGCCCATCGACGACACCTCCACCGGGAAGCTGATGGAAGGTGTCCTAGCCGCGTTCGCACAGTTCGACAACGACGTGCGCTCCGAGCGGACGCTGGCCGGCATGAAGGCCGCACTGTCCCTCGGACGTTGGACCTTCCAAGCGCCGCTCGGCTACTTGAACGCGCCGAAGTGGTCGACGAGCAGTCTCGTGCACGATCCCGAGCGCGGTCCGCTGGTGAAGCTGGCGTTCGAGGATCTGGCCTCTGGACAGTTCACCGCGCAGGAAGTGATTCGACGCGCCACGGACGCCGGCCTGCGGACGCGACGTGACCGCCCGCTCTCCCCGCAGACATTCGGCAACATGCTACGGAACCGGATCTACATTGGCCATGTAGAGAGCCCCGATTGTGGCGTATCGGCGCGCGGCGATTTCGAGCCGCTGATCGACGAGGCCACGTTCTACCGGGCGCAGGCCGTGCTGGACGGCCGCGTGCCGGTGGCCACGCCACGCCAGCGAAACCATCCAGACTTTCCGCTGCGCGGCTTCGTGCGCTGCGAAACCTGCGGACGCCCGCTCACCGGCAGTTGGTCGAAGGGACGGAACGACCGCTACGCGTACTACCACTGCCCGCGCCGCTGCCGGGCCGTCAACGTGAGCAAGTCCGCACTCGAAGGCGCCTTCGTGGATGAACTGGCACTGCGGCAGCCGACGCCTGGCTACATGCGGCTCGTCAAGGATCGCGTGCTCTCTGTTTGGGAGCAGGAGTGCGCCGCGGCCCGGGAGCGAGCCGCCGAGCAGGAACGACGGCTCAAAGCCGTCCGCCTGAAACTCGACAGACTCGACGAGGCGTTCCTGTACTCGGAATCGATTGATTTCGCCACCTACGGCCGCCAACGTGACAAGCTCCGGGAGGAGTTGACGTTGTCGAAGATCGACTACCACACTGAGGCCGTCGAGGAACTCGACGTGGAAGGCATCCTGGCGTTCGCAGAACGCATTCTGCCGCGCGCCGCGGACCTCTGGGTCCAGGCGTCGCTCGACTACCGTCAGCGGCTGCAGGGACTGTTCTTTCCAAAAGGGATTGCGTTCGACGGAATTCGATTCAATCGAACCGCCGTAACCGCACTGCTTTTCAGGTACTTCGAACCCGTCGAACGGGCCGAATCAAATTTGGCGTCCCCACCGGGATTCGAACCCGGGTTTCAGCCTTGAAAGGGCCGCGTCCTAGGCCTCTGGACGATGGGGACGTATGGTGATCAGCCCGCACGTGGCCGGCGCCAACGGATCATTGTGACACAGCCGCTGCCCGACGCACCCCATCGCCATACCGGCAGCCGGGTTTCACCTCATGCGTCGCGCGGGGCTACCAGTAGCCGATCATCCGCCCGGCGCTGACCGCCGCCAGCCAGCAGGCGAGCGAGAGGCCTCCCGCCACCGCCAGTTGCCGCCGTTCGTCTGCGGCGAGTTCGCGCACGCCCCGCGCACGCCAGGCGGCCATACGGCCGAGCACCCACACGTTGAGCAGGCCAAGCCCGATCGCCGGAAACTTGATGAGGAAGAACGGATTGCCAATGTACTCCGTGGCGTTCGTCGAGAGCAACGCCACGCCGGTCGTCGAGGCTACGGCGAATCCCGCCTGCGACACCGGCACCGTCGCGCGCGACAGCGCCAGAAGCGGCCCGTGCCGCCAGAGGCCTATGAGATGAAGATCAAGGACAAGGACGGAGCCGAACAGCGTGGCCACTCCGAGGAGATGGCCCAGATTGACAATGCCGTACGTCCAGGGGCCGGACTGCCGCATGATCTCCCCAAGCGCAGAGGACTCGATCCACGCCAGGAATTCGGGCAGGCCGGCCACCGGACCAGAGCTCGATCAGTGTCGATCGGGGTACACGTCGAAGACCTGATTGTTCCAGGTCACCTTTTCGGTCTTCATCTCGAAGCGGTTCGCCGCCTTGTTCTTGTGACCCACCAGCGTCACGGTGGCGCCCATCGGAATGATCCCCTCTTTGAGCCCAGCGCGCGAGGTGCGTGCCGACGGCCCCAACGTGATGTCCCATACCTGTCCGTCAACCCGTACCTTCATCGTCGCATGAGGACCGGCCAGGCTGACGAGCTCTGCGACCGTCCCGGTGACCTCGGATTCCTCATCCGAATTGCCACCCCAGCCGTGATGAGCGTACCCGGGAATCGCAAGGGCAACCACCAACGCCACGCCGGCCAGAATACCAACAGACACGCGCGTAGAAATCTCTTGCATCAGGTGTCCTCCGTTTCCAAAAACAGTCCACATTATTGTATCCGAATCCCGATAGACAGAACCTCGATGCCTTGTGTATTCTCGGCGTCGGCACTCGAACATGCCATTGCACGGCAGGAGGAAGATGTGATGCTCCCGAACAGACCTCACCGCGTCATTCTCAGCATCGCCACGCTGGCGCTAATTGTGTCGGCCGCCCTCGCCGTGTCACGCGCGCAACAGCGCGGTCCGGCTGTCGCGATCGATAGTGACGACATCGGCGGCGTGGTCACCGGGCCGAGTGGGCCCGAGGCGGGTGTCTGGGTCATCGCCGAGACCAGGGATCTCCAGGTCCGCTACATCAAGAGCGTAGTGACCGACGATCAGGGCCGTTTCGTTGTTCCCGACCTGCCGAACGCCAGCTACGCCGTCTGGGCGCGCGGGTACGGACTCGTCGACAGCCCGAAGGTCACGGCCACGCCGGGCCAGCTCCTGAACATCGCCGCGACCGGCGCCCCGTCGCCGTCGGCGGCCGCGCATTACTACCCCGCCATCTACTGGTACTCGATGCTGAAGATTCCAGCAGCCGACGAGTTCGGCGGCAAGAACCCGAGCATCCCGGCTGGACTGACGCAGATCGAGTGGCTCAACGCCATGAGGAGCAACGGTTGCATCGGATGTCACCAGATTGGTCAGCAGTCCACGCGCACGATCCCACCCGGCCTCGGCACCTTCGCGTCGACCGAGCAGGCCTGGATGCGCCGCGTCCAATCGGGTCAGGCCGGGCAGCAGATGGCTGGGCAGCTGGCACGACTGGGCGGCATGAGTGTCAAGAATTTCGCGGACTGGAGCGACCGCATTGCCAGTGGCGAGCTGCCACACGCCACACCGCCGCGGCCCCAGGGCGCCGAGCGCAACGTCGTCGTCACACTGCGCGACTGGATGACCGAGACCCAGTACCTCCACGATCTGATCTCGACTGACCGGCGGAACCCCACGGTCAACGGCTACGGACCGCTCTACGGCTCGCCCGAGTACAGCTCGGACGACATGCCGATTCTCGACCCGATCAAGAACATCGCGACGAGTTTCCCGCTACCCGTGCGTGATACCTCGATGCCACTGAGCCTCGGGCCAGGCCACGCCGCCTCGCTCGATCCGATGATGCCATCTCCATACTGGGGCTCGGATCGAATCTGGGAGACCAAGGCGAACAATCACAACTCGATGCTGGACAAGACAGGGCGGGTCTGGCTGGCGGCGTCGGTGCGCGCCCCCGAGAATCCCGCGTTCTGCAAGGCCGGCTCGGATCATCCCTCGGCGAAACTCTTCCCAACTGATCGCGCCACCAGACATATCGCGGTGTTCGACCCAACGACGAAGAAGTACACGTTCGTCGATACCTGCTTCTCCACGCACCACCCGCAGTTCGGCTACGACGCCAACGACACGCTCTGGACGAGCGGCGGCGGACAGGTGGTCGGCTGGCTGAACACGAAGATGTTCGACGCCACTGGCGACGCGGCCAGGTCGCAGGGGTGGACGGCCATGATCCTCGACACCAACGGCAACGGCAGGCGCGACGCCTATACCGAGCCGGACGAGCCTCTCGATCCGACCAAGGATGCGCGCGTCACGGCCGGGTTCTACGCCGTGATGCCGAGCCCGGTCGACGGATCCGTCTGGGGCACGTATCGGTCCAATCCTGGCGCGGTCGTCCGGGTTGCGCCCGGCGCCAACCCGCCCGCGACGGCGCTGACCGAAATCTACAACGTGCCGCTCCCAGGCTTCGGGCCTCGCGGTGGCGACATTGACAGCAAAGGCGTCGTGTGGGTCTCGCTGGCCAGCGGGCACCTTGGGAGCTTCGATCGCCGCTTGTGCAAGGGCCCGCTCAACGGTCCGAAAGCCACCGGAGATCACTGTCCAGAGGGCTGGAAGTTCTACAAATATCCAGGCCCGGGCTTCCAGGGCATCGGCGACAACAGCGCCGAGTCGAGTTATTACAGCTGGGTCGATCAGCACAACACGTTCGGGCTCGGCGAGGATGTGCCGATGTCGACTGGCAACCTCAACGATGGAATCATCGCGTTCAAGGACGGCCAGATGATCGTGCTCCGCGTGCCCTACCCGTTGGGCTTCTATGCCAAGGGCTTCGACGGGCGCATCGACGATCCCAACGCCGGCTGGAAAGGCCGAGGTCTGTGGGCGGCCAACGGCGATCGCACGCCGTGGCTGATAGAGACCGGTAAGGGCACCAGGCCGTTTGCCGCGCACTTCCAGTTCAGACCGGACCCGTTGGCGAAGTGATCGCTGGATCCTTGGTCTCGGGCCCCGCCAAAGACCAAAGACTGACGACCAAGGACTATTCTCCAGAGACCAGCTATCGATACCTGCCTGGATGCCACTGATGCAAGGTGTGCGCGAGCACGCGATCCGGGCGCTCGAAGAGCTTGATCAGTACAACGCCGGTCCCGAAGCCGCCGAGGTGCGCCCAGAACGCCACTCCGCCAACCTGCTCCGACACGAGGCTCGTCAGGCCCCCGGCAAATTGCAGAAACGCCCAGTAGAGCAGCATGACCCACGCCGGTAGCGCCATTCGGTGGAAGAAGAGTCCCAGGAATACCATGGTGTAGACGCGCACCCGCGGAAAGAGAACCAGATAGGCGCCCATGACGCCGCTGATCGCTCCGGAGGCGCCCACCATTGGAACGGCCGACGACGGATCGGATGCCACCTGCGCCAGCGCCGCCACCAGTCCGCACAGGAGATAGAAGGCGACGAATCGCGGACGCGTCATCGAGTCTTCGATGTTGTTGCCAAACAGCCACAAGAACCACATGTTGCCCAGCAGGTGCATCCACGACCCGTGGAGAAACATCGAGGTGATCACATGGGACGTCTGCGCGCCAGGATCAGTCAGACAGACAAGCCCCTCACCCATCGGAAACGACGCACCTGGTGCGAGCGACAGGGTCAGCTCGCCCGGGATGAGACCCAGATTGCACACGGACTCAGCCAGTGCGAACCCGCTGCCCGCCCCTTGCACGAGCACCCATGCGGCGCTGGTCACCGCAACCATCGCGATCGTCACAATGGGTGCGCGCTGAGTCTCGTTCTCGTCGTGATACGGAAACACAGCACCTCCGGACGCGCGCGACGAGCGGGCACGTCTGTCGACATAGTACCCTGCCGGTTCTGGGGCGAAACTGCAGGCAGAGGGCGTGTGCAGGCGATGCGGAAGGAATCGATCGGTGCCCCCGGGAGGCGGCCCTGAGCGTGAAGTGCCCGGCCCGCACACGCGGGCCGGGCATCGTGTCAGTGACTACTTATCCCACCCGATCTTGCGATCCAGGCTGTAGGCGCCCGCGCCCAGAATCAGCAGCGCGATGGCCCCGGCCATGAAGTCCACCGGATGCGCAGCACCCCCGCGCAGGGCTCCGGTCCTTTCGATCTGGGACAGCGCGGCAACCACCATCACGAACACCATGGTCAGCGCCGCCGGCCGTACCGCAAGACCGATCAGAAACAGCAGCCCCGCCAACGTTTCCGTCGCTCCAGCCATGAAGCCCCAGAACACCGGCGCAAAGGTGATGCCCAGATTGGCCATCGCCTCGCCCTCTCGTTCCCATCGATCCGGAGCCGTGATCTTCGGCAGGCCGTGAGAGAAGAACAAGGTCAACCCCAGCAGGATCCTGATGGCGAGCGGCGCGTAGTCGCGATACTTTCCAAGAAAATTGAACATGATGAACTCCCTCACCTCCAAGTGTTGCGTGCTAGGGCGACTTCAGAGCCGGCATTCTGCCAGCATCATCGGTCAAGGTCAATGGCCGCTGCCTGCGCGCACGAAGGGATTGTCTCTGCCGGTGCCCACGAGTCGAGCAACCGGTTCACGACGTGGCTGGAACGATGGAGTCGTGAATGACGATGAAAGGAGGCTAGTTGAGGGGTTGGCCGTCAGTCATGTCTGACAGCGCCGACAGGTCGAAGCGAAGACCGGCGCTCTCATCGATGGCGAAGAATCTCATCCCTGTGAAGCCCGGCGCCGTGGGAGCCCCGGTGGCATAGAACGCAGACTCAGAGCCGGTCCCGTTGCACGCGGTGCCTGGAGCAGACACGATAACGCCTCCATTGTCGGTCACCAGGAATTCGTAGCCGCTCTTCGGCGTTCCACCAGGAATCGCCCCCGACAAGTCCGGTGGGACGAAGGGGTCGCCGCCGCTTGGCCCGACCGCCAGATCGGCCAATGAGGTCGCATAGCCGCCCCTGCCGCACGTGGACGCGAAGACCTGCTGCGCGGTACTGATCGTGCGCATCGAGCTGATGGCGGACGACTCGTTGCCGGACAACCGGGCCCGCAGCAGTCCCGGAATCGCGATGGCGGCGATGATGCCAATGATGGCCACCACGATCAGCAGCTCAATCAGCGTGAATCCGAGATTCTCACGTGCAGCCGAACGCCTCGCAGGCCTGCCACGAACAAGGGCTCGTCGCCGCGTATCTCGGTGCAGAGCACGCTCGTCACATCTCATGCTGACCCCTTTGCAATCTCCACACCGGAATATCGACCAGAGAGGAAGTATCTGTAATCTCGGTGCTTAGAGGTTCTCGAGCAGGAACGTCAGACCGTTCATGCTGCCGAGCGCCCAAACGTGGCACGCAGAGTGCCAATAAGTGTCATCGTGCATCGTGGCGCCTGACCACGACGACCTGGCCTCCGTTGGGTCTATCGGTCACACCGCCCGGAGGGTAGTATCCGAGGGTGCCCCTCGCGCCGTTTCATCCTGTCGTCCGGCAGTGGTTCTCCGCTGCGCTCGGCGCGCCCAGCGCCCCTCAGCGTGAGGGCTGGCCGCTCATCCGCCAAGGGGGCCACGTTCTCATCGCCGCGCCCACGGGGTCGGGCAAGACGCTCGCGGCGTTCCTGTCGGCCGTTGACCGCCTGCTCACCTCGCCAACCGACGGCACCAGCGTCCTCTACGTCTCGCCGCTTCGAGCGCTGGCCAACGATGTGCAGAAGAACCTGCTCGGACCGATCGCCGAGATTCGTGCCCTCGACTCGACGCTGCCCGATATTCGCGTCCTGGTCAGATCCGGAGACACGCCTCAACACGAACGAGCCCGTATGGTCAAGACGCCGCCGCATGTGCTGGTGACGACGCCCGAGTCGCTCTACATTCTGTTGACCAGCGACGGTGGCCGGAGGATGTTGCGGGGAATTCGCACGGTGATCGTTGACGAGATTCACGCGATGCTGCGCGACAAGCGCGGGTCACATCTGGCGCTGTCGCTGGAGCGCCTCGAGGCACTGGCGGGGCCATATCAACGGATCGGCCTGAGCGCAACGCAGAATCCGCTCGCCGACGTTGGCCAGTTTCTCGCGGGCGTGGGTCGCGACTGCGCGCTCGTCGACGCCGGACATCTCCGCGCGCTCGACCTCGCCATCGATACGCCGGCCTCCCCTCTCGAACACGTCTGTTCGCACGAGCAGTGGGAGGTCATCTATGCCCGTCTGGCCGCGCTCATCGAGGCGCACCGGACGACGCTGGTCTTCGTCAACACTCGAAAGATGGCCGAGCGGCTCTCCGCTCGGCTCGCAGAACGACTCGGGCAGGACGCGGTGACCTGTCACCACGGTAGCCTGGCGCGCGCCCGCCGCCTGGAGGCCGAAGCACAACTCAAGGCGGGCGCCCTGCGGGCGCTCGTCGCGACGGCCTCGCTCGAGCTCGGCATCGACATCGGAGACGTCGAACTGGCTGTGCAGATCGGCGCCGCGCGTTCGATCGCCACCTTTCTGCAGCGGATGGGACGGGCCGGACACGGTCCGTCGCGAGTACCGAAGGGACGTCTGTTCCCCTTGACGCTCGATGAACTGGCGGAGGCTGAGGCGCTGCTCGACGCGGTGGAACGGCGAGTACTCGACCGCACGCCCGTCCCCCGCGCGCCGCTCGACATCCTCGCGCAGCAGGTTGTGGCCGCCTGCGTGCCGGAGGCCTGGGGCGAGCAGGACCTCTTCGACCGCCTCCGTCGTGCGTGGCCGTACCGTGACCTCACGCGGAAAGACTTCGATCGCGTCGCATCGCTTCATACCGACGGCCGATACGCCCTCCTGCACCGAGACGGCGTACACGGCCGCCTGCGTGCCACCAAACGCGCCCGCCTCCCGGCGATCATGTCTGGCGGAGCCATCCCCGACACGGGCGACTACCAGGTGCTGCTCGAGCCCGATGGTACCCACGTGGGAACACTGAACGAGGATTTCGCGATCGAATCGCAGCGGGGAGACATCGTCCAACTTGGCTCCCACTCGTGGAGAATCCTGCGGGTCGAACCAGGCGTCGTGCGTGTGGCGGACGCTGAAGGTGCGCCTCCCACGATTCCGTTCTGGCTTGGCGAAGCGCCCTCCCGCACGCCGGAACTCTCGTCGCTCGTGTCCGAGGTGCGAGAGGCTGGAGGCCAACACCCTGACCTTCGCGAGTATCTCTCGAGCGGGGCGCGCGTACTCGGCACGGTACCGACCGTGCACCGCGTCGTGCTCGAGCGCTTCTTCGACGAGAGCGGTGGAATGCAACTCGTACTCCACGCACCCTTTGGTGGCTGCATCAATCGAGCCCTCGGCCTCGCGCTTCGAAAGCGGTTCTGCGTTGGGTTCGGATTCGAACTGCAGGCGGCCGCCAACGAGGAGGCCATCGTGCTCTCACTCGGACCACAGCACTCGTTTCCGCTCGACGACGTATTCGACTATCTGCATTCCGCTACAGCTCGCAGTGTGCTCGTGCAGGCGGTGCTGGCCCAGCCGATGTTCGAGACCAGATGGCGATGGAACGTGACACGGGCGCTCCTGGTCGAGCGTACCCGTGGCGGTCGCCCGGTGCCGATCAGGTTTCAACGCATGCGCGCACAGGATCTGCTGGCGGCCGCCTTCCCGGACGTGGTGGCCTGCGGCGAAACGCTCCCTCCCGGCGACATCGTCGTCCCGCTGGACCACCCCCTGGTTCAGCAGACGATCGACGACTGCTTGCACGAGGCGATGGACGTGGACGGCTTCCTCGCGGTCTTGAAGGGCCTGGAGAGCGGTTCGATTGCGCGCGTGGCCGTCGACACGCCAGAGCCATCGGTCTTTGCGGGCGGCATTCTCGCCTCGCAGCCGTACACCTTTCTGGACGATGCCCCGCTGGAGGAGCGCCGCACGCAGGCCGTCATGCGCCGGCGCGGCGGAATCGACGCGCGGACTCTCGACTCCCTTGGCGCGCTGGACCCGGACGCGGTTGAGAGAGTCCGGGAGGAGGCGTGGCCCCGTCCCGAGCATGCCGAGGAGGTGCACGAGGCGTTGACATGGATGGGCTACGTCACTGTCGAGGAAGGCGCGCCGTGGAGACCGTGGCTGGAACAGCTGCGTGCGGAAGGACGCGTCGTGATCGAAGGCTCACGCTGGTGGGCTGTCGAGTCGTCTCGCGATCCGAAAGCGGTTCTCCGGGGTCGCCTGGAGGCGCTCGGACCGGTCGAATCCGACGACCCCCACCTCCTCGAACTCGAGGCGGACGGCACGGTCCTTCGTGTTCGGATCCAGGGGCGACCAGCCTGGTGCGACCGACGTCTTCTCGCCCGAATACACCGCTATACGCTGGACCGTCTCCGAAAAGAGATCGAGCCGGTGACCGCCGCCGACTTCCTGGCGTTCCTTGGGTGCTGGCAGCACGTCGACGACGCGCACAAGCTGGAGGGACCGGCGGGAGTCGTCGAGGTGCTCGGGCAGCTCGCCGGATTCGAGGCCCCGGCCGCCCGGTGGGAGGCGAGCATCCTCCCGAGGCGCGTCAGGGGCTATCGTCGAGAGTGGCTCGACCAGGCGACGCTCTCCGGTGAGTTCGCCTGGGGCCGCTTGTGGGGATCCGGGGCCAGTGCGATTCGTGTCACACCACTCAGTTTCTATCGACGCGGCGAGTTGCCGTGCTGGCTTGGGTTCACCGAGGACATAGTCGCGCCGCCGAATGGCTATGCCGGCGCGGTACATGCCGCGCTCGTCCTGCGAGGTGCGGCCTTCCCGCAGGAACTCGCCGCTGTCACGCGTCTCATTCCGACGCAGGTCGAAATGGGCCTGACCGAGTTGGTGGGCCGCGGCCTCGTCACGGCCGACTCGTTTGCGGCGCTTCGAGGATTCATCGTGCCGCCGTCGCGACGGCGGCGCCGTGCCCCGACCGTCGGGCGATGGTCGCTTCTGAGACGCGACCCGGTCCCAGGTTCGGTGGACGTTGTCGCGCGGCAGCTGCTGCGACGAACCGGCGTGGTGTTTCGCAAGACGATCGAACGGGAGCGGATCCCTGTGCCGTGGCGGCAGATCGTACGGGCCTTACGGACACTGGAGGCCAGGGGCGAGGTTCGCGGCGGCCGGTTCGTGGCCGGATTCGACGGCGAGCAGTACGCGCTGCCGGAGGCGATCACGCTCCTGCGGGCGATCAGGAAGAGTGGCGGAGTGGCCGAAGAGGTGCCCGCCGACGACCCCCTTCACTACCGGGGCACGCTCACACCTCTGCCTGAGGCGCGGACCGCGTAGCGTGCCCTTCCGCGGTTCTTCGATGACCGGCTGGCCGGCATGGTTCCTCCGCTCGCACCGGCAGGAGGTGGCGAGCCCATCGCAACCTACCCGCCACCGCGGCCAGGCCCGGGACCGGCCGGACGGCCTCCGGGGCTGCTCGGGTTCTCCGGCCGGCCGCCGGGCCTTGTGGGCTGTGATTCACCACCGGGAGCCGGGACGTTCGCGGGCGGTCCAGTAGGCGCCCCCCCTCGCCCGCTGCCGACCGCACCGGCACCGGCCGTTTCGGGGGGACCGTTGCCACGGCCTTGTCCCGCACTTGCCTGCGCCGGCAGATTCGCGAGTGCGTTCGGCCCACGCTGCAGCGCCTCCTGGACACGCTCGAGCGCCGCTTCCGGCACATGACCGAGCTCGACGAGCTGGGTGAGCGCCGCGATCGCCACGGCTCGCCGCTCGCGCGGCGCGGTCTCGGCAATCTTCTGTAGCACGGCCTCGCTCACGCCCGACTCGAGGGCATCGGCGCCAGTCGACAGGTCGTCATTTCGCACGCCCTGCTGTCCTCTCAACACCTGGCTCGCGCGCTCGAGCGCCGCCGCTCGACGCTCGACCGCCTCTGCGATGCGATCCAACGAGACGCCCTTGGCCTTTCCCTCGGCGATCTTATTCTCGAGCAGCGCCACGGGCACGCCCACTTGCCGGGCCCGAGCGATCGCGGTATCGATCCGATCCTGCGGCGGCTGCACCTGCGCCAGCACAGGGACGGCGTTCGACATGACGAACGCCAGCACGGAACCCCCGATCATCATCCTCATAGTTTCTCCCGTCCTCGCACGACCTCAGCCGCCCCTAGCAGAAAGACGAACGGGAAGCGTTTGCGTCACTTCCCGATCCCGCAGTCTCGCGCCGAGTGACTCGCGCGCCCTCAGCACGCGCATCTTGAGCGCACTGACCGACGCATCCAACAGTTCCGCCATCGCCTCGTAGGGGACCCCCTCGATGTGGTGCATCAGAAACGCTTCGCGCTGTGCGTCGGGCAACGCCATCAACGCCACCCTGAGCTCCTCGCGGAGACGGCGACGCTCGACCCGGGCATAGGGGCCCTCCGCCCCATCCGCCATGGGGGCGGCCGTTTCGATCGGCACGTTCTTCCGCCGTGCCTCCTTCAAGTAGTCGAAGCAGCGGTTGCGGAGCGTCTGGAACAACCAGGCCCTGAAGCGGGTATGGTCGCGGCAGGTGCCCAGGTTCATGTAGGCCCGAACGAACGCGTCCTGCGCCATGTCGGCCGCCACGTCATGGTCGAGGACGATGGACACGGCGTGCCGATAGAGCGGCGCCTGATAGCGCTCTACGATCTGGGAGAAACATTGGATCTCGCCACAAAGGACACGCGCGATCACCGCGGCATCGTCCGGGCCGCTCTCGATCGGGGGAGGTTCGACAGGTGAGGCCATCAGCTTACGACCAGCAACGCCACGTAGCCACCCATCCCGTCGCTACGCCGACCCCGTGTCGACGCAGGTACGAACCAGTCGCCAGAGCCGGATCGAAACGCGTAGTGGTAAACACCTGGCGCGAGCGTGAGACGAGTCGTCCACCGGTCGCCTTCTCGTCGCATGACCACAGGCTGCCAGTTACTGAAGTCGCCGGCAACGACCAGCTCGTTGCCGGGCGCGTCGGACGCCGACACCTCGATGACGACACGGCCATCGATCTGCCGAGGGGCCGGCAGGACCAACGGCGCGGGTCGGCCCAGTCGGCGTGTCACCCCCACGCTCCAGCTTCGTCGCGTTGCGTTCCAGTAGAGCGGGTCGGGGGCGTCTTGCCGTGCGCTTGCCCACAGCGTCGCCCGTGTGCCGAGCGACACACCCACACCGGCGCCCCAGGCGACGTCGTCGAGATCGGCACTCATCCATCGGCCGGCTTGCATCCAGACCTGCACGGGCACCCAAGCGTACGACAGTGTGCCGCCAGCGAACGGATACATGGCCCCGTCGGCCCGCACCCACCGCGCGTCGGCCTCCACCCTGATCGCACGGCCGTACGAGGCACGGGCGCCGGTTTCGAACACGCCGCGCCGTTCCGTTGCTGCCGCCGTGGACAGCGCCTGTCCACGCCACCCACCCCTCAACTCGACTCGTCCGGACCCAACCCCGACGCCCACAAACGGGAGCGCCTCGATGGTGGCCCCCCTGCCGGTCATCGAGGCGACGTCATCGCGGAAGAGAAACGCGTGCGCGCCGATGTCCACGCCAACGTTGGCCCGGCGACTCTCAGACCCCGGAGGCAAGAACCGTCCTCCAGCGCCTCCGCCACCCCAGCTGAGATCGCTGCGTAGGGGTGCGGCTCCGGTGCCGTACACCCAGGCGCCGCTGGGCGCATCGTACCGCAGCGTGCCCATGATGGTGTTAGCCGCGTCGCTGGCGGACACCGGTTGATAGACGACACGACCGGCGGAGAGATTCAGGGACAGTTCTTGAGCGCGCACGGTGACCGTCGTCACCAGGGCTCCGACGATCGCAAGCCCGAAGCCGATTCGAAGCCCGGGCGTGTTCACAGCTGGGCGTCCTCCGGGGGCAGAAGCGAAAGGCGGCTGTTGAGGCCCCCGAATCCATCGTTCACCGACGGCGCGAAGGGGTCCGGCATCCACCGCTGTCCATCGACCACGAACGCGTAGTCGTGCACGCCGGCGGGCAGCGCGAGCGTGACGGTCCAGCTCCCAGGAGCCGTCTGGAGCAGCTCGAACTGCGGCTGCCAGTTGGTAAAGGTGCCGGCCAACCGAACGCTCGAGGCATCGGTTGCCTGGAAGTGAAATCGAACAAGGAGCCGAGGTTCGGGTGCGGCGGACGTCACCGCAACCGCAGAGGCGTCAGGCGACGGCGACACACCAGCCAGCGATGCCACGGTCGCCACCGCGGCGGCCACCGCGACCAGCGCATAGGCGGGTCTGAACTGAAACGACATCGGCCTGGCCGTCCAGAGAGCCGCGGCGATGCGGGTGAGCACACCGTGCGCCCGGTGCTCGGGATGGAGCCCCCCTTGCGCAATTCGGCGCATGACGGCCGTCGTCAGGTCTGGCGCGGGTCGTTCGTGCACGTAGGCCCGTGTCTCGGCGGCGAGCTGCTCGACCGCGTCGACCTCGGCGAGCTCCTGGGCCGTGAGCTCGGTCCACTCCAGCGTACCGGCCAAATACCTATCGATTCTGTCGGTCATGTCCGCATCCTCAACTATCGGTCAGGAAGGGTCGGACCGTGGCCCCATGGAGTCCGGACTCCGGCCGATATGACTAAAGACGAGTCAGGGAGGTGCCGGTCACACGACGTCGAGTGTGACCAACCGCCGGACTCACTCGTCTAACGTTCTGTAAGCGGCGTGGCGTGACCGCCACAGTCATGGAGGGATACCGTGCGACTCTTTCTTGTGGTGATTGCGGCGTGCACTCTGGGTGTCGCTGCGTGCAGCGGCAACTCGCCTTCCGGCCCGTCAGGCCCGAGTGGCAGCTTCAAGCTCATGCTGACCGACAGCCCCTTCAGCGACGCCAAAGCGGTATTGGTGACGTTTTCCGAGGTCACCGCGCACCGCGACTCCGAGGAGGACTTCACGACAGTCCCGTTTGCGGAGGGTGCCATGTCGCGCACCTGCGACCTGAAGAAGCTGGAAAGCGCGCAGGACGTCCTGGGCGTCGGCGCGCTGCCGGCAGGGCGCTACACCCAGGTGCGTCTCGTAATCTCCAGCGCTTCGATCTACTTCGACAACGCGGCGGCGGGCAATGCCTGCGACACGGCCATTCCCGTCCCGGACGGAGACAGCGCCTCGCTCACGATTCCGTCCGGCGAGGTGAAGCTCAATCGGCCGTTTGAGGTCGCAGAGGGGGGCAGCACGACGATGCTGCTCGACTTCGATGGGGATCGGTCGATTCGAGAGACCGGCAACGGGCGGTTCATGATGTCGCCGGTCATTGCGGTCGTTAGCGTGAACTAGACCCACAGATCCCACGGA
>Ga0326597_10002338_pt1 | contig 28432 bp, 28 predicted proteins | sample RVTome_12_FD_203789 | JGI IMG/M metagenome (GOLD analysis project Ga0326597, IMG submission 203789) | Soil microbial communities from uranium-contaminated site in the Upper Colorado River Basin, Wyoming, United States - RVT100D185 | ecosystem: Environmental > Terrestrial > Soil > Contaminated >... | reverse complement strand
GTCTACCAGTTCCGCTTTCAGGGCAGCGCGCCGGACGGACGCCTGTTCGCCTCGCGCACGGCAACGTTTCGCACCGCAGCCATCGAGACCGACGCTCGCTTCGGTCCACCGGTCTAGCTTCGCGGCAGCGAACGCGGTCGACGGCGACGGCGGCAGCGAATGGTCGTCGCAAGGTGACGGGGACGACGCTTGGATCGAGCTGTCCCTGCCCAGCCCGGCCGCGCTGTCCGGGATAGGGGTCTGGACCCGCACCATGAGCAGCAGCGCGCAGATAACGCGCTTCCGAGTCGTCACAGACGACGGAGTCCACGGCCCGTTCGAGCTGCCCGACGCGAACGGGTTGCACCGCTTCGAGTTGCCTGCGATCACCCGCACGCTTCGACTCGAGGTTCTCGCATCGACCGGCGGAAACACCGGCCTGGTGGAGTTGGAAGCCTACCGGGTGCCCTGAGATACGGCGGGCCTGTAGGCTCTCGCCGTGCCTAGCCCCGACGATCTGGACGCCCTGCTTCCAGCGCTAGCTACGCGAGCTGCTGACCACAGCCAGGCGTGCCGGCTTGGCACTGGGGCTTGGCGGGGACACCTTGGCGCCAAAGCCCGACGCCGCGCCGTACGCAGGGGTGCTGGTGCGGTTAGGCGTGAGCGCAGAACGGGCGCTATCGTTCGAGGACCCGCCGGGCGGGTTGGCGTCTACGCGCGCAGCCGGCTTTGACGTGCTTGGCGAGCTGGGGGCGAGCCGTTCCGGGCCTAGCCTGGGCGAACCGCGGCCCCGGCATTGAGATCGAGGAACGGCTCGGGAATCCAGCCCTCGACCGGACCTGCGGGGCCATCCCACCGAACGAACCAGTAGTTCAACACCGGATTGTCCTGGAACATCGTCACGGTGACCGTCTCACCGGATGGGACAAGTCCGGTGACCACCTCGCGGAAGTGGCTGGCGTAGAGGTGCACCTCGTCGAATAGCTCCTCGCCTTGGTACACGCCGGTCACGATGCCAACGATTCCTTCCCCCAGCGGCTGAGGAATGCCGCACTGGTCGGGATCGGGGTTGTCGACGAACGGAAGCGGCGGCGGGGCGGGGAGCCGCTTAACGTTCGCATCGCCGCCCTGCGCCACCGCCACGCTGGCGAGGAGGAGCAGCGCGAGGGCCGCGAGACGGGAAGCACGCGCACGCGTTCGCATCGACTTCCAGCATGGGATGAGCAGGCGGGCAAGTCCGTCGGATTCGCGACGTGGCCGGTATTGACGCTACCGGCCCGATCGACATACTGTATCCTCATGTTTAGGCCCTCCACAAAATCCGGCGCGGGGCGCCGCAACCAGCGCCTTGGTTCACAGCTACGCCCGCGCCTCGTTCCGAGCACGTGTGCAAGCTCGTCGAAGGCGGGCCCGGCCAGGCTGGCGCGTGCGCTGCTGCTACCTTTCGGCGCCGCGGCGCTCGGCACCGTCATGCTTGCCACGCCGACCACCACATTCGCTCAGGACGACCCGCTCAACGTCGTGGCCACCGTCGGGATGGTCGCAGACATTGCGGCAGAGATCGGCGGCGAGTGCGTCACGGTCGTTGCCCTGATGGGTCCCGGCGTCGATCCGCACCTCTACCAGGCCACCTCAGGCGACGTGCGCGACCTTGGCCGGGCAGAGCTGATCCTGTACGTCGGCCTGTCGCTCGAAGGTCAGCTCGGCGAGGTGCTCGACCGCTTCGGGCGCCGCACGCCGACCGTCGCTGTCGGCGAGGATGCCATCCCACCCGCCGAGCTGATCCGTACCAGCGACGCCTACGGCGTCGACCCGCACGTGTGGATGGACGTCTCGTTGTGGGCCCGCATCGTGCCAGGCATCCGCGAAGCGATGCTGGACGCCTTGCGCGGCGCCCGTGACGACGCCGCCAACCTCGCCGCCTGCCAGGAGGGGATGCATCTCCGCGCCGAGCGCCTAGCGCACCAGCTCGAAGCGCTGCACGACTGGGTCGCAAGCGCGACCTCGACCATCCCGGAGCACCAGCGCATCCTGGTCACCGCCCACGACGCGTTCACCTACTACGGCCGCGCGTACGGTCTCGACGTGATCGGCATCCAGGGCGTGAGCACCGAGTCCGAAGCGGGCGTGGCCGACATCCGCTCTACCGCCGCGACGATCCGAAACGCTGGGGTTCCCGCCGTGTTCATCGAAACCACCATCAACCCGCGCACCATCCAAGCCGTCCTCGATGCCGCAGCCGACCTCGGACACGAGGCGCGGCTCGGCGGCAGCCTCTACAGTGACGCCATGGGACAGCCCGGAACGCCCGACGGAACCTACCTAGGCATGCTGCGCGCAAACACCGTGGCGATCGTCGAGGCGCTGGGTGGCCAGCCGCCCGAACTTCCCGAAGCCTTGAGCGACTGGGCAAACCGCCACGGCCTGGGTGGGCGCCAGCCGTGACGCTCTCCGACGCCGTCCACGAGCCCGATCTGGCGGTCCACGTCGAGGACCTGACCGTCGCGTACCACGCCAAACCGGTGCTCTGGGACGTCGACCTCGACGTGCCGCCCGGCGTGATGGCCGCGATCGTCGGCCCCAACGGCGCCGGCAAGAGCACGCTGATCCAGGCGATCATGGGGCTGGTACGACCGACCGCGGGGCACGTGTTCGTGCACGGCCGGCCGTACGCCGAGCAGCGTCACCGCGTCGGCTACGTCCCCCAACGCACCAGCGTCGACTGGGACTTCCCCACCACCGTCGCCGACGTGGTCACCATGGGCCTCTACGGCCGGCTTGGTTGGCTGCGCAGACCGGGGCGCGCCGAGCGGCGCCAAGCAGACGCGGCGCTCGAGCAGGTCGGCATGCTGGAGTACCGCGACCGGCAGATCGCCCAGCTCTCCGGCGGTCAGCAGCAGCGAACCTTCCTCGCTCGCGCCCTGGTGCAGGACGCCGACGTGTACTTCTTGGACGAGCCGATGGCCGGCGTCGACGCCACCTCCGAGCAGGCGATCCTGTCGGTACTGCGCGACCTGAGGGACCGCGGCCGAACCGTGGTGGTCGTCCACCACGACCTTCAGACCGTCGCCGCGACCTTCGACTGGGTGCTGCTGCTGAACGTGCGCGCCATTGCGCAGGGTCCCGTTTCGGAGGTATACACGGCCGAGAATCTACAGTCCGCCTACGGGGGTCAGATCGCCCTGCTCGGCCAACTCGAGCTCGGCTCGCAACACGACACGCACGAAGGCCACACCTCCTGAGGTGGAGACGCTCGCCTCCCTCGCCGGCGATTACACAGTCCGCACCGTCGCGGCCGGCGCTCTGCTGCTGGGCGTGACCAGTGGCGCACTTGGTGCCTTCGCGGTGCTGCGCAAACAGAGCCTGCTGGGCGACGTGCTGTCTCACGCGGCGCTGCCAGGCGTCGCACTCGGCTTCCTGATCGCCGGGGGCCGCAGCTTCGCTGCCGTGCTGGCCGGCGCGCTCGTCACCGGTGTGGCCGCGGCGCTGACGATGCTGCTGCTCACCCGCCGCAGCCGCCTCAAGACCGACGCGGCGCTCGGCATCGCGCTAGGCTCGTTCTTCGCCGCGGGCGTGGTGCTGCTCAGTTACGTGCAAGGCCGCGCCGGCGCGGGCCAGGCCGGGCTCGAGACGTTCCTGTTCGGCCAGGCTGCCGCGACCTTGCGAAGCGACGTCTGGTTGATGGCCGGCATTTCGATCGTCGCGATCGGCCTGGTGCTGGCAGCATGGAAGGAGTTCTCGGCGGTCACCTTCGATCCGGTCTTCGCCGCCTCGATCGGCCTGCCGGTGGCAATCCTGGACGCGACCATGACGGCGATGATCGCGTTGGCGGTGGTGCTCGGCCTGCAGATGGTCGGCGTCGTGCTGATGTCGGCGATGGTGGTTGCGCCGGCCGTCGCTGCGCGGCAGTGGACGAACCGGCTGGGCATCATGGTGTTGCTTTCCGCCCTGTTCGGCGCGGTCGGGGGCGTCGCAGGTGCCTTGATCAGCGCTAGCGGCCGCGGTTTGGCGACCGGCCCGTTGATCGTGCTGGCGCTCACCGCCATCGCGGGGTTCTCGCTGGCGTTCGCGCCGAATCGCGGGTTGGTCTCGGCGGCACTCCTGCGCGCGCTCGAGCGGCGCAGCCTGGCCGACCGGAGGGTGCTCGGCGCCCTAGAGGCGCTCGCCCTGCAGCACGACGACCCGGGCTACCCGTCCGAACAGGGGATGCTGGACGCCTACCTCGGCACCGCCAGTGGCTGGCGGCTGAGGCGCCTGCGCCAACACGGCTGGGTGCGGCGGGTGCGGCACCGGCCCGAGGAGGGGATCCACTGGCGACTGACCGAGGCGGGCGCCCGTCGTGCGCGTGACGCGCGCAGCGAAGAGCGGGCCGACATGCGCGGTGAGGGGGGTAACCGGTGAGCGCCCTGTTCGCCTCGATCCCGTTCGCGATCATCGCCACCGGGGCGCTGGTCGGCGTGGCCGCCTCGCTGCTGGGGACCTTCCTGATCCTGCGTGGAGACGCGATGCTGACCGACGCCATCGGACACTCGATCGTGCTTGGGATCGTGCTGGTGTGGCTCGCCACCGGCCAGGCCAGCGGTCCGGTCCAGATCGTCGGTGCAGCAGTGACTGGACTGGCGACGGTGGTTGCCACCGAAGCGCTCGCGCGCACCCGCAGGATGGGCGGCGACGCGGCGATCGGGCTGGTGTTCCCGGCGCTGTTCTCGATCGGCGTGCTGCTGTTGAACCTTTACGCCCGCGACGTTCACATCGACGCGCACACGGTGCTGCTGGGAGAGATCGGCTTCGTCTGGCTCGACGTGGTACCGGTCTTCGGTGTCGACGTGCCGGACGCGCTGTTGTGGATGGCGGTCGTCACCGCTGCGAACCTCGCCTTCGTCGTCACCCTCTACAAGGAACTCAAGATCGCCACTTTCGACCGGGGGCTGGCGGCCGCGCTCGGCTTCGCTCCGGGCCTGCTCGGCTATGCGCTGCTGGGCCTGACGAGTGCGACCGCCGTCGCAGCCTTCGATTCGGTCGGGGTGGTGCTGTTCTTGGCGTTCGCGATCCTGCCCCCGGCCGCCGCCTACCTGCTGACCGACCGGTTGGCGCTGATTCTCGCCTACGCTGCCGGCTTCTCGGTCGCCGCGAGCGTGCTTGGGTACCTGCTGGCGGTCGCCTGGGACGTGTCGATCGGCGGCACCATGGCGCTCGTCGCGGCAGCCATCCTGGCCGCATCTTTTCTGGCCAGCCCCCGTTACGGCCTGGTCGCACAGGAGGTGCGCCGCCGCGGCCAGGTCGAAGCGAACGAGAACCGCGCCCTCACCGTCCACCTGTTCCAGCACGAGCGCGGGCCGGAAGCGGGCGAGGAGAACGTGCTGAGCGCACTTCGTACCCACCTACGCTGGGGCGACGCGAAGGCGCGGGCGGTAGTGGCGCGCTGCCTGGACGCGCGACTGGTCGAGCGTTCGGGTCAACAGCTTCTGCTCACCAATGCCGGTCGCGCCACCGCCCGCGAGATCCTTGAGCCGGCCGGCCGTCGCGCCGGCGCCGGCGGGTGAGCGGGTCGCCCGTCTGTGTCACGAGGTACGCTCACGCGGCACTGTCAGAGAGCGCTCCCCAGCCCGTTCAACACCATCTGCACCGCGATCATGATCACTAGCATGCCCATCAGTCGCGCGATCGCCTGCAGGCCCCGATCGCGCAGGATGCGGTACAGCGCCGGCGGCGTGTTCCACCTCTCTCGCTACGAGAGTTTCGACTGGGCGCCGTTCCACGCCGTCGCCGCCAGCTTTCGTCTCGTGCACCGTGCGGGCGAACGGCCGTAACGAGCCAGTGGCGGTCTGGCGCATGGGCGCCCACCGGCGCCCGCCTGGGCACGTACCATGGGCCATGGCCTTCTCGACCGAAGAGACCCTGGCGCTGCAGGCCCTCCGCGGCGGTGAGCTGCGGCTCGAAGACGGCGCCTGGTGGATCGTGGCCGACGATCACGCCCGTCAGGTACCGACGCGTCTGGTACAGGGGCTACGTGGTGAGGGTCTGCTCGAACCGGTCGCCGGAGCCAGCAGCGGGCGCAGCGCCTTCCGTCTCACCGCCCGCGGGTTGCGTGTCGCGCAAGCGGCGTTCGACGGGCTGGCCGCCCGCGGTGCCGCCGACGAGCGGGCGGCACGCACCCTGTTGCGGCGCGGGCCGCTGGCACTGCTGCGGCCGGCTGCGGACTCCGAGGAGGTCGACTACCTGCTGGCGATACGGACCGGCGAGACCGAGGCGAGGGAACACCGCGCCCGCATGGCGCTGGCACACGATGCAGCCGTGGCCGATCCGGACGACTTCGTGCACCTGCAGTATCACGCCGACGTGGCCGCCCTGCCGATCTCGCCAGCGCTGGCTTCCCGCGGCCTGGTGCCGCGCGCCGGCGACACCTACCGGATCCTCGATCTGGGCTTGGACGCGAGCGACGTCGACGCTCTCGGTGCCCGTGGCTGCCCCGACCGGGGCGTGAACTACCTGGCTGGCTACGTTCAATGGTTCGGCGGGTTCGGCGAGGCCGACCCGCTGATCACCACGCCACAGGTCCCGCACCGCATTGTGCTCCGCATGCTGGCCTCGGCCGACCCCGCCCCGACGGAAGCGCCCCGCATGGGCCCTCCGTCGACCGACCAGACGTGAGCGACGCTGAGTCGAGCGACGCCAACGACCACGTCGCTACCAACCGTGCGTTCTGGAACGGCATGGCCGACGGCTGGGTCGCCTCGGGCGAGCGTGCCTGGGCGGCCGACACGCCCAGTTGGGGCATCTGGGGGGTACCCGAACGCAAGGTCGAAATGCTGCCCGAGCGGATGGACGGCCTGCGAGCAGTCGATCTCGGTTGTGGCACCGGTTACGTCAGCGGCTGGATGGCGCGCCGTGGCGCTTCAGTGACCGGAATCGACGCTTCCGAGCGCCAGTTGGCCACCGCTAGGCGGCTGGCCGCCGAGCACGGTGCCGACATCGAGCTGGTGCACGGCAACGCCGAGGCCACCCCCTTCGCCAGCGAGTCGTTCGATTTCGCCATCAGCGAGTACGGCGCCGCGATCTGGTGCGACCCCGACCGCTGGATCGCCGAGGCGTGGAGAATCCTGCGGCCGGACGGCCGCTTGGTGTTCCTCGGGCACCACCCGCTCACGACGGTTTGCAGTCCGCTGGACGGTACGACTCCAATCGTCGAGCGCTTCGTGCGGCCGTACTTCGGCATGCACCGTGTCGACTGGACCGGGGTCGCGGTCGACCCGGGCGGGGTGGAGTTCACGATGCCGCTGTCGGACTGGTTCGCGTTGTACCGGCGGGTCGGCTTCGAGGTCGAGGACCTGCGCGAGCCGCGCCCCGGCGACGACGCACCCGAGTCGGCGTTCTTCGCAACGTCCGAGTGGGCACGCCGCTGGCCCACCGAGCTGGTGTGGAAGCTACGCAAGCGCACCGAGCCCAGCCGGGCTTAGACCCGCTCGAACACGGTGGCGTTGGCCATGCCACCGCCTTCGCACATGACCTGCAGGCCCAGCTCGACGTCCGCCTCCTCCATCGCCGCGAGCAGTGTGGTGGTCAACTTCGCGCCGGACGCACCCAACGGATGTCCGTTCGCTATCGCGCCGCCGCGAACGTTGACGCGGGCGGGATCCGCGCCGGTCTCCGCGAGCCAGGCAAGCACCACCGGCGCGAACGCCTCGTTCACCTCGAACAGGCCCACGTCCTCTAGGCGCAGCCCGGCCCGCTCGAGCACCATCGCCGTGGCCGGGATCACCCCGGTGAGGGCGAGGATCGGGTCGCTCCCGACCGCCACGCTCGCTCGAACCCGGGCGCGTGGCCGCAGTCCGTCCGCCTCGGCCCGCTCGCGCGCCATCAACACCAGCGCGGCCGCGCCGTCGGACAGTTGCGAGGCGTTGCCGGCGTGCACGACCCAACCGATCTCGGGATAGCGCACGGTCCAGGCGTCGTCCTGAAAGGCGGGCGCGAGGCTGGCGAGCATTGCGGCGCTGGTGCCGGGCCGCACCCCCTCGTCGCCCGTGAGCAGCGTGCCGTCGCGGCCGTCGCCCCGGTCCAGCGGCAGCGGCAACAGCTCGGCGTGCAGCGCCCCCCGCTCGGCCGCCTCGGCTGCGCGGCGGTGTGACTCGGCCGCGAAGCGGTCCAGCTCGGCTCGCGAAAGGCCCCAGCGCGACGCGATCAGTTCGGCCGAGATCCCCTGCGGCACCAACCCACCTCGGTAGCGAGCCGCCAGCGCCGGCCCGTACGGGTCGGCTGTGGCGGCGGCCGAAAACATCGGTACCCGCGACATGGATTCGACGCCTGCCACCAGCACCGCATCCTGATCGCCCGCCCGGATCGCTTGCGAGGCGAACTGTAACGCCTGCTGCGACGAACCGCACTGACGATCGATCGTCGCGGCCGGCACCCACTCCGGCAGGCCGGCGGCAAGGGCGGCGTTGCGAGCGATGTTGACGGCCTGCTCCCCGACCTGGCCGACGCAACCGACGAGTACGTCGTCCAAGGCGTCGTGCCTCAGCGCCGTAGCGTCAATCCCAGCGCGCCGTAGCGCCTCCCGCAATGCTGCCGCCGCCAACTCGACCGGGTGCCAGCCGTGTAGCGCACCACCCGGCTTGCCGGGGCGGGCGGGACGGCCCTTGGCGACCGGGGTGCGGACCGCCGCTACCACCAGCGCGTCGCGCGGGCCGGGGCGACGGGTCACGGTGCTTCCCGCAATCTGCCGGTCCGTGCCGGTTGCAGGCCGCACCACGAGGCGATCAGCCTCGCAAGGGTGCGGGTGACCTGGTGCACGCTGTCCAGGTCCACCCACTCGTCCACCCCGTGGATCGAGCCGGCCAACGGTCCGTAGCAGGTGGTGGGAATCCCTCCGGCGAGTCCAAGGATGCGGGCGTCGGTGGTGGCGGTGCTGGCCAGCCAGGCGGGCTCCTCGCCGGTCAGTCCGCGATGCACCGCCCTCAACGTGGGGAGCGGCTCCCGCTCCCAGCCGATTCGGTACGGCTCGGCGTGAAAGCCGATCCAGTCGAGCTTGGGAGGACGCTCGCGCAACTGGGCGTGCTCCGCCACGAACTCGCCGATGCGCCGTTCCACCCGCCGCTGTGCCTCGTCGGCCGAGGTTCCGGGGAAGAAGCCGACGCGAGCGTCGAAGGTGCACGAGGCAGCCACCGACGAGGGCCACTCGCCGCCCCGGAAACGACCGACGTTGACGTTGATCGGGTGAACCGCGCCTGCGTAGTCGTGAGGAACTTCGCAAGGCCGGTTCATCTCTTCTTCCAGCCTGCGCAGCTCCTCGGTGATCTGCCATGCCAGCTGGATCGCGTCGCTTCCGGCGGTCGCCTCCAGCACGTGAGTTGGACGGCCCTGCACCGTGACGCGCAACCACAGCACGCCCAACTGGGCGGTCAACAGGCTCCGGTCGAACGGTTCGGGGATCACCGCCGCGTCGGCCAGGTAGCCGCGCTGGACGGTGGCGAGGGCGCCGTTGCCGCTGCACTCCTCCTCGATCACGCTCTCGAGGATCAGCTCGGAGGCCGGCTCCAGCCCGGCGTGCCGCAGCGCCCTCAGGGCGTACAGGCTGGCGGCCAGGCCTGCCTTCATGTCGCCGGCGCCACGACCGTACATGCGGCCGCTGCGAATCTCGGGTAGGTACGGCGGTGAGGTCCACGCCTGGTGCGGCCCGGGCGGGACCACATCGACGTGCCCGTTCAGGATCAGCGAGCGGCCTGCCGGCCGCTCGACCCGGTGCACCCCGACGACGTTGCTGCGGCCGGCGGCCTGCCAGTCGACCGGCGAGAAGCCTGGCAGCTCGCGCAGCGCGTCGTAGTCGATCTCCCACGCGTCGACCGCCAGGCCGGCATCCTCGTAGGCGTTCGCCATGCGGAGCTGGGCGGCGGTCTCGAAGCCCAGTTCGCTCGGCAGTCGCACCAGCTCGGCCAGGAAGTCGGTGCGCTCGTCACGCAGCTCATCGACCGCCGCATCGATATCGGCCAGCACCTCCGGGCCGATCGGTTCGGGCTCGCTCACGTCAGGCTCCTTCCTCGCGCGACACGGTGGCGCCCCAGGTGTGCACATCGTCCGCTACGACCTCTGCGGCGGTCAGGTCACGCAGCTGCTCCAAAGTGACGCCCGGCGCGGTCTCGAGCAGGCGGAACGCATCGCCGGCCGGCGCCAGCACTGCCAGCTCGGTCACGATCCGTGTGACGCAGCCGCGGGCGGTGAGCGGCAGGCGGCAGCGCCGCACCAGCTTCGGGGCGCCCTGCCGGTCGGTGTGCAGCGTCGCGACGATCACTCGCGGGACGCGCTGCGCCAGCTCCATCCCGCCCCCGACCCCCGGTGAGGCGCGGCCGGGCACCCGCCAGTTGGCCAGGTCGCCGTTCGCAGCGACCTCGAACGCTCCCAGCACGCAGGCTGCCACCCGGCCGCTGCGCACCAGCGCGAACGAGGTGACGGTGTCCAGGAACGCGGCACCCGGCATCAGGGTGACGTAGCGACCGCCCGCGTCGATCAGGTCGGGATCCTCCCTGCCTGGCGCGGCCTCGGGTCCCATTCCCACGATGCCGTTCTCGGCGTGAATGCGGACGGAACCGTCGCTGGGCAGGTAGCGCGCCACCTCGCTCGGTAGGCCGATGCCGAGATTCACCAGCTCGCCCGGCCGCAGCTCTGCGGCGGCACGCTCAGCGATCGTGCGTCTCGCCTCGGCGCGACCGGCTGTCGGCGCAGTAGCTGACGCGCTCACGGTCGCTCCCCGCGGCGGATTCGGGCGGCCTTGCTGCCGGGGTCGAAATCGCGTGGCACCTCGATCACCGCGTCGACGAACGCGCCCGCCGTTACCACCTCGTTCGGATCGAGCGGCACGTCGGACAGCCGGTCCACGCTGACCCACACGCTGTCGGCCGCCATCGCCATGGCCGGGGCGAAGTTCCTCGCGCTGGCGTGGTAGCGCAGGTTTCCGAAGCGGTCGCCGGTCGCGGCGTGAATGAGCGCCAGGTCGGCCCGCAGGGCCGGCTCGACGGTGAAGGTGCGGTCGCGCCAACGCACCGTCTCGCGCGGCTCGGGGGTTTCGGGAAGCAGCTCGGGATCGAGGTCGGCTAGGAAGGCGGGCAGGCCCGCCCCGCCGCAGCGGATCCGCTCGGCCAGGATGCCCTGCGGGTGGATTTCCACCTCGATGCGGCCGTCGTTCCAGGCGGCCATGGCGTCCCGATTCAGACCGATGTGGGTCGAGATCAGACGCCGGATACGGCCCTCGTCCAGTAGCCGGCCGACACCCACGCCCGCCTCGTTGGCGTCGTTCTTGACGACGGTGAGGTCCCGGCCGCCGTGACGTGCGACGGCGTCCAACAACAGAAACGGCGTGCCCGGCTCGCCAAACCCGGAGACCATCACGGTAGCGCCGTCGGGTACCTGCCGCGCCAGGCGTGCCGCCGCGTCGTTCGCCTCGGCGGCGTTGGCGACGATCATGCCGCCCGGCCGAGCTGCGCCTCGCAGCGGGTCAGGGCCCGGTCGAGCCGCGCGAGCAACTCAGCGATTTCAGTGTCGTCGATCACCAGCGGCGGTGCGACCAGCACGTGATCGCCGAACAGTCCTCCGCCGCCACGGCGGGGGTAGATCAGCAGCCCCTCGCCGGCCGCGGCGACGGTGAGTCGTTGCGCGACCTGCTCGTCCAGGGCGAACGGGGTGCGACTCTCCCGGTCGGCCACCAGCTCGAGTGCCCACAACATCCCCTTGCCGCGCACGTCGCCGACGACTTCGTGCCGACCCGCCAGCTCGCCCAGCGCCTCGCCCAGGCGTGCGCCGGCCGCGGCGGCGCGGGGTATGAGCCGCTCGTTCTCGAGGACCTCCAGCACCGCCAAACCCACCGCCGCGCTGAGCGGGTTGCCGGCGTAAGAGAAGCCGTGCGGGAACGCGCCGGCATCGAGGACCGTTTCCGCCAACTCGTCGCGGCACACCACCGCCCCCAGCGGGGTGTAGCCCGCCCCGAGGCCTTTCGACAGCGCAACGATGTCGGGTCGCGCAACCGGCTGCCAGTGCTGATAGGCGCAGAACTCGCCGGTGCGGCCCGCACCGGTCATCACCTCGTCGTAGATCACCACTATCCCGTACCGGTCGGCGATCTCGTGGACCTTGGCGAAGTAGTCGTCGGGCGGCACGATCGCACCGGTCGAGGCGCCACCGATCGGCTCCAGCAGGAACGCCGCGACTGTGGTCGGGTCGAGCGCCTCGAGCGCCCGCTCGAGGTCTTGCGCGCACGCCAGCGCGCACTCCGGATAGGCGAGACCGAACGGACAGTGGTAGCAGGTCGGCGCGGTGACGTGGTTCGGTTCGACCATCATCATTGCGTAGCCGTCGGTCAACGGCCGGTAGCCGGTAGCCGCCAGCGCTCCGAGCGTCGAACCGTGATAGCTGGGGAAACGGCTGACGATCCGGTAGCGCCGGTCGTCGCCGCGGGCGTAATGGTAGCTGCGAGCCAGCTTGATCGCCGTCTCGACCGCCTCCGACCCGCCGGAGACCAGGAAGACGCGGTCCAACCCCAGCGACAGCTGCTCGACCAGCTTGCGCGAAAACGCCAGCGCCGGCTCGTTCTCGAACTGGGTGCGGTAGGCGAAGGTCACCTTCTGCGCCTGCCGCCGCATCGCTTCCAGCACGTGCGGGTGGGCGTGTCCGAGGTTGGCGACCACCGCACCCGAGCAACCGTCGAGGATGCGGCGCCCACGGCTGTCGATCAGCCACACGCCTTCGCCCCGGTCGACCGTCGGGAGCGCGTCACGGGTCTGGTAGAAGAGCGGATTGCGGGCGCACATGCAGGCACCCTACTCCCGCCGCGTGTGGCGCGCCAGGCTGTGTCCGGTGCGGTGCGGCGCCGGCAGCCAATGCTCCCGCCCCGACCAGGACGAGGCGTAGTGCAGCGACCCACTAGAGGGGCGCCCGACCGAAACCGGGCGCCCGTAGCTAGTCGTGATCCTTGTCGTGAACCTGGCGGTTCAGTTCCCGGGAGCTTGACGGGTGACGGTGACGTTAGAAGCCTGCAGGCCCTTGTCGCCCTGCTCGACGTCGAATTCGACCTCGTCGCCTTCGTATAGGTTGCGGTAGCCGTCCCCCTGGATCGACGAGAAGTGCACGAACACGTCGGCCGAGCCGTTGCCCTGCTCGATGAAGCCGTAGCCCTTTTCGGGGCTGAACCACTTGACCTTGCCTGTCGCCATATCTCGTTCCCTACCTGCCGCGCATGTGGCGCAGCATCCAACATTGACCGGGCGGCGGCCCGGAACCATTCCGAAAACGATCTCCCGGAACGTCTGGACGATACGTCATTCCTGCCCGCCATGTCACCCGGTCGTGCGTCAACGGCCCCCACCCGCAAGGTCCAAGCCGCGTACCATCGGCAACACGACCTGGCTTCGGCCCGGAAAGGATGCCCCATGCCCGATTCCCTAGCACGTGCTGACGTTCCCGCCGACCAACGGTGGGACGACGCCTCGCTGTTCCCCGACCTGGACGCCTTCGACGCCGCCTACCGAACGCTCGAGCAGCGCCTGGACGAGGTGCGCTCGTTCGCCGGCACCCTCACCGTCGAGGCTGGGCCGGAACGCCTGGCCGAGTGGCTCAACACGATCGAGTCGATCGAGTGTGACTTGGGGCATCTGGACGTCTGGGCCACCATGGCGTCTAGCGTCGACACAGACGACGAACCTGTGCGCGAGCGGGCCGACTGGCTGACTTCGCTGGCCGCCCGACTCGAAGAGGCCGCTGCCTTCGCCACGCCCGAGTTGCTGGCGCTCCCGCCAGGGACGCTGCGCGCCTGGATCGGCGACGCGGCGCTGCCGGACCGGGAACGCTGGCTCGAGCGGCTCGAGCGCGACGCGCCTCACAAACGCAGTGCCGAGGTCGAAGCGTTGCTGGGCGCCCTCGGCACGCCTTTCGCCGGGGCCTCCACGAGCCACGGTCTGCTGGCGAACGCCGAGCTCGACGTCGCGCCCGCCCGGGACCGCAACGGTAACCAGCATGCCGTCACTCAAGCCGTCATCACAACGCTCAAAGGCAGCCCTGACAGGACCTTGCGCGAGAACGCATTCAGCGCCTACGCCGACGCGCACCTGGCGCGCAAACGCACCATGGCCAGCCTGCTGGTTACCGGGGCGCGCCAGACGAATCTGCTGGCGCGCGCACGACGGTACGACGACGCCTTGGCGATGACGCTCGGACCGTTGGAGGTTCCGCGCGAGGTGGTAGAGACGCTCCTGGACCGGTTTCGAGCCAACCTGGGCGTGTGGCACCGTTGGTTCGAGTTGAAGCGGCGCCACCTTGGGCTCGAGCGGCTCAGACCGTGGGACGTCCACGCGCCGGTCTGCCCAGCCCCGCCGCAGGTTGGCTACGACGAGGCGCTGGGCTGGCTAGCCGACGCGCTCGCACCGCTTGGAGCGGACTACATCGCCAGCATGCGGCAGGGTGCCACTACCGATCGTTGGGTCGATCGTGCACCGAACGGTAGCAAGCGGATGGGCGCCTTCAGCACCTCTTGGGGTAGCAGCAAGCCGTACATCATGATGAGCTGGACCGACGATCTCGGCTCGGCCAGCACCCTCGCACACGAGCTGGGCCACTCGATGCACTCCCACCTCGCCTGGGGCACGCAGCCGTACCCGTACGCGCGCTACACGCTGTTCGCAGCCGAGGTGGCCAGCAACCTCCACCAGGCGCTGATGCGAGAGCACCTGTTCGACCAGCGGGCGGGCGACCGAACCTTCGAGCTTGCCCTGATCGACGAGACGATGTCCAACTTCGGCCGTTACTTCCTGATCATGCCGACCCTGATGCGTTTCGAGCTCGAGCTGCACCGCCGCGCCGAGGCGGACGAAGGTCTCTCCGCCACAGCGTTGAACGAGCTGATGGTCGGCCTGTTCTCCGAGGCGTACGGACCCGCCATGGAGATGGACGACGAGCGAGTCGGCGTCACCTGGGCGCAGTTCCACACCCACCTCTACTCCCACTTCTACGTCTTCATGTACGCCACCGGCATCGCAGGGGCGCACGCCTTCGCGCGGCGAATCGTGGACGGCACACCGGGAGCGGTGGAGAGCTACCTGGCGTTCCTGCGCGAGGGCGGCCGCAGCGCGCCGATCGAGGCGATGCGTCGTGCCGGCGTGGACCTCGCCTCGCCCCAGCCGGTCGAGGATGCCTTCGAGATACTCAGCGCCCACGTCGACCGGTTCGAGGCGTTGATGGATGACGCTTAGTGATGCCACGCGCCCGCGACCTGGGCGTGCCGTTAGGCGGCCGGCCGGGACGCTTCAACGCCCTCAGCGACGTTCCTGGCGTTCAGGTCGGGCACAGGACTCTGATTTCTGGCTCCCCCGACGATCCGACACAGGGGCCGGTGATCCGCACCGGCGTCACCGCCATCCACCCTGCCGGGCGTGAGGCGCTGTACGGCGTGGCGGGTGGCCGCTTCGTGCTTAACGGCATGGGCGAGATGACCGGCGCGGCCTTCCTCGACGAGTACGGCGTGGTGTACGGCCCCGTGCTGATCACCAATACGGTGTCGGTTGGAACCGTACGCGACGCGGCGATCGCCTGGTCGCGCGAGCGCAGCGGCGAGGCTGGTAGCGACCCGTCGGTCCTGCGCGGGCGGACCAAGCCGATCGTGCTGGAGACGTGGGACGGCGTGTTGAACGACGTGTACGGACAGCACCTCGTGGCGGGCGACGCCTGGCGCGCCCTGGACGATGCCCACGGCGGACCGCTGGACGAGGGTTCCGTCGGCGGCGGCACCGGCACGATCGCATTCGGGTTCAAGGCCGGCATCGGGACCGCCTCGCGGATGGTGGAGCACCGTCTGGGCCGGTTCGTGCTGGGGGCGTTGGTGCAGGCGAACTTCGGTCGCCGCGATCAGCTGCTCGTCGCCGGCATCCCGGTCGGTCGCGAGCTCACCACACCGCTGCCGACGGTGCCTGATCAGCCGGCGGGTGACGGTTCGATCGTGGTGGTCCTGGCGACCGACGCGCCGCTGCTCCCATCGCAGGCGACGGCTCTCGCCAAGCGCGCCTCGCTCGGTCTCGGCCGGGTCGGTAGCATTGCTGCGAGCAGTTCAGGCGACATCTTTCTCGCCTTCTCGACCGCGAATCACAGCAGGTACGGCGACGATGCGTTGCGAACCTTCCACGCCCTGCCCACCGAGTCGCTCGACCCGCTTTACCAGGCGGCCGTCGAAACGGTCGAAGAGGCGATCGTCAACGCCCTGATCGCCGGACGGGCGATGTCCGGTAACGCCGGCGCCTTCGTGCCAGCTCTGCCGCACCACGAGCTGCTGGCGCTGCTGGCCAGGTACGGCCGCGCCCAGCCCGACTGAACACCGCACCGTTCGGCGACGCGGCGTGCACCACGTGCCCGAATCGCGAGCGGGAACGTGGTAGCACCAAGCATGGAGTTCTGCCGCCTCGCCACGCGCGCCGTTTCCGCTCCCGCGGTGGCGGCGCTGCTGGCCACGGCAACGCTGGGAGCGATCGGCAGCGCCGCAGCGTCGAATATCTGGTACGCAGGCGCCGGTCCCAACGGTCGGCCGACCACCCTCACCTTCGAACTGGCGGCCGACGGGACTGTCGAGGGGAGAGCCTTCGAAGCGCCCGCCGCCCGCGGAGAAGCCGTCGGCTTCGACGTGCACTTCAGCGGCACCGCAAGAGAGGTGGACGGCCGCTTGATGATCGAGGCCGTTGCGACTGGCGGGGATTGGTCGGAGCAGGGCGTACCGCTCTACATCCACGCCGACGCGGTCGCAAGCAGGGGTGCCAGCCCTCCGCGTCCCGACGCGCAAGGTCATGCGCTGACCACCTTCCTACCGAGCGAAGGTCCGTCCTGGAGCGCGTCGCTGGCGGCGGTCGCGGTCGGACTCGAGACCAGCACCGCCCTGGACGACGGGACGCTCGACGTCGCTTCGACCGGACCGTTCTTCTACGCCGACCCGTGGCGCAACCTGTCGTTGGCGCCGGACCCGTTCGACCTGGCGGAAAGCGTCGCGACCGGCTTGGCGCAACGAGCCAGCGAGCCCGAAGTGGCCACAGCGAACTGGTACGACCGCCGCATGGTGTTCATCGAAGCACTCACGCCGCGCCTGGTTAGCGTGCGGATCGTCTTCGCCTCGTACACCGGCGGGGCACACCCGAACACCTGGTTCGCGTTCGCGACTTGGCTGCGCGACGCGGGAGGCTGGCAGCGCGCCGGCGTCTGCGACGTTGTCAACGCGCTCGCCTACGACTGCTCCTTCGCTGCGCTGCGACGCTTCATCGCAGACGACCTGCTGTCGCAGGAGGCCGCCTGGCTCGTCGACGGCTCGGTCCACGCCGGCACCACCTGGCTGCTGGACCCTTTCACGGTCACCACCGCCGGACTGCGGTTCGACTACGCGCCGTACGACGTAGGACCGTACGCGCAAGGACCGTTCACGGTCGAGATTCCGTTCGAACTGCTTCGCTGAGGCGGGGCCGTGCCATGCTCCAACCATGACTCGCGCGCGAACCAGCTCCGACCGCGGCACCCATCAGGCCCTACCCGACCCCCGCAACGAGTCGGTGCTGGTTTGGATCGACGGCCGGCTCGTCCCGCGCCACGAGGCGAAGGTGTCGGTGTTCGACTCCGCGTTCCTGGTGGGTGACGGGGTGTGGGAGGGTCTGCGCCTGGTGAACGGCCGCTTCGCCCACCTGGAGCGGCACTTGGACCGGCTGTTCCAAGGGGCGGCCGCAATCGGACTGAAGATTCCGTTGACACGCAATGAACTGCAAGCGGCGCTTCAAGAGACGGCGTCGGCGAACGGCATGCACGACGGCTGCCACCTGCGGCTGATGATCAGCCGCGGTACGAAGAAGACGCCGTCGCAAGATCCGCGGCTGGTGGTCGGCGGTCCGACGGTAGTGATCATCGCCGAGCACAAGCGCGCCGATCCCCAGGTGACCAGTACTGGGGTGCGGTTGGCGACCTCGGCGACGCGCAGGCCCCCGCCCGACACGCTTGATCCCAAGTTGAACTGTCACAGCAAGCTGCACGAGGTAATCGCGCTGGTGCAGGCGCTCGAGGCGGGGGCGGACGAGGCTTTGATGCTGGATCCGCGCGGGTTCGTCGCAACCTGCAACGCGACGAACTTTTTCGTGGTGCGACGCGGAGAGGTGTGGACCTCGACCGGGCAGTACTGCATGAACGGAATCACCCGCGCGCTGGTACTCGAGATCGCGCGGGACCTAGGCATGGCAGCGCGCGAACGGGACTTCTCACTGACCGAGGTGTACGACGCCGACGAGGCGTTCGTGACCGGCACCTTCGGCGGGCTCACCCCGGTCACGGAGGTCGACGGTCGCCTCATCGGCAGCGGCACCGTTCCCGGTCCGGTGACCGTACGCCTGCAGGCTCACTACCAGCAACTGCTTGAGGCGCAGGGGGAGCCGCCGGCGGACCTGAGCGGGGAGGCCAAGTGAAGCGCCTGTCGATCTGGTCGGGACCTCGCAACGTTTCGACCGCGCTGATGTACTCGTTCCGCTCTCGAGCGGACACGATCGTGTTCGACGAGCCGCTCTACGGCCACTTCCTCGCCGTCAGCGGAGCGCCGCACCCCGGCCGGACCCGGCAGCAGTGGTTACGCCGAGACCGGCGCGCCCGGGACCGTCCCGCCCGGCACGGCGGTTCGCATGTACAAGAACATGGCGCACCACCTGCGCGGGCTGTCAGCAGCCACGCTCGACGGGCTCGAACACGCGCTGTTGACGCGAGACCCACGCCAGATGCTGCCGTCGTTGCAGAAGAATCTGCCCAATCCGACCTTGGTCGATACCGGCCTGAGCGAGCAGGTGGCGCTGCTGATTCGCGAGCTTGCCGCCGGCCGCACGCCGGTCGTCCTCGACGCGACCCGGCTGCGCCAGGATCCGGAAACGGTGCTCCGGCGCGCATGCGAAGGTTGGGGCCTGGCGTGGGACCCGGCGATGCTGACCTGGCCGCCTGGACCGAAGCCGGAGGACGGCGTGTGGGCGCCTCACTGGTACGAAGGCGCGCACGCCTCTACCGGGTTCGAGCCGTACAGGGCGCCTGAGCGTCGCTTTCCGGAGCACCTGCGCGAGCTGCTCGACGCCTGCCTGCCGCTCTACGAGCGCCTATTGGCGCACGCTCTCTGAGCCGAGCGGGTCTGGATGTGCGCATCCTCGAGTCAGCCGAGGCTCCCGCCACCGGATCGACCGGCCGCAGCGCCGCCGGCGTGCGGGTGCAGTTCACCAGCGAAATCAACGTGCGGCTCTCCTGGGCCAGCATCGACGAGTACCGCACCTTCGAGCAGCGCTTCGGCGCGCCGTCCGGCTACCGGCCCCAGGGCTACCTGTTCCTGGTCCCCGAGTGGGCTTGGCCGGCGCATCGAGCCGGAGTCGAGCTGCAACGCAGGCTGGGCGCGCCCGTGGAGGTGCTCGCCCCGAACGAGGCTGCAAAGCTGGTTCCGTTCGAGCAGGATAAGGTGCACCGCGCGACCTTCGGACCGGCGGACGGGGTGGTCGACCCGCACGCGCTCACCAGCGCCTACCTGCGCATGGCGCGCGAGCGGGGCGCGAGATTGCACCTCGAAGCGCCACTCCTGTCGGCACGGTTTGGCGCCGGGAACTGGACCATCGAAACGCCACACGACACGTTCGAAGCACCGGTGGTCGTCAACACCGCCGGCGCATGGGCAGGGCAGGTGGCGGCCACGGCGGGGCTCGAGCTGCCGGTTCGACCGTCGCGCCAGCTGGTGGGGGTACTACGAGCTGACTCCGGACCACGACGCTATCCTCGGCAGGCACCCCGCCGCAGAAGGCTGGATCGACGCGGCCGGCTTCTCCGGTCACGGCGTGCAGCATGCCGCGATGGTCGCCCGGTTGATCGCCGAGGAGGTCGTGGACGGTCGCGCCACCACGATCGACCTAGCACCGCTGCGCCACGGCCGCTTAGCCCACGGTGCAGCCCGGAAAGAAGCGAACATCGTCTAGGCTTCGTTACGAGGAGGTCGGCATGCAGATCGGCGTGATCGGCACTGGTCGGGTGGGAAGCACGTTGGGACGGGCGTGGGCCGCCAGCGGGCACGAGTTGACGTTCGGGTCTCGCAACCCGACCGGCGCGAAGGTCACCGCGCTGGTCGAGGAGATTCCCGGCACGCAGGCCGCTAGCTTTGCGGACACCTTGGACGCCGCTGAGGTCGTACTCCTGGCCGTGCCCAGCACCGTGGTGGAATCGGTGGTGGCGGCCCTGCACGGCTGGAACGGCAAGATCGTGCTCGACGCGACTAACGACCTGACCGACCTGGCCAGTTCGAGCTCCGAAGCGGTCCAGCGGGTGGCGCCCGGCGCGCACGTCGTCAAGGCGTTCAACGTCATCGGCGTCGAAGCGATGGCCCGCGCGCAGGAGGTTCCAGGCGCTACGCTGCCGTTGGCAGGCAACGACGATGAAGCCGTTGCGGTGGCGGCGCAACTGGCGCGCGACGCCGGCTTCGACCCGCTTCACGTAGGTGGTCTGGCGCAGGCAGCGTCGCTCGAACGGCTCGCCTCAGTATGGATCGACTGGTCGCGAACGCTGGGCCGCGGCTTCCTCTGGCAGGTGCTGCTCTGAAGCCGGTCTTTGAAACGTTTCGTCCCCGCCGGCGCATGGCTGGCGGGGACGCTAGAAGGATGGGGTGATCGCTGCAGTGTAGTTGTCAGCGGTGCGGCGACCACGCTGGCGCGGCGTGCATGCCGCCGACCGTGCCCATCGGAGCTCCCGCTGCGCCGTACGGCGTCGCCGTCAGGTCGACGATCCGCTCATGGGCGGGCAGGGTGATCTCGGCGACGGCTGCGCCGTCGAGCGCCTCGGTCAAGCGACTCCGGAAGGCGGCTTCGCTGTCCTCACCGTAGGTGAAGCGGAGGGTGGTCGACGGTTCGGCGTCGGTTTCCGCGGCGTAGACCGCGATCTCGATCGCCTGGCCGAGCTCTAGGCCGTGCAGCGGCATCGCCGCCATGCGAGCCCCGGCGGGCAAGGCGCCCGTGCCACCAAGTACGACACGGCGAGTCTGCTCGGACACCGAGATCCGCAGGTATGAGGCGTCCGCGCTTGCGGCCCCGAGCTCGCTTGCGAATGCGACCTCGCTGGTTTCGCCCACGGTCGCAGTCAGCTCGGCGGTGGGAACCGCGCCCTCGGCCGGATCGGCGTCGAAGACCTCGACCCTTACCACCGTGCCGAGCGGCAGGCCGCGCAGCGCGAACTGGGCACCGAACCTGTGCATGCCAGCCCCGTACGCTCCATCACCGTGCATAGCGAAGCCGCGCATACCGCCACCGTGCATGCCGCCGCCGTGCATGCCAGCCATGCCGCTCATGCTGGGCATGCCGGAGATACCGGGCATCCCTTGCGCACCGCCCATGCCCATAGCTCCCATCGCGCCAGGCATGGCGCCCATGCTTCCCGGGCCCCAGGTACCGGACGCCCCGTCACTCGAACCCCACGCCCCTCCGTGTGCCAGGGCAGGCGTGACGCTCAGCAGACCCACTGCCGCGGCTGCAGCCAGCCAGCGGCGCGCTTGCTTCGGTCGCACCGGACGTCCTTCTCGTTTCATGCTCTTCATGTCGCTCACGCTTGTCTTCCCTTCCGGCTCCCTCTGCTGGTTCGGAGCCTGACCGAGGCAAGGATGCGCTACGCGTGTTCAGGAATCGTTTGGACCGTGGGACGTTCGCTGAGAGCCTGCCGGCGCCCGAGTCGAGCCGCCCGATCTGAACCGTATCTGAACGGAATCCCGGTAGATTCGGTGCAGCGTGCAAGCGGGCCAGCGTGGCGCGGCCGCGGCACGCCTCGGGAAGGAGTCCGGTGAATCCAGGCGCCCCCACAGTTGGAGCTTTGGCCCTGATAGTCGAGGACGACGAGCCGTTGGCGCGGACACTCGAGATGATCCTTCGCGCGGCCGGCTTCCGGACCGAGCGGGCCGGCGACGGCAGCCGTGCCTTGCAACTGTGGCGTGCCGCCGCTCCGGACGTGATTCTGCTCGACCTCGGCCTGCCCGGCATGGACGGCAGCGAAGTGTTGCGCACCGTGCGGGAGGACGGCGACACGCCGGTGGTGATCCTCACCGCCAGGGCCGAGGAGGCCGACGAACTGCAGGGTCTCGGCCTCGGTGCCGACGACTTCCTGGTCAAACCGGTGAGCGGCAAGCGCCTCTTGGCACACCTTCGTGCCGTGCTGCGGCGTGCCCGACCGGACCCGTCGGCCCGGGCGGAGGTGCTGCGCCACGGTGCGATCGAAGTCGACCTTTACCGAGTCGAGGCGCGCTACGGAGGCGAGGTATTGCCGTTGACGCCAAGCGAGTTTCGGATTTTGGCGCATCTGACCGAGGCGCCTGGCAGGGCGGTCAGCCGCAACGAACTGTACGACAGCGCGCTGCCCGAAGGGGAGGCGTTCGATCGCGCGGTAGACGTGCACGTCGCCAACCTTCGACGCAAACTGCGCAACGCCGGGACCGGAGACCTGATCGAGACGGTGCGCGGCGTCGGCTACCGGCTGCGGGAGCGGCCGTGAACCGGATCGGGGTGCGTCTGGCTGCAGCGATGCTGCTGGTGGCGGTGGTGTCGTTGCTGGCGGTCCCGATCGCCACAGCGGTGGCCGAGCGGGCCGCCTACGAACGGCTGCCGGCCTCGCTGCGCGACCGGGTCGAGACGTTCAGCCGACCGGACCCGATCCTGCCCGGTCTGGGTGGTCTCAGACGCGGACAGATGGACGGCATGTCGATGGAGGGCATGTCGATGACCGGAATGATGCAGAGCTTCGAGGGCGAGGCGGCGCGGCTGGCGGTGCTGGTCCGCGACCTGCGCGCCTTGCGGCGCGACGCGGTGGTGGCAGGAATAGCGATGGCGCTGGCCGCGTCAGTCGCACTGGCCTGGCTGTTGTCACGCGGGTTGGCGCGGCCGATCGAGGCGGTGTCCCGGGCCGCTTCGCGGGTGGCGGCAGGCGATCTGAGCGCCCGCGCGAAGGTGCGCCGCCCCGAGCGTCAACCGGCCGAGGTGCGCGCGCTCGCCCACGACTTCGACGCGATGGCGGCCAGCCTAGAGCAGCTCGAGGGGGAGCGCAAGGCGATGATCGCCGACGTGGCGCACGAGCTTCGCAACCCGCTGACGACGTTGTCGCTACGGTTGGAGGCGGCGGCGGACGGTGACCTCGCGCTAGACCGGGAGGAGGCAGCGACGCTGCTGTCGCAGACGCAGCTGCTCAGCCGACTGGTGGAGGACCTGCGCACCCTATCCCTGGCGGACGCGGGCAGGCTGACGTTGATCCCCGAGCCGCTCGACCTGCGCGGACCGGTGCGCGACGCTGCTGCGGCCCACGGTGGCGCGGCCGCGCACCGCGGGGTGCAAGTCGTCGCCAGCCTGCCGAATGAGCCGCTCACCGTCGTCGGCGACCGCGACCGACTGCTACAGGTGCTGCACAACCTGCTCGAGAACGCCGTGCACGCCTCGCCGGACGGAGCCGAAGTGACGATCGATGCGGCACCGGACGGAGCGCAGGTCCGCGTGACGGTGCGCGACCACGGTCCCGGCATCGAGGTGGAACCTCCCGAGGCGATCTTCGACCGCTTCGTGCAGGGCCAACCTCGTGACAGACGCCGCCGCGGCGGCGGGAGCGGGCTGGGCCTGGCGATCGCGCGGACCTTGGTCACCCTGCACGGTGGCGAGATCTTCGTGCACCGGCAGGGCGAGGGGACCGAGATCGGATTCGTGCTGACACTCGCGGCTGAGAGCACTGTCGCCTAGGCTGCCCGCCATCAAGCCACGACCGTCACCCAGCCACCGTCGGCTCCGCTGGCGCGGATCGCGTCCAGCACGCGCAGGTTCGCGACCGCATCGCCGATCGGTGTCGGTACCGCTTCGCCCCGCAGAATCGCGCGAGCGAACGCGTCACCCTGCAGGGTGTACTGATCGGTGTCGCGAAACGAGATCTCGCGTGTTTCCAGGCCGCGCTGGCGCAGCACCCGGGTCGTGCCGGTCGGCGGCGTGTTGAACGGCACCTCGATCTCGATCCGGCCTTGCGTTCCGAAGGCGTGCGCACGTTGGTACGGCTCCAACTGGGTGGCGCAGGTGAAGGTCGCCGTCGTCCCCGATCCGAAATCGAGAATCGCGCTGGCCAACCTGTCTACGCCGAACTCCGGGTCGATCTCGACCTGCGCCACGACCCGCTCCGGCTCTCGCTTAAACAGAAATCGCGACAGCGACACGTCGTAACAGCCGATGTCCAGCAGCCCGCCGCCGCCTGTCTCGGCTCGGTTACGGACGTTGCCGGGGTCGAGGTTGCTGTAGGCGAAGTGCGAGTGCACGGTGCGAAGCTCGCCGATCTCGCCCTCCTCGATCCAACGCAGCGCCGTCCGCCACTGCGGGTGGAAGCGGTACATGAACGCCTCCATCACCGCCAGGTCGGGGTGGCGGGCGGCGGCAGCGGCCAACTCCTCCGCCTCGGCAGCGGTCTGCCCCAGCGGCTTCTCGCACAGCACGTGCTTGCCGGCCTCCAAGGAACGGATAGCCCACTGCACGTGCATATGGTTGGGGAGTGGAATGTAGACGGCGTCTATCTCGTCGGACGCGAGCAACTCTTCGTAACTGCCGTACCAACGCGGCAGGTGCAGGCGGGCGGCGGCCGTGCGGGCGCGCTCCGCCTCGCGTGACGCGATCGCCGTCACCTCGGTAGCGTCGCCCTTCTGCATGGCGGGAATGACCTTGTCGGCGATCTTTGCTGCGCCGAGGACGCCGAAACGAATCCTGTCGGGCATGTCGTCCTCCTGGGAACTAGCGGTGAGAAGGGGCGCTGGGCGGAGGTCGCAGCACCGAGCTGCCGTTGCCGCCGGAAGGCAGGCCGATCAGCTCGGCCAGCGTCGCTTCGACCGCGTCGGCTGCTGCCCGTTCGAATCGGCCTTTCGGCACGCCCGGCCCGGCGGCGACCAGGAACCGATCGTCGCTGGGCGCTCCTGGACGGGCGCCGTGGGTCGAGCGGTGGGCGGGTGGACCGGCGACGGCGTGCGGGTCCGCCTCCGGCGCCGCGGCCTCGAACGAGGTGCCGGGCGGGGCAACGAAGGCGAGCATTCGCTCGGCGACATCGTCGGGGAACGGGTGTGCGTCAAGCGGTTCGGCTCCGTGAACGGCCAGGCGCTCGGTCGCTTCGCGGCGGTCTTCCTCACCGTCGGCTACGACGAACAGGATGCCCCCCTCGCTCGAGCATGCCTTGTTGGGCAGGATCCTGGCGCCGTAGAGGGCACGGTCGACCGGCCCGTGGCCGTGATCGCTGGCTACCAGCAGGTTCGTCTCATCGAGCCTGCCGGCCCGTTCGAGCTCGTGCAGCAGCGTGCCGACCAGCGCGTCGGCGTACGCCATCGCCCAGACCGAGAACGGTGCGCCGTAGCCGGTTACGTGCTGGACCGTGTCGGGGGTGAGAATCTCGGTGACGATCAGGTCGGGCCTTTCGGCCGAGACCGCCAGGGCAGAGCTCCACCGCAGGTTGCGACGGTCCCCCTCCAGCTCGGAAACGAAGTAGTGAAGTCGGTCCCCAGCGTACGGGTCCAGCAGACCGTCGGGCCAGCCGTCGGCGGCCAGGGCAGGCATCCGCCCACCGTCGTCCACGTGCCGGAAGACACGCTCCCAGCCACCGCTGGCCGTCAGCGGAACAGGATCGCGGCTGCGCTGCAGCACCTCACCGACCCACCAGGCGCGCTGGAAGGTCGTCACCTCCTCAGGGCGCGTCATGGCGTAGCCGATGCTGGCGACGTCGAGGCCGGCGTCCAGGGCTCGCCCAGTGATGGTGCGGACCCGCACGTCGTCCGGCGAGGCGTAACGAAACCGGTCCCCGTCCAAGATCAGGTTCCCGTAGACGCCGTGGCGGGCGGGAGGCACGCCGGTAATCATCCCGACCCGGCCGGGCAGCGAGGTGGCGGGCACGTCGCTGGCTAGGCGCTCCACCTGCAGGCCGCGAGCGGCGAGCGCGTGCAGGTTCGGTAGGTCGTTGACGTGCGTGGCGAAGGCGTCGGCCGACACGCCGTCGATCATGATCATCACCGTGCTCGGCATCGCCGCAGGGTACGTCATCGCAAGCCGCAGGTGGCGGGTGGCGCTGGCGGGTGGCGCTGGCGCAAGGCGAACCCGGTACGCTTGCCGGACCGTGGGGAGGCGATGAGTTCACGTAGGCGCGCGCAGTTGCTTGCGCTACCGGCCACGGCGGCACTGATCACCTTCGGAGTGGTGCCGCTGTTGGCGGTGATTCGCTACGCCACCTGGCAGTGGAGCGGAACCTCCGACCCGGTCCCGGTCGGCGCAGACAACTTGCTCCGGTTGCTACGTGACGAGGCTCTGTGGCGGTCGCTGGGCACCACCACCGCGTTCGCGGCGCTGACGCTGCCGACCCTGCTGGCGTTATCGCTAGCGGTGGCGCTGGCGATCCAAGCTACGCGGGTCGAGCGCTTCGTCAAGGCGCTGTTGTTCGCGCCCGGGCTGATCACTGTGGGCGGCTCAGCGATCGCCTGGTATCTGCTGTACAACCCCGACTTCGGGGCGATCCCCGAACTGACCGGCCTTCGCCTACCCTGGACCACCGAGCCGTTCGCGGCCCTGCTGTACGTGGTCGCGTTCACACTTTGGCAACACACCGGCTACGGGGTGTTGGTCGTGTCGGCGGCGTTACGTGGCATTCCTGCCGAAACGTTGGAGGCTGCCCGCCTCGACGGTGCAGACGAGGGGGCGGTGCGTCGCTACGTGGTGCTGCCGCTGCTCCGCCCTACACTGACCTTCCTGACGATCGTCGGAACGGTGCTGACGCTGCAGTCCTACACCGCCGTCTACCTGCTGACCGGCGGCGGGCCGTTCGGCAGCACCCGAGTGCTGGGGTACTACCTGTACGAGACCGCCTTCGAGCGTTACCAGCTGGGTTACGGCGCAGCGATCACCATCTTCGTGCTGCTGGTGACGCTGCTGGTAGCGGCTGCGCAGGCCGCGACGCTGGCGCGGCGGCATCCGGGCGAGGTGTCATCGTGATCCTGCTACGGATCCTCACCGCGCTCATGTGCCTGTTCGTCGCCCTGCCGATCGGTTGGCTGGTCTACGCAGCCTTCCTGCCGGCGGAGGCGCTACTGCGCGCCGACCTCACCACGTTCGGTTGGACGCTCGCGAACTTCGCGGAGTTGCCCGGCAGCGGCCTTGCTCGTGCCATGGGGATCTCGCTGCTCGCCTCCGGCCTGACGGTCACCGCCCAACTGGCGTTCGGTCTGGCCGCCGCCTACGCTATCCGCAACGGAGCACGCATCCTCGGGCTGGTGCTGGTGTTGCTGGCACTGCCCAGCGAGCTGTTGTTGGTGCCGCTCTACCGGCTTCTGCAGGGGTTCGGATTGATCGACACGCTGGGCGCGCTGATCGTGCCGTTCCTGGCCAGTCCGCTGCTGGTGTTCCTGCTGCTGCAGGCGCTCCGGCGGGTGCCGTGGGAGCTGATCGAGGCTGCCCGGCTGGACGGCGCCGGCGAGGCGACGATCCTGGCTCGGGTGGTCGCCCCGGTCCTGCGCCCCGAGCTGGTCGCTGCGGCCGTGCTGGGGTTCGCTGCGCACTGGAACCTGGTGCTGTTCCCGCGCGTGACGACCACCGAGGCGCTCTGGACGGTGCAGGTGTTCCTCACCGACCTGCTCAGGACGCGCCCGTTCGAATGGGGTCTGTTGGGCGCGGCGGCGCTGGTCGCCAGCGCGCCGATCCTGATCCTCTTTTTGATCTTCGAGAAGCGCATCCTGGCCACCTTCGAGGCGGGCTTCCGCTCGTGAACCGACGCGAGAACCACAGCCGCCCCCAGCAAGGGTCGGCCGTCGGTTTCGTATCGTTCGTACATCAGGCCCGGCGACCGTGGCGGGCGAAGGAGGAGCCGTGACCATGACCACCTTGCCCATGACCACCATCGCCGTGCATTCGCTGCTTACGAGCCTGGCGCTGACGTTCACGTCGCTCGCTTTGGCGCAGACGCCGGTCGTCTTCTGGCACTCGATGGACAGCGTCGAGGAGACGGTCGATGCGCTGGCGGAGGCGTTCAACGCCTCGCAGCACGCCTACCGGCTCGAACCGCGTTACGTCGGCGCCTACGCCGAGGCGCAGACCCGGCTGATCTCGGCGTTCGGCTCGGCGGACGAACCGGCGCTGTTCCAGGCCGAAATAGGCTTTCTGCCGCGACTTGTGGGGGACGAAGCGGTGCAGGACCTGAGCGACCTGACGGCCGACCTCCCGCGCGCGCTGACGGACGACTTCGTTCCCGGTCTGTGGGCGTACGGCGAGTTCGATGGGCGCCGCCTGGGCCTGCCGTGGAACGCCTCGACGCCGGTGCTGTACTACAACGTCGATGCGTTGCGCCGCGCTGGGCTGGATCCCCCGTCGAACTGGAGCGAGTTCGCCGCGGCCGCCGAGTCGCTCACCTCGCGCCAGGCGCAGGGTGTGGTGTTCGT
>Ga0326597_10002337_pt1 | contig 28433 bp, 31 predicted proteins | sample RVTome_12_FD_203789 | JGI IMG/M metagenome (GOLD analysis project Ga0326597, IMG submission 203789) | Soil microbial communities from uranium-contaminated site in the Upper Colorado River Basin, Wyoming, United States - RVT100D185 | ecosystem: Environmental > Terrestrial > Soil > Contaminated >... | reverse complement strand
ACTGCGCCTACGGCATCGAGAAGAAGCTGAAGAGCATCGAGGCTGTCGAGCAGATCGACGTCGATCTCAACAATGGCCTGGTGACCGTCAACGCGCGCGAGGGCACCACGCTCACCGAGCCCCAGATAAAGCAGCTGTTCAAGGACGCGGGCTTCACCTACCGCAGCATGACGCACAATCCGCTGTGACCGACCCGGCCACGCCGAGCGAGGCGAAAAGACAGCTGCACGCCGAGGCGGGAGCGAGCTGGGTGACCCTGTTCGCTTCTGCCGGAACGCTCGTGTGTTGCGCCCTGCCGATCGCACTGGTGACACTGGGACTGGGCGCTGCGCTCTCGTCATTGACCAGCAGCTTTCCGGTCCTGATCACCTTGAGCCAGTACAATCAGTTGGTGGCGGGCGTCACCGTTTCCGTCACGGGCACGTCATTGCTCGATAAGCGCTCTGTCTTCATCACGTACTGACCGGGCCGCCTCTTCCCGCAACCGCGGGACGGTTCGCGGGAGAAACGACCACCGAATCAGCGACGTCACGCGGCTGACGGATCTTTCCGCCGATACCCTGCGCTACTACGAGAAAATCGGCCTGTTGCCGCCGGTCGGCCGGACCGCGTCCGGGATCCGCCGCTATACCGAGCGGGACCTGTCGCGCCTGCGCTTCATTCAGCGCGCCCGGAAGATGAACTTCACCCTGGCGGAGATCGCTGATCTGCTCAAGATACGCGCGAACCCTCAGCGCGCCCGCGAGGGCGTGCGCACGATCACCGCCGCCAAGCTCGACGCGGTCGAGGACAGACTCAGGGAGATCACGGCCCTCAGGAACGAGCTGAGGCTGCTGCTCAGCCTGTGCCGGGCCTCGGCCGACGGTTGCCCGATCATCGACAAGATCGACAGCCGGCCACGAACGCGAAACACAGCCGGCCGAAAGCCGACCGGCCGCTGACCCACGGCAGCGATGATGGTCGGCCAATGGGCGATCGCCCAGGAACCAATCGCCGGAGTCCGGGTCACATTGCGAAGTGCATCCTCCGCTGCGCCCGCTACAATGAAACAATGAGCCGGACCTGCAGCCCGATCCTCCGCCGCGTGCTCGCGGCGCTGTTCCTGCTGACGAGCCTTCTCGTCCCGTTGCAGGCGTTGTACGCCTGCGAGATGCTGGACGGCGCGCCGCCAAGCACCGCGTGCTGCTGCGGGGGGGAAATGACAGGCGGGTGCGCCATGGGCGGGGGCTGCTCGGTACCGAACACACCCTCCTCTTCGGACTGCTGCAACACCTCGCTCGAAATACCGGCGAGTCTGGACGCCACCGCGCCGGCCGCCCCGAGTCAGGCCGTGGCGGTGCCCCAGGCGCCGCAGCTGCCACCGGCCCTGCCTTCGCCGTTGCTCGCCGTTCACCCCGCAGCCTGCGGCGCGATCGCGATATTCCCCGATGCACCGGCAACGTGGTTTGCCGGCACCCGCACCTACCTCGTCACTCAACGCTTCCGCAATTAAGCCGCCCTCCGTCGCACGCTGACTGACCGGACCCACGGGCGATGTCGCCCATAGCCCCGTCCGATCCATGCACGACAAGGGAGGCTTGGTATGCACGCAGTCATTCGCGGCCTGCGAACGCGAGTCGCCTCGGGCCTGGTTTCCGGGCTCATCCTGTCGGCTTCGGTTCACGCAGCCGGGCACGCGGTGTTCGCCGACGACGCACACCTCACCGCCGACACATTGAGCCGGCTGGCGCTCGAGCGCAATGCGGGCATCAAGGCGTTGGAGGCGGCGGCGCGGGCAGCCGCGTTCCGCGTCGCGCCCGCCGGCGCCCTGGACGACCCGACGCTGCAATACGGCGTGCCGCCGGCCACGCTCGGCGATCGGTTCGGTCGCCTCGAGGTCAGCCAGCCCGTGCCCTGGCCGGGCAAGCTGGCGTTGCGGGAAGACGCGGCGCGCTGGCAGGCCACGGCGGCGAGCGAGGATAGCGACGAGCTGCGCCTGCGCGTAGCTGCGGCGGCGAAGTCCTTGTTCGCGGAATGGGCCTACGTGCACCGGGCGCTTACCATCAATACGGATCACGAAGCGCTGTTGCAGGAGCTGCGCCGCGTGGCCGAGGTCCGCTACGCGGCCGGGCGCGCGGGCCAGCAGGACGCGCTGCAGGCCGAAGTGGCCCGCGCCCGCCTGGCGGCCGAGGCGATCACCCTGGAGCGCCGCCGGCGCGAGGTCCAGGCGCGCATCAATGCGCTGCTGAGCCGTCCGGCTCAGAGCCACGTGCCACCGCCGGCGGACCTGCCCGAGCCGATGCCCGCGCCGCCGCTGGACCAGTTGCAACACACCGCCGCGCGCGAACACCCCGCGCTCGCCCGGGTGCACGCGCGCATCGCCGAAGCGCAGACACAGAAGGATCTGACGGAAAAGGACTTTTACCCCGATTTCCGGCTGATGGCCGGCTACAGCAGCCTCTGGGACAACCCGGACAAGCGCTGGACCATCGGCGTCGGCATCAACCTGCCCCTCGATTACGGCAACAAACGCTCCGCCACACTCGACGCTGCGCGCGCCGAGCTGATGCGTCGCCGCTGGCAGCTGACCGACGGCGAGGCCCAATTGCTCGGCGAGATCGAAGCGGCCCGGGCGGGGGTCGAGGAAGCCGCGTCCGTGATCGCCATCTACCGCAGCCGCCTGCTGCCCCTGGCCGAAGACAACCTGGCCGCCGCGCGCGCGGATTACCGCGCTGGGGCCGGCTCCTTTCTCAATGTCATCGACGCCGAGCGCGAACAGTTGCGCACCGAAGACGGCCTGGCGCGCGCCCGTGCCGATTATCTGCGCCGCCTGGCGGAGCTGGAACGGTGGGTCGGTGCCCCCGTCACGGACGCCGCGTCGTTCACATCTCCGGAGACCGCACAATGATCCGTATTCTATTTTTTACGCTTTTCGCTATCGCCTTGGTGGGAGCGGGTGTGTTCATCGGCCTGCAGGTCCAATCCACGGACACGACCTCCGCCACCACCGCGGCCGCGCCACCCGGCCTGCAACCCCAGTACCGCTCCGGGCCGGTTAGGATCGGCGTGGAGGTCCTGCCTGCCACGCCCCGGGTCGGCGAGAACCGCCTGCGCGTCGTCCTGCAGACGCCAACCGGCGCGCGGGTGCGCGGTGCGACGATCCGTGCGGTGGCGGAAATGCCCGCCATGGGCACCATGTCCGCCATGCAGGCACGCGCGGAGATGGCCGAGGTCGAGGCCGGCGTCTACGAGGGTACCTTTGGCCTTTCGATGGAGGGCAGCTGGCCCCTCACGCTGGCCATCGGCGCGGCCGATCGGGGCGAGACGCGGATCACTCTGGACATGGCTACGGGCCGTCCCGGACTTGAGCTTTCCTCAGGGGGCACACCCCTGCAACCGGGTTCCGGTTCAGGCGGGCCCATGGCGAGCGCCGATGAAACGTTGCCCTATCGCAGCGGGCCGTATCGCCTCGACGTGCAAGTGCAACCCCAACCCCCCCGGGTGGGCGAGAACACCCTCACCATCCACCTGCGGAACGACGGCGGCGAGCCCGTTACCGGTGCGTCCATCCGGGCCGTGGCCGAGATGCCGGCCATGGGCACCATGCCGGCCATGCAGGCGCCGGCGGAGATGGTCGAAACGGAGCCCGGCGTGTACCAAGGCACGTTCGATCCTTCCATGGAAGGCAGCTGGCCCCTGAGTCTGGCGATCCAGGGACCCGGGATGCCTGAACGGCGAGTGAGTTTCGACCTGGCCACCGGCCGCAAGGGACTGCAAGTCGCTTCCGGCGCCAGCAGGGACGGCGGCGGCACCACCCTGGAGGAGGCCCCTCACGGCACCGTGACCCTGGACCCGGCCCGCCGCCAGCTCATCGGCGTGAAGACCGCCGAGGCGAAAGTGAGCGACCTGACCCGCACGATCCGCGCCGTAGGTCAGGTGACCTACGACGAGACGCGGCTCGCCGACGTCACCCTCAAGTTCGACGCCTGGATCGGCGAGCTGCACGTCGAATACGTCGGCGCGCCGGTCAGCAAAGGCCAGAAGCTGTTCACCGTCTACGGCCCGGAGCTGCTGGCCGCCCAGCAGGAGTACCTGGAGATCAAGGCCCGCGCCGCGCGCAGCGAGGCGGCCGGCACCCTGCTGGCCGCGGCGCGCAAGCGCCTCGCCCTGTGGAACATGACCGCGGCCGAGATCAACGCCCTGGAACGGCGCGCGCTGCCGCTCGACTACGTGCCGTTCCACGCGCCCATCGGCGGCACCGTGATAACCAAGAACGTCGTCGAAGGCACCGCCCACAAGGCCGGCATGACCCTGATGCGCATCGCCGACCTGTCGCGCGTGTGGATCGAGGCGGATGTGTACGAGTCCGAGCTGCCGCTGGTGCAGCAGGGCATGCCGGTCACGGTGATTCTGCCCTACCTGCCCGGGCGAACCTTCGAGGGCACGGTGGATTACCTCTATCCGTACCTGGAAGGCGAGAGCCGCACGGGACGCATCCGCGCCGTGCTCGACAATCCCGGCGGCATGCTCAAGCCGGACATGTACGCGGAAGTGAAGCTCGAGGCTGATCTCGGCCCACGGCTCACCGTGCCCGAAGAGGCGGTCATCATCGCCGGCGAGACCCGCGTGGTGTTCGAGGACCTCGGCGGCGGGCGGCTCGCCCCGCGCATCGTACAGACCGGCCAGCGCGCGGGCGGGCGCATCGAGATCCTGAGCGGTCTCGAGGCGGGTGACCAAGTCGTCACCTCCGGCAACTTCCTGATCGCTTCCGAAAGCCGGCTCAAAGCGGGGATCAAACAATGGTAAACGAGGCACACAGACACGGCCCCCGCCTCCCGCCGCCGGAAGGCGAAGGTATCGGCTGGCTGCAACGCCTGATCGGCTACTGCGCCCGCAACCCGCTACTGACCGTGGTTGCCGTGGCGGCGCTGGCCTTCGGCGGCTACCGGGCACTCATCAACGCGCCGCTGGACGCCATTCCGGATCTCTCCGACGTGCAGGTGATCATCTTCACCGAATGGCCCGGGCGCAGCCCGGACCTGGTGGACGACCAGATCACTTATCCGCTGACCACCACACTGCTGGCGGCACCCGGTGTGAACTATGTGCGCGGGCAGAGCTTCTTCGGGCTGTCCTTCGTCTATGTCATCTTCGACGACGGCGTGGACATGTACTGGGCGCGGTCGCGGGTGCTGGAGTACTTGAACAGTGCCACGGCCGACCTGCCCGAGGGCGTCAACCCGACACTCGGACCGGATGCCACGGGTGTGGGCTGGGTCTATCAATACGCGCTCAAGGATACCAGCGGAAATCACGGCTTGGACGAGCTGCGCGCGCTGCAGGATTTCAACCTGCGCTACGCCTTTGAGTCGGTGGAAGGCGTATCAGAGGTCGCCTCGGTGGGTGGTTTCCAGCGGGAATACCAGATCAGCGTCGATCCCAACAAGCTGGCCTCGTTCGACATCCCGCTGCAACGGGTCATCGCCGCAGTGCGCGACTCCAACAACGACGTGGGCGGGCGCATCCTCGAGGTCGCGGGCCACGAGCAGTTCATCCGCGGCCGCGGCTACGTGCGCTCGGTGGCCGATCTGGAAAAGGTCGTGCTCAAGACCACCGCCGGCGGTATCCCGGTCACCATCAAGGACGTGGGCGCGGTCGCACTGGGACCCGCCATGCAGCGCGGCCAGGCCGAGCTCGACGGCCAGGGCGTGGCGGTGGGCGGTGTGGTGGTGATGCGCTACGGCGAGAACGCCCTGGCAGTCATCGACCGGGTCAAGCAGCGCCTGGCGGAGATCGAGCCGGGCTTGCCCGAAGGCGTGGAGATCGTGCCGGTGTACGACCGCTCGACCTTGATCAAGCAGGCTATCGCCACCCTGCAGAAAACCCTGATCGAGGAGATGATCATCGTCTCCCTGGTGATTGTCGTTTTCCTGCTGCACGTACGCTCGACATTGGTCGCCGTAATCACCCTCCCGGCGGCGGTGCTGCTCGCCTTCATTCCCATGTACTACCAGGGTCTCACCGCCAACATCATGTCACTGGGCGGTATCGCCGTGGCCGTCGGTGCCATGGTGGACGCAGCCATCGTCATCATCGAGAACGTGCACAAACGGCTGACCCGCTGGCAGGCCGAAGACGCCGATCCGGAGGAGAAAGCCAAGCCGCGCACCGAGGTGATCATCGAGGCCATGCAGCAGGTGGGCCCAAGCATCTTCTTCTCGCTGCTGATCATCACCGTGTCCTTTCTGCCGGTGTTCGCGCTGGAAGGCACCGAAGGGCGCCTGTTCAAGCCGCTGGCCTTCACCAAGACCTACTCCATGGGCTTCGCGGCGCTGCTCTCCATTACCCTGGTCCCGGCCCTCGCGGTCTGGCTGATCCGGGGCAAGATCCGCGCCGACCGCAGCAAGTTCAACCAGTGGCTGGTGGCCGGTTACCGGCCCATCGTGCGCCTGGCCGTCAAACTGCGCTGGCTGGTGGTGGGCCTGGCGCTGGCGACGCTGGTGGTGACTGTGATCCCGTTCAAGTCCCTGGGCAACGAATTCATGCCGCCCTTGAACGAAGGCTCCATCCTGTACATGCCCACGGCGCTGCCCGGCATGTCCATCACCGAGGCGACCCAGACCCTGCAGACCATGGACCGGATCATCGCCGGCATTCCCGAGGTCGAGCATGTCTTTGGCAAGGTCGGGCGCACCACCAGCGCCACCGATCCGGCGCCCCTGTCCATGGTCGAGACGGTGGTGTCGCTCAAGCCCAGGGACCAGTGGCGCGAGGGACTTACCTGGGACGGCCTGATCCAGGAGATGGACCAGAAGCTGCGCTTCCCCGGCATGCCCAACATCTTCTGGATGCCGATTCAGACCCGCACCGAGATGCTGGCCACGGGCATCCGCTCGGCGCTCGGCATCAAGGTGTTCGGTCCGGACTTGAAGAAGATCGAACAGACCGGCGTGGCCATCGAACAGGCGTTGCAACAGGACGCGCGCACCCGGCCCTATACCCGCAGCGCCTTCGCCGAGCGCACCACCGGCGGATACTTTCTCGACTTCACCGTTGACCGCGCGGCCGCGGCCCGGTTCGGCCTCAACGTGGGCGACGTGGAACGCGTGATAATGGCCGCCATGGGCGGCACCGTGGTGTCGCAGACCGTCGAAGGCCGGGAACGATTCAACATCCTGGTGCGCTACGCCCGCGACTACCGCGACAACGTCGAGGCCCTGGAGCGGGTGCTGGTGCCGACGCCCACGGGGGCGCAAATCCCCATCACCCAAGTCACTGACTTGGAGTTCCGCACCGGCCCACCCGCGATCCGCAGCGAGGACGGCCAACTCGCCGGCTTCGTGTTCGTGGACGTCAAACCCACGATCGGCATCGCCGACTACGTGATGCTGGCGAAGCGGGTGGTGGCCGATCGCGTTTCCATCCCGGCCGGATACCGCCTGGCCTGGGCCGGTCAGTTCCAGTACCTCGAGCGGGCCAAGGCAAAGCTCAAGATCCTGGTGCCCCTGGCAGTGTTCCTCATCTTCTTCATGCTGTTCCTGCACCGCGGCTCCCTCGTGGAGACCCTCGTCGTCATGATCAGCGTGCCCTTCTCACTGGTCGGCGCGGTGTGGCTGCTGTGGCTGCTGGACTACAACCTGAGCGTGGCGGTGTGGGTCGGCATGATCGCCGTCGCCGGACTGGCCGTGGAGCTGGGTCTGCTGATGATTGTGTACCTCGATCTCGCGTATCGCGATCGATTGGCCGAGCGGAAGCTCGATACTCGGGAGGATCTCGACAGATTGATTCAAGCCGGCGCCGGCCAACGAATCCGTCCCATGCTCATGACCGGCATGGCACTGTTCCTGGGCCTGGTGCCGATCCTGTGGAGCACCGGCAGCGGCGCCGATGTCATGAAGCGGATCGCCGCACCCATGGTGGGCGGGGTGGTGTCGGCCCTCATCATGGTCCTGGTGGTTTTCCCCGCGGTGTTTGCATTGTGGCGAGGCCGCGGCTTGAAGGAAAACGTCCAACGCGACACTACCTGACTCGGAGGCTCGATCTGATGAATCGAATCCGTTCACTTGTCCTCGGACTGGTGCTGGCGGCACCCCTGAGTACCACGCTGATGTTGCCCTCATCCGAACCTGCCCACGGGCAGATGATGGAGCGGGACGGTATGCGCGGCATGCACGAGATGATGCAGCGTATGATGGGCGCGCACCTGCCACCGGGGCTCGATCCCGCCCTTCTGCCCGATTCAAATTCGGAAGGCGCCCGTCTGCTGCAGCACTATTGCACGCAATGCCACGGCCTGCCCGGTCCCGGCATACACACCGCAGAGGAGTGGCCCTCTGTGCTCCGGCGTATGGAGTCGCGCATGGCAATGCACAGCCGCATGATGGGCGGCATCGAGATCCCGAACGCAATTGAGGTGGAGGACCTGCTGAGCTATCTCCAGACCAATGCGCAAAGACCCTTCGATCCGGCGCACCCCGATCTCGACACGCCGCGCGGGCGCATATTTCGCGCGACGTGCGCCCAGTGCCACGCACTGCCGGATCCGACTCAGCACACCGCCTCGGAATGGCCCGGAGTCGTGGCACGCATGCAGCGGAACATGGCGGCGATGCGCAGATTCCGGCCTGACACGGAAGTCATGCAGACTATCATCGAATTTCTTCAGGAACACGCTCGCTCCCGGTAGCCGGCGCTGCGACCCGGACCTAGTGTGCACGCCATCCCGCCGCAAGGGCGCTGGAGCGCGACCGCGCCTGCACGAATTCACGCCACGCGACATCAAGGTCAGGAAAGAAGTAAGTGGAAGACGAGGTACTTGGCCAGCCAGAACATCGCCAGCAACGCGACTAACACCGCGGCAATAACAGCCGCCCTATTCACGCGTTCCGGCACGACATCACTTGATACCCGCGCGCCGCTGTTCCTGGCGCACCCAGGCAATGACGTGGCCTACCTGCTCCGGGGTAAGGCCGGGCACCGGCGGCATGTCGCCGAAGTGCCAGTGGTGCTGTTTGGCGCCGTCCTTCACGGCCAGGTGGAATACCATGTCGGCGTGGTGCCCGGGCCGGTAGACCGGATCGATCAGCGGCGGACCCTTGTCGGTGCCGCGCGCGTCGGCGCCGTGGCACGTGGCGCAGTTGCCCTGGAACAGAGTCCCGCCGATACTCGCATCGGCCACGAAATCGTCCGGCGGCAAGTGCATCCGCGCCCGGCGCTCTTCCTGGTCCGGGACATCACAGCCCGACAGTGCCACGACCGCAAGCAGCCCGGCCACCGCTCCCGGGAACAACCGGCTTCGTTTCATACGCTCTCCCCTATGCGGGGCCGGCAGGAATTCGATCGACGTTTCGCAGAGGACCACGGCCCGTCGGCGCGGCAGCTACCTGACCTTGATCTCGCCAACCATGCCCGCTGCATAGTGCCCCAGCACGTGACATGCGTACTGCAGTGTAGCGGGTCCGCTCGGAAAGCTCCAAACGACCTCCCGCGTCTCGCCGGCCGGCACGGTGACCGCGTTGTCGTGCATGTGCATGCCGCCCGATCCCATCTTCATCATCTCCTCGGCGTGCCCTTCCTGCTCGTGCCCGTCACCAAGGACAAACTCGTGCTCCAGCTTGCCGGTGTTGCGAATGACGATGCGCACGGTTTCCCCCGGCGCAACCTCTACACTCCGTGGGTCGAACGCGATGTCGCGCGCCTCAACGTGGATCGTGCGTACCACGTCCTCGGCTTTTCCCGGGCGGCCGAACGTATATCCGTGCTCCTCGGCCTGCTTCTCGTGACCGTGCCCCGGAGCACCGGCACCGGCAAATACCGCGCCGGCCGTGATCAACATGCTGCACGCCGCCGCCACGGCCGGAACGCGCGAGTAACGCTTGGACGCCGCCCGCGGCGCAATTGACGCTTGCTCATTCATGATCATGAAACCCCGATTTCAGATTATTGATATGCACATCATGCCCTAACGGTGCCGTTTCCGCATACGCCGTACCCGCGGCGCACCGATGGACCCGGACAAGTGTGCAAGGTATTAGCCGCCCCCAGGTCAAGCCGGCAAGGCGCCTAACGGCCGACCGCCGCAGCGACGCGGCGGCCGTCGGGGTGCCAATTCGCTGGCGTTGCTAAAACCACATACGGACCCCGGCCACGACCGCGGTGGCGTCGGTGTCCGCGCCTTCCTCCTCGGCCAGGTCGGCCGTATCGCCGAGGCGGCGCAGCCAGCTCACCCCGATGTAGGGTGCAAACTCGCGCCGGATCTCGTAGCGCAGGCGCAGCCCGAGCTGCACGGAGCCCAGGCCCTTACCGACGCCGAATTCCTCGGCCCGTTGAAACGCGAAGGAGGTCTCGAAGCGCGGCTGCAGGATCAGCCTCTGCGTCAGCAACCAGTCGTACTCGGCCTCCAGATCGACCCACGCGTCGCCGACCTCGCTCACGCGCAGATTGGCGTCGATCTCGAACCAGTACGGCGCCAGTCCCTGCGCGCCGAGCACGCCATAGAACCGCTCGGGCTCCGGGCCGTCACCGTAGACCCGCTGGTAGCCGAGCCCCGCCTGCAGATCCCAATACGGCGAGACGCGGCGGCTGTACAACACATCGAGGTTCTCGATCTCGCCGCCGTCGCCGCCCGAGGCTACGACCTCGCCCTCGGTCTCGATCCACAGCCGCGCGTAGTCGCCGCCGTACCAGAACTGGGCGTCCCAGGTCAGCGTGTCCTCGTCCTCGCCGAATCCGTACTCCAGCCGGTCGAACAGCACCTTGGCGTACGCCGTGGTGTCGTCCACCGGCAGCGGCCAGCCAGGCCTTGCCTGCGGGCCGGCGCCGGCCGACCAGGCGGGCACCGCGGCGGCCGCCAGGGCCGCGGCCAGCAGTCCGATCGCGGCTGCGCGCCGCGGGCGTTTCGCGTTGTCTTGCATCATCGAATCTTTCCTCGATTCGTTCATGCCACCGACACCACGCGGAACATGCCCGCCTTCATGTGGTACATAAGGTGGCAGTGGAACGCCCAATCGCCGGGCGCGTCGGCCGTGATCAGCGCCGAGACCATCTCGCCCGGCTTGAGGCTGATAGTGTGCTTGCGCGGCCGGTGCTCGCCGTGGCGGTTCTCCAGCTCCATCCACATGCCGTGCAGGTGGATGGGATGGTCCATCATGGTGTCGTTGACCAGCACCAGGCGCAGGCGCTCGCCGTGCCGGAAGCGGATCGGGCCGTCGACCTCGGAGAACTTCTTGCCGTCGAACGACCACATGTAGCGCTCCATGTTGCCGGTCAGATGCAGCTCGATCTCGCGCTGCGGCGCACGCCGGTCCGGCCACGGCTGCAGGCTGCGCAGATCGTCGTAGACCAGCACCTTGTGGTCCGGGCCGGAGGTCAGACCGACGCCGGGCTCGCTCATGCGGTTCTGCGGGCTGCTGGCCACCATGGCGGCGCCGGGGCCGTGATCGTCCGGACCGTGGCTGACCTTGCGCCCGGCGAGCACCCAGTCGCTCTTCGTCGCGCCCATGTTCATGGCGCCCATGTCGTGCCCCATGGCGGCGTGATCGACCTCGCTCAGGGCCGCGGCGGTGCCTGCGCCCGCTGCCATGGTCATGCCGGCCGCTTTTTCGCCGCCCATCCTCATGCCACCCATGTTCATCCCAGCCATGTCGTGGCCCATGCCCATGGACGCCATGCCGCGCTCCACGGGCTGCGGCCGCGGCTCGGGGACGGGCCCTTCCATGCCTGCGCGCGGCGCCAGCGTCGCACGCACGAAGCCGGAACGGTCCATGGACTCGGCAAAGATGGTGTAGGCACGCTCGTCCTGCGGCTCGACGATGACGTCGTAGGTCTCCGCCACACCGAGGCGGAACTCGTCCACCGTCACCGGTTCGACGTTCTGGCCGTCGGCCTGCACCACGGTCATCTTCAGGCCGGGAATGCGCACGTCGAAGTAGCTCATGGCCGCGCCGTTGATGAACCGCAGCCGCAGCTTCTCGCCGCGACGGAACAGCCCGGTCCAGTTCGACGCCGAGGACAGACCGTTGATCAGATACGTGTACTCCACGCCGGTGATGTCGGCGATGTCGCGCGAGCTCATGCGCATCCGGCCCCACATGCCGCGCTCCCGCCAGGTGCGGTCCCAACCCTTGGCGGAGACGTCTCGGAAAAAGTCGCCCACCGTGCGCATCTGGTAGTTGTAGTAGCCCTCGGCCTTCTTGAGCCTGCTCATCACGTGGTGCGGATCGTTGAAGGTCCAGTCCGACAGCATCACCACGTAGTCACGGTCGTATTGAAACGGCTCGGACTCTGCGGGATCGATGATCAACGGCGCGAAATGGCCGAGCTGCTCCTGCAGCCCCGAGTGGCTGTGGTACCAGTAGGTCCCGCTCTGGCGCACCGGAAATCGGTACTCGAAGGTGTCGCCCGGCTTGATGCCGGCGAAGCTCACACCCGGTACCCCGTCCATCTCGAACGGCAGCAGTACGCCGTGCCAGTGGATCGACGAGTCCTCGTCCAGCCGGTTCGTCACCCGCAGGACCGCGTCGCGGCCTTCCTTCAGGCGCACGAGTGGACCGGGCATCGACCCATTGATGGTGATCGGTCGCGTCGAACGCCCGTCGATCAGCATGTCCGCGTGCGCAATCTCCAGGTCGAATACATCGGCATTGCCCGATACGCTGGGCGTGGCGGCGAGGTTGCCGGTCTTCTCCCATGCGTAGGCGGGCGCCAGGGCTTCGATCCCGGACAGCAGGCCCATTGCGGCCGCGCCCTTGAGAAATCGCCGCCGGCCGGCGGCGGGAACATCGGTGAATCGCTTGTAACTGCTCATGATCGTCTCTATAGCCGTACTGCGCTCGTGCGAACGCGCGCGCAGCTTCGAATCGCGTGATGCACGGCGCGAGGTGGCCGTGCTGTTCTTGCTCAGTTAGCTAAGGAGAGACGATTGGGGCGGCCGCGGCTGACGGCCGGTGGGTACGTCCAGGAGGGGGTTAGCGATAACGGACAGACTCGCCCGGACAACGTGCGGGTGGTGGACCGCGGCGCCCAACACGACGACCGCACAATGGCCGCAGCTCGTGCAATGGGCGTTCATGGTGCCGTCGCTGCAGGTTCCGTCGACGGGGTCCATTTGCGCATCCACTGCGACGTCCGCCGCCATGGCGCCCGCTCCGCTCGCATGCACGGCGGCATCGCTGCCCAGCAGCGTGCCCATCGCCGGCGCATGCGGCGCGGCCAGCGCCTGCCCGAAGGTGAGCAGGATCCAGCAGAACGCTGCGGCGTGGACGAACGATCGGGCGCTTGGAAGCATGACGGCGCGATGTTACACACGCCGCCGCCGCCGCGCAACGTGTGCCCTGCGCACAGCCTGCTCCGTCACGGCCCAAATCCGCATTCAGCCCGGATCGCCGAAGTCGGAGCGACGTCCGCCTGTGCACCTTCGGCTGTGGCAAACCACAACGCGCCCGTCAGTGCCATGAGGATTGGAACGCCGCCCATCAGCGAACGTGTTCCGCGGAAGTGCCTCGCGCAGCAAAGTAGTTGTACAGCGGAACCCACACGAGGGCGAAGTACCAGCCATAGCCGTAGGACTCGACCAGGCCAATGAAATAGCTGCGCCAGCTGATCCACTCGAAGCCCGGCAGCAGCGCGCGCCACGACTCGTACATGGCGTGCGCGGGAAAGACCAGATCGAACACCACGCACAGCGTGAACGTGATGGCCAGAAACAGGCTGCTGGCGTGACCCACCGCGATGAGCTGAACACCGGTCTTCATGCGCCTTCCTCCTTGGGGTTCAGATAGTGATCGGGGTCAGCCTCGAACTTGTCCAGGCAGCTCCGCGAGCAGAACCTGTACAGACTGCCGTCATGCATCTTTCCGTAGCCCGCGGTCGTGGGCACCTTCATGCCGCACACGGGGTCGGTATGGTCCGGCGCATCGCCTGCCCCGTGATGCCCATGACCGCCGTGAGCCATGTGGGCGCCGCAACCGAAGCGCATCATCAGAAAAAAGAAGCCTGCGAACAACAGCAACGAAAGGAGTCCTTCCATTTGCCTCTCTCCCGGCCTCCGCGGCCCAATGGGTTGGCGGATCCGCGCTGACCCGTCGAAGAGAGCCTACAGCCTGTGCGCGACTCCAAGGTCAAGATCGCGCGCGCGAGCACGACGGAAGGCGGGCACCTGCGGGAGGGCGGGCCCGCGCGACGCAGCCGCGTGCCGCCGGGCGTGCGGCTACGACCGCGCCCAGTCAAAATCCTCGACCACCGGCTCTCGGGAATCAGGAAGCATCACCCAGACACGCACGTTATGCGCAGCGGCGCCGCCGAAAGCGAAGTAATTTCCGTACAGCCGGGCGCCTTCGGCCTGCATGGGTTCGAGCACCTTCCTGGGACCCGAATAATTCTCACCTGACACCTGCGCCTCCACGCGCGCCCCCAGAATCCGCCTGCCCGTCGTCCGATCGAACAGCGCCACCGACACGTGATGGAACGCGCTCTCCGGAGCACCTCCATGCATCATACTTTCGGGATGAGCGCGCGGATGTCCCCGCAACATCTCGGCAGGCAGCACGCCCAGGTAGATGTCAATCCGACCGATGCTGGCGTGGCCCACCACGTGGTCGGCCGAGACGGCGCTCGACACCGCAAGCAGAACGATCATAACGGCGCGCTGGCGCCAAAACGCGCCCCCCTTCACAGCCGTGCCTTGCGCAGCCGCAGCGCGTTGCCGATCACCGACACCGAGCTGAAACTCATGGCGGCGGCCGCGATCATCGGCGAGAGGAGAAGACCGAAGAACGGGTATAGTAGACCGGCGGCAATCGGGACGCCGAGCGAGTTGTAGACGAAGGCGAAGAACAGGTTCTGGCGGATGTTGCCCATCGTGGCCCGGCTCAGGCGCCGCGCGCGGGCGATGCCGCGCAGATCGCCCTTGACCAGAGTCACGCCCGCGCTCTCCATGGCGACGTCGGTGCCGGTGCCCATGGCGATTCCGACCTCCGCCTGCGCCAGCGCCGGGGCGTCGTTGATGCCGTCTCCGGCCATCGCCACCCTGCGCCCGTCGGCCTGCAGCTGCTTGACCACCTCGGCCTTCTGGTCCGGGAGTACCTCGGCACGCACGCCGTCGATGCCCAGCTTACGTGCCACCGCATCGGCGGTGGTCTGCGAGTCCCCGGTCAGCATGATGACCTCGATTCCCTCCTGGTGGAGGAGATCCAGGGCCTCGGGCGTCGATTGCTTGATGGGGTCGGCGACGCCGACGATGCCGGCGACGCGGCCGTCGATCACGACGAACATCGCCGTCTCGCCGTCGCGGCGCATGTCCTCCGCCTGGTCCAGCAGCGGCGCAATATCCACGCCGAGCGTTTCGAGCAGCGCGCGGTTGCCCAGCGCGACGCTGCGCCCGCCGACGGTTCCCTTGACGCCTTTGCCGGTGACCGACTCGAACTCGCTCGCCTTCTCCAGCTCGATCCGCCGCTCGCTCGCCCCCAAGACGATGGCAGCGGCCAGCGGATGCTCGCTGCCCCGCTCCAGGCTGGCCGCCAACCTCAGGATCTCCTCATCGGCAAAGCCCTCCGCGGCCACGACGGAGGTGAGCCGGGGCTTGCCCTCCGTCAGGGTGCCGGTCTTGTCCACGACCAGCGTATCGATCTTCTCCAGCACTTCCAGCGCCTCGGCGTTCTTGATGAGCACGCCCGCGGTCGCACCGCGCCCGGTGCCCACCATGATCGACATGGGGGTGGCGAGCCCGAGGGCGCACGGACACGCGATGATCAGCACGGCCACGGCGTTGATGACGGCGTGCGCGAGCCTGGGCTCCGGCCCCCAGAAGCCCCAGACAATGAGCGTCACCACCGCGAACAGCACCACCGTCGGAACGAAATAGGACGACACGACGTCGGCCAGGCGCTGGATGGGCGCGCGGCTGCGCTGTGCCTCGCTCACCATACGCACGATCTGCGACAGGAGGGTCTCGGCCCCGACCTTCTCGGCGCGCATGAGCATACTTCCGGTGCCGTTGACCGTGGCGCCGATCACGCGCACCTCCGGGTGCTTTTCGACCGGGATCGGCTCGCCGGTCACCATGGATTCGTCCACGGAGCTGTGGCCCTCCAGCACCACGCCATCGACCGGGATCTTTTCGCCCGGACGCACGCGCAGCACGTCGCCTACGTTCACCCGATCGAGAGGCACATCCGTCTCGCTGCCGTCGTCGGCTACGACGCGGGCGGTCTTGGGCGCCATGCCGAGCAGCATCTTGATCGCGGCGCTGGTCCGGCTGCGCGCGCGCAGCTCGAGCACCTGGCCGAGCAGCACCAGGGCAGTGATCACCGCCGCCGCCTCGAAGTACACAGGGACCTCGCCCGCTTCGCCGCGCATGGTGGCGGGGAATATCCCCGGGAAGAGCGCGCCGACGACGCTGAACGTCCAGGCCACGGCGACGCCGAGACCGATGAGGGTGAACATGTTCAGATTGCGCGTGGCCAGCGACTTCCAGCCGCGCACGAAGAACGGCCATCCGCCCCACAGGACCACGGGCGTCGCCAGCAGCAGCTCGATCCACTGACGCCATCGCGGGTTGATGATATCGCCGGCGACCTCGGGCCACAGCTCGGCGCTCATGGCGCTGATGAAAACCGGCACCGCCAGCACCGCGCTGACCCAGAAGCGGCGGGTCATGTCATCGAGCTCGGGGTTGCGCTCCTCGAGCTGAACAGTGTGCGGCTCCAGCGCCATGCCGCAGATCGGGCAGTCCCCGGGTGCATCGCGGACTATCTCGGGGTGCATAGGGCACACGTACTCGGTGCGATCCGCCGCTGCCGCCGGCGCTGACGGCTCGAGGGCCATGCCGCACTTCGGGCAGTTCCCGGGCGCGTCCGACTCCACGCCGGGGCACATCGGGCACACGTACTTCCCGGCGCCGGAGCCCTCTGCCGCTGTCGCTCGCGTATCGGCGCGGGGGCCGCACTGCTCGCAGTGGTCGTCGTCGCTATCGTGGGTCCGGTGATCGTTCTGTGCCACGTATCGCCCCGGATCCTCGCGGAATTGCGTAAGGCAGTGCTCGGAACAGAAGCGGTAGGACTCGCCGTCGTACTCGTGCCTGAGCGGCGAATCGGACGGGACCGTCATGCCGCACACGGGGTCCTTGACCGAGACGTGATGGGGTTCCGGCCGGGTTGCGCTCATGTCCTTAACTCTCCTGTGTGGATGCAGGCCGGCGCGGGCCGACGGCGCCGCTCGGAACCGGTCTGCTGGGCGATACCTTGGGACCTTTGAGTTACTCGCAGGTCAAGCTGCGCCCAAGCACGTTGCATCAACCACCGCGTTCTCGGCCGCCAAACGGCCGCCTGGCGGATGCTCAGTTTCGCAGACGGGCGCGGGTGGCGAGCGTCACGAGTCCAGCCCGCTTTCGCTCTCGATAAGATGACACACCGAGTGGCCGTCCGGCACGCCGTCGGGCATCGCTTCCCAGTGCTCGAGAGCCTCTTCCATGCGCTGCTGCAGGTCCATCATCTCGGCGAGCTTGCGGCGATTCTCCTCGATGTGCCGCCGCAGGATGTCGCGCACTTGCGGGCACGGCGCACGCCCTTGCTCGCCCTCCTTGAGGATGTCGGAGATTTCCTCGAGCGTGAATCCCAGGCTCTGTGCCTGGCGGATGAACTTCAGCCGCGCGAGGTCGCCGCGGTCGAATATGCGGTAGCCGTTATCCGGATTGCGGCCGGGATTGAGCAGGCCGATCCGGGAGTAGTAGCGCACGGCATGGGACGTGACGCCGGTGCGCCGGGAAAGATCGTTGACGGTCATCATGTTGCTTCTCCCCTTCTGTGAGGTGCCACCGCTGAACGCGCTGGCCATCATTGGCTCAGGATGGAACGCCGACGCGGCGTCGCGCGGCGCCGTCGGTCAAGCCGAAGGTGAAGCGGCTATTCGAGGAAGCGCTGAAAACGCAGGTACGTGCGCGAGCCGGGACCGCGGGGCGGCAGCAGACCGCGCGGGGCCAGATCCGCGAAGGCGGCGGACGGCCATGCCTCGGCCGGCCCTGCATCGCAACCGGGATCCAGGCGGTCCTGCGACCGCGGGGCCTCGAGGGCCGCGACGGCGTAGACCGTATCGACAGAATCCAGGGAGTGCGGAACGCAGCGCGGATGCGCATCGCCGGCACTCTCTTCGGCAGCGGCAGCGCTGACATGGGAATGGTCCAGCGCAGATTGGTGCGCGGCGGGATGTTCGTGCGGCACAGCGGCCGCAAGAGCCTCGCAGCAGGGCTGGAAGGCCAGGAACACCCACGCAAGAAACCCTGCGGCAAACGCGGCCATACCGGATGGCCGCTGCCGCATCTGGCCCAATACAGGCCTGGCGCTACGCATCATCCGGCGTGTCGTCCCGTCTCGCATCGTCCACCCGTGAACGCTAGGCAGTCAAGCCCGCCAAACTATCCCCTGCCGAGCGGCAGCGCAAGGCAGCCACCCGGCCGCGCCCGCCAAGCGACCGCGCCACCGCTACGATAATCCTGACGCCGGGTGCCCTACTTTGATGCAGATCAACTACTTACTGCTATGCAGCGGGATCGGGAGGAATGCCTGCGCTCGCGCACGCAGGCTGCGCGGAGACCCACAGCCCGGCCGTGGGCACGGGAGCCCGTTATGGAACCACCGCCATCTCGTGGCCTTCGCCCCGCACCGGGATGACACTCAGAATGACGAGTCGATCGGCATCGACAACCCAGACCTTGGGTTCCTCTCGGCTGGACACGTAAAGCTTGCCGGTACCGGCGATTCGGGTGACGTGATACGGCGCAGGCGCCAGCGTGAGCTCCCGCCTGCTGCCATCGGCCAGATTCACGGACACCAGCTTGTCGTCGGCCTTCGCGCTCACGAACAGGGTTGCGCCGTCCGACGACAGCTCGATTCCGTGGGGCTCCTTGCCGACGTCGATCCTCGTAGCCTTCGTCTCCGCGCCGAGCCCGATGACCGAGACGGTTCCCTCATTCACGTTGTTGACATACAGCGTGTCGTTGTCCCCGGACAGCACGATGTGCTCGGGTACCGAGCCGACCACGAAGTTACGCGACACGATCCAGTGGCCGGTGTCAATCTCGCTGACCGTGTTGTTGCCGGCGTTGCTGACGTAGACGCGCTTCCCATCACTGGTGGCTGCGGCATAGTTCGGAAACGGGCCGGTCGCGATCGTGCGGTCGAGCTTCTGTGCACGGATGTCGATGACGCTGACGCCCCCCGCCGTCGTGTGTGTCGTGATTGCGTAGCGGCCATCAGGGGTGATCGCGACGTGGTGCACGGCGCCGGTGACGTCGATCCTGCGCAGGATGCGGCCCGTTCCGGCGTCGATGATGTCGACGTGGCTCTTGCCGGCTGTGATGCCGTCCACCGGCGCCTGACCGGCGGCCGGCGGGTGGTGGCTGCGATGCTCTTCCTCTGACAAGCCCTCCGGCTTGGGCGGAGCCGCCACCGCGCCGGGCGCGGCCTCCTTATTCGAGCCGGCGACGAGGGTCTTTCCGTCGGGCGTCACCGCCAGCCCGTGGGGGTTGACGACTCCGTCGATGCTGCGGATCGGCGTATCGGTCGAGGCGTCCACGACCAGGATCTCGTTTGCGGTACCGAGCGGGATGTAGACCGTCGGCGCGGCCACAACCGGGTTGCCGACGATCAGGACCGCGACGGCTGCAGCGGGGATCAGTGTTCTTGGTTTCATGTCCGCATCTCCTTGCCGTGCGTTACGGTCTGCACCGCCGGTGGCTGACAGGCCGCAGCGCGCAGGCGCGATGCGCGGCGCCGGCTCAAGTCAGCGCTTGTCGAAAAAGTTGTACTTCACCAGCGCGACCAGCGCCACGATGAGCACGATCCAGATAAGCAGGCCGAAGCCTCCGAACCCGAAGCCCATGCCGAATCCGTCCATGCCACCCGAATGCATCGCTCACCTCCGTCGTCCGCCCGCGCGCCGGGACCGGCTCGCGCCGGCCCGGCGTTCGGCGCTGTTCTCCTACTGATTGCCCATCATTCCGCCGCCCATGGGCATGCGGCCGCGCGGGCCCGGGCCGTAGCCACCACACCCCGGCATGCCGCGGTGCCTGTTCTTCAGCTCGTCCCTCTGCTCGCTCGTGAGAGAGTCGTACATGCTGTTGTGCGCGGCGACCCCGTTCTCGATCATCTGCCGCTTCAGGTCGAATATCTTCGCGTAGACGGCGCCGACCTGCTTCGGGTCCGGCTTGTCCTGAGCGTAGAGATCGCGCAGGCGCGACTGCTCGTCCATCATCCTGCCCATGAGATCCCACTGCTGCTTGCGTGTGGCATCCATGATCTCGCCGACCTTGGACTGCTGCTCATCGCTGAGGTCGAGCATGCCCATGGGTCCCATTCCCATCATGCCCATGCCGGCGGGGCCCATGCCCATCATGCCGGAACCCATGCCGCCCATCATGCCCATGCCGCCGGAACCCATGCCGCCCATCATGCCCATGCCGCCGGGGCCCATGCCGCCCATCATGCCCATGCCGCCGGGGCCCATGCCGCCCATCATGCCCATGCCACCGGGGCCCATCATGCCGGGACCCATGCCCATCCCGTAACCGTAGCCCCCCATCATCTGCTGGGCCTGCTCTGGGGTCATCATGGGGCCGGTATCCTTTTCTTCCGCCGCGAAGGCGGTCAGGGCGACCATCGCCAGGAGCGTCGCGCCGGCGACGCTGAGGATACGTGCGTAGTACGATTTCATTGCAGACCTCCTCGGGGAGTGACTATTACAATCTCAGAACGTGTTGAAACTCTAAAGCTTTGCTCTACTCACAGGTCAAGCGGCGTATACGGCAGACCGTTCGATCGGGAGGCCGTGCCGCACCCGGCGACGCTTGGTGCTTGACTCCGTACCCTGCTACGGGGTTTAGCATTGATTCTGGAGGTTGCAGCATGCAGACACTGACCATCGGACAGGCGGCGCGCGAGGCCGGCATCGGCGTGGAGACGATCCGCTACTACGAGCGCCAGGGCCTGGTGGAGTCACCCGCGCGCACCCGCTCCGGATACCGGCGGTTTACGCCCGACGTGATCCGGCGCCTGCGTTTCATCCAGCGTGCCAAGCGGCTGGGGTTCACCCTCTCAGAGATAGGCGACCTGCTCGCCCTGCGGGTGGAACCGGGCACGAGCTGCGCGGACGTTCGACGCCGGACGGCACATAAGATCGCCGAGGTGGACAAACGCATCATCGAGCTGCGGCGCATGCGCGGGGCGCTGGCGGCCCTGGCGTCCGAGTGCTCCGGGCGCGGGCCGCTCGCCGAGTGCCCGATCCTGGACGCGCTGGACCGCGCGGAAGAATCCAATGCTGAAGATTGAGTTCGTTTTCGACGGCGAGTGCCCGAACGTGAGCGCGGCGCGATCCGAGCTGATCGCTGCGCTCGCAACCGCCGGCGAACCCCTCGAATGGACCGAGTGGCGGATAGGCGCTCCCGGCCTGCCAGAACATGTCCAGGGCTACGGATCGCCGACGATCCTGGTCAACGGCATGGACGCGGCCGGCCAGCCGGCACTGAACAACGACACCGCTTGCCGCGTCTACGCCGACGCCGCCGGCGGTGTTCGACGCACACCGGGGTTGGAACGGATCATCGAGGCGCTTCGCAGTGTGAAAGGCGCCCCCGAAAAACCGGGGCGAACGAGGAACGCCCTTGCGGTAGCGCCGGCGCTGGCTGTCGCAGCCATGCCCAAGCTCGCGTGCCCTGCGTGCTGGCCGGCGTACTCGGGGCTGCTCTCCTCGGTCGGCCTTGGTGTCCTCATCGACGCGGCATGGCTGTTACCGCTGACTGCTTTGTTCCTCGCCGTCGCCGTCGCCGCGCTCGCGTGGGGCGCACGACGACGCGGGTTCGCCCCACTCGTCCTGGGTGCCGCGGCGGCGGGCGCAATCCTCGCCGGCAAGTTCGGCTTTGACAGCGACGCGGCCATGTGGAGCGGGATCCTGACGCTCGCCGGCGCGTCGGCGTGGAATTCGTGGCCGACGCGGCAGGGGACTGCGAGTCCGTGTCCGCGCTGCGCTGCCGACTGACCACCGTCAACCGGAGGTAAGAGAAATGACACCACAACGAACCATCGACATATTCAGCGCGGGCTGCCCCGTGTGCAACGAGGCCGTTGCGCTGCTCAACGAGATCGCCGGAGACTCGGCCACCATCCGGATCCTGGACATGAACGACCCGGAGGTCACCGCCCGCGCAAGACAGATCGGAATCCGATCCGTTCCTGCGGTGGCGATCGATGGCAAGCTCGCCGATTGCTGCGCCGGTCGCGGCGTGGACGCCGAAGTGCTGCGCTCCGCGCTCGAATCCACGCCCTGACGCGCGTCTCGGTCAGCTCAGCGCGTGGTGTACGCGCTCGAGCCGGCTGCGCACCTCCGCCCCGAGCCGGTCCAGCTCGGGGCGCTGAACCAGGCCGAGCACGGCCTTGGGGTCCATGAAGCCGACGGTCACGCAGCCGTCGTCCTCTTCACGCACGATGACGTTGCAGGGCAGAAGCAGGCCGATGTCCGGCTCCGCCTCGATCGCCTGGTGGGCCAGCGGCGGGTTGCAGGCACCGAGGATCGTGTAGGGACGGCGGTCCACGCCGAGCTTCGCCTTGAGCGTGGCCTGCACGTCGATCTCGGTGAGCACGCCGAAGCCTTCCTTCTTCAGCTCCTCGATCACCCTGGGAACAACTTCATCGAACGTGCCGGATACCTTGGTGTTGAAGCCGTACATCTTGGGAATACCTCCGGGCTGGAAATAGTCTGAGTGCTGAGGTCCGAGGTCCGAGGTCCGAGGTCCGAGGTCCGAGGTCCGAGGTCCGAGAGGATAGGCGCTGCGGCGACGTTGTGACAACCGGGACGCGCCCGGGGTGCGCGGTCACATTGGCGTTGAAACCCGAGAGTGACGAGCGCAACGAGACAGGTGACCTGTCACAGGTCACCCGTCGCCCGTCACGGTTCTCTCACGCACTCATGCAGCCCGGTCACCGGTCGCTCAAACATACAACCCCGATACGTCTACATAGATCAGATACTCCCTGATCCTGTCTCCGCTCATCTTGAACACGTTGCAGAACGGCACCGTGATGCTGCCGCCGTCGTGGCTGGTATAGGTGGCGGTGCCGTGAACGATCACCGCGCCGTCCGTGAACCAGCTCTCCTCGATCTCGTGATGGACCGACTTGATCGAGCCGAAGAAGCCCTTTACGGCGTCGACGATCGCAGTCTTGCCGTGCACCGGTTCGGCGTTGCCGAAGCGGAACGCGGCGTCGTCCGCAAGGAACTCCCCGAAACCCGTCGCGTCGCCCGCGTCGATAGCAGTGAACAACTCACGTACCCAGTCGTGTGTCCTCATGGCGTGGCTCGCGTGGGTGTCGCTCCGCCGATTCTCGCACGAACCGCCTTCGACAGCAGGCATCGCCCAACAGGGCACGGCACTGTGCGCGAGGCCGATTGACGTTGCGATGCCCGGCGCCCGGTGCAGGGACCCCGCCGCCTGCCGGAGATCCCCACGATCGTGTGGAAGCGGTCCCGAGGTCGCGATCGTGTCACCGGGCTCGCGGTCCATGGGGCCGGCGACGGCGGCCTGTCCGGCGACGTCGCGTCGCATCTCGACCGGCTGCAGGCCTGCAGCTTCCTGTTGTTCGTGGTCGTCTGGACGCCGTGCCTGTCCACGGCGGAGGAGAGCTGGCGGGTGACGATCGAGCCGGTGCTCTGACCCCTGGGCCTGGGGTAGGCGTGCGTTACGTCTTCTACCAGGCAGCGGGCGTGGTGATATGAGGGACAACGCTCCGCCGGCGCGTCACGACGGCGCGCCCGGCTTGCGATAACACCCGATGTAGACGTCCCAGTTCCCCGGTTCGTCCGTCACCTCCTCCCACGCGCACCAGCGACCGGGCCGCTTCTTGATGAACGCCTCGCGCTCGGGCAGCAGGGGCGCGAACCATTCCCAGATAAGATCGCGGGTGAAGATGCGGTGGGAGTTGAACGCCACGCACGGCGCGCCGCGGGTGACGGGAACGGAGAAGACCAGGCGCCCGCCGGGACGAAGGACGCGGATGATCTGCCCGATTCCCTTGCGGCATCCTTCCATGTCGAACGGATCGCCGTACCGCCCAAGGCCGAAATGCTCGATGGTGTGGAGCGACACGACCATGTCGAACGTTTCGTCGGGCAGATCCATGTCGCGGACGTCGGCGGTGATGGCCGTCTCGTTGGCCAGGCGCGTCTCGCGTTCCCTCACGTCCAGCGTGATTGCCCTCCGCCCGGACATGACGCCCAACAGCCAATGCCGATACGAGCCGATGTCGAAGATCCGGTCAGGATCGATCCGCGCGATCTCGGCGGAGGCGAACTCGCACTCGAAATCGATATACGAGACGGGATGCGGGCGGCTGTCATCGCGAAGTTCCTCCCGCACGGTCCAGGCACCCGCCTCGCGCCGCGCGGTCTCGAGCTGGCGCGCAAACCGGTTTGCGGTATCGGCATCCAGCCCCTCGGGCCCGACGGGCTGGAGGCGAAAGCCCAGGCGGCAGAGTACGCGGTTCACGAACGTCAGCCACGTCGCGCGCCGGCGGGACCGGCCTGACGAGGCCGCGTCCCGGTTCACGCCGGCCAACGCCTGCCAGCGGCCGGTCACGGTCGACTGCGGTGTGGGATCTGCCGCACGCATTGCGCCTGTCTATTCTCCCGAACCCGCCAGCGGCCGGTCCGCATCAGGTAGGGCGGATCATCATATAGTAAAAACCGCGCGGCAAACCAGATCGCGTCGACCGGCGGCCCCGGCCGATCGTCCAAACGGGCAGGCCCTACTCCCTGCCCCCAGCGGTTTTCCCGAATTTCCGCTCCCACGCCTCGTACGCCTCGGCCGGCCAGCGCGACACGAGCCAGCCGATGATCGCCTGGATGTCGTCCTCGGCGAGCTCGTCCTTCCAGGACGGCATGCTGCCGCCTATCGCCAGTGTCCCGTCGCGGATGGTCTTCGCGAGGGCCGCGGGGGGGTGGTGCCAGGCGTGACCGGTGCCGTTCAGCGGTGGCGCCGGATACCTGCCGTCCGGACCCCGCGTGCGCCAGTCCGGCGCACCCTGCGCGGCCGCGCCGTGGCACTCCGCGCAATGCTTCTGGAAGAGCTGCCCGCCGCGGGAGAACTGCTCGAAGCTCACCCCGCGGTCGTTGACCGCGGGCTCGGCAGCCGCCACTGCGGAGATCGACAGCGCGTGCAGGACAAGAATGGTCCACTTAGCCATTGTTGAAATCATCCTCCGGGTTGAAAGCAACATGTTGCACCGCCCACCCCATACGGCAGCGCGGGCGAGGTCCGCGCCGCTGGCAAGCGCGCGCACGCCGTTGACGCAGTACGCACTACGAGCGTCCGCCCGGCATCTCACCATCGAGCACCCAAGGTCCGCCACTCAGCGCAGGGGCATCCATGTCCCGGCCTGATTCTCTGCCGGCGCCTCATTCACGCGATCTTGACGCCGTCCCGCGTCAGCTCGCCCGCGCTCGCGACCTTCGCCACCGTTCCATCCGGGTGCCGGTACCAGCCGGGATCGTCGAAGCTCGCCAGTCCCTCGCGGACCTTGAACACCGTGAACATGCCTCCCATGTCGATGTAGCTGAACGGGCCGGGCCTGCCGACCATCGGGATGCTGTTCTCGGGCATCTGCATGTGCCCCATCTCGATGTGCTTGAGATGGTCGTCCATGCCGTTCTGGCCCATGGTCATGTAGCCGGGCAGCATTGACCGCACCGGGCCGTCGAGCTGCTCGGTGTCCATGCCGATGACGTTGGGGATTTCATGACCCATCTGGTTCATCACGTGATGGCTCATATGGCAGTGCATCGCCCAGTCCCCGGGGGCATCGGCGATGAGCTCGACCTCGCGCGTCTGCCCGACCGCGACCAGCACCGTGGTCTCGGGCCACTGGGCCTCCACCGGGATCCGCTCGCCGTCCGTCGCCGTGATCTTGAACCGGTAGCCGTGCAGGTGGATGGGGTGATGGTCCATGGCGCTGAGGTTGCCGATGCGGATCCGCACGCGCTGGTTCAATGCCGCCACCAGTGCGTCGGTGCCCGGAAAGCAGCGCCCGTTGATCGTCAGGACGTTGAAATCGGTCATCTCGTTGGGATTGGGACGGTATGTCCCGGGATCGATCCTCCACTCCGAGAGCATCAGCGCGAAGTCGCGGTCGACGCGATCGTCCTCGCCGGGGTTGCGCGGATGGATGACGAACATGCCGATGAGGCCCATCGCCTCCTGCGTCATGCTGTCGTGGTGGGAGTGGTACATGTAGGTACCGTGCTGGCGCAGGGTCCACTCGTACTTGAAGGTCTCGCCCGGCGGGATGGGCGCCTGGGTCAGGCCACTGACGCCGTCCATGCCGTTGGGCAGGTAGAGCCCGTGCCAGTGGACCGTGGTGGGCGCCGGGAGCTTGTTCGTGACGTAGATCCGGACGCGCTCGCCCTCCACGGCCTCGATCAAGGTGCTGTTGACCCGACCGTTGTAACCCCAGCAGCGCGCCTTGAGTCCGTCCGCGAACTCGTGGTCCACCTCCTCGGCCACCAGGTGAAAGACCTTGACGCCGTCGACGACTTTGAACGGCAGTGCGGCACCGTTGGGCACGACCACCGGGGTGTAATGCTGCCCCGGCAGGCCGGGTTCGCCGGGCTCGACATCCAGCGTCCCGCCGCTGTAGGTATCCTCCCACCGCTTGCGCGGGGCTGCGTGGGCCGCGCTCACCGGGGCGGCCAGTGCGGCGCCGCCCGCGAGGGCCGCGCCCGCCATGACGAAGTTACGACGTGACAATCTCATGTTCAGTGTCCTCCTGATTCGGCCTGCATGCCCGGCATGGGTGCACCGGCGCCGGCCATCGCCCCGCCGGTGTCGACCAGGCGGCCGTTGAGTATCTGATCGAGCCCGCCGCGCGCGAGCCAGTAGTCGCGAAGGGCGTCGACGTAGCGCCCGCCCGCATCGATCTCCTGCTGCCGGGCGAGCAGCAGCTGTGGAAGCCCCACCTGCATGGCGTTGTAGTGCAGCATGGACTCGGAAAGAATGCGGCTGCGCAGCGGCACCACCACGTCGCGCAGGTGCGCCGCCCGCCGGCGCGCGGACTCCACGACGTACGCCGCGCGCCGCGCCGCCGAGCGCACTTCCACCGCCGTGGCGAGGTACTCCTGCTGGCTGCGCCGCATCGCGGCCTGCGACGCGCCGCGCCGCCCCTGACCCACGTCGAAGATCGGGATGTTGAAGCCGAAGCTGGGGCCACGCGTCCAGTGTCCCTCTTCCCGCTCGCCGGCGATACCGAGCTCGAGGTCGGAGACGATGCGGGTGCTGTCCGTGATCCCCAGCTGCCGCGCGGCGCGCTCGAGGTTCCCCCTGGCGATCTGCAGATCGATACTGCGTTCCACCGCGCGCTTCTCCACCGCCTCGACGTCGGTCTCCTCGCCGGGGACGTCCGGCAGGCGGGGTGCGACCGTCCACTGCGTGTCGCCGCCCCACAATCCCATCAGCACGTTCATGCGCTCGCGGGCGGACGCCGCCGCCGTCTCCGCGGCCGCCAGGTCCACCTTTGCCGATTCGTAGGCCGCCTGCTCGCCGGCATAGGCCAGATCGGAGATGTTTCCCGCCGCGTGCAGCCGCCGCGCAAAGTCATGGGCGGCCTCCATGCCGGCGACGATCTGCCTGAACATGCCGAGGCGCTGCTCCTCGGCCTGCAGACCGTAGAACGCCGCTCGAACCTCCGACGCCAGGTCCATCACGGCGCCGGTCACCCGCAGCTTGGCGTTCTCGAACTCCGCCTCGGCGAGCTGCTTGCGCAGCGGCACCATCAGCACGTTGAGGAAGTTGAGGGAGATGCCGGCGTCGATCATCTCGGGCGATCCGCCGACGCCGCCCTCGTAGAGCAGTGCCGCGTGGAACACGGGGTTGCTGAGCAGGCCTGCCTGCACCAGCGAGGCCTGGGCCAGCCCCAGCTCCTCGTAGCGCGCCTGCAGCCTGGGGTTGTTCAGCAGTGCGATCTGCACCGCTGCGTCCGCGCTCAATTCGCCGGCCAGCAGTTCGCGTACCTGCTGGTCCACTTTCTCGTCCGCCGCGGTTCCCTGCCGCCAGCGGACGTCCTGCCCGGTGCGCTCCTGCACGTTCACCTGGACGTCCTCGAAGGCGGCCTCGCGGGTGACCGTTGCGCAGCCGCCCAGGATCAGCACGAGCCCGACCAGCAGGCCCAGGCGTGTCATCGATCTGTTCATGGTGTCCTCCTGGGCCATCAGTGGTGGTGCTCGTGCCCGCCGCCCATGGGCTGGCCGGCGGGCGCGGCCACGGGCTCACGCGGGGCCAGTGCCGCGGATGGCGCCGGCAGCGGCGCCGGCAGGGCAATGGGGTTGGCGGGATGATCCGGCCCGGGGAGCGGGATCTCGACGTTGGCCGTGCATCCCCCCAGGATGACGGCCACCGCCAAAAGCGGTATGTGCGCGTTCATGGA
>Ga0326597_10002336_pt1 | contig 28461 bp, 21 predicted proteins | sample RVTome_12_FD_203789 | JGI IMG/M metagenome (GOLD analysis project Ga0326597, IMG submission 203789) | Soil microbial communities from uranium-contaminated site in the Upper Colorado River Basin, Wyoming, United States - RVT100D185 | ecosystem: Environmental > Terrestrial > Soil > Contaminated >... | reverse complement strand
GGGGATCTCGACGCCGGCCCCGAATACCTGGAGGACTTCATAGGCCGATCGCGCTTGCACGTGAATCTCGGAAGCGGAACGGCCGACCGCCGTCCGAAACGGCAGGAGAATCGCGGATCCGTCCAGCTTTGCTTCGATTCCGAGCAGGTCGAGAATCTCGCGCACGCTGTTCTCGTATGCGCCCGCGTAATCGTGGATGTCTACGACGTAGCCGCTCTCCGGTTCGGACTCGGACACGTGAACGATGTCCAGCACGCCCACCCGCCGTAAGCGGTCGTACAGCTCGACGAAGCGCGCGAAGTCGCGTTCGGGTGGGCGCTCACCCGGGCGCGGGCTTCGCAGCCCGTTTACGCGGTGGACCGCCAGGGCGAACACGTGGCCCGGGTGTTCGGCCGGACCCCCGAGCAGGATCCACTCCCGCGTCGAGACGGGTGAAAGCATCCGTCGCATGAAGTCCTCGCCCGCCAGCGGCAGATACGAGATGGTGGGATTTTCCTCATAGGCGACGCCGGCCGAGAGCGGAACCAGGTTGCCCGCGTAGTTGTCACGGCTGCCGATGCCGATGTTCGTGCCGAGCAGCGCGCTGAAACTGAGATTTGCGGTGATGCTGGCTACCGAGATCAGACTGGACGACTCGTTGTAACGCATTCGCACGATCATGTTCAGGATCTGCTCGTCGTCCGTGCGATTGATCACGTCGGCGTAGACCACGCGGCCGGCAGTGATGGACTGCGGCCCGACCACCGCGCAACCGCACAAAGTCAGCGCTCCCACGACGAGAAGGGCCGCCCCACTGCGAACGCCGAAAGCTCTGAGCTCGAAAAAGGCCATGCCCATCCTCCCGCCCGATCGTCCGGCAGCCGAAGTGCGATTCAATCGCGGTCGTTGAGGCTAGCGGCGCAGCGCCCGAGTCGCCGGCGCTCCTCCCGAAACCGCGGAGGCGAGCGCCGTTCGTCGAGGGCCCGTCGATTCTCGTCGAGTCCCGCGGCGATCTGGCTGTCCGCGCAGCGGCGCGCGTTGACTTGCGGGGCCTTCCTCCCTAGCTTGCAGCGCTGTCGCCGGGGTGGCGGAACTGGTAGACGCGGTGGCCTTAGGAGCCACAGTCCGAAAGGGCGTGCAGGTTCGAGTCCTGTCCCCGGCACCACCTCCCGCGAACGGAATCCAATGACGACAGAGCAGACCAAACAATCACCGATCCGCGTCGAGACGCTCGAGCGCACTTCGATTCTTCACACGATCGAGATCGAAGTGGACGCTTCGCGCGTCCGCAAGGCGTTCGACCGCGCGTATCGCGATCTCGCCAAGCAGGTTCGGGTCAAGGGCTTTCGGCCCGGCAAGGCGCCGCGCTCCGTGCTCGAAAAACTCTACGGCGCCTCCGTCGCCGAGCAGCTCGAGCACACGTTGGTTTCGGAAACCCTCGCCGACGCGATCGAGCTTTCGGGGATCCAGCCGGTCAGCGAGCCCGCGATCTCGGCTGGCAAGCCCGCGCCGGACGCGAATTTCAAGTACACCGCGTCTCTCGAAGTCAGCCCCGAGATCGAATTGCCGGACCTCCGCGGGCTGCCCGCGATTCGCCCCGAGGTCTCGGTCGAAGACGCCGAAGTCGACGAGCGCCTCGAGCAATTGCGGGCCGCGCACGCGCCGCTCGTCGAAGAAGCCGAGGGCACGGCCCTCGCGCGCGGCCACGTCGCCACCATCGACTTCGTCGGAAGAGTCGCTGGAGATCTCTTCGAGGGCGGAACCGGTCAGGGCGTGCAGCTCGAGATCGGCGGCGGTCGCTTCATCCCCGGCTTCGAAGACCAGCTGGCCGGCGCGCAGGCCGGCGACGACCGAGAAGTGCGGGTGACGTTCCCGGAGACCTACGCCAACGCGGAGATCGCCGGGCAGGAGGCGGTCTTCGCCGTGCACATCGTCGATGTCCGCAAGCGGCAGGTTCCGGAACTCGACGACGAATTTGCCAAGGACGTCGGCGATTTCGAGTCGCTCGAGGCGCTGCGCGCGAGGATCCGCGCCGATCTCGAATCCGGCCAGGAGCGCGAGTCTAAGGAGACCTTTCGAACGACCCTGATGGACGCGCTGCTCGAGCGGATGGACTTCGGCGTGCCGCCCGGCATGGTCGACCGGCAACTGCAGAGCCAGCTCGCCTCGGCCCACGAGCGGCTGGAGGGGCAGCTGGATCACGACGCCATCCACGCCCAGCTCGACCGCTGGCGCGAACAGTGGCGCCCGCGCGCGGAGCGCGACGTGCGCGAGATGCTCGCCCTGCAGGCGGTTGCCAAAGCGCACGGGATCGAGGTCGCGGACGACGAGATCGGCGCGAAGATCGAAGAGCTGGTGGGACGCGCGGAGGGCCAGGCCGCACGGCTGCGGGAGCTGCGCGAGGGCGAGCAGCTCCGAGAGGCGCTACGCCATCAGCTGCGCGACGAAAAGGCGCTGGATTTCCTCGCCTCTGCGGCTAAAATCGAAGAAACTACAGGGACTTAGAACTACTTAGAGGCACTTGGGACCCCTCTGGATCACGTGGGATGAATGCTCGCGCGGTCGCTGCGTCTGCGGTACCCAGTGCGGTCGATGGCCAGGGTTCAGCTGCCGTTCCTCCCCCGTTTGCGGCAAGCGGAATCGAGTCGTGAACGTCGGGCCCGCGGAGCGGGCCAGAGCGGGGATCTCGAGATTGAGGCAGAACGTCCACTGGTCGACCGCGGCACCGGGTCCGGTACGCTTCGAGTCGGCAAGGAGCGGCCGCGTCCACCCGGGCGAATCCGCCCAGACACGGAGCGCGAAATGACCCTGATTCCCTATGTGATCGAGCAGAGCCAGCGGGGCGAGCGTCATTTCGACATCTACTCGCGCTTGCTGCGCGACCGGATCATCTTTCTCGGAACGGCGATCAGCGACGACACCGCAAACCTGATCGTCGCCCAGCTGCTCTTCCTCGAGGCGGAGGATCCCGAGAAGGAGATCCACCTCTACCTGAATTCGCCCGGTGGCTCGGTGACGGCGGGCCTCGCGATCTACGACACCATGCAATACGTGCGGCCCGATGTGACGACGCTCTGTATGGGGCAGGCGGCCTCGATGGCGGCCTGGCTGCTCGCGGCGGGGGCCAAGAACAAGCGCGCCGCGCTTCCCAATTCCCGGATCATGCTCCACCAACCGATGGGCGGCGTGCAGGGGCAGGCCAGCGACATCGACATCCACGCCCGCGAAATCCTCAAGCTCCGCGATCGGATGAACAAGATTCTTGCCGATCACACCGGCCACCCGATTGAGGAAATCGCGCGAGATACCGAACGGGATTACTATATGTCAGGGGATGACGCGCAGGCTTATGGGCTCGTGGATCGCGTCATCCGTGACCGGGATGGGAGTGGGCGGTCCAACAGCGGTAAACACAGCGGAGGCGCGAAGAAATGAAGAAGCGGGAAGAAGACGCGAACCTCTCCTGTTCGTTTTGCGGCAAGAGTCAGCGCGAAGTCAAGAAGCTGATCGCCGGTCCCACGGTGTATATCTGCGACGAGTGCATCGAACTCTGTAACGACATCATCGCCGAGGAATACACCGAAGACGAGCCGCCCGCACACTCGTCCCGGGTCCCGAAGCCCGTCGAGATCAAGGAAGCCCTCGACGACTACGTGATCGGGCAGGAGGCGGCGAAGAAGGTCCTCTCGGTCGCCGTCCACAACCACTACCGGCGCATCGAGAGCCAGACCTTCGTCGGTGACGTCGAGCTCCAGAAGGCCAACATCGTCCTGCTCGGGCCCACGGGCTGCGGCAAGACGCTGCTCGCCCAGACGCTGGCGCGGATCCTCGATGTTCCGTTTACGATCGCAGATGCGACGACCCTGACCGAAGCCGGTTACGTCGGCGAAGACGTCGAGAACATCATCTTGAATCTGCTGCAGGCCGCGAACTACGACGTCGAGCGCGCCCAGCGCGGCATCATCTACATCGATGAAATCGACAAGATCGCGCGCAAGAGCGAGAACCCGTCGATCACCCGCGATGTCTCGGGGGAGGGCGTCCAGCAGGCGCTGCTCAAGATCATCGAGGGGACGACGGCCAGTGTCCCTCCCAAGGGCGGGCGCAAGCACCCCCAACAGGAATTCCTGCAGATCGACACCTCGAACATCCTGTTCATCTGCGGCGGCGCCTTCGTGGGCCTCGACAACATCATCCAGCGGCGAATTGGGGTGAAGGGAATGGGCTTCGGAGCCGATATGCCCACCGAAAAGGATCGGAGGCTCGGTGAAGTGCTGCGAGAAGTCCAGGGAGAGGATCTGCTCCACTTCGGATTGATTCCGGAGTTCGTGGGGCGCCTGCCCGTCGTAGCGACGCTCAACGAGCTGAACGAGGAGGCGCTGATTGCGATCCTCACCGAGCCGAAGAATGCGCTGATCAAGCAGTACCAGAAGCTCTTCGAATTCGAGGGCGTTCACCTGCGTTTCACCGACGGAGCGCTTCGCGCGGTGGCGCGCCAGGCGCTCAAGCGCAAGTCGGGCGCACGTGGATTGCGCTCGATTCTGGAGATCGTGATGCTCGATCTGATGTACGACATTCCCTCTCGAGACGATGTGGAAGAGTGCGTGATCAACGAGGAAGTCATCGAACAGGGCAGCAATCCGCTGATGGTTCTGAAACAGGAGCCTGAGGCGGAATCCGCCTAGGAGAAGCGATCTGAAATGGAGAAGAGCCCGAACGAAGACGACGGCGGCGCAGCCGATCAGGCGGTTGGGAAGGTTCTCCCCCTGCTCCCGCTGCGAGACATCGTCGTATTCCCGCAGATGGTCGTTCCGCTCTTCGTCGGGCGCGCGCCATCCATCCAGGCGCTCGAGCACGCGATGTCGAAGGATCGCGAGCTTCTGCTCTGTGCCCAGCGCGAAGCCGCAGAAGACGAGCCGAGCGCAGAAGACATCTACAACGTCGGCACACTCGGCTCGATCATCCAGTTGCTGCGCCTTCCGGATGGAACCGTCAAGGTTCTCGTCGAGGGGAAGAGGCGGGCGCGCATCAGCCGCTTCGTGAGTTCGGATCCGTACTTCGCCTGTGAGATCGAGGACATTTCCGAAATCGAAGATTCGGCGGTCGAACTCGACGCGCTCGTGCGCACCGTGCACTCGGCGTTCGAAAAGTACGTCAAGAACAACAAGAAGGTTGCGCCCGAGACGCTCAACACCGTCACGGCGATCAGCGCGCCGGGCCGCCTGGCCGACACGATCGTAGCCCACCTCAGTCTGCAGCTCGCAGAACGTCAGGAATTGCTCGAGACGATTTCTCCTGCGAAGCGGCTCGAAGAAGTCTACGCGCGCATGCAGGCGGAGATCGAGGTGCTCGAGGTCGAGCGCAAGATCCGCAGCCGCGTCAAGAAGCAGATGGAGCGCTCGCAGAAGGAGTACTACCTCAACGAGCAGATGCGGGCGATCCAGAAAGAACTTGGCGATCGCGACGAATTCAAGAACGAAGCGGACGAACTCGAGGCGGAACTCAAGAAGAAGAAGCTTCCCGCGGAAGCCCGCACTCGCTGCGAGAAGGAAATCCGCAAGCTCAAGATGATGTCGCCGATGAGCGCCGAGGCGACGGTCGTTCGCAACTACGTGGACTGGTTCTTGTCGCTGCCCTGGGATGATTACAAGGAAGAGAAACAAGACATCCTGGAAGCCGAGATGATTCTCGACGACGACCACTACGGCCTCGAGAAACCCAAGCAGCGCATCCTCGAGTATCTCGCCGTCCAGACCCTCGTCGAGCGGATGAAGGGGCCGATCCTCTGCCTGGTCGGGCCTCCCGGAGTTGGGAAGACTTCTCTCGGCAAGTCGATCGCGCGCGCGACCGGGCGCGACTTCGTGCGCGTGAGTCTCGGCGGTGTTCGGGACGAAGCGGAAATCCGCGGCCACCGGCGCACCTATATCGGCGCGCTCCCGGGCAAGATCTTGCAGAGCCTCAAGAAGGCGGGTTCGGGCAATCCGGTGTTCCTGCTCGACGAGATCGACAAGATGTCGATGGATTTTCGCGGCGACCCGTCGTCGGCGTTGCTCGAAGTGCTCGACCCGGAGCAGAACCACACCTTCAACGATCACTACATGGACGTCGACTACGACCTGTCGCAGGTCATGTTCGTCTGCACGGCGAATGTGCTGCACCAGATCCCGCGCCCGCTGCAGGATCGGATGGAGATCATCCAACTGCCCGGCTACGTCGAGAGCGAGAAGCTCCAAATCGCGCGGCGCTTCCTGGTCCCGAAGGTGATCGAGGCCAACGGCCTCACGGCCGAACAGATCGCGTTCACGGACGCCGCGATCCTCGAGATGATCCGCTACTACACGCGAGAGGCGGGGGTGCGTAGCCTCGAGCGCGAACTCGCATCCATCTGCCGAAAGGTTGCGCGGGACGTCGTCAAAGCCGGCGATTCCGCGGCGCTGTCGCGGATCACGCCCGCCCGGGTGAAGAAGCACCTCGGCGTGCGGAAGTACCGCTTCGGCAAGGCCGAAGCGGAGAACCGGATCGGGGTCTGCACGGGCCTCGCCTATACCGAGGTCGGCGGTGAATTGCTCCAGACCGAAGTCTCGGTGACACCCGGGCGCGGCAAGCTCCAGGTGACCGGGCGGCTCGGCGAGGTGATGCAGGAGTCCGCGAACGCGGCGCTCTCGTACATTCGAACCCGCGCCAAGCAACTCGGACTGACGAGCGACTTCTACTCGAAGGTCGACCTCCACGTCCACGTTCCGGAGGGTGCGACCCCGAAGGACGGACCGTCCGCGGGCATCACGATCGCGACCACGATCGCGTCCGCGCTCACGCGCATTCCGATCCGATCCAACGTCGCGATGACCGGCGAGATCACGCTGCGCGGCCGCGTGCTGCCGATCGGCGGCCTCAAGGAGAAGATGATCGCCGCTCACCGCGGCGGCATCGACACCCTCGTGATCCCCAAGGACAACGAGAAGGATCTCGCCGAGATCCCGGCCAACATCAAGCGAAACCTCAAGATCATCCCGGTGGACCACATGGACCACGTGCTCGTGACCGCGCTCGCCCTGGACGATCCCGCGGGCTTCTTGCGCGACGGCGATCACGAACTCGATGGGATCATCGAGGTCCCGCACGGCCACCCGCAGCCCGTCAGCGAGCTTCCGATTCCGGCCGGAGTCAACTAAGCTCGCTCCGCGAGTCCGTGGGCGCGTAGCTCAGCTGGCAGAGCGCCTCGTTTACACCGAGGAAGTCGGCGGTTCGATCCCGTCCGCGCCCACCATCCACCCCAAAGCCAAGGCACGGTTGGCGGGCCGGCCGGTTGATCGGATTGGGTGCTCCGACCCAGGCCGCCCCGATCGGGCCGACCCGGCCAAAGCCGCCCCGAATCGAGCCCCTCGATCGGACCCGCCAATGGTGCGGCTATTCAGCCCGCTCGATCGCATTTCTTTTGCGCGCCGCGCTAAGATTGGCTACTCGACCTTCTCCTCTACCGGGGGCGGTAGTTCAATCGGTTAGAGCACCGGCCTGTCACGCCGGAAGTTGCGGGTTCGAGTCCCGTCCGCCCCGCCATCACCCGCTGCTGTGATCGCGATTTGGGTCGGGCGGCTCATCTCGCATTCGGTTCCAATGCCGCCAACAGATCATCCAGAGACACGCTGGCGATGGCGGACGCGCGGTCGCTGACGGCGAAGGGAAGAATCAGAGGATGAGGATAGTTGATTCAAGCTGTGAATTTTCCAGGTCCGATAACCCAAAATTCTGTCAAGTCGCGAGTTGGGCCCGAAGGGGGGCTTGCGGCGCCCAATCTGAGGGATCTTGCGCTGGTCAGTGGGAGCGTCTGTTGTCTCGCGCTGGAGCGTCCCACGCGCATCGCCTTACTTCCTCGCGGCAGCGTATAGCGCGACGTAGGAGCGTGGCATAACGCCCCGTCTCGAAAAAAGGTTGACTGCTGCGCTCGGCTGGACGCACCCTGGGCTGCGATAAGTGGAGGAGTGATTATGCGGCACGTGGGTTCGGTGATCATCTTGGCTGCGCTTGTGATGGCCAGCGAGGCGAGTGCAGAAGTGCTGTTTGCCCGGAGTTTCGCGGTGGGCCGTAGCCCTCGATCCGTCGCCGTCGCTGACCTCGACGGCGACAGTGTCCCCGACCTCGTCACCGCCAATGCCTTTGACAACAGTGTGACCATGCTGCGGGGCAACGGTGACGGCAGCTTCCAGCCCGCCATCCCCTCCCCGGCTGGCGATTTCCCCCTCTCCGTCGCCATCGCCGACCTCGACCGCGACGGGATCCCCGACCTCGTTACAGCCAATGCCCGCATCGACACCGTGGGCGTGCTGCTGGGCAACGGCGACGGCAGATTCCGAACCCGCTTCGTCCGGGCAGGCGATTACCCCATCTCCGTCGCCGTCGCCGATCTCGACGGCGACGACATCCCCGACCTCGTCACCGCCAACAGATACGGTAATGACGTGAGCGTGCTACTGGGCAACGGCGACGCTACTTTCCAAACTGCCGCCTCCTTCGCGGTGGGCGATAATCCCCAATCCGTGGCTGTGACCGATCTCGACGGCGACAGTGTCCCCGACCTCGTCACCGCCAACAGATACGGTAATGACGTGAGCGTGCTGTTGGGCAATGGAAACGGCAGCTTCCAGACTGCCGTCTCCTTCGCGGCGGGCAACTCTCCAGTCTCCGTCGCCGTGGCTGACCTCGACGGCGACAGCGTCCCCGACCTCGTCACCGCCAATTCGTCCGGCAACGAGGTAACCGTACTGCGGGGCAACGGTGACGGCAGCTTCCATGCCCCCGTCTCCTTCGCGGCTGGCTACAATCCCTTATCCGTCGCTGTGGCTGACTTCGATGGCGACAGCGTCCCCGATCTCGTCACCGCAAACAACTACGGTTACGACGTGAGCGTGCTGCTGGGCAACGGCGATGGCACCTTCCACTTCGCCGCATCCTTCGATGTGGGCGATAGTCCCGTTTTCATTGCCGTGGGCGACCTCGATGGCGGCAGTGTCCCCGACCTCGTCACCACCAATACCTTCAGTGGCGACGTGAGCGTGTTGCTGGGCAACGGCGATGGCAGATTCCAGGCCCCCTTCTCCTATTCAGTGGGACGCGCCCCCGAATCCGTCGCCGTGGCCGAGATCGACAACGACAGCGTCCCCGACCTCGTCACCGCCAACAGATACGGTAATGACGTGAGCGTGCTGTTGGGCAACGGCGACGGCAGCTTCGAGGCCGCCGTCTCCTTCGAAGTGGGCGATAGCCCTTTTTCCGTCGCCGTGGACGACCTCGACGGCGACGGCGCCGCCGACCTTGTCACCGTTAATCAGTCCAGCGACGACGTGAGCGTGCTGCTGGGCAATGGCGACGGCACTTTCCAGGCCGCCGTCTCCTTTGCAGCGGGCGATAGCCCGCTCTCCATCGCCATAGCCGACCTCGACGGCGACAGTGTCCCCGACCTCGTCACCGCCAATGCCGTCAGCGACGACGTGAGCGTGCTGTTGGGCAATGGCGACGGCAGCTTCCAGCCCGCCACCTCCTACCCGGCGGGCGATTCCCCCAGATCCGTGGCCGCGGCCGATCTCGACGGTGACAGCCTCCTCGACCTCATCACCGCTAATCCGTACAGCTACGACGTGACCGTGCTGCTGGGAAACGGCGACGGCAGCTTCCAGCGCCCCGTCTCCAACCAAGTGCCAGACGGCCGCGACACGCGATCCATGGTCGTGGCTGACCTCAACGGAGACAGTGTCCTCGACCTTGTCACCACAACTAGCACCTGTGGGGGGCGGGTGAACGCGCTGCTGGGCAACGGCGACGGCAGCTTCCGGACCGCCGGTTCCTACAGTGGAGGCTGTTACCCCTACTCCGTTGCTGTGGCCGACCTCGACGGCGACAGTGTTCCCGACCTCGTCGTCGCCAATAAGGGCAACGAGAACGTGCTCCTGCTGCTGGGCAACGGCGACGGCACCTTCCAGGCTGCTGTCTCTATCGCGGAAGGCGATGACCCCACCGATGTCGCCGTAGCCGACTTCAACGGCGACAGCCTGCCCGACTTCGTTACCGCCAATTTCGAACGCTCCACCATCACGGTTTTCCTCAACCTATGCAATCCGCCTACGATCCCGGTCGATCTCGACATCAAGCCCGGCAGCGATCCCAACTCGATCAATCCGTCTCTCGAAGGAGTTCTCCCAGTGGCGCTCCTCGGCTCCGAAAGCGTCGACGTCGCGGACGTAAATGTGATGACGCTGGCCTTCGGACCCAGTGGTGCGCCTCTCGCCCATCTCCGCGGACCCCACCCCCAGGACGTAAACGGCGACGGCTTTACTGACTTGCTGACGCACTACCGGATTAAGGAGACCGGGATCGAATTCGGTGACATGGAGGTTTGTGTCACTGGCGAGTTGCTGAACGGCACGCCCTTCAAGGGCTGCGATGCAATCCGAACGGTTCCTGACATGGATGGAGATGACCTACTCGACATCGAGGAGGCGGCCATCGGTACAGACGCCTTAAACCGCGATACCGACGGTGACGGCTTTGGAGACGGAGAAGAAGTCCATGTGATGGGAACGGACCCGCTCGATCCGCTCGACCCCGCACCGGCTCCCGTTCGGGAGCGCAGGGGACCGCACAAGCGGCGTCGCTAGTCTTCGGGCCTCGAGAACACGGCGCGTGCCGCGTGGGACGCGCGTGGGACGGATTTTCGATCCGTGCTCTGTCGGCAGCCACTTGATTGAATTGCACTTGTATCGCGAAACATACGGATTCAGATGGTGATGGTGTCGATGACGAAGACGAAGTGGATGCTGAAACGAATGCAGTACCCGGTCTCGCCCGTTTTGTGGCAGCTTCAGTGCCTTTCATATCAATCTTCAAGCCAGAACTCGGATATTGACAGAAGGAGTCCTATGGTGGGAGGATTGCGAGAATTTACCGCACACCGGTAGATGCGGTCGATGCTCGGAGGTCGCAGCCGATGAACTCCCGATTCTTGTTCGGCAACCGCTCCCTGAGGTTCTTGATCAATCTGTTCCCGATCGCTCTGATCGGTGTGATCCCAAACCCTGCGGGAGGAACAATTGCTGTGGGAGCCCTCGACCTCGGTGGCTTTGCAGTCGATGTCGAGTTGGATCGCGAATTCGCTTATGTATTGGATGGCGGTTTCGCTGCCCCAGGGCTGCGAGTCGTTGATGTATCAAACCCGGCGGCACCCACGGAGATCGGCGCGCTCGATTTTCCGAAGAGCGCACTGGCTTTCGAACTTTCGAACGGGCTCGCATACATCGCTCATGGCAGTTACGGTGTGCGGATCATCGACGTCTCGCGCCCCACGGAACTCATCGAGATCGCAGTCTTCGACACCTCAGGATACGCGTTCGATATCAAAGTGGTGGGAGGGCTCGCCTACGTGGCTGACGGTAGGGCCGGTCTCCGAATCATCGACGTCTCAGACCCCAGAGGCCTGGTGGAAATCGGAGCGTTCGATACAACCGGCGAGGCGCGAGGCGTCAATATCGTGGGCGAACTCGTTTACTTGGCAGACTCCCGCTCCGGTTTGCGGATCATCGACGTCTCGGACCCCACAGCGCCAATGGAGATCAGTGCCATTGCTTCGCCAGGCTTAGATGTCAGCGTGTTCGGCGGGCTGGCATTCGTGACAGGCGCTCAATTCTCCGGCTTGTGGATCATCGATGTCTCGAACCCGGCGGCGCCCATCGTGATTAATGTCCTTTCCGGTTCGGCCACAGGTGTCAAATTGGTGGGCGATATCGCCTATGTGGCAGATGCGGGCCTGATGCGAATCATCGACGTCTCGGACCCAGCGGCGCTGGTGGAGATCAACAGCAACTTTCACCTTCCGGGTACCGTAAACGACATCGAGATTGCAGGCGAGATTGCCTACACAGCGACCATACCTGGGGGGCTGCAAGTGATCGACATCTCGACCCCAGTCTTTCCAACGGAAGTTGGCGCTATCGGCAGCAGCTCGCGGGTGTTCGGTATCAAGGTGGTGGACGGGCTCGCCTACCAGGCAGTGGACTTATCGGGCCTGCGGATTACCGACGTTTCGAATCCTGCGGCGCCCGTGGAGATTGGCGCCCTCAACACGCCCGGCAGTGCAAGGGATGTCGGGGTAGCGGACGGGCTCGCGTACGTGGCTAACGGTACGTCCGGTCTCCGAATCATCGATGTTTCGGACCCAACTGCACCGGTGGAGATCGGTGCGCTCGACACCCCTGGCTTCGCAAATGGAGTGATGCTGGGGGATGGTGTCGCTTATGTGGCCGACGGCCTGGCTGGCCTCCGAATCATCGACGTCTCGGATTCTACAGCGCCAGTGGAGATCAGCGCGTATCCGACACCTGACTTCGCGAATGCGGTCACGGCGATCGGGGAACTCGCCTATGTAGCAGACAGAGAAGGCCTCCGGATCATCGACGTCTCGAACCCCGCTGCGCCCATGATGATCGGTGCCTTCGAGCTTCAATTCTTCACCCCAACCACCGATGTGGAAGTAGTGAATGGGCTCGCTTACTTCGCGTCAAGGGACCTGGATATCCTCGACGTATCGAATCCGGAGGCGCCTACTCTAATAGGCACTCACACCTTCGGGGCCTTCCTACGGGCAGTCCAGATCGTCGGCGAGCTTGCCTACGTGGTATTAGGTGACCTGTTCGTTGTCGACGTCTCAGATCCGACCGCGACGCTGTGGCTTGGCGGTATGGATCTTCCAAGCGCGGAAGACGTCGCTGTAGTGGATGGTTTCGCGTATGTTGCAGAAGACCGAAGCTTACGAATAATCGACTTCGGCCCCGAATACGCCTCCGGGATTGAGATCGAGATTGACATCAAGCCCGGCAGTGATCCCAACTCCATCAATCCGTCTCTCGAAGGAGTTCTTCCGGTGGCCATTCTGGGCTCCGACAGCTTCGACGTGGCGGACGTGGATGTGAAGACGCTGGCCTTCGGATCAGACGAAGCGTCGCTCGCCCACTGGCGCTGTCCGCACTTCTACGACTTGAACGAAGACGGCTTCACGGATCTCCTGGCACACTACCGGGTTGAGGAGACTGGCATCGCATTTGGCGACTGGGTGGCTTGTCTCGCAGGCGAAACGCTCGCCGGCAAGCATTTCGAAGGCTGTGACAGCGTGCGCACGGTACCCGATATGGATGGCGATTCACTTCTCGACGTAGAGGAGGAGGCGCTCGGAACCCACGCATTGAGGTCCGATACCGATGGCGACGGTTACGGCGACGGAGAAGAAGTCCATGTGATGGGAACAGACCCGCTCGATCCGCTCGACCCCGCACCGGCTCCCGTTCGGGAGCGCAGGGGACCGCACAAGCGGCGTCGCTAGTCCGAAGTTCCTGGGCGCACCCGAGGCAAGCGGTTGATTCTGCGTGGTTTCACGGAGAATCGGATGTTTGATTCTGGCTACACGCGTCCGGTGATTCCCAGGCGGTCGAGTGCCTCGCGTTGCAGCGGCGTCGGGATCGTGGTCTGATCGAAGGCGGCCGTGTCGTCAGCGCCGACGGGGCGGATGCGGTTGCGGACGAGCGTGGCGAGTTCGCCGAGGAGCGTGCGGAAGCTGTGGGCCGGCTGCCCGTCGGGACGACGCTTCGCGTGGGCCTTGTGGGCGGCGGCGGCGGAGCGCTTTGCGGGCGAGACGGGCGACGTGCCTTTGCGCGCGGGCGGGAGTTCATCCGCAAACAGCATCGGGGCCCAGGCGCGCTGCATGTGCCACTGGACGTAGAAGGCGAGCATGCACAGGAAGACGTGCGCCCGCACGCGCGCCTCGGTGCGGTGATGGATGGGCCGCACGTGCAGATCGAGCGTCTTCAGGCTGCGGAAAGCGCGCTCGACCGGGCTCAGGGACTTGTAGCTCCGCACGACGGCGGCGGTGTCGAGCTGGGTCTCGGGCACGTTGGTCCGCAGGACGTAGAAGCCATCGAGCGCTGCCTCCTGTGCGATCTGCTCTGCGTTGCGCTCGAACCCGAAGCGGCCCGGCTCGATGTGCAGCACGAAGTGCTTGGCCATCTTGAAGCGATCGATCACGCGCCCGACCCGCAGACCGATCGCCTTCTCGGCGCGGAGCTTGCCGGCCGCGATCTGCGCGCGGATGCGCTCGAGATCGCGCTCGGTCGCGGCCAGGAGCTCGTCGCGCTTGCGCGACCGCTCTTCCGCAAGTAGCGGGTTGCGACAGACGACGAGCCGCTCGCCCGGGTAGGCCGGGTCGGTGATCTCGCCGAGGTCCTTCTCATCGAAGAGCGAGAGCTGGAGCGAGCCCGCATTGCGCAGCGCAGCGATCGCCGGGGCGCGCAGGGCCGTGATCCAGGACAGCCCAGCCGGGGCGAGATCCTCGCGGATGCGAGCCGCCGTGAGCATGCCGCGGTCGCCGACGAGGACCACGGACTGGAGCCCAAAGCGCTTGCGAAGCTTCTTTACCTGGCTGGCCACGGTCGAGGGATCGCCGGTGTTGCCGGCGAATACCTCGATGGCGAGTGGGCAGCCTTGCGCGTCGGTGAGCAGGCCAAAGACGATCTGTGCGAGCCCGCGCTTGCCGTCTCGGCTATAGCCGAGCTTCGCGAGCGGGCAGCAGTGACCTTCGAAGTAGGTCGAGGTCAGGTCGTAGAGGACCAGCGAGCCCTCGCCGAGGTGGCGCTTGGCGAGCCCCTTCTCGATGCGCGCCTGGCGCTCGAGCAGCCAGTCCATCGCCCCGTAGAGCGCATCCTCGTCGGCATCGCCGACCTGCAGCTCGCCTGCGAGTGTGCTCTGGGTCCAGGCCCGTGTCGTCGCGAGCTTCGAGCGCGGGTCGAGCACGCGGGCCGTGATCATCGCGATCGCGAGGTCGCGCTCGCGCGACGCCCTCCGATCCAGGAGCTTGTCGAGACCGCTTGCGCGCAGGGCGCCGAGCACGGCAGCGACGTGCCCATGGGGCAAGCTGCGGACGATCTCGAGACGCTCCTCTGCGGCGACGAAGTGCTCGCCGCGCAGGGAGCGCCGGATCAGATCGATCGTCTCGGCGGGCAGATGCGAGAGGTTGCCGACGGTCTCGTGCAGGACCTTGCCGCCCTCGCGGTAGGAGCGCCGCAGCAGGTGCGACTCGTAGGTCTTGCCTTTGTACACCCGCCGCGTGGTGGCTACGTGGACGGCACCATCTCGAGAGGCCATGACCCACTGGATCACGAAATATCCACGAAGTCAATACCCATCACGAACGTTTAGTGGCTACATCTCTGCACTCCAAAAGAAGCCAACTCAGCGCCACTACACAACAATCATCCCTAAAGGACCGGGAACTTCGGGCTAGTCTTCGGGCCTCGAGAACACGGCGCGTGCCGCGTGGGACACGCGTGGGACGGATTTTCGATCCCTGCGCGGTCGGTAACCTCTTGAATTCATTGCATTTCAGTCACGAAACAAACGGGGTCGAGTCCCGTCCGCCCCGCCATCTTCTTACGCGAGCTGCGCAGGTTCATCTGCATCGCTGCCGCCGATCCGAACCTCGTGAAGGAGACGGCGCGCTGCAACCGATCGGCGGCAGACGGTTGGTTGGCTTTCCGGACTTCGGTTTCGCCGCCGCCAGCTTCAGCGTCGCCACCGGTCCTCTCGGGGCGAGGCCGGAAACGACAGCTTGCCCGTAAGATCAACTCGTTCGAGCGTCCCGAAGGCCGCTGAAGCACCTCAAGCTCCGATCCGGGAATCCCGATGGTTCGCAAGCGCAGCCAGAGCCTGTGGCTTGATATGAAGAGAATTCCAGCGATGGAAGAAAATGCCTATCTCACTGCACTGATCGCTGGCAGTTTCTACATGGTCGCGAGCGCGCGGCTGCTGAGACTGTCGATGCGCACCCGTGAGCTTCCAGAGTTGATGTTGTCGGTGTACTTTGCCGCAACCGGCCTGTATTACCTGATCGCCTATTCTCCGAATTATCCGGGTTTCGAGCCGCTCTCGCCCTTCGCGAACATCGCAATCAATTGGATCTTCGTCCTCGGGGTGTTTCCTTTTCTGCTGTTCATCCGGCGCGTCTTCCGCCCGGAATCCGCTTGGGCGCTCGCGCTGGTCTGGATCTGTGGCCTGTGTCTCGTAGCCGGCGGGATCGACGCAACCCGGAAGGGAGGACTGGAGGAAGTCATCGAAAACCCCTGGTTCATCGTCGAGTGGTTCGGTTACGCGGCGCCCGCGGTCTGGATCGGTTGCGAGGCGGCACTGTCGTACCGCGGGGCGAGCAAGCGCGCCGAGATCGGGCTCTGCGAGCCGGGCGTCGTCAACCGCTACCTGATTCTGGCCTGGTTCGGCTGTTTTCAGACGCTGGCGTGCTTGGCCGGGCTCTACTGGGCCTACGACAACGGCGACAATCGCGCGATCTCGGTCTTCGCGGATGCGTTGCTCGGCGGCTGCGAGATTGCGTCGGTCGGAACGTTGTGGCTCGCGTTCTTCCCGCCCGCGATCTACCGCAAATGGATCCTCGAGCGTTCGGCCGGTATTGGACCGGCTCCAGAGGGTTGAACGATGGTGGCCCAACTGTTCGACATCGCAGCAGAGCGGTTGGAACGATGCACCGCATTGGATCGACTCGAGGTGCGCGGAACGCTGCGCATCGCGCTCAAGCGGGCCGGGCTCGACCCCAACAACCTCACCGTCGAGCAGCTGCGCGCGGTTTTCGAGCAGTTGATGCCGGTGGAACTGGAAAATCGCGGCGTCGTCGATGCGGTCGAGGCCTGCGGGACTGCGATGGATGAAATTGCGTGTGTGGCCCGCGAGTCGGGTTCCACGAGCGCGCTCACGCCCGACGATATCTTCAAGAGACTCGGCGGCGGCTGACTGACCGACGGCGACCGGCACGCCCCCGCCCTCCACCGAAGTCGCTACGAACGCCGCTCCAACTCCGACTTTGCGGGCGACGCATGGCCCCCAGCCCGCGAAGCGCCGGCCCCGCTGAACTCGCCGCGCCAGGCGATGAAGAGTGTCGAAATTCCGGCGAGCGACCAGACGATCATGGCGCCGGTCGGCAGATCGAAGAGCGCAGAGAGCAGGATGCCCACCCCGTATCCCACCGCCCCGATTCCAAACGCCAGTGCGAGTCCCGAGCGCAGGGGCATCGCGCGGGTCGCGATGGCCGGAACGATCAGGCTGGCAAAGACCAGGTACACCCCAACGAGTTGGACGGATGCCGTCACGGTCAGCGCGAAGAGCAGGTAGAACCCGTGGCGGCCGAGTCGCGCGCGCGCGCCGAACCACAGTGCCAACACGGCGGCGTAGAGGAGTGCGACGGGCCCGAGAGAAGACGGGCTGACCCACAGAATCTGGCCCACCAGCAGGTCCTTGAGTTGTTCTCCGCCGTGCGGGTCGTCCGCGAGCAGCAGGATCCCGCCGCTCGCGGCGAGCACGAAGATCACCCCGATGAGGGCCTCCTGCACGTCGGGAAAACGCTTCTCGAGCCAGCTCAGCACGAATGCCCCCGAGATCGCGGCGGCACCCGCCGCCACCTCTACGCCGTAGCCCGCGAGTTCGAAATGCACTCGGTTGGCGGCGATGACACCGAGGCCAGAAATCTGCGCCACCGCGAGGTCGATGAAGATGATGCCGCGCGCGAGCACCTCGCGGCCCATCGGCACGTGGGTCGCAAGCACGAGGAGCCCCGCGAGCATGGCGGGGCCGAGGATCGAGAGGTCGAGTGCGTCGAGGTTCACGGTCTGCGCGCCTCCAACAGGCGATCGAGCATGTCGTCGAACATCGCGTACAGGTTCTTCGCTCCGTCGGTGGCGCCCACCGAGTGCGGTATGACCACCGCCGGAATGCCAGAACGTCTGGACAGCCACTCGGACGGGCGCTCGGATTGGTACGTGGCCCTCACGATCAGCGCTACCTTCTGCTGCGCGAGACCGGCGAGAAGATCGGCGAGGTGTCCCGCGGTCGGAGGAATGCCGGGCTTGTCTTCGAGGTTTCCGACGACCTCGATGCCCAGCCAGTGCGCCATGTACGTCCACGCGACGTGGTGGGTGATGATCTTCATTCCGCGCAGCGCAGCGCCACGCTCTTCCCAGCCCGCGATGGCCTTCTTCCAGCGATCGGTGAACTCCGAGGTTCGCTGGCGGTAGAAGTCTGCTTCCGTCGGGTCGATCTGTTCGAACCGGTGAGACAGCTCCGCGGCGACCAGCGCGATGTTGTGGGGATCGGTCTGCGTGTGCGGGTTGCCGTAGGGGTGAACGTCGCCCGCGGCGCGGTCGAGGTTCGAGGGGACGTCGCGCATCGGCACGATCCGAGACACGTCCAGGTGTCCCAGCTGGCCGGGCTGCACCCGCGCATTGTTCGCCTTGCGCAGCAAGACCGGGAGCCAACCGATCTCGAGGTCGGCACCACTGCAGATCAACAGGTCCGCGCTGCGCAGCTTCGAAATCAAGCTCGGCCTGGCCTGGATGTAGTGCACATCCTGGTGCGCGGTGGTCGCGCTGTAGACATCGACGCGATCGCCGCCGATCTCTGCCGCGAGCGCCGCCCACTCGGGTTCACAGCTGAACGCTCGCAGCTCTGCACGCGCGGGCGAGGCCGAAAAAGCGAGCGCTGCTCCGGCGAGGATCGAAGCCAGCGGCAGCGGTATGACGACGCGCATGAACGATCCCCTTTCACTCAAAACGCGTGAGCGCCGTGAGAGCCGATGCTCATGATGTACTGCAAATAGACCAACGAATCGTCGCCCAGTCCGCCCGACGCGAAGCTGTACTGCAGACGGAGTCGACTGAATTCGCTGTTCGAGAAGTCGAGCATCGCGCTGAGCCGGCGAGGTGACGAGCCATCTTCAGCGAGGGCGTTGGGCAGCGGGCTGGTCGCCCGATTGTCGCTCCAGATCTCTCCATAACGCAGACCGACTCGCCAGCGGGGCATGAATTGATAGACACTCTGCGCGTAGAAGCCGTCCTGGTCGCTGCGGTAGCGTCCGGCCAATGCGTTCGAGCGAAGCGGCCCGCTCTCGTAGCGGTGCATGAATTCGGTTTGGAACGTGAAGTTGCGCTCGCGGAAGTTTCCGAGAGGCGCCCACTTCCAGACGAAGTCGACGACGACCAGGTCGCTCGTACCGTCGAACGAGAACGTGCCGTAGCTTCCGAGTTTGCTCTCGCGCCCCCTGGACTCCGCCCGCAGGTAGGACACACCGGCTTTCCAGCTGTGGCTTTCGTTGAGATCGCCCGCGAATTTCGCAAAGCCCACGACGCTGCCGAAGCCGCTGTTATCCGCGCCGGCCGCCGGATAAGCGTCTCCGCGAAACACCTCGGCGCCGAGTTCGACGTACAGATCGGTGGGCGCGATCCAACTGATCTGCACACCGGGATCGGAGAGCGCGCCACCCAACATCGCGTCGTAGACCAGGGGGGCGTCGACGAAATCCCAAGTGTGTGAATGCCGATCGTTGTGATAACCGATCGCCGACAAGAACTGTCCCCCCTTGAGTCCGAAGCCGAGCGGAAGCGCGAGCGTCGAGAAATAAGCCTCCTCGATTTCGATGTCGCCCTGGTCGAAACCCAGATTGAAGAAGCCGTAGAACTTGTCGTCGACATTCGCGCTGAACACGAGCTCCGACTCGCCGAGTGCGAGGCCGTCGGGGCCTCGGTCCGTCGTTCCGCCGAGCGGATAACCCGGGATGTCGCGCTCACCATCCCCGCCGCCCGAAAAGTACGCGGCCCGCCCCTGCAGGATTGCGCTGATCGACGGGTTCAGGGCTCTCGCGAAGCGCGCGAACGCGTTGATCGGCCCGGTTGCGGGCGCTGGCTGTTCGGGTGTGTCCACCGGCGCGGTGTCTCGGGGGGCATCGGCGGCCACCGCCGGCAGCTCGGCCGTGGCGGCGCCTTCTCCGTTTTCAGCCGCGGCCCCGCCCGCGTTGGCGCGCTGCTCGGCGACTGCCAGGCGCTCTTCGAGCGCGCGCAGGCGAGCCTCGTAGTCGCGCCGCATCGATTCGATCTCACTCTTCATGGCCTGCATCTCGCTCTGCAGCGCCGCGCTTCGCGAATCCTCCGTCGGAACGGCCGGCATCGCTTGCGAGGCCAACCCCAGGCTCGCGGTGATGACGCATCCCAGCACGCGTGTGTAGGTTTGCATTTTGGAACTACCTCGTTCGGTGGATCGGTTCGCAGAGCGATCCGCACCGTCGGTTTGCAGCGGCGGACGTTCGGGAGATTCGGCCGCAGGCCCACGCGGCCCCTGAGAGCGCCAGGCGCAACCCGCGATGCAGGCACCCGTGTCGCTTGCGGGCGTGCGCCGTGGGTTTGCCGCGCGAGATCGCGCAGGGATCGGGGACGGACTTCAGCCGATCGTGGCGGGCGGCGCGGCCGACGGAGGCGCGCGCGCAAAGTTGGCTCCGTCGAGGCGTCGCATCGAGGGCGCCGGCGGGCTGGCGAACCGGGCAACCCATGTCGCCATGGACGGGCTCGCTGCCATCGCGGCTGTGGGTACGCCCGCCGACTGTTTGCCGATCTTGCAGATCGCGCAGTGCTGGGACGCGCTCTCGAAGGGCGGTTGGTAGAAGTGCGCAACGGTGTGCGCGGCAACGAGAAGGTGGGCCAGCACGATGAGGCCCGCGAACTGGACGGGGCAGGCGGCGAGGCAGGCGCGCGCGGCGCGCAACCGCCGCGGTCGTTTAGGTGCCGCGCTTGACTCCGTGGCTTCGCGACTCACATCCGCACCCATTTCTCGGGTTGTGATGGCAAGAGCGCCGGCCAGAATCTACCGCTCGGTCCAATCTTGGCAATTGACGGGCCGCTACGGGGGCAACGCGATCAATGGCCCACCCAGTAGCGCCGGGGGCTTCTCCCAAGCATCACGAGCGAACGCCAACCGAACTTCCGTACGTACCGAGATCGACCGCGGGAAATTTCAGATCGATCAATCTACAATTCTCGCTCGCTCGGACTCGATCGCGTGCCCCGTCAACGGTTCGACAACGTCCCCGTCCGTTCCCGGCGGGCTGAGGATTGATGTCGTGACTCTCGAGCGGTACCCGGTTGGGGCGGAGGCATGAGCTTTTCGCTTCCCCGCACCGTCGTGGTTCTGGGTCTGGTCTCGTTCTTCAACGACGCCGCCAGCGAAATGATCGCGCCGCTGCTGCCGCTGTTTCTGACCGTCACGCTGGGAGGCGGTCCGGCGGTGGTGGGGTTGGTGGAAGGGCTCGCAGAGGCCGCGGCGAGCTTGCTGAAACTCGTGTCGGGTCGACTCGCGGATCGCGGCTGGAACCACAAAGGCCTGGTGCTCGGTGGCTACGGGGTCTCCAACGCCGTGCGCCCCTTGATCGGGCTCGCGCTCAGCTGGGGCTGGGTACTGGCGCTGCGTTTCCTCGACCGGATCGGCAAGGGCCTTCGCGCCTCGCCGCGCGACGCCCTGATTGCGGCGGCCGCGGGCGAGAAGCGTCGCGGCCGCGCTTTCGGTTTTCACCGCGCGCTCGACAACGGGGGCGCGATGCTGGGCCCGCTGGTCGCGTTTGGGTTGCTCAGCGCCGGGCTGCCGCTGCAGCACGTTTTTCTCTGGTCGCTGGTACCCGGCGTGCTCGTGATCCTGCTCCTGCTAAAGGGACTGGACGACACACTCGTGTCGGCCGCCGCCGCGCCCGCCGCGCCGCTTCGTTGGCGCGGTCTCGATACTCGGCTGCGGGGCCTGATCGTCGCCGCAGGCGGGCTCGCGCTCGCGTCCGTGCCCGAGGCATTTCTGGTTCTGTGGGCATCGGCGCGGGGCCTGGATCTCGCCGGCGTATCGCTGACGTGGGCGGCGGCCAACGGCGTCAAAGCGCTGGTGGCCGCGCCCGCAGGTGCCGCGTCCGACCGCTTCGGGCGACTGCCGGTGCTCGCGGTGGGATGGGTCGCCCGGTTCGGCATCCTCATCGGCATGGCACTCAGCCACACGGGGCCCATCGCGATCGCGGCTTTCTTCCTCGCCTATGCTGCGAGCGTCGCGGCCACCGAGGGTGCGGAACGCGCCCTGGTTGGCGATGTGGCGTCGAGCGGAAACAGGGCGACCGCCTACGGTCTCTACCACATGGTCGTCGGCCTCGCGGCCTTACCCGGAGCGCTCTTGTTCGGCGCGCTGTGGCAGTGGTCGGGCGAGGCGACGGCGTTCTTCAGCGCTGCAGCTCTCGGATTGCTCTCCACGATGATCCTGCTGCGACTCTCGGGCAATCCGGAACCGAACACGCGCGCGTGATGCAGAGTCCGATCTTCGGGGTCGCGTGAGTGCGCTTCGGGTTCGCTTCATGGCGAGAGGTCTTCGCGGACGCAGTCGGTCCCGGAGGAGACTGCCCTCCGGGACCGACCCCTTGGCTGGGCGCTACCCGGCCTGAACGGGGATGGCGCGGGGGCGATGCGCGGCGCTCTTCGGCAGATGGAGTTCGAGCACCCCGTTGTGCATCTTTGCCGACACGCCGTCGGAATCGATGCCTTCGGAGATCCGGAACTCGCGGTGGTAGGAGCCGATGCGGTACTCCGCGTGGAGTGGATTCCAACCCGATTCGGGCAACGTTGCGAGCTGCGCGTCGAGCGTGAGCGCGCCCTGGTCGAGTCGCACGTCGATCGACTTGTCGTCGACACCCGGTAGATCCGCGTAGATCACGTAGCCGTCCTGTCGTTCGAGAATGTCGACCTCGGGCCGGAATACGGGGCCCGGCCGGGTGGTTTCACCCTGCAGTTCCCGCTTCTCACGGGGTTGCAATGCCTGTGTCTCGGTCATCTCTCTTCCTCCTTCAGTTCGCCTGCACCGTGATCTGGCGCGGCTGATCTTCGGGGGACTTGGGAAGTCGCAGCAGCAGCACGCCGTTTTGGTGGACGGCCTCGACCTTTTCGCCGTCGATCAGTGCCGGCAATTCAAACGCGCGGCGAAAGCGGCCGACCTGTCGCTCCCTGCGGTGTAGGCTGGCGCCCTCCAGGTTCGCGTAGTCGATCTTGCGCTCCCCCTCGATGGTGACGGTCGAGCGCTCGAGCGAGACGTGGATGTCGTCGCTTTCGATTCCCGGAAGCTCGGCCATCAGTACGTATGCGTCTGCAGTTTCGTAGAGGTTCACGGCCGGGAAGACGCCCCGCCAGCTGCTCGATGGCCCCGACCCCCCGTCGTAGCGATTGAGCACGGCGTCCATTTCCTGCCGGAGCTGATCGAGCGGCCCACCCCACGATGCTGCGGCCCAGGGTCGGTAGAGACTGAACTGAGTCATCGGGTTTCTCCTTGCACGGTTTCTCGTCGCGTATCGCCCGGCCCTGTGCCGTGGCGACAGCGCCTATTTCGATGATCACCCCCGTTCCGGTGTCAAGAGGGGCGCAGCATGCCCGCGTGTTCTCGGAAGGCGCGAGCGCAGGGCAGGGCGCGAGTCATCGGGGAAGGTGCCCGCGCTCGCCGCCTGCGCGGTTTGCCTGCGGGGCCAGAACCGCGCTGACGAAGCGCGCGAACCGATCGCACTGCGCGCAAGCGGCCGCGCGTCGACCCCGATACGGCTGGGGCCATTTTCTGCGATTCGGCTCGGTCCGTTCCGGGTGGAAGATTCGAGACAGAGGCTAATGGACGACGCGGCCTACTTCCTGAGCGAAAGCGTGATCACGCTCGCTTTCCTCGCCGCCGCTGCCCGTCTGCTGCTTCGCAGCCTCCGGACCCACGCAGCTCCCGAGAGATTGCTCGGTGTGACCTTCCTGCTCTGGGGGTCAACTATCCGCTCTATGACATTCCCTACGCGTTCGGCGTCGAAGATCTCGTGATGGCACCGTTCGCGCACGCGTCGCGCAGCAGCTGGCAGACGGGCACGGCCGTCTTGGCGCTGTTCGTGAAGAAGACGTTTCGCGATTCTGATCCGCGCGCGGGCTGGCTCGTGGTCGGTGTGGCCGCGCTGCTGGTGTGTGGCGGAATGGGCTCGGTCTGGGTCGGCGACTACGCCGGCGATTACCCGCTCAGCAACCCGTGGTGGTGGCTCGAGTGGGTTGGCTCGGTGATCCCGATGATCTGGATTTCGATCGAGGCCTCTGTCCACTACGCGCGGGTTCGGCAGCGCCGCTGGCTGGGGGAGGTCGACGCGCTGCTCTGCAATCGCATCGGTCTCTGGTGCTTCGTCGGGCTCTGCTGGACGGTCGTGGAATTCGTAGCTGCCGCGCAGTACGTCATCTTCGAGATCAGCGGGCGCTGGCTCGCATCGCTGAGCTTTGCGCTCGCCGTGCTCGAACTCAGCGGGGTCGCGATGGTCTGGCTGGTCTTCTATCCGCCCGTCGGCTATCGGCGCTGGGTCAACCGCGCGACGCCACCCCACCCACGCGCCGCTTGAGCTAATTACTGCTCAAAGCAGAGTGCCCATTCGCGCTCGCCACATTGGTGAATGCCACCTCGGCGGTTGCCATCTTGGCGCTTGCCACCCTGGTGCCTGGGCGGAGGTCTCTGCGCTCGGAGTTTCCGTTGAACGAACAAACTGGCGTTGCGAACATCGTCGAGGCGCTCGGGCTTGCGTCTCGCGGAGAACTCGTCGCGATCGTGGGCGGCGGGGGCAAGAGCAGTCTGATGTTCGCACTCGCCGAGCAGTTGTCGGGCCGCGGCGTGGTGACGACCACGACGCGTATTTTTGCGGAACAGATGAGCCGCGCCGCGGAGGTCTGTACGCTCGACGACGCAGACTGGTGGGCGCGGCTCGACAACGTCGAATCCAGTCTGCTCGTGGTCGGGCGCGTCGAGGGCGAGCGCGCGATGGGCGTGCCGCCCGAGCTGCCCGCGGAGATGCTCGCGCATCCGCGTATCGACTGGGTGGTCGTCGAAGCCGACGGCTCGCGCATGTTGCCCGTCAAAGCGCCCGCAGCGCACGAACCGGTGGTTCCAATCGGCACGACGCTGCTCGTTCCGGTCGTCGGGATCGATGCGCTCTCGAAGCCAATCGGTGAGGTCGCGCATCGGCCGGAGCGGGTGTGCGCGATCACCGGGCTCGCCGAGGCAGACACCTTGACGCCCGCGGCTCTCGCGCGCTTGCTCACCTCCCCCGAAGGCGGGTTGAAGGACGCCCGCTCCGCAGGGCGTGCAGCGGTGTTGATCAACAAGGTGGAGTCTGCCGCCGAGTATGCGCTCGCCCGAGAAATCGCGGATCGGATGCTCCGCGATTCCCCGCTCGAACGCGTCGCAATCGGCGCGCTGCTCGGCGACGACGCGAAGGGTTGGGTGGTCTGCACGCGATGACGGATCCGGCGCCAGGCGGATCGATCGATGCCCGGCGGGATGGTGAACGCTTCGCTGACCGTTTGGCTCTGCGCCGTCGCGTCGACCCGGTACGGATCGCTCGGCGCCGCGCCGTGCGGCCGCTCTTGATTCAGACGTCTTCGTCGCCCGCGATGAACGCTTCGAGCATCTCGTAGGCTTCGGTGTCGGGAAACTGCTCGGGTGGGTGTTTCATGAAGTAGGCGGATGCAGAGCGAATCACACCGCCGTGCCCGCGCTGGCTCGCGAGTTTCGCGCAGCGGATCGCGTCGATCGCGCAACCCGCCGAATTCGGCGAGTCGTCCACCGACAGCCGGAGTTCGAGGTTCATCGGAACGCCTCCGAAGAGCTTCCCCTCCATGCGCAAGAAGCAGACCTTGTTGTCGTTTTGCCAGGGCACGTAGTCGCTCGGGCCGATGTGGATGTTGTCGTCGGCGATTCGCTCGGCGGAAACCGACTGCACCGCTTCGGTCTTGGAGACCTTCTTGGAGACCAGGCGGCTTCGGTTGAGCATGTTGAGGAAGTCGGTGTTGCCACCGGTGTTGAGCTGGTAGGTCCGTTCGAGTCTGACGCCGCGGCGGCGGAACAGGTCCGTGAGCATTCGATGGGTGATGGTGGCGCCGAGTTGCGATTTGATGTCATCGCCGATGATCGGGATGCCGCGCGCTTCGAAGCGCGCGGCGAAAACCGGATCGCTCGCGATGAAGACGGGAATGCAGTTCACAAGGGCAACCCCGGCCTCGAGCGCGCACTCCGCGTAGAAGCGCGAAGCCTCCTCCGATCCCACTGGGAGATAGTTGATCAGCACGTCCGCACCGCTTTGGTGGAGGGCGAGCGCCACCTCCTCCCGCGTCGGTTCTCGCTCGTCCGAGGGCAGGAAGGTGCGCGCCGCTGGATGCTCCTGCATGTGCTCCGCGATGCCGTCGAGGATGGGACCCATGCGCACCTGCACGCCGGTCTTGCGAACATCGCTACAGAAGACGGTGGCACAATTCGGGGGCTGGAAGATTGCCTCTGCGACGTCCTTGCCGACTTTGCGAACATCCACGTCGAAAGCCGCGACGACCTCGATGTCGTGGGGCTGCCAGGCCCCGATCTTCCAATGCATCAGGCCGATTGCCTCTTCGGGTGACTTGTCGCGGTAGTACTCGATGCCCTGAACGAGCGAACTCGCGCAGTTTCCGACTCCCGCGATCGCGATCTTGATTTTTTGCATTCGATCTCCGAAGTGTTCGATCGGATCGATTCGCTCGTCCCGCGCCGCTGATTATAGTGGACGCGAGCGCGGGGCGACCGTCATTGGCATCACGATCCGCCTTTTCCCCCAGAAGGGTTGCCGTTCTTGCGCTGTTGCCGCCATTCGGCCAGCCGGTGGCTGGTACCGGACTCTGCGCCCTCATGGTTCGGTTCGTAGAAGGCCGGCTGCCCGAGTTCTTCGGGCAAATTCTGCGCGGTCACGATCTGCCCGGGGGTATCGTGAGGGTACACGTAGTCGCGGCCGTATCCCATTCCCTTCATGAGAGACGTCGGGGCGTTGCGCAGATGCAGCGGAACCGGCAGCGATCCGTGTTCGCGCACCGCAGCGAGCGCGCGGCTGATTCCGAGATAGGAGGCGTTGCTCTTGGGCGCGCAGGCGAGGAAGGTCACCGCCTGTCCGAGCGGGATGCGACCTTCGGGCATGCCGATCCGCTCCACGGCCAGATACGCGGCAGTTGCAACCCCCAACGCCTGGGGGTCTGCGTTGCCGACGTCCTCGGATGCGAAAATCACCAATCGCCGCGCGACGAAGAGCGGATCCTCTCCCGCTTCGAGCATCCGCGCCGCGTAGTAGAGGGCGGCGTCCGGATCGCTGGCGCGCAAGCTCTTGATCAGCGCAGAAACCACGTTGTAGTGTTCCTCGCGATCCCGGTCGTGGAGCAACAGGCGCTGGCCGGCCGCCTCTTCGATGGCCCCGAGCGAGAGCGCCGAACCGGGTCGAGCGGTGCGGAGGTGGACCGCTGCAGAGGCCTCGAGCAATCCGAGCGCGCGGCGCGCGTCGCCATCGGCAGCGTGGGCGATTGCCGCAAGCGCGTCGTCTTCGACCGGGATGCCGAGTTTGCCGAGACCGCGAATTTCGTCGAGCGCAGCGCGACGGATGAGCGCCGCGAGAGCATCGCCATCCAGCCGCGACAACGTGAAGACCCGGCAGCGCGAAAGCAGCGGCGCGTTGACCTCGAACGAGGGGTTCTCGGTGGTGGCGCCAATCAGTGTCACCGTGCCGGCTTCGACGTGTGGGAGCAGAGAGTCCTGCTGTGCGCGGTTGAGGCGGTGCAACTCGTCGAGAAAGAGCACCGTGCGCTGCTCGATGCGGCGCGCGCGCTGCACGACGTCGCGGATCTCCTTGACGCCCGCCATCACCGCCGAGAGCGGCTCGAAGTGGGCGCCGGCTCGTGCCGCGAGCAAGCGCGCGAGCGTCGTCTTGCCGCAACCCGGCGGGCCCCAGAGGATCAGTGACGGGAGCGTTTCCGATTCGGCGAGGGATCGCAGTGCGGCGCCAGCGCCCAGCAGCTGATCCTGCCCGATCAGTTCATCGAGGGTCCGCGGTCGCATGCGCTCCGCGAGCGGAGCGTGGGCGCCGGTTCTACCCGAGGCGCACGCGGAATCGAGCGGTTCGGGCGGAAATAGATCCAGTGAATCTTCGGGGGGCATGCGGGGATGCTAGCAACGTGGGATAGTTCCCGGGCGCCCTTCAGAGAGTGCCCATGACCCTCCGCACGATCGGCATATCACTCAAACCCGACCAGCCGCAATTCGGAGCGCTGGTGCGCGATCTGGAGAAATGGCTGCGGGATCGGGACATCGACGTATTGCTCGGCCCGGACGCCGCGAAGGCATCGGGCCGGCCCGGGATGCCGCGCGGCGAAATCGTCGACAAAGTCGATCTGATGGTCGTGCTGGGGGGGGATGGCACGCTGCTCGCCGTTGCACGATCAATCGGTGAACGGGCCGTTCCCGTCCTCGGGGTGAACCTCGGGACGCTCGGCTATCTGGCCGAAATTTCGCTCGACGAGCTCTTCCCGACCCTGGAGCGCGTGCTCGCCGGTGAACTCCGCACCGAGAACCGCATGCGGCTCGACGTGCGCGCGGAGCGCGACGGCCGCGAAATTGGCCGTTACCTCGCGCTCAATGACGCGGTCATCGCGAGGACGGCGCTGTCGCGGATGGTCGACCTGCAGACCTGGGCGGACGATGTCGAGGTCACCACCTATCACGGAGACGGAGTGATCGCCGCGACGCCTACGGGCTCGTCCG
>Ga0326597_10002335_pt1 | contig 28477 bp, 28 predicted proteins | sample RVTome_12_FD_203789 | JGI IMG/M metagenome (GOLD analysis project Ga0326597, IMG submission 203789) | Soil microbial communities from uranium-contaminated site in the Upper Colorado River Basin, Wyoming, United States - RVT100D185 | ecosystem: Environmental > Terrestrial > Soil > Contaminated >... | reverse complement strand
CAAACCGTTCGTCTGGACCAAGACCGCCGACGAGATCCTCAGCTCGATCGGCCGCTACGCCGGCGCCGTGCTCCAAGCAGCCGGACCAGACCAATAATGCAACGGATCAACCGGACAGGACACTAGGCCTTTCTGACCTCCATGTCGGCGACTAGGCTGCGGGAGGTCGCCGCGCCGATGGGACGATCGTGCAGTTCTGGCAGTACATCCTGCTGGCGTTCCTGTTCCTGCTCCCCATGGTCCTGATGATCGACTACTGGGGCGACGAGCGACTGACCTTCCGGGGCCGCCCGATCCGGCGGTCGTGGAGGCGTCAGGTCGACCACGAGGTGGCCGACGAGCACCATTGACCAAGGGATCCCATGAACGCGCGCCGCATCGCCGCTGTCGTCGTGACGTCCGCCCTCACGGCCGCACTGGTGATCCCAGCGGCCCAGGCGTCGGACCCGGCCAGTTCCGAGGTGACCGTCCCGCAGTCTCGCACCGAGACGGTCACGGCGACCTGGACGGGCTCGATCCCGGTCGGCAGCGGCGAGGGGTTCGAGAACTGCAAGGAAGGGACGCTCTTCGATGCCCACGAAGTCACGATCGATGTGCCGAGTGGCTCCTACGACGAGTTCGAGGTCGTCGCGATCTTCACCGTCGACCCGGACGCCACGACGGACGCGATGATCTCGGTCGAACAGCCCAACGGCGAGATCCAACACACCGACGGCCCGTTCGTCGACGGCGCGGAGAGCATCTCGATCATCAACCCGCCGGCCGGGACGTACATCGTCTACGCCTGTGCGTACGCGGCCGTGAACCCATTCAACGTCTATGAGGGCAGTCTGACCCTGTCGGTCCCCCCTGACCCGATCACGGGACCTGTCGCGGACGCACAGGGACTGTTGTTCTCGGCGTCCACCGTGGCGGACATCCAGCGCGACGAAGGCGAGCCGCTGATCCACGTCAGCCTCGACGGTGTCGTCTACACGTGTGGGCCGACCGGCACCTCGCAGGTCAACGAGTACGCCCAGGTGTCGCTGGACGGCGGCGACCAGTTCCACCTCATGGGCGAGCCGCCGCGTGGCCAGATCTCCGAGGGCGGCGGTGGTGACTGCGCCATCGACACCGGCCTCGAGCCCAACGAGCAGGGCAATTACCAACTCGCCTACACCGGCTTGTCCGGCCTGTTGACGTTCACGACGGCGACTTCGGCGGACAACGGGGGAACCATCGAGACGAATCCCACGTCGTTCGCCTACCCGGTCGTGGACCGTCAGTGGGTGGCCCTGACCGACGACCTCACCACGTTTCACGCATACAACAAGCTGGCGCTCGGTGTCCACGTGCAGAAGTCGACGGACGGCGGGTTCTCGTACGAGCCGGACGTCCTGATCTCGCCCGGGGCGGTACGTGGCCCCGGCGACGTGACCGCGATGCCCGGCAGCTTGAACCCGGCCAGCGACGATCCCGTCGTCTACTACCCGTGGCAACTCGGCAACAACGTGATGATGGCGCTGTCGCTCGATGGCGGCGAGACCTGGGACAACTGTCGGGTATTCGCTGCGACGTCGTCCCCGGGTCGCCTGTTCCCCGGGATGGACCACGACAGCGACGGCAACCTGTACGCGGTGTGGACCGAGGCCGCCAACGACGACACCTTCGTCGCCGCGCTGCGAAACGAGGACCTCGCCAACTGCACCGGAGGGATCACCAACGACGACAAGGAGTTCCTGGTCGATCCCGGCTGGTCGCGCTCCGTCAAGGTCAACCGCGGCGACATCGACACCACGGTGTTCCCATGGATCTCGGCAGGTGGTGCCCCGGGGCGGGTGGCGGTCACGTTCCTCGGCACGCCAGACCCCGAGCACCCGGACGAAGCGAATTCGAAGACCTGGCACATCTACGTGAACCAGACGCTGGATGCCCTCGATGCATTCGACGACGGGCCTGTCGCGTTCAGCCAGGTCCAGGCGACCACGCACCCGCCGCACTACGACTCGATCTGTCTCGGTGGGTTGGGCTGTGACCTCGCGGTGCCGGCAGGCGACCGGTCGCTGCTGGACTTCTACGCCATGGACCTCAATCCGGTCACCGGCGAACTGATGGTGGTCTTCAACCGGTCGCACAAGCGGCCAGGTGACGAGGTCGGGCTCGTGGCGACCCCGGTCGTGGTCCGTCAGGTCGCGGGACCGAGCAACCTCGGTGGGACGGTCTCGCGTCCCGACCGCACGCCGCTGCGCAACTTCTCGGCGGACCCGGTCGGTGACGCCATCACCGACTACTCGTCGCTGTACACGCCGCCACGGCAGGTCGTGATCCCGGCCGCGGACATCACCTCGGTGCAGGTCGGTCCTGCGGTCGACCCCGAGACGGGTGAACCGATCACCGAGGACGCCGGGTTCACCGTGACGGCGACCTTCGACGATCTGTCGGACGCCGCGTTGCAGTCGGCGATGCAGGAGGCTCATACCCAGTCGTTGATGTACATCTTCCGTTTCGTGGACGGCTTCCGGTACTCGGCCGCCGTGGCGAACTGGAACGCTGTGCAGGGCTTCACGTTCGGGTTCAACGAGTTCGCTGGCGCGCCCAACGAGTGCCAGGCGCTCGCACCGCCCGACGCGGGCGACGACTTCGACCTGTCACAGGCCCAGGACGGCTGCTTGAAGTACCCCGCCGACATGGAGTTGGAGGGCCACGTCGTTCAGGAGACCGGCACGATCACGATGACGGTGCCGTTGCGCTACCTGGAGGCGTTGGAGCCCGGCGATCCGGTTCCCACCGAGCGGCCGGCCAAACTCGGCGACCGGATCTACACGGCGTCGATGTACGTCCAGTCCAACAAGATGTCGATCACGCCGGCGATCCATTCCTGGCTCGAGCCGATCGACAACTCGCCCGCGTTCGACTTCATCATCGGGGCACGGACTCCGGACGGCTCGCCCGGACAGGACCCCGAACCCGACCCGGATGCCGGGGCTCCTGACCCGGGTGAGGCGCCGCCGACCCCGGTCACGGGTGGCGGCCTGGCCCTGCTCGGGTTGCTGGCCCTCGCAGGTGCGGTGCTGGCGGTCCGCCGCACACGATGATGAAACTTGAGCGTTACTGACTCATATATTCTGAGTCGATAACACGCACAGCACTTGTCTGTCGTGCTGACGGGCGTACCCTGGGGCCAGTGCGGGCACCTGGAGCAACGGTGTGCCCGGAACCCACGTCTCAGGAGGAAGTACCCATGGCGCGAGCGGTCGGCATCGATCTCGGCACCACCAACTCGGTCGTCTCGGTGATGGAAGGCGGCGAACCTGCCGTCATCGCCAACGCCGAAGGCTCCCGCACGACCCCGTCGGTCGTGGCCTTCAAGGGCGGTGAGGTGCTCGTCGGCGAGATCGCCAAGCGCCAGGCCGTCACCAACGCGGACCGCACCATCCGCTCGGTGAAGCGCCACATCGGGAGCGACTGGAAGCAGGAGATCGACGGCAAGAACTACACGGCGCAGGAGATCTCGGCCCGCATCCTCATGAAGCTCAAGCGCGACGCCGAGGAGTACCTCGGCGAGGATGTCACCCAGGCCGTCATCACCATCCCCGCCTACTTCGACGACGCCCAGCGGCAGGCCACCAAGGAAGCCGGCGAGATCGCCGGGCTCGAGGTCCTGCGCCTCGTCGCCGAGCCGACGGCCGCTGCCCTGGCCTACGGCCTCGACAAGGAAGGCGACCAGACCGTTCTCGTGTTCGACCTCGGTGGTGGCACGTTCGACGTGTCGGTGCTCGAGATCTCCGAAGGTGTCTTCGAGGTCAAGGGCACCCACGGCGACAGCCAACTCGGCGGCGACGACTGGGACCAGGTCGTCATCGACTGGATGGTCGACACGTTCAAGAAGGAAAACGGGGTCGACCTGTCCAACGACAAGATGGCGCTGCAGCGCCTCAAGGAAGCCGCCGAGAAGGCCAAGATCGAACTGTCCAGTTCGCAGGAGACCTCGGTCAACCTGCCGTTCCTGACGGCGACGGACGCCGGCCCGCTGCACTTCGAGCAGACCCTGACCCGGTCCAAGTTCAACGAGCTGACCGGCCACCTGCTCGACAAACTGCGCGGCCCGTTCAACCAGACCATCAAGGACGCGGGCGTAGCGCTGTCCGACATCGACCACGTCATCCTCGTCGGCGGGTCCACGCGGACCCCGGCCGTGCAGGACCTCGTCAAGGAGCTGACCGGCGGCAAGGACCCGCACAAGGGCGTCAACCCTGACGAGGTCGTCGCCGTCGGCGCCGCGCTGCAGGCCGGCGTGCTCAAGGGCGACGTCAAGGACGTCCTCCTGCTCGACGTGACCCCGCTGTCGCTGGGCATCGAGACCAAGGGCGGCATCACCCACAAGCTGATCGAGCGCAACACCACGATCCCGACCAAGCGCTCCGAGGTGTTCACCACCGCCGACGACAACCAGCCCGAGGTCGAGATCAAGGTGCTGCAGGGCGAGCGTGACTTCTCGTCCGACAACAAGCTGCTCGGCAAGTTCAACCTCACCGGTATCCCGCCGGCGCCGCGCGGCATCCCGCAGGTCGAGGTGACCTTCGACATCGACGCGAACGGCATCGTGCACGTGTCCGCCAAGGACCTCGGTACCGGCAAGGAGCAGTCGATGACGATCACCGGTGGCTCCGCGCTGCCCAAAGGCGACATCGAGCAGATGATCAAGGACGCCGAGTCGCACGCAGAAGAGGACCGCATGCGCCGCGAGGCCGCCGAACTGCGCAACCAGGCCGATGGGCTCGCCTACAACACCGACAAGACCCTGAAGGAGCACCGCGACAAGGTCGACGCGTCCCTCGAGGCCGACATCGAACAGGCCATCTCGGACCTGAAGCAGGCGCTCGATGGCGACGACAACGACGCCATCAAGACCAAGATGGAAGCGCTGATGGAGAAGTCGCAGGCGATGGCCACGGCGATCTACGCCCAGGCCGATGCGGGGGCCGCCGCAGGCGGCGCACCCGAAGGTCAAGAAGCCGACGGCGACGTCGTCGACGCCGAGATCGTCGACGAGGGCGACGACCAGGAAGCCGCGTCTTGACCAACGAACACGAATCCGCCGACCGCGACACGGGTCCGGATGCCGAGCCGACGCCCGAACCCGAAGGTGTGGCGTTCGCGTCGGACGAGGCGCTCGACGGCGTCGCGGATGTCGACGATGCCAGTGATGACCCCGACTGGGATCTGCTCGCCGGGGCTGACGACCGCACGGCCGGGCAGTTGCTGCACGCCCTGTCGACCACGACGGCGGAGCGCGACGAGTTCCTGGACGGCCTGCGGCGCAAGCAGGCCGAGTTCGAGAACTTCCGCAAGCGGATGATGCGCGACGGCGCCGGCCAGCGGATCGCCGGTCACGCCGAGGTCGCCGAACGACTGCTGGACGTGCTGGACGACTTCGACCGCACGTTGGACGCCGCCAGCGACGACCTCGATCCCGGGTTCGTCAAGGGGGTCGGGCTGGTCAAGGACAAGCTCACCCGGGTCCTGCAGGACTTCGGCCTGAAACGCATCGATGACGAGGGCGCGGTCTTCGACCCCAACCGCCACGAGGCCGTCCAGCAGGTCCCGGCGGACGAAGCCATCGAGGAACCGGTCGTCGCCCAGGTGCTGCGGCCCGGCTACGAACTCGGTGACCGGATCCTGCGCCCGGCGATGGTGGCGGTGAAGCAGTAACGACGATCTGGCCGAGGAGGTGACCGATGGCACCACAGCGTGAATGGCTCGAGAAGGACTACTACGCCGTGCTCGGGGTGTCGAAGGACGCCTCGCAGGACGAGATCAAGAAGGCCTACCGCAAGCTCGCGCGGCAGTTCCACCCGGACTCCAACACGGCTGCGGACGCCGAGCAGAAGTTCAAGGAGATCGGCGAGGCATACGCCGTCGTAGGCAACGAAGACACCCGCAGGGAGTACGACGAGATCCGCCGCCTCGGCGCCAGCGGTTTTGCCGGCATGGGCGGCGGGTTCCCCGGAGGCTTCAACGGTGCCGGTGCTGGTGACTTCGGCGACCTGCTCCGTGGACTGTTCGAACAGGGCGGTGCCGGGTCACCGTTCGGAGGCTTCAGCGGCGGGGGCCGCACCCGTGCGGCGCGCCCCCAGAAGGGGCGGGACCTCACCGCCGACGTGAGCCTGTCGTTCGAGGACGCCCTCGCCGGCGTCCGGACCAAGCTGCGCATTCGCGGCGATGGGGCGTGCGACACCTGCCACGGCACCGGCGCCAAGCCCGGTACCCAGCCACACGTCTGCCGGCAGTGCGGCGGCTCCGGACAGATCGCCATCGACCAGGGGCCGTTCTCGATAGCGCAGCCGTGCCCTGCGTGTGGAGGATCCGGGCGGCAGATCGACGACCCGTGCCCGACGTGCTCCGGGTCCGGCCGGACCATCAAGACGCGCGAACTGACCGTCAAGGTCCCGGCCGGCATCAAGGATGGGGCGACCGTCCGTGTCCCTGGCCGTGGCGGCTCCGGGGCGAACGGCGGATCGGCCGGCGACCTGCTCGTGCGGGTCCACGTGGAACCGCACGAGCTGTTCGGTCGACGGGGCGATCACGTGACGTTGGAGGTTCCCGTGACGTTCGCCGAGGCGGCGCTCGGGACCAAGCTGACCGTGCCGACACCCGACGGGGGGACAGCCACGATCAAGATCCCGGCTGGCACCCCGACCGGCAAGACCTTCAGAATCCGCGGCAAGGGCGCCCCCGGCCGCAAGGGCACTGGTGACCTGCTGGTGACGGTCGCCGTCCAGGTCCCGAACGAGCTGACGAAGGATCAGAAGCGACTCGTCGAGGAACTCCGTGGCCTCGATGACACGACCGACCGCGACCGGCGCTTCGGCACCGCCGCACAGGCACAGGCCCAGGAGACCTCATGATCGCCGAGCAGACCTATCTCGATGCCGAACAGGCGGCCGAATCCCGTCCGGTCCAACCCGGCGGGTTCGGCCAGCGCGGGCCGGACTACGACGAGCCCGTCTTCGTCATCTCCGTGGCGGCCGACCTGTCGGACATGCACCCGCAGACCCTGCGCACCTACGAGCGCGAGGGCCTGATCGACCCGTCACGCACCCAGGGCAACACCCGCCGGTACTCGCAGCGTGACATCGACCGCCTGCGGTTCATCCGCCACCTCACCCAGGACGAGGGCCTGAACCTCGCCGGGGTCAGGGTCGTGCTGGAACTCGGCGAGAAGTACGAAGGCGCCAAGCGCCGCATCCGCGAACTCGAGGACATGGTCCGCACGCTCGCCACGCGACTGCAGACCGACGTCAAGGAGGCCCACGCCTCCCACCGCTTCGAGGTCGTTCCCGCCCCCAACCGCGAGATGGAGGTCCACCCCCGCCTCCGCCGCCGCCCCCCACGCCCCAAGCAACCCGCAACCAACTGACCCGGGCTGCGCGACGCTGCTGCCCGCTCCGTCTGGGCGAGGTTCGCGACGCATCTGACGCAAACCCCACCCAGAATGCGCCGACGATTCGGTCTGGGCGAGGTTCGCGACCTTTGTGGCGCAAACCCCTCCCAGACCTGGGGGACGGAGGTTCTTTCGGGTCGCGCTGGGTCACTGGGCCCAGAGTTCGGCGGCCTTGGCCTGGTCCATGGGCACGATCCAACCCTCGGTGACCTTGCCGTCCTTCACGTGGTAGAGGTGGACGGTCTCGAACGTCATCTCGTTACCGTTGACCGCGATGGTCTGGTTGACCAGAGCGACCGCGTGGTCGTCGTTGGCGAGGACGTCGTGGATTTCCTGGCTGAAGCTCTCGGTCTTCTGCGGGATCGTGGCGAACATGCCGAAAACCTCCTGCTGACCCTTGAAATCGCCGGAGAACGGCGAGTCGCCGTAGCTGTGCCAGACGACGTCGTCGGCGAACATCTCGGCGATCGCTTCGATGTCCATGTTCGCGAAGGCGTCGTAGCCCTTGCGGAGTAGTTCTTCGTTCGGGTGTGCCATGGTGGGCTCCCTTTGTCGCTTGCCCGAACGACTATGGAACGCCGACCCCCCAGCCGTCAGCGTGTGTGCACGCAACGAACCAAGCGGTCCAACATCCGCACGCCTGGAAGACCATCAAGACGTGGGCAGGGCGCGCACCTGGTAGTGGCCCAGCGAGGTCGCGACGACCTGTCCGGTGGCGTCCTGCAGTTCGGTCTGCAGCATGTACTCGGCCTTTCCGCGTTCCTCGACCTCCGCGGTCATCCGGTCGATGTCGTCGTCGGTCCAGCGCGCCTCGACGGTGAGGTCGGTAGTGGCCAGGGCGACGAACTTCAGGCCGAGGTCCTTGAGCAGCGGGTAGTAGCGGGTCGTGTCGAACGCCGTCAGGCACAGGACTCCGCCGGGGATCTCGGCCAGGGTGAACATCGCCCCCGCATACATCGTGCCGATGTGGTTGATGTTCGGTTCGAAGGGGACGCTGAGCTTGCAGTAGCCGCGGTCGACGTCGAGTACCCGCAGACCGGTGCGCTCCACGAACGGGAAGACGGTCGGGATGTTGTCGATGATCGTGGCACGCAACTGCGGGTCCATGCGGTCTCCGTGAGCTCGGGCACGGCAGCGTAGAGCCCGTCCGATTGCGTCCCGAGCACGCAGATTCCTGCGGCCTCGGGAAGGCAGATGTCCTGTGGACAGTGCCTTCAGACCCTTCCCTACGTGCACGCCGCCGGCCTACCTTTGGAAGCCAGACACTTCCGCCGTTCCATCCCATGCCTGGAGGTCCGATGGACTTCAACCGCCTCACGCACAAGAGTCAGGACGCCGTCCAGCGTGCCGGTGTCATCGCGCGCGACCGCCAGCATCCGGTGGTGGAACCGCCGCACCTGCTTGCGGCGCTGCTCGAGCAGGTCGACGGTGTGGTGTTGCCGCTGCTCGGACGGATGGGCGTGACGCCGACCGACGTCCGCAACGCCAACGAGCAGATCCTCGCCGCGATGCCGGCGGCCTACGGGGCATCGGGGAACCCGCAGTTCGGACAGGCCGCGTTGAAGGTTCTGGAAGCGGCGACCGCGGCGGCCGCCGACCTCGGGGACGACTACGTGTCGACCGAGCACCTGCTGATGGCGCTGGCCGAGTCACAGCAGCAGGTCGGCAAGGCGCTGGCGGGACTCGGTATCGATCGGGGGGCGATTCTGGAGGCGTTGAAGTCGGTACGTGGTTCGCAGCGGGTGACCTCCCAGGACCCCGAGTCGACGTACGAGGCGCTCGAGAAGTACGGGCGGGACCTGACCCAGTTGGCGCGCGATGGCAAGCTCGACCCGGTGATCGGCCGTGACGAGGAGATCCGCCGCGTCATCCAGGTGCTGGTGCGACGGACCAAGAACAACCCGGTGCTGATCGGCGAGCCGGGTGTCGGCAAGACCGCCATCGTCGAGGGGCTTGCCCGCCGGATCGTCGAGGGCGACATCCCGACCCTGCTGGCCGACAAGCGACTGGTGGCGCTGGACCTCACGGCCATGGTTGCCGGAGCCAAGTACCGGGGCGAGTTCGAAGAGCGGCTGAAGGCGGTCCTGAAGGAGATCGAGTCCTCGGACGGGCAGATCATCACGTTCGTCGACGAGCTTCACACGATCGTCGGGGCGGGCAAGGCCGAGGGTGCCGCCGATGCCGGCAACATCTTGAAGCCGATGCTGGCGCGGGGCGAGTTGCGCATGATCGGGGCGACCACGCTCGACGAGTACCGGATCATCGAGAAGGACGCCGCGCTCGAGCGGCGCTTCCAGCCGGTCAAGGTCGGCGAGCCGAGCGTGGTGGACACCATTGGCATCCTGCGGGGCCTGCAGGAACGGTACGAGGTCCACCACGGCGTGCGGATCACCGACGATGCGCTTGTGGCAGCCGCGACGTTGTCCGACCGCTACATCGCCGACCGGTTCCTGCCGGACAAGGCCATCGACCTGCTGGACGAGGCCGCCGCTCGCCTGCGGATCGCGAACGACTCCATGCCGCCCGAGATCGACGAGGTCGATCGGCGGGTGCGGCAACTCGAGATCGAACGCGTGAGCCTCGCGAAGGATGACAGCGAGTCGGCCATGGCGCGGTTGCAGGATCTGGACGAGGAACTGGCTGGCCTGAAGGAGCAGATGGCCGGGCTGAGGGCGCGGTGGCAGACCGAGAAGGAGGCGATCGGTCGGCTGCAGGCTGCCAAGGAGGAGCTCGAGCAGGTCCGCGAGCTGGCTGCGGCTGCCGAGCGTGACGGCGACCTGCAGAAGGCCGCTGAGTTGCGGTACGGCCGCATGCCCGAGCTGGAGGCCCAGGTCGCGGCGGCGCAGGTCGAGATCGACGCGATGCGGGAGTCTGGCGATGCGCTGCTCGAGGAAGAGGTCACCGACACCGAGATCGCCGAGGTGGTCGGCAAGTGGACAGGTATCCCGGTGTCCCGGCTGTTGCAGACCGAGGCGCAGAAGCTGGTGACGCTGGAGGAGCACCTGCACCGCAGGGTCATCGGTCAGGACGAGGCGGTCGAGGCGGTGGCAGACGCCGTACGCCGTTCACGGTCGGGCATCGCCGACCCGGACCGTCCGATGGGCTCGTTCCTGTTCCTGGGTCCGACGGGCGTCGGCAAGACCGAGTTGGCGCGGACGTTGGCGGACTTTCTGTTCGACGACGAGCGGGCTCTGGTGCGCATCGACATGGGGGAGTACCAGGAGAAGCACACCGTGGCCCGCCTGATCGGTGCGCCTCCGGGTTACGTGGGCTACGACGAGGGTGGGCAGTTGACCGAAACCGTCCGCCGCCGGCCGTACTCGGTGATCCTGCTGGACGAGGTCGAGAAGGCCCACCCGGACGTGTTCAACGTGCTCCTGCAGCTGCTGGACGACGGGCGGCTGACCGACGGGCAGGGCAGGACGGTGGACTTCCGCAACTCCGTGGTGATCATGACCAGCAACCTGGGCAGCCAGCACATCCTGGATGTCACGCTGAGGCGTGTGGATCTGCAGGACCGTGTGCTGGCTGACGTCCGGACCCACTTCAAGCCGGAGTTCCTGAACCGGATCGACGACACGGTGATCTTCGACCGGCTGACCCGCGAGGACCTGACCGTGATCGTGGACATCCAACTGGACCGGCTGCGGGCGAGGCTGGTGGACCGGGCCCTTACGCTGGAGGTCACCGAGGCCGCCAAGGCGTGGCTGGTCGACCGCGGCTACGACCCGGTCTACGGCGCGCGCCCGCTGAAGCGGGTCATCCGCACCGAACTGGAGAACCCGCTTGCCAAGCAGTTGCTGGCCGGCGGGATCGAGGACGGGGCGACGGTCAAGGTGGATACGACCGCCTCCGCCGACGACCCGACGAGCACATTGACGATCTCGTGACCGCGAGGGTGTGGTTCTCGCGCCTCTTCCGGGCGGCAGGGAAGCCCACCGTCGTTGCCGCCCGGAAGCAATGACTCAGCTACATGTCCAGCCGAGGTCGTACACGGTCATCGACGATCGCGACGCGGTGAAGTCGACCCCAATGCGATCCGCAAGGAGGTGGAGTGTTTCCGTGCCTGGGGAAACGTCGGTGAAGACCAGCGTGGTCGAGAAGGTGTCGTACTGCAGTCCTGTAGCGCTGTCCATCTCGACGATCCTGAGTGAGTCACCCGTATTCACGTCGGGGACGCTGCTGACGGAGAGGCTGAACCTCCCGATGGCATTCCCCGCGCCTACGAACGTGTAACCGTCGGCAGTAACGAGGTAGTCATGCCGGGTGCTCCCGTCACCACACTCATCCGACGTCGTCACCTCCACGGAGACAACGGCGACGTCATCCGTGGTGACTGGGACGTCTGAAGCCTGATCGTTGCCTACGAAACGCATGTACTCATGACTGCGGGCGAACTCGGTGCTGTCCTTGCCGTCGAGTTTGTCGGCGTCGGCGGCCTTGGCGGCTGCCCCGAGGAACTCGGTGGAGTCTTTGCCGTCGAGCAGGTCGGCGTCGGTGGCGGTGGCGTCGACGGGGAGGAAGTTGGGGTTGTAATTGGCGATGAGTTCGGACAGTTTGGCTGCGGTCTGGTCGCGTCCGGACCCGAAGGCGCGGATGATCCCGCTGGTCGGTTTGTCGTCGAACTCTTCGATCGTCAGGCCCGTGGCTGCCGCGATCTGGGCGAGGACGCCGTCGGTGACGGTGTTGGGTCCGCCGGCGACGATGATCAGGTCGGCGCCGTAGGCGACCAGGGCGTCCTTGGTGTCTTCGCCGAGGGTGTCTTTGTTGGTGATGAACAGTGGGGCGCCGAGGCGTCCGGCCATGGGTCCGACGGTCAGGGCGTCGGGTGCGACGTTCGCGTTGGTGGTGACAAAGGCGATCTTGGGTGGTGGCGTGACGGTGCCGGTGCCTGCGGCCACGGCACCGATGATGCCCAGCAGCAGGGCGGTGATGGTGAACGCGACGGTCATGACCAGTCGCGAGGGCGTGCGTGGTGACACGTTCATGCAGAGGTTCCCCTTGTCGTCCATGGGCTCACCTGGGTGGGTGAGTGGCCATGACTAGTCGACAGGGGCAACCCAGGACCTCCGCGAGCGCAGAATGCACAGCCCTCAACGCGGACAGGGCCTCGTCACCGACTGACGGCAGCGAGAGGTGCTGGCCGCCCCGACTGTTGGGGCGGCCAGCTGTCTCGCACGCAGCCTCGATCAGACGGGAAGGACCACGACGCGGGAATGGATGTTGCAGTCAATCGACCCGTCTCCGCTCGAGCTGGTGCGTGTGTAGGTCAGGGAGTGCGTACCCGCTGTCACCTGCGTCGCACCACTCCAGGCGGCCGTCTCCCCTGGCGTACCTGTTTCGGATCCGTGGTCAAAGACGAGGATCATCTCGGTCCCGCCAAACACGGCGGTGTCGTCGACCTCGGTGTTGACGTTCCAACGTGTGGACGTCGTGCCGTCGAAGCTGGCACAGGCGAACTGGACCTCAAGGAGCGCCCACCCGCCGGTGGGGGCCTCAAACTCGATGAGCTCGACGTCGGCCGCATTCAAAAAAGCGTTGAGGGCCTGGGTGGCGGCCTCAACTGTGATACCAGCCAACGGAACGAATGCAGAGGAGTCGATGCCGTCGAGCTTGTCGGCGTCGGCGGCCTTGGCGGCTGCCCCGAGGAACTCGGTGGAGTCTTTGCCGTCCAGGAGGTCGGCGTCGGTGGCGGTTGCGTCGGTTGGGAGGAATTTGGGGTTGTAGTTGGCGATCAGTTCGGACAGTTTGGCGGCGGTCTGGTCGCGGCCGGATCCGAATGCGCGGATGATGCCGCTGGTCGGTTTGTCGTCGAACTCTTCGATCGTCAGGCCCGTGGCTGCCGCGATCTGGGCGAGGACGCCGTCGGTGACGGTGTTGGGTCCGCCGGCGACGATGATCAGGTCGGCGCCGTAGGCGACCAGGGCGTTCTTGGTGTCTTCGCCGAGGGTGTCTTTGTTGGTGATGAACAGTGGGGCGCCGAGGCGTCCGGCCATGGGTCCGACGGTCAGGGCGTCGGGCGCGACGTTGGCGTTGGTGGTGACAAAGGCGATCTTGGGTGGTGGGGTGACGGTGCCGGTGCCTGCGGCCACGGCACCGATGATGCCCAGCAGCAGGGCGGTGATGGTGAACGCGATGGTCAACGTTCATGGAGAGGTTCCCCTTGTGTCCATGGCCCACCCGGGCGGGTGACGTGCCATGGCTAGTTCACGAAGGGGAAGGCAGGATGTCCGCGGGCGCACAGTGCATAGCTCAGACGGGGAGGGCTCCTGCCAACCGGCTTACGGCAGGGTCGGTGCTGGCCGCTCCGGTCACCGGGGCGGCCATGTTGATGCGCGCAGAGACGTCGGCGGCGATCCCTGGGCTACCTGGCGTTGGCGATCAATCTTCCTCCTGACCGCTGACGCCAGGTGCTTGGCGTCAGCGGTCACCGACTTCCTGGACAGCCGCTAGGGGGTCATGGTCAAGCCTCACAGACGACGGACTACGGCGCTTGAAGGACGAGGCTCGACTTGTTGAGGTCGAAGGTGCTGCCCGTCACGTCGAGTTGGTATTGGATCACCACGACACTTGATGCGGTCAGGGTCGCGGGAGCCGGTAGAGACAGCGTGCGGCACGCATCATCCGAGTAGTCAGTGTTATCGACCACCGTCCCGATCTGCGTCAGGCCGGTGTCCGAGCCATTGAAGACTGTGAGGGTGAGCGCTAGAACCGTGGATCCGTTGTTCTCGTAGCAGTACTCGTACCCGACAACTTCAAGCGGCGTTCCTAGGACACTCAACGGGAGAGTCACATAGTCCAGGAGGAACCCACTGCCCCCGGACCCCGGTTGAACCTGGAACGTGTTCGAGAACAGTCGTGTGAAGAGGAATCCGTCGATGTGGCTCCGGAAGTTGAATGCCGCGACGCGCATCTGCCCGCTGCCCGCTACGAAATCCGTGGAGTCGAGACCGTCGAGTTTGTCAGCGTCGGCGGCCTTGTCGGTCGTGCCCAGGAACGCGGTCGAGTCCTTGCCGTCGAGGGTGTCGGCGTCGACGGCGCCGAGGGCGGTGGCGTCGACGGGGAGGAAGCTGGGGTTGTAGTTGGCGATCAGTTCGGACAGTTTGGCGGCGGTCTGGTCGCGGCCGGACCCGAATGCGCGGATGATCCCGGTGGCGGGTTTGTCGTCGAAGTCTTTGATGGCAAGGCCCGTTGCCGCGGAGATCTGGGCCAAGACGGCGTCGGTGACGGTGTTGGGGCCGCCGGCCACGATGATCAGTTCGGCGCCGTAGGCGACCAGGGCGTCCTTGGTGTCTTCGCCGAGGGTGTCCTTGTTCGTGATGAACAGGGGGGCGCCGAGGCGTCCGGCCATGGGTCCCACGGTCAGGGCGTCGGGTGCGACGTTGGCGTTGGTGGTCACGAAGGCGATCTTGGGTGGTGGGGTGACGGTGCCGGTGCCTGCGGCCACGGCACCGATGATGCCCAGTAGTAGGGCGGTGATGGTGAATGCGATGGTCATGACCAGTCGCGAGGGCGTGCGTGCTGACACATTCATGGAAAGTTTCCCCTTGTCGTCCATCGTCTCACCCGGCGGGGTGAGCGGTCATGACTAGTCGACAGGGGGAACCCGGGATGCCTGCGAGCGCAGAGTGCACAGCCCTCAACAGTGATCGGGCGTGCTGTCCGCCGGGATGAAACCCGGTCGACAGCACGCCCGATCTGGTGCTGGTTGCCGTGACCCCGGTCAGGCGGCGAGCAGCAGCATCATGCTGGTGAGGAGCAGCAGGAACCCCGCGCTGATCATGGGGAGGCCGACCTTGCGGAAGTGTTCACGGGCCAGGCGTTCGTCGATGACCTGGGCCAGTGCGAGTTCGAAGTCGTCGCGCATCTCGTGCTCCCCTGGTGGGCTTGGAGTTCGTTGCACCCCCGATTACGGCCTGGCCACGGCGGCCTTGACCATCTGGCACGACGAAATGTCCGATTCGTCCGAAGGGTGAGGAACTCTGGTCCCGGACACGTGCACCCCGTGACCCGACCAGACCATCGGCGGGGCCCGTGGGCCCGGCCGATGGTCTGCGATGGTCTCCCGACGCGCGGTGATCGCAGCATCGGTCGCTCCGCGGAGCCACTACGGTCCGCGACGTTCGGAGGTGCACGGTGCAGCACGACGTGGTGGTGATCGGGGCCGGACCATCCGGTCTTGCTGCCGCACGCGACCTCGTCGCATCCGGTCGTGACGTCGTCGTCCTCGAAGCCCGCGACCGGGTCGGAGGACGGACCTGGACCGTTCCCCTCAACGACACCGAGGTCGACCTCGGTGGACAGTGGGTGGGACCGACCCAGCACCACCTGCTCGGCCTGATCGACGAGTTCGGGCTGGCGACATCGCCGACCCCGACCGCCGGCCTCAACGTGCTCGTCCTCGGCAACGCACAGCACGCCTACAGCGGCACGATCCCACGGATCTCGGTGCTCGCACTGGCGCAGATGCAGCGCTCGCTGTGGGCGCTCGATCGACGTGCCAAGCGCATCGAGTGGTCTGCGGCCCGCACGCCCGACGAGGAACGCTGGGACGCGGTGTCGTTCGCGGACTGGATGCACGATCGGCGCACGCGCCCCGACGTCGACGTGATCATGCGCACCGCCATGCGGGTCGTCTTCGGACTCGAGGCCGAACAGATCCCGCTGCTCCGCCTGCTCCAGTACGTCCGCGCCGCCGGCGGTGTCATGCCGCTCGTCGACACCCCCGACGGTGCACAGGACAGCCGCATCGTCGGCGGCGCCCAGCGGCTCAGCCAGCGGATGGCCGACGAACTGGGGCACCGGGTCCGCCTCGACGCCGCGGTCAAACGCATCGACGCGAAGGTCGACGGCGTCGAGGTCACCCTCCACGACGGCGAAACCCTCACCGCAGGCGACCTGGTCGTCGCCATCCCTCCGAACCGGGCCGCTGCAATCACCTGGCTGCCTGCCCTGCCGCCCAAGCGCCGCAAGTGGATCGACGGTCACCAGATGGGTCAGACCCTGAAGACCCAGATCCTCTACGACCAGAACTTCTGGAACGCCGCGGGCAGGTCGGGGGAGGTCGTCTGGGCGGACGGGCCGCTCGACGTCTGCTTCGACAACACGACCGGGAACGGCACACCGTGCCTTGTGGTGTTCGCCACTGGCGACCGGGGGCACCGGCTCGGGGCGATGTCCGAGGATGAGCGCAGGGCACTGGTCCTGTCCAGCCTCGCAAGCGTGCTCGGTGACGCCGCCAGGCACCCAACCGGCTACATCGACTGCGACTGGAGCACGGAGGTCCACTCGGGCGGCTGCCCGGTCGCCACCCTCGGGCTCGCGACCGCGTCGCCGGGCTTCGACCCGACCGCGCGAGACGGCCGCATCGTGTGGGCAGGGACCGAGACCTCCACGGTCTGGCGCGGTTACATCGACGGCGCCATCGCCGCTGGCCGGCGGGCCGCAACGCAGATCCTGACCGGATGAGGGGGAGCAACCCGTGACCACAGACGCCGTCGTCGTCGGATCCGGCCCCAACGGGCTGGCGGCAGCCGTCGTGCTGGCGCGAGCCGGCCTGTCCGTCGAGGTCCTGGAAGCAGCCGACGAACCGGGCGGTGGGGCGCGGTCGGCCGAGCTGACCATCCCGGGCCTGGTGCACGACATCTGTTCGGCGGTGCACCCGTTCGGGATCGGCTCGCCCGTGTTCAGCGAACTGGGGCTCGAGCAGTTCGGCCTGCGCTGGCTGCACCCCGAGATCGCACTGGCCCACCCGTTCGAGGACGGCACCGCCGCCCTGATGTATCAGGACCTCGATCGGACCGCGGCAGGCCTCGGCGCCGATGGCGACAAGTGGCGCGCGATATTCGAACGCCCATCAACCCGTTGGTGGGACCTGGCTGCCGACCTGCTCCGCCCGCTGTTGGCGCCGCCACGCCATCCGATGGTCACGGTGCCGTTCGGGCTGCGCGGCCTGGTGCCGGCGACCCGTGCGGTCCGGGCGTTCGACGGGCGTGATGCCCGTGCGCTGCTGGCCGGCGCTGCGGCGCACGCGATCCGCCCGCTGAGCGACCCGGGGCCAGCCGCCGTCGGCCTTGCCCTGCTTGCCGCGGGGCATGCGGTCGGCTGGCCGGTCGCCGAGGGCGGGTCGCAGGCGATCACGTCCGCACTGGTCGGCGCGCTGCAGGAGGCAGGCGGCACCCTCCGCACGGGTACGCGCGTGTCATCGATGGCGGACCTCCCCGACGCCCGAACGGTCCTGTTCGACACCGTCCCATCCGTAGCATTGAGGATCGCCGGTGACCAGATCCCGGCGGGCAGGGCACGGGCGCTGCGCAAATTTCGGCACGGCTGGGCCGCCTACAAACTCGACCTCGCCGTCGAGGGCGGAGTCCCGTGGCTGGCCGAGGCGGCGCGGCGGGCCGGCACCGTCCACCTCGGCGGCCCCGCCGAACAGATCTTCGCCTCCGAGGCCGCCGTAGGGCGTGGCGAGATCCCCGACCGGCCCTTCGCGCTGGTCGGGCAGCAATACCTCGTGGATCCGCAGCGCAGCGTCGGCGACGTGCACCCGATCTGGACGTACATGCACGTACCGGCCGACCACGAGGGCGATCTCACCGCGCACCTCGAACAGGCCATCGAGGTCTACGCGCCCGGCTTCCGAGACCGGATCGTGGCTCGGCACGTCTGGCGCCCCGCCGACTTCGCCGCCTACAACCCCAACTACGTCGGAGGCGACATCGCCGGCGGGTCGGCGGACCTCTGGCAGGTCATCGCACGCCCACAGTTGCGGATCGACCCGTACCGGATCGGCCCCCGACTGTGGCTGTGTTCCGCGTCGACCCCGCCCGGGGCCGGTGTCCACGGCATGTGCGGCGCCAACGCGGCGAAGTCGGTCCTGAAGGCACTCGGCAGCCGGGACCGGTAGGCCGTCCGGTCAGATGAAGATCTTGCGGAAGTCCCAGGTCTGGACGTCCGACAACTCCAGTCGGATCCAGGTGTGGTCGGCGACGGCGTCGACGGGACCGTCGAGGCCGAAGTACTTGCGACCCATCTTCGTGCGGACCTCCACCGGGACCTCGTCGTCGTCGACGAACGTGTAGTTCGCCCGGGCCGTGATCCCACGCAGTTCGGCGTACCCGACCCCGCCGTCGATGCAGATGCCGACGTTGGTGCCCTGCTCCAACCGGGCGGTGCGCTGGGCACGGTCGAGGTTCCAGACCCATATGTCCCCGTCCTGCTCGACGTACCAGACCGGCACGACGGCCGGCCAGCCGGCCTCGTCTATCGTGGCGAGCCGCAGGACCCGCTCTTCCTCGAGGAACGAGCGCAGTTCCTCGTCCGTCATCTTCAGACGTTCCCGCCGGCCCACGCCGCCACCTTCGCTGGGGGCCGGAACCGTAGTGACCTACGCTGCCGGAACCATGCCCGAGCCGTTCGACGACCCGCTGGCCCGCCCCGACATCCCGGTGCGAGGCCGCCGTGCGATGGTCGTCGCCGCCGTCGTGTGCGGACTGCTCGCGCCGTGGCTGTTCGCGCTCGGTGTGGTCGGCATGATCCTCGGGACCCTCGCCCACGCGAAGGGCGACCGGTACGGCCTCCCCGCGGCGTTCCTGTCCGGCTTCGGCCTCATTGCCGGCATGGCCCTGGTGTTCTTCACCCGCCAATGAGGCCGACCTCGCGACCAGACCCGTGGCGTCCGAGCGAATGTCGAGAAACCCGCGGATCCGCGGGAAATGACCCATTTCCTTTGGGCAGGGTGGGTGGTCCGGCGACACGACTACGCTGCGAGGTCACGTACGTGTTCGACCACGAAGGGACTTGAACGATGACGCTCGGCTACGACGGTCAGCTCTACATCCTCGCGTTCGACCACCGCGGCAGCTTCAAGAAGAAGTTCGAGGTCGGCGACCACGCCACCGACGAACAGATTGGCCAGCTCGCGGACGCCAAGAAGCTCGTGTGGGAGGGCTTCCAGCGCGCCATCGACCTCGGAGCCCCTGCCGAAAAGGTTGGTGTTCTCGTCGATGAGGAGATGGGTAGCGACGTCGCCCGTGCCGCCAAGGAACGCGGCGTCAAACTCGCCATGCCCGTGGAGAAGTCCGGCCAGCCCGTCTTCGACTTCGAGTACGGCGACGACTTCGGCAAGCACATCAACGATTTCAACCCCGACTTCTCGAAGGTGCTCGTGCGGTGGAACCCGTCCGACACCGACGACGAGAAGAAGGTGCAGGGCGAACGCCTCAAGCGCCTCGGCGACTGGCTGCACGACAACGACCGCCTGTACCTCTTCGAACTGCTCGTGCCTGCCGCCGACGGCGACCTTGCGTCGGTCGACGGTGACCAGGAGCGCTATGACACCGACGTGCGGCCGGACCTTACCGTCCAGACCATCCAGGAGATCCAGGGCTTCGGCGTCGAACCAGACATCTGGAAGATCGAGGGCCTCGACAAGCGCGCGGACTGCGAGCGGTTGTCCACAACGATCCGCGCCGGTGGCCGCGGCGTCGTCGTCGCCGTCGTCCTCGGCCGAGGCGCCGATGACGCCAAGGTCGACCACTGGCTCGAGCAGGGCGCGCCGGTCGACGGGTACGCCGGCTTCGCCATCGGCCGCTCGATCTGGACCGACGGTGTCGAGGGCTACTTCGACGACGAGATCAGCCGCGACGACGCGGCCGAGCAGATCGGCCAGAACTTCAAGCGTTTCATCGACGTGTACGAAGCCGCCCGCTAGGTCACTCCCGTGCGCCAGTTCGCTCCGGCGGCGGTCAGCGCGGCCTCCAGCGTGTCGGGGAGGTCGCGCATCGGTCCGCGGTGCACTACCCACATGGGATGGCCGTCCATGTCGTCGGGGTGGAAGCCTGCGCCCCCGAACACGATCGCTCCGGCGAAGCCATGGAGTTCGGCCAGGATCCGCCTGCCCGCCTCGCGGCGGACGGCGCCGAGCAGCACCACGTCGGGGCCGGCGGTATCCGCGGCCTTGGTGATCGCGGCCGTCGGCGTGCGGTAGCCGAGGAAGTGGGCGGTCCAGCCGCCGTGGGCGGCGACCACGGACGCTGCCAGCAGACCGAGGTCGTGTTCTTCGGTCTCGGGCGCCGCGGCAAGCACGACGCCGTTGCGCCGGCCGTGTGACAGGCGCAGCAGGCGCATGAGCCGGGGCCGCACCGCGTTCGACGCAAAGTGCTCGCGGGCGATTATCTGGGGGTCGTCCTCCCAGCCGTCACCGAGGTGACGGATCACCGGCAGGACGACCTCGTCGAGCGCCGCAGGCACGTCCAGTCGGGCGAACACGTCGTCGAGGGACGGCGTCGGTGGCAGTGGCGTCGAAGTCGGTGAACGCCGCGTTGAGGTGCGCCTGCAATTCCTCGACGGGTGGCGCGACCGACAACGGCGAGACCGCCCCCGGGGTCGCCGTGTTCCGCAGGACCTCCTTGGCCGCCGCGGCGGCCGACCAGCCCTGGTCGAGCAACCGGTGCATGGCCTTGACGCGGCCGACGTCCGTGTCGCCGTAGAGGCGGTGTCCGCCGATGTCAGCGTCAGAGGAGGCGGCGGTTGGCGGCCCATGCGGTCAGTTCGTGGCGGCTGGACAGCTGCAGCTTGCGCAGGACGGCCGACACGTGGGTTTCGACGGTCTTGATCGAGATGTGGAGGCGGCTGGCGGTCTCGCGGTAGGTGTAGCCGCGTGCGATGTGGCGCATGACCTCCTTCTCGCGCGGGGTGAGTTGGTCCATCTCGGGGTCGTCGGGGGCCGGCAGTTCCCCGGCGAACGCATCGAGGACGAACCCGGCCAGCCGCGGCGAGAACACGGCGTCGCCCGCGTGCACCCGCGTGATGGCGTCGACGAGGTCGTCCGGCGAGATCGTCTTGGTCACGTACCCCCGCGCGCCGGCACGGATGACGGCGATGACGTCCTCGGCCGCGTCGGATACCGACAGCGCCAGGAACGTGACGTCCTCGAGGCCCTCGGCGCGCACGCCGGCGATGACCTCCTGCCCCCCACCTCCCGGCATGTGCACGTCCAGCAGAACGACGTCGGGCTTGGCGCGCCGGATGCCCTGGATTGCCTCGTCGACGTCGCCGGCCTCGCCGACGATGTGGACACGGTTGCCGATCTCGGCACGGACCCCCGTACGGAAGAGTTTGTGGTCGTCGACCAGGAAGACCTGGAGGTAGCTGCTCATGACTCGTCCTCGGTGAGGCCGGTGACGGCGGTGTCGACAGTTGTGTCGTCGTCGCTCGACGTGCGGTCATGGTGCCGCCGGCGGGGCACCCACGCTTCGACCTCGGTGCCGTCACCTGGCGTCGAGGTCACCACGGCGTCGCCACCATGGCGGCGGAGGCGGCCGACGACCGAGCCGCGTAGCCCCAGGCGATCGTCGGGGATCGCGTCCGGGTCGAACCCCTTCCCGCGGTCCCGCACGAAGGCGAGGACCCGGTCGGGTTCGACCTCGACGAACAGCGCGACGTCGTCGACCTCGGCGTGCTTGGCGGCATTGACCAGTGCCTCGCGGATGGCCTGCAGCAGCGCCGCCACGTCGGAATCGATGGGGGTGTCGCCCACGACCACGGGGTCGACGTCGACGGCATAGGCGGCCTCGATCTCGCCGACGAGGTCGTGGATCGCCGACGTCAGGGTCGCCGACCGGGACGCACGGTCCCCATACAGCCAGGCGCGCAGCTCCCGTTCCTGCCGGCGCGCCAGGGCGATGGCGCGGCGGGGATTGTCCGCCGACCGCTGGATCATCGCCAGGGTCTGCAGGACCGAGTCGTGCAGGTGGGCGGCGACCTCGTCGCGCGCCTGGGCCTGGGCGCGCTGGTCCCGCTCCTCGTTCAACTGCAGCCAGAGCCGGTAGCCCCACGGCCCGAACAGCAGGGCGGCACCCAGCAGGATCCCCGCCAGTGGACCGACGGTCCGCACGGGGTCGGTGACCTGGGTCAGCAGGAACCCGAGGCCGGTCAGTGCGATGAAGGCCCCCGCGGCCACCCGGCCGATGGCGGTCCGCCCGCCGCCGGACAGGCCGATCGGGTCCGACGGCAGCCGGCCAAGGGGGGACTCCCCTCGGACCCAGATGACCGCCGACCCGACGCCGACCAACAGCGCCGGCCACACCACCGCATCGGACAGCCACAGGCCGACCGCCCGCAGCAGCAGCATCACCCCGAGCGCGATCAGTCCGACCGCGCCGGACTGCTGGAGGTCGAACGGCCGTGCTGGGGGTTCCTCACCCGGCTCCGGTTCCACGGACATCAGATAGCCGGCCGCATACAGCACCACACCGGCGCCGCCCGCGAGCGTCATGAGGATCAGGGTGATCCGCAGGATGATCGGGTCCACGCCCAGCCGCGCGCCGAGGCCCCCGGCGACGCCGGCGATGACCCGCTCGCGCTTGCTGCGCAGGAAGCGGGTGGACGTGATCGGGGTGGCCTCGATGCCGGAACCTCCTCGTGGACGTTCGGTGTCCGACCCCGCGATGGTCCCACATTCCCGCCAGGAAGCGAGGGGGGACCGACATCGGGTGACCCTGAGGCCCTCAGGGCAGGTTCGGGGTGGTCCCCCATACCCGGGATGGCCCGTCGGGAGGATGATCGTCTCAGCAGATCCACTCTTCCGAGGAACGACCGTGTCCCAGACCACCCAGCCCAAGGCGCTCGTCCGCCGGACCGACGACAAGGTCGTCGCCGGCGTTGCGTCCGGCCTCGCCGCCTACCTCGGTGTCGACCCCGTGCTCGTCCGGGTCGGCTTCGTGCTCGCCGCAACCGTCGGCGGGTTCGGCATCCTCGCCTACATCGTCCTGTGGGTCCTGACCCCGGAGGGCGACGCCGGCCAGGCTCCCGTCCACGGCCGCCGCGACGCCGGTTTCTGGGTCGCCATCGGCCTGTTCGTCCTCGCCGCACTCGCGATCGCCGACAACGTCGCCGACCGCAGTTTCCTGTGGCCCATCGTCCTGATCGCTGCCGGCGTCGCTCTGTGGCGCCGGTCCGAGTCCACCACCGAACCATCGGAGTACGACATGCCAACCACCAGTGTGCCCTCCAGCACCGACGAACCGTCGGCCACGGCACAGCTTCCGACCACCGATACCCCCGCGGTGTCGTTGCCCACCGAACCGATCGCACCGATCGCGCCGGAGTGGACGCCTCCGCCACCGCCGGAGCGCGCCGGGGTGTCGCCCGCGCCGCGCCCGCCGAAGCCACATCGCGAGTCGTCCCGGCTCGGCGGTATGACCATCGCCGTCGCCCTGCTCGTCAGCGGTATCGGCCTCGCACTCGACCAGGCGGACGTCATCAGCTATCCGGCCGCGACGGCATTCGCCACGGCGCTGGCCATCCTGGCGGGCGGCCTGATCGTCGGCACCTGGGTCGGCCGGGCCCGTTGGCTCGTCTTCCCCGCCCTGGCGCTCACGCCGTTGGTGATCGTCTTCGGGGTCTCCGGCAGCATGGACCTGCGTATCGGTGACGGGTTCGGCGAGCGCAACTACCGGCCGCTCGACGTCGAGTCCGTCGAGGACGAGTACACGCTCGGCCTCGGGCAACTGACCCTCGACCTCAGCGACCTCGACCTCACCGCCGCCGACACGGTCACGACGCGTGTCGCGCTCGGTGCCGGCGAGGTTCGAATCCTCGTGCCTCATGACGTCGACGTGACCATCGACTACGAACTGAGTGGGGGCGACGTCCGACTGTTCGGCGGCGAGGTCGGCAGCCACGAGAACTCAGGCACGGGCCTCAACCAGATCGTCACGTCCGATGGCGACGGCGAGACCGCAGGGAACATCGTCATCGAGGTCGACCAGACCTTCGGTGAACTGACCGTCACCCGCCGCTGACCACGACCTCCAAGGAGTTCATCATGAAGACCCATACCACCGACCTCGTGTCCATGTTCGCCGGCCTGTTCTTCCTGCTGGTGGCGGCCGTCGGGTTCAGCGACCGCCTCGGAATCGAGTTCAACGACACCCGCTGGATCTGGCCGGTCGGCCTGATGGTCCTCGGCGTCATCGTCCTCGTCAGCACCGGCATGCGGCGGGACGAGCGCGACGTCCTGACGTCCGGTCAGGACGCTGGCGTCAGCTCTGAGGAAACCAGTGACTGGTGAGCCGATCGACCTCGACCCGGCGATGTACGCACCGCCGGGTCGAGCGCCATTCCGGCGACCATGCCGAGCACCCCGACCCCGGCGATCACGAACACGAGCGCGATCCCTCGGCCAGTGCCTGTCCCGATGAGTGCGCCAACGGTTCCGGCCAGCGCCCCACCCGGCGCCATCGCCGGTTCCGCGAGCAGGTCGACCAGGGGGGCGACCAGGATGATGGACACGGGCATGAGGGCGCCGCTGACGACGCGCCGGAATGCGTGCAGGCGCCCCTGCCACTCGGGGGCGATCAGCTCCATGAACAGGGTGTTCGAGGCCGCCGAGGCCACCGGGACGCTTGCCAGCATCACCATCACGCCTGCGGCGACGACGACCACGTGCGGACGGGCGCCGGCCACGACGAGACCGATCCCGACACCGGCGATGCCGACGAGGATCCCACGGACGCGGTCGCCTGCGACGCCCCTGGCCCCGATCACGACCGAGGCTGCGACCATCGCGAGTCCTGCAAGGCCGCTCACGAACCCGGCGGCCGCCGGGTTGCTGACGGACAGGGCGAGGGCGAGGACCAGGACGTTGGTGGTGCCGAGCATGAGGTTGACGCCGGCGAAGCCGAGGAGGATGCGGCGCAGTCCTCGACGCTCGCCCGACAGGTGCTGCCACACGGCCCGCATCGTCCCCTTCGGCGGGGCCACCTCGTGGTCGACCGCTGGTCCAGCCGGCGATGACCGCGGGTCGGGGATCGGGGTCAGCGACGTCGCCAGGACGGCCACCGCGAATGTGGCGAGGTCGACCGCGAGGACCGCGGCGATACCGCCCGCCGCCAGCGCCGCACCCGCGAACGGTGCGCCGGCGATCAGGGACGCGCCGGGTGCGAGTTGCAGCAGACCGTTCGCGCGACCGAGCGCCTCGCGGGGCACCAGCATCGGCAGCGACGCCTGATACGCAGGCTCCTGGAATGCGTTGGCGGCCGATCCGACCAGGATCACGAGCACGAGGTGCCACGGCTGCAGACCGATGGCCAGGTGGACGGCGATCGCGGTCACGGTTCCGACCGCGGCCACCGAGTCCGCCGCGAGCAGGATCCTGCGCCGCGAACGGCGGTCGACCAGCGCCCCTGCCATGGGGGACAGGACCAGCGCGGGGACCTGGTTGGCCAGCATCAGCAGCGACAGCCACAGCACCGACCCGGTCTGCATGTAGGCCCACAGAGCCGCACCGACCGCCGTTGCGGTCGTGCCGATGAGGCTGACGGTCTGCCCCGCCCACACCGTCAGAAAGGCCCGCCCAAGCGGCACGGGCCGTGTCGTGGCGGTCATGGCGGTCCTTTCGATCAGCTGAGCAGCTATGTTCATGAGTGGTTGAACAGCAACGTCAGTCAATCACGATCTCGCGGTATGTTCAAGCGTGATTGAATAATTCAGATGACGAAGAACACCGACCCGGGCTCGCGACTACCCTCGGGCCGGCCCATCCACTGGATGGTTCAGTCCGCACGTCCGGACGGCACCATGCACGAGATCCACGGGAGGTGGCATGTGGCGGTAGTCCCACGGGAGGCGGCCAAGCAGCGGCTGGCCGATCAGGTCGAAGCACTGCGCGCCGACGGCTGGACGGTCGTCGTCGACGACCCGATCCCCGCCGACGAGGTGATCCTCGATGACCCCGCCAAGATCGGGGTCCTGGCCCAACCGCTCCGAGCCCGGCTGGTGACGCTGCTGCACCGCCAGCCGCGCACGGTCAAGCAGCTGGCCGAGGCCATGGACGCTCCCGTGACCCGCCTCTATTACCACCTGAACCTGCTCGTGGATGCGGGCCTGGCACGGGTGCTCGCGACCCGCCGGTCAGGAGCCCAGACCGAGAGCGCGTACGGCGTGGTCGCGCTGTCGTTTCGGCTGGACCCGGCCTTGATGCGGGCGGACGACCTCGAAGGAGTCGTCGACGGCGTCACGAGCATCCTCGACTACGCCAAGATCGGCCTTGCGAATGCCATCCGGAGCCGACGGATGACGATGGGGGACCCCGACGACCGACGGACCCTGCTCACCCTTGCCCCGGTACGACTGACCCCGGAAGGGCAGCGTGCCCTCGTCGCGGCGATGGAGGAGTTCCTCGAGGAGCACTGCGTGCCCGACGACGAGGGTGAGGAGATCCTGGTGCTCGCGACCGTGTTCCCCGACACGGCCGGCGCTGCGACCTCGCCGTGACGCAGGTCGCCATCGTCACCGGAGGTGCGTCGGGCATCGGCCGCGCGCTCAGCGCCGCGCTGGTGAGCAGAAGCGTCCACGTCGTCCTGTCGCTGTATGTGACCGCCATCGAATTCGGCGTCGGCGTGCACGTGGTCTGCCCCGGCGCCATCGAGACGCCGCTGCTCGACCAGAGCGGGATGCCCGGCCTGCCGATGCCCCCGAGCATGGAGGGGGTGACCATGAGGACCATGGCGCGCGAGGCCGGCTTGCGCCGGTTCTACCCGCCCGAGCGGTTGGCGCCTGGCCTGCTGATGCGGGCGATGATCGCCGGCATCGCCCGGTGGCGCCGCAAGCGGGCCGTCGAGTAGCATCGGCCCACGGTGCCGACGCACGTACGGCATCGGACCTCTGGTCCTCCACCCAGTCCCCGCGAAATGCTCCGCGTGGACACGTCAGGAAGGACTGCCGTGCCAGCGACCGTCATCGTCGGCGCCCAGTGGGGCGACGAAGGCAAGGGCAAGGCCACCGACCTCCTCGCCGACACCACCGACCTCGTGGTGCGCTACCAGGGCGGCAACAACGCGGGCCACACCGTCATCGTCGGTGATGCCGTGTTCAAGCTGCACCTGATCCCCTCGGGGATCCTGTACCCGCACGTGACGCCGATCATCGCCGATGGCGTGGTCGTCGACCCGGCCGTGCTGCTCCAGGAACTCGAGAGCCTCGACGCCCAGGGCCTCGATGCGTCGAACCGCGTGAAGATCTCCGGCAACGCGCACCTGATCATGCCGTACCACCGCGAGCTCGACATGCTCATCGAGCGGCGGCTGGGCAAGGCCAAGCTCGGCACGACCAAGCGGGGGATCGGCCCGGCCTACGCGGACAAGGCGTCGCGGGTGGGCCTGCGCTTCCAGGACCTGTTCGACGAGAAGATCTTCCGCGAGAAGCTCGACGCGGTGCTCGAGCTCAAGAACATCATGCTGTCCAAGATCTACAACCGGCTGCCGATGAGCGCCGACGAGATCGCCGAGGAGTACCTCGGGTACGCCGACCGCATGAAGTCGATGCTGGTGGACTCCACCGACCTGATCCACACGAGCCTCGAGGCTGGCCACCACATCATCCTCGAGGGTGCCCAGGGCACGCTGCTCGACCTCGACCACGGCACCTACCCGTTCGTGACGTCGTCCAACCCGGTCGCCGGCGGCGCGCTGACCGGGGCGGGACTCGGGCCGCGGCATGTGGATCGCGTCATCGGCATCACCAAGGCATACGTGACGCGCGTCGGCTCGGGACCGTTCCCCACCGAGTTGCACGACGAGGTCGGCGAACGGATGACCGACATCGGCGGCGAGTACGGCACGACCACCGGCCGGCGCCGCCGTGTTGGCTGGTTCGACGCGGTGCTGGCGCGGTACGCCAACCGGGTCAACGGGTTCACCGACCTGTTCCTGACCAAGCTGGACGTGCTGAGCGACTTCGACTCGTTGAAGGTGGCCGTCGCGTACCGGTACGACGGCAAGGAGTACCGGCACTTCCCGCCGCACCAGTCGATCTTTCACCACGCCGAGCCGGTCTTCGAGGAACTGCCCGGCTGGAAGTCCGACATCACCGAGGTCGAGGACTACGACGACCTGCCACAGGCGGCCAAGGACTACGTCGACTTCCTCGAAGAGAACTCCGACGCCCCGATCACCTGGGTGTCGGTCGGCCCCAAGCGGACGCAGACGCTGATTCGTCGGGACGTGCCGCTCGTGCCGTGAGGCCGCCCCCGCGGTTGCGGGGGCCGGCCGA
>Ga0326597_10002334_pt1 | contig 28479 bp, 30 predicted proteins | sample RVTome_12_FD_203789 | JGI IMG/M metagenome (GOLD analysis project Ga0326597, IMG submission 203789) | Soil microbial communities from uranium-contaminated site in the Upper Colorado River Basin, Wyoming, United States - RVT100D185 | ecosystem: Environmental > Terrestrial > Soil > Contaminated >... | reverse complement strand
AGGTCTCATGAGATGCGGCCAGCGTCGCGGGCCTTGATCGCTAAGGCTTGGGGTCGAGCGTGTTCGGTGCGAACAGTTCTTCGACCTCCGGCACGCGGGCGGCCAGGTGCTGCTCGTACAGGTACTGCGGCAACGCTTGCAGCGACACGCGGTTCGGCTCGATGCCGTACGGCCAGAAGTCGTCTCCCATCACCCGCCTCGTCTCTTCGGTCTCGGCCACGACCCATGGGAGCGTCAGCTTCAGCGCATCGGTCTCGATCAGTTGTGCGTACGCCCATCGCTTCGCCTTCACGAATGCTTGGTACATGCTCGTGGCGGCCCACGGGTTGGCCTCGTACACGTCGCGGCGAAAGACGATGGTGTGCATGATGGGGAAGATCCCGGTCTTGATGAAATACTCCTTTTCGGCCGCTCGGTAGTCGGGGAAGAGCCGTCGCACGGGCGACGGCTCTCCGTGGAGGGAGCGCGGAGCGTTCGGCGAGATGATGGCATCGAGTTCGCCGCGGTCGAGCATGGGGCCCATATCCTGGTCGATCGGCATGCGGTGCAGTACCACGCGTTCGGGAAGGACGAAGTCAATTCGGGATGGCCGCGCGAGGCCATCCTGTGTCCCGCTGAACCACTCGATCGCATCCGGCGTGACGCCGTACTCATGCAGGAGCATCCCGCGCGCGAAGACGGCTGCCGTCATGGAGTACTCGGGAACCCCGACCTTCTTGCCGATCAAGTCTTTCGGTTCGTTGATAGCGGCGTTCCTGTGTACGTAGATGCAGGAATGGCGAAACAGGCGCGATGGGAACACAGGTATCGCCACAAACTTGTCATCACCGCCCGCCCTGAGCATCGTGTAGTTGGAGAACGAGAGTTCGGACACGTCGAACTCCTGGTGCCGCAGCATCCGGTAGAAGGTCTCGCTGGGGCGAGAGACGATCGGAGTGATCTCGATGCCTTCGGGTTTGATGGTTCCGTCGATCAACGGCCTCACGCGGTCGTAGTCCCAGGTGGCGAGGGTGAGGCGCAGTCGGCCCATGGCATTTCCTCCGAACGCAAGAGATCCATTGATAACCCGAAGGCCTCACGGCCCCAGGGCCCGCGCATGGTACCACCGCCGAGCGGAAGAACGAGAAGCCCAGCCGCGACTTGCTCGGTGCACCTGCTCCGCGGCGCCGCCGGCGCTCGGATCAGATAGGCTTGAGGGGCCGAGAGCCGCGGCATGCTCTGGGCCCAGAAGAGGGGACCATGACCGCGCTCGCCCTGTTGGACCGTTTGTGCACGAGGTCTCATTGAAAGAACGGACGGGCGGGCGGTGTACGCTCTCTCACATGATCTGGCGCCGCCGCCTCGCCGACGCTACATGATGTTTCCCGCCAATCGCATCCTGAGCCCCCGGCAGGACGAGCTGGTCCGTGGCGTCCGCAGCGCCCTTCAGGATCTGCACGCCAGCCTGGTCCGTGTGGGCGCCGAGCGTGAGGACGAGCAGACCGTCCGCCAATCGCTCGAACAACTCGACGACTTCTTCCTGCTGGTGATTGTCGGGGAGTTCAATGCCGGCAAGAGCGCCCTGATCAACGCGCTGCTGGGCGCACGCGTCCTGGCCGAAGGTGTGACCCCGACGACCACCCAAGTGCAAGTACTGCGGCACACCACGCAGGCTGAGTCGGGAATCGAGGCCGAGGTGCGGTCAGTGGCGGCCGACGCGCCCCTTCTGCTCGACATTCACGTCGTGGATACCCCCGGTACCAACGCCATTGTCCGAGAGCACGAAGTGCTGACCCGGCGCTTCATTCCCCGTGCCGACATGATCCTGTTCGTGGCATCCGCGGATCGGCCGCTCACCGAAAGCGAGCGTCAGTTCCTTCAACAGATTCGCGAATGGGGCAAGAAGATCGTCGTTGCGGTCAACAAGGCCGATTTGATGTCGACGTCGAGAGACCTCGACACGGTGATGACCTTCGTCGGCGACAACGTGCGCGCACTGCTCGGCTTTGCGCCCGAGCTGTTCGCCGTCTCGGCCCGGCAGGCGCTTGCGGCGAAGCTTGCCGGCGATAGCGAGGCTCTCGACGCCTCCCGCTTCCCGGCGCTCGAGCAGTACGTGCTGACCACGCTCAACGCTAATGAGCGCTTCCGATTGAAGCTCCTGAATCCACTGGGCGTAGGCTCGCGCCTGGTGGGCGAGTACCGCACCCTCGTCGCCACCCGCCTCGACCTGCTGCAGGAGGACGCCGTCACGGTTGGCGAAATTCGCTCGGCGCTCTCCGGCTTTCGGCGGGAGATGACCCGCGGATTCGAGCTGCGTCTGGCCGAGGTCAACAACCTGCTGCACCTGTTCGAGCAGCGGGGCGACGCGTTCTTCGACGACACGGTCCGGGTCGGACGTCTATTCGACCTGATGAACAAGAGCCGCATCCAGCTTGAGTTCGAGCGGACCGTGATCGCCGATCTGCCAGGCCAGATCGAGCAGCGCGTGGAGGGCTTCATCGACTGGTTGATTCAGAGCGATCTGCAGCAGTGGAACGAGGTCCGGGACCGTCTGTCGCGTCGGCGGACGGATCAGGCCGACCGCATCGCCGGGCGTTTGGCCAGCGGCTTCGACTACGACCGGGCGCGATTGCTGGAGACGGTTGGCAAGGCCACGCAGGCCACACTCGACGCGCACGACCACCGCGCGGAGGCTGCGCGTATGGCGCAGTCGGTGCAGACGGCGGTCGCCAACGCCGCGCTGCTCCAGGTCGGCGCTGTCGGTCTCGGCACGGCGGTGTCCCTCATCGCCACGTCGACGGCGGCTGACGTGACGGGACTGCTCGCCGCGGGCGTGCTGGCGACGGTCGGCTTCATCGTGATTCCCTATCGACGCAAGACTGCCCGCCGAGAGTTGCACGCCCGCCTGGCCACGCTTCGAGAGCAGCTGATGCGCGCGCTAACCACGCAATTCCAGCATGAGATCGACCGGAGTGTACGCCGGGTCGAGGACGGCGTTGCGCCATACGTACAGTTCGTCGAAGGCGAGCGCGCCGGTCTCACCGAGCAGCAAGGGGAACTCGTGTCGATCCAGGCCCGACTCACACGTGTTGCTTCCGACGTCGAGGCTGCGTGACGAGCCGCGGCCATCTGCGGAGATGGGTGTTGCGATGACCACGCCGCCACGAACGTTCGGGATCCGGACCGTTGCCTGTCGTAACCTTTCGGGCGAACCCGAGGCGCGGGCGAACGCCCCGGCGTCGTCTCGGCCTCACCGCGTGGCGTAGCGGACATGACCGCCACCCATCCAAGGAATGGGTGGGACGTGAGCAAGAATGGTGCTCAGAGCGTAACCTCAATCAGATCTGGGCAGACAGCTTCATCTGCCAGCCCGTCCGACGGTGTGCCAACATGCGTACTCAAGTCGCCATCATCGGCGCCGGTCCGTCGGGCCTGCTGCTTGGCCAATTGCTGCACCGCGCCGGCATTGATGCCGTCATCATCGAACGCCAGAGCGCCAACCATGTCCTTTCGCGCATCAGGGCCGGCATACTGGAGCAGACCACCGTTGACACGCTTCATACCGCCGGCGTGGGTGGGCGTTTGCAGCGTGAGAGCGTCGTGCACGAAGGCATCAACATCATCTACGACAATCAGCCGCATCACATCAACGTCCGGGCGCTCACCGGCGCGGTGGTCACGGCGTACGGTCAAACGGAGGTGACCAGGGATCTGATGCAAGCGCGGGCAGAGTCAGGTCTGCCGACGCACTACGGCGTCGAGGACGTGCGGCTGGAGGGCCTGACCGAAGGACCGGCCGTCGTGCAGTTCCGGCTTCGCGGACAGACGCGGCGCCTCGAGTGCGAGTACATCGCCGGCTGTGACGGCTTCCACGGAGTCAGTCGTCGCAGTATCCCCGTGGACAGGTTGCGCGAGTTCGGGCGGGCCTACCCGTTTGGCTGGGTCGGAGTGCTGGCCGACGTGCCGCCAGTGTCACCTCACGCCGTCACGTACGCTCATCACGCACGCGGCTTCGCTCTGTGCTCCATGCGCAGCCTGACCCGCAGTCGCTACTACGTGCAGTGTCCCAGCAGCGACCGCATCGAAAACTGGAGCGACGGACGCTTCTGGGACGAACTGGCGCGCCGGTTGGATGCCAAGACAGCCGGTGCACTCGTCACCGGCCCGGCGATCGAAAAGAGCATCGCACCGCTGCGGAGCTATGTCGCCGAGCCCATGCGCTGGGGCCGCTTGTTCCTTGCAGGCGATGCCGCGCACATCGTGCCGCCCACCGGTGCGAAGGGCCTGAATCTGGCAGTCAGCGATGTTCGCCTGCTCGCCGAGTCGCTCGTCGAGCACTATCGGGAAGGGTCAGATGCCGCGATCGACAGCTATTCCCAGCGCGCGCTCCGGCGCGTGTGGAAGGTCGAGCGATTCTCGTGGTGGGCGACAGCTCTCTTGCACAGCATTCCCGACACAGACGACTTCGGACTGAGGATGCAACAGGCTGAGCTCGACACGCTGACGCACCTGGAAAGCGCGGCGCGGAGTTTTGCCGAACACTACGCGGGGCTGGCATTCTAGCCACACGCTGCACCGATAGACCTTCAGGAGAACGGGGCGAGCTTCTTGAAGGTTGCCAGCAGCCATCGATAGCCGTCGGGGTCGGTGACAGCGGCGACGCGATCACCCCACGGCTTGTCTTCGGGCTCGTCCACGCCCGCACCTGCGAGTCGCGCCTCCGCCGCAGCGCGATCGACGTCCTCCACGTAGGTATACAGCCCCGCCGCGCCGCCGCTCGGCGTCGCCGCGTCGCCCTTTCGAATCAACACGACCGCGGCCTGACCGTGTCGCATTTCGGCGTAGCGCACGTGGCCGTCCGCATCTGCCAAGACGACACCACGAGTGAAGCCGAAGGCGCGCTCGAGGAACACCATCGAGGCGGTGACGTTGGCCACGGCAAGAAAGCTGGACAGGGGCGACATTCCTGGCGCGACGCCGCTTCTGCCGCCGGCTGCTTGCCGCGCCAGTCCTGACGCGGCCGAGCGCCGTTTCACGTTTGGCTTCGGTGTCTGGAGACGGGGGACACGCCGTGGAGGGCGCCGAACGGCGGCTTTGTGCTTCGTCATGAGCGACCTAAGGATAGTGGTCTGGTGCGTTCACGTCCACGCAGCGTTCGGCGCGACCGCGCACCGATCTCCCACACCTCTCGTTCGTGAACGGGCCGTCCATGGCGGTGGGTGGCGCCGTGCCTGGTGGCATCTACGGCACCGCCCCGTCGCTCGATCCCGACCCGGCCAATCCCACAACCGAAAACCACGGGCGGGACGTCAGAGATGAGACGGACTTTCGAGCCGTGTGCGCCCGAGTACTCGACGGCTGGCTGGGCGCCGATTCAGTGGCGATTCTTGGCGGTAACTTTCTCGCGGACGCTCCCATAATCATCTAACATGACGATCATGAGTAAGACGCGTGCCGTCCGTCCGAGGCTTCAAGGCGCCATGCGCGTGGCGGCGGCGGCCGGCATCCTGGCGTTTCTGTCGGTGCCGGTCAGGCCAAGCGCTCAGGAAGAATCGGAGGAAGCGCGACGCGTGCGTGAGGCCGCCACGGTGTTCGGCGAGATCATGGCTGCCGAGGACCAGTCGATTCCCACCTCGATTCTCGGCAAGGCCGAGGCCGTTGCCATCTTCCCGGGCACACTCCGCGCGGGCTTCGTCGTCGGGGGCACGCGAGGCCGAGGTGTCATTAGTGCGAGAAACGAGGGCCTCTGGTCCCCACCGGCGTTCCTGACGCTCACCGGCGGGAGTTTTGGTCTCCAGATCGGCGGACAGTCTGCCGACCTAGTTCTGGTGATCAACGACCGGCGTGGCCTCGAGAACCTCGTGTCCAACCAGTTCACGCTGGGGGCCGACGCGGCCGTGGCGGCCGGCCCGGTGGGGCGGGATGCCCAGGCGGCCACCGACCTGCAACTCCGCGCGCAGATTCTCAGCTACTCGCGGTCGCGTGGGCTGTTTGCCGGGGTGACGGTGAATGGCAGCACGATCCGTCAGGACCGCGATGCGAACGAGCGCTTCTACGGCCAGCGTCTGGAAACCAGGCAGATCATCTTCGGCTCCTTCGCTGGTCGTCCCGAGCCCGTGCCGCTCTGGTTGGACACTCTCGCGCGCTACGTGCGCTGAGGTGTGCGCGTGAGAGCGTCCCTCAACGCCGCGTCCACCTCGGGATACTGGAATCGGAAGCCGAGCCTCAGAGCCTTCGCCGGCAGTACCCGCTGCCCGGTGACGATTGCATCCGCCATTTCCCCCAGTACGGCTCGCAGTGCAAACGCAGGCGCCGGGAGAAGTGCTGGCCTGCGCAGGATGCGTCCGAGGGTGCGGGCGAAATCACGGTTCGTGACCGGATTCGGCGCGGTCACGTTGAGAGGGCCGGAGACGGCCGCATCCGTCAGCGCCCTGACCGCCATCGTCATCCAGTCCTCCAGGTGAATCCACGAGAGATACTGCCGGCCTGACCCCAATGGCCCGCCGACGAAGAAGCGAAACGGCAGGGCCATCTGTGGGAGCGCGCCCCCGTCGCGGCCGAGCACGATGCCTGTTCTCAACAACACGACCCGTGTGAATGGTTCCGCCGCCAGTGCCTCCCGCTCCCACGCCGTGCCAAGCGACGCCAGGAACCCGGTGCCGTGCGGGCTGTCTTCGGTCAGCGACTCGTCGCCTCGCGAGCCGTAGATGCCGATGGCGGATCCATTGACCAGCGTTCCCGGAGCGCGCGGGGCACTCCTCATGGCCTCGACAATCATGCGGGTCAGCGGTACGCGGCTGTCCCAGAGTTCGCGTTTGTGCGCCTTCGTCCATCGTTGAGCGATTGGCGCGCCCGCAAGATTGATGACCGCATCGGCGGCGTCGAAGACGTGCGCCAGTCCGTCGGACGAACCGCCTGGCGTCCACGCGCGCTCGCCTGGCCTGCGCGGGTGGCGGGCGAGGACGGTGACGTCATGCCCGGCACGGCGGAGCCGCGGCACCAACGCCGCGCCAAGAAACCCGGTCCCTCCGGCGATGACAATCCTCATGCCTCCCGCATGGTACGCCGGATGCCGACTTGACGCACCGAAGCGATCCGCGATATTAACTAACAAGTTGGTTAATAAGACACGTCCCCGCGGCGCCGAGTCGCCGGCCGCCATCCTCCGGGCCGCAGCCCAGGAATTTGCGTTGCGCGGCTACGACGCCGCCGGTGTCGATCGCATCGCCACGAGAGCGCGGGTCAACAAGGCGATGATCTACTACCACTACGGCAGCAAGCTGAGCCTCTACCTGGAAGTGCTCCGCGACATGTTCCGCGCCGTGGGCGCGCGAACGCGGGACATCGCTGAAGGACCCGGGTCCGCCGAGGGCAAGATCGACGCCTGGATCCAGACGCTCGTTGAGGAAGCCGCCGCGCGCCCATGGTTCCCTCCGATCATGCTGCGGGAGCTGGCGTCTGGCGCGGCACACATCGACAAGGACACGTTCAGTGTGATGAACGGCGTCTACCTCTCAATCCGCGACGTCATTCTCCAGGGACAGCGCGAGGGCGCGTTTCGCCCGGTGGATCCGTTGCTGACGTATTTCACGATTCTTCCGTCGACATTGGTCTTCTTCGCTCGTCAGCGCGTCGTGGCGCGGCGCAAGAGCGCTCGGGGGCTCGCGGCCGCGGCGCCGCGAGACGGCGACGACTTCGTACGACACATGCAAGGAGCAGCGCGCGGAATGCTGCGGAGAGAGATATGAGGACATGCCACGCACGTGTGTACGCGATGGTCGCGGCGACTCTTGTGACGGCCGGGTGCCAGGTGCCTGAGTCATCCGACACTGTTCGCGTGTCGGGCCACGTAGAGGCCACCGAGGTGCAGGTGGCCGCTGAAGTGGGCGGCCGCCTGCTCGACTTGCGAGTGTCAGAGGGAGATCGAGTGGCGGCTGGCGACGTCGTGGCGCAACTGGACACGCGCGACGTCGAACTGCAGATCGGGCACACACAGGCCGAGCGGGCGGTGGCCGACGCGCAGGTCCGCTTGCTGCTGGCGGGTGCGCGACCGGAAGACATTCGCCAGGCCGAAGCCCAGGTGGACGCCGCTTCGGCCGAGGTCGCTGGCATCCAGGCCGAATTGCGTGCCGCGGAAGTGGACCTGCAGCGCTTCGAGGCCCTCCTGGGTGCGAATGCCGGGTCGCAGAAGCAGCGCGACGATGCACGGGCGCGCGTCGATGTGGCGCGCGAGCGGGAACGGGGCGCCAGTGAGCGTGTTCGTGCCGCGCGGGAGGGCGTTGCGCGGCTGCGGGCCGGCGCGCGACGAGAGGAAGTGGAGGCGGCGCGCGCGCGCATTGCGGCGGTCGACGCCCAGCTTGCGCTGCTCGAGAAGATGCGCGGCGATGCTACCGTCGTTGCACCCGTGAGTGGCATCGTCACCCAGACACTGAGCGACGCCGGCGAGATGATCGGGCCTCGGATGCCGCTTCTTGTGGTGACTGACCTGGATCACGCGTGGGCAAACCTGTTCGTACCAGAGCCGTTCATGCCGATGGTCTCTCTCGGCCAGGCGGTTGTGGTGCTGACCGACGCGGGCGACTCGGCTCCGGGCAAAGTGACCTACGTATCCCCGCAGGCGGAGTTCACACCCCGAAATGTCCAGACGGCGGACGAACGGTCGAGGCTGGTCTATCGGATCAAAGTGGCCGTTGACAACACCGCCGGCGTTCTGAAACAGGGCATGCCCGTCGATGCGGAGTTGCGTCGGCCATGAGCGCCGTAATCGAAATGGCGGGCGTCACCAAGCGCTATGGAGCCACCGTCGCTCTGCATGCGATGGCGCTGGACGTGCGGCGAGGCGAGATGTTTGGACTGATCGGCTCCGACGGCGCCGGCAAGACGACGTCTATTCGTCTGATGTGTGGGCTGCTGCGGACCGACGCCGGAACGGTTCGCGTACTCGGCCACGACCCGGTGCGCGAGCACAGGGCCGTGACCGAACGAGTGGGATACCTGTCACAGCGCTTCAGCCTGTATGGCGATCTCACCATCGACGAAAACATCGCCTTCTTCGCGGAGATTCACGGTATGCGCGACTACCGGCGCCGCCGCGATCAACTGCTCGAGATGACCCAGTTGACGCCGTTTCGAAGCCGGCTCGCCGATCGTCTGTCCGGCGGGATGAAGCAGAAGCTGGCACTGGCGTGCACGCTGGTGCATGAGCCTGAAGTGATTCTGCTCGACGAGCCGACGACCGGCGTTGATCCCGTGTCGCGTCGGGAGTTCTGGAAGCTGCTCTCGGAGTTCCTGTCTCACGGCATCACAATTCTGATGTCAACGCCGTATCTCGATGAGGCTGAACGGTGCGGCCGTGTGGTGTTGCTGCACGAGGGTCGCGTACTCGCGTGCGACGAACCATCACGACTGCGAGCCGGGATGTCGGGTTCGGCATCCCTGGAGGACGTGTTCGTTGCCCGCCTCACCACAAAGGACTCGACGTCATGAGAACGATCGCTACTGCCGAGGCGCGTGCCGTCTGGTGTGTCGCTGCGCTGAGTAGCTTGTGGCTGCTCGCGCCGAACGCCGCCCATGCGCAGGAGACCGCAACGCTCCGCATTTCGCTCGAGGAGGCACAGAGCCGGGCCGTCATGGCGAGTCACCGACTGGCCGAGGCGCGTGCCCGCGCGGCAGCCGCTGAAGGGGCGATTGCCGTCCGCGAGGTCTCGGACCGTCCGCTCGTCACGCTGGCCGGAGGCTACACACGCACCAACCATGTCGTCGAGTTCGTCATTCCGAGCGCCACGGGCATGCCGCGTGTGTTGTATCCCGATGCTCCTGACAACTACCGGACCAGACTCGATGCGCAGTGGCCGATCTACAACGGAGGTCGAACCGACGCGTTGGAACGTGCGGCGAGGGCGGAGGCGTCTGCCGCGTCGGCTGACGTGGCTGCGGCGCAAGCCGACCTCCGTCTGGAGGTGGCCAGGGCGTACTGGGCGCTGGTAACGGCCCGCGCGTCCGCGGCGGTGGTCGAGCGGAGTCTTGCACGGGCGCAGGCGCAAGTGAAGGATGCACGAGAGCGCCTGGCCGTTGGCCTCGTGCCGCCCAATGACGTCGCGTCGGCCGAAGCCCAGGAGTCGCGGCAGCGCATGCTGCTCATCGAAACACGCAACCAACGGGACGTGTCGTCGGCTGAGCTCGCGCGACTGATCGGTGTCGATCTGCTGCGGCCGATCGAACCTTCGGCCGCGCTCGACCTCTCGCCTTCGCAGGCACCCGGGCAGGAGGAACTCGTTGCGGAGGCTCGCGCGAAACGAAACGAGCGCAAAGCGTTGGAGGAGCGGATTGAGGCGACGGTTCACCTGCGCGCTGCGACCGAGAGCTCACGGCGGCCTCTGATTGCGCTGGCCGCCGGGTTCGATCTGGCGCGCCCGAACCCGCGAATCTTTCCGCGAGCGGAACAGTGGAACGACTCATGGGACGCGGGCATCACGGCGAGCTGGTCGCTCTGGGACGGCGGGCGCGCCCGCGCCGAAGCGGCGCAGGCCGCCAGCGTGACCCTGGCGGCTCGACAGCGGCTGGCGGAGTTCGATTCAGTGTTGGCGCTCGAAGTCCGCCAGCGCCTGCTGGAGATCGATTCGGGCCGTGCTGCCGTGGCGGCATCGGAGGACTTCGTTCGTGCGGCCGCCGAGGCCAGGCGTGTCGTGTCTGAGCGCTACCGGGCCGGTGTGATTGCGCAGACGGAGGTCCTCGACGCGGAGGTGGCGCTGCTGCAGGCAGAACTCGATCGCACACGCGCGATGGCCGGCGTGCGGTTCGCCGAGGCCAGGCTCACCAGGGCCTTGGGCCGATGAACGCCATCGAGGTGCGTCACCTGACGCGCCGGTTTGGCGCCTTCGTGGCCGTCAACGATCTGAGCTTCGATGTGGGACAGGGCGAAATCTTCGGCTTCCTCGGCAGCAACGGTGCCGGCAAGTCCACCACGATCCGCATGCTATGCGGTCTGTTACGGCCCACGTCTGGCTCTGCCACCGTCGGCGGCACAGACGTCGGCCGCGACCCCGAAGCGGTGAAGCTGCGCATCGGCTACATGTCGCAGCGCTTCTCCCTCTACGAGAAGCTGACCGTCGATCAGAACATCGCCTTCTTCGCCGGCATCTACGGCCTGCCCCGCGAGCGATTCGCCGCGCGACGCGCGGCGGTGCTCGAGATGTCTGGACTCAAGGGACGGGAGTCTGCCCTGACCGGATCACTCTCGGGCGGATGGAAACAGCGTTTGGGTCTCGGCTGCGCCATCCTGCACGAACCGCCGATCGTCTTCCTGGACGAACCGACAGGCGGAGTCGACCCGCTGTCGCGCCGACGATTCTGGCGGCTCATCGAAGAGCTGGCGAAGAGCGGGACGACCGTGCTCGTGACGACCCACTACCTGGACGAAGCCGAGCACTGCCACCGCATCGCGATCATTCACGCTGGCCGTCTCGCGGCGCTCGGGACCGTTGCGGAACTGAAGCGGATCTTCGCCGGTCGGCCCATTCTCGAGGTCCAGGCGCAGGAACCGGTGGAGGCCATGCGACGTCTCGACGAGATGCCAGACGTCGAGAAGACAAGCATCTTTGGATCCGCCGTCCATGCGGTCATGCGGTCGGCTGACGCGGGTCCAGAGGCCATCACGGCGCGTCTGGCGTCCGTGGGTATCTCGTCGAGCTGCAGGGTCGTCGAGCCGTCGCTCGAGGACGCGTTCCTGGATATCGCCGAGCGGAGCGTGTCGTGAAGGCCCTCGCCGTCGCCGTCAAGGAGATCCGGCAAATCAGCAGGGATCGACGCACCCTCGCGATTCTGCTGTTCGTACCGGCGTTCTTCCTGCTGCTCTACGGCTACGCGCTGAACTTCGACATCCGCAACATTCCACTCGCGGTTCAAGACAACGATCGCACCAGCACCAGTCGTGGAGTGATTTCTGCGTTCGTGCAATCGGGTTACTTCGATCTGGTCCAGGACGTGCCGCGCAGCGTGGACGTGGTCGACGTTCTCGATCGGGGCGACGCGCGTGCGGTGCTCGTCATCCCCGGTGGATTTGGCAGCGACGCCGGCCGCGGGCAGCCGACCAGCGTGCAGATGATCATCAACGGGGACAATGCCAACACGGCGACCACCGTGATGGGATACGCCGTGGGGCTTGTGAGCGCGATCTCAGCGCGCTATCAGCGAGAGGCACGGGTTCTCGCGCCCGCGGCGCCGCTGCTCACGGCCGAGACGAGGGTCTGGTACAACCCCGAGCTGCGCAGTACCTACTTTCTCGTTCCTGGTCTGATTGCGTACATCGCGATGTTGACGGCGGTCGTCTCGACGGCGCTCTCGATCGTGCGAGAAAAGGAAGTCGGCACGATGGAACAAGTGAGGATGTCGCCGGTCGGGCCATTCGCGTACGTGATCGGCAAGACCGTGCCCTTCTTCTGCGTCTCTCTGGTGTCGTCGATGGGCATCATCGGTCTCTCCATGCTGCTCTTCGATCTGCCCATGCGGGGATCCTGGTTGTTGCTCTTTGTGTCGGTATCGGTGTTTCTCGTCGGCGCACTCGCGTTCGGAGTGCTGATCTCCACGCTCGCCGAGACTCAACAGGTGGCGTTCCAGGTGGCACTGCTCACGTCGTATCTGCCGACACTTATGCTTTCGGGATTCATTTTCCCCATTTCGAGCATGCCCGTGGTGCTTCAGGCGATTACCTATACCGTTCCGGCGCGCTATTTCCTGATCGCGCTTCGCGGGATCGTGCTCAAGGGTGTGGGCGCCGAGGTGTTCTGGCCGCAACTGGTCGCGCTTGCCGTGTTCGCCGCTGTCGTGTTGACACTGGCGTCGCTTCGTCTCAAACGCGAGTGGGGCATGGGTCGATGAAGCGCGTCCTCCACCTCGTGCGCAAGGAGTTTCTCGAACTTCGCCAGGACCCCAAGCTCTTCGGAATCGTGGTCCTGGCGCCGATCATTCAGCTCATCATGCTCGGCTATGCGACGACGACCGACGTTCACAACGTGCCTGTCGTCGTTGTCGACGAGGACCGGTCCTCGGCCAGTCGGGAGCTTGTGTCGCGGTTTGAGGCATCCGAGACGTTTGTGGTCGTCGATGCAGTGTCATCGATCGACGAGATCGTTCCGGATCTCGACGGCGGTGCCGCGTGGATGGCGCTGGTGATTCCGGCCGACTACGGCGAGCGCGTCGGGAGCGGCCGGCCCTCCGTGATCCAGGTCATCGCGGATGGTACTGACGCCAACTCGACCAACGTGGCGCTGGGCTACGCGCGCGCACTGGTGACCAGCTACGGCAGCGAACTCGGGGTGTCTCATGGTCGGCGTGCCGCGCCGCTGGTTGGTGCCGACATCAGGGTATGGTTCAACCCAAGCCTCGAGAGCCAGGTGTTCATGATCCCTGGCATCCTGGCGCTTGTGCTGCTCGTCGTCACCACCAATCTGTCGTCGATGGCGATCGTACGAGAGAAGGAACTCGGAACGCTCGAGCAACTCAACGTGACGCCGCTGGCCAGGTGGGAGTTGATAGTGGGGAAGCTGGTGCCCTATGCCATCCTTGGCATGGCGGATGCGCTGCTGGTCGTCACCGTCGCGGTGGGATGGTTCGAGGTGCCGCTCCGCGGCAGCCCGACGCTCCTGCTGGCGATGTGCCTGGTGTATCTCCTGACAACGCTCGGTCTGGGTCTCCTGGTGTCGACGATCTCGAAGACCCAGCAGCAGGCGATGATGACGAGTTCGTTCTTCTTTCTGCTGCCGATGATCTTCTTCTCCGGTTTCATCTTTCCGATCGAGAACATGCCGACGGTGGTCCAGCCATTCACGTACCTGGTTCCGCTCCGCTATTTCCTCGTGATCCTGCGCGGGATCTTTCTCAAGGGCATCGGCCTGGAGGTGTTCTGGCCGGAGGCGCTGGCGCTGCTCGCATGGGGACTTGCCATCCTGGCACTCGCGACCCTGCGGTCGTCGAAGCGATTGGCATGACTCGTCGGTCGAGCTCTCTGGGTGGTCCGTTCGCAGTGGGACTACGCCGCGCGTAGCACCTGCGCCTCGCCTTTGGCGACGTCGACTCGCGAGAGTACGACGGCGCCGGCCACGAAGAACAGGATGACCGACAGGACTGCCGCGCGGCTCGAGCCGAACAATGAGACCGACAGGGCGAAGAACGCCGGTCCGGCGACCCCCGCAAACTTTTCGAACACCGAGAAGAAGCCGAAGTACTCGGAGGACTTGTGCTTCGGGATCATGCGGGCGAAGAGCGAGCGGCTGAGTGCCTGGCTGCCACCCTGCACCGTGGCCACGAGGAAAGCCAGGACGAAGAAGTGCCAGGCCGCTGACATGAAGTAGGCGAGCACGCTGATACAGACGTACACGGACAGCGCGGCGAAGATGGCGGGCTTGGCGCCGATGCGATGGGCTACGGCCCCGAAGAGAAACGAGAACGGCACGCCGACGAACTGCACGAGGACAAACGCGGCGATGCGTGCATTGCGATCGATGCCGATCTCGGCGCCATAGATGGTCGCCATCCGGATGATCGTCTGAATGCCGTCGTTGTAAAGGAGGAAGGCTACCAGCATCAGGAGCGCCTGTCGATAGACGCGCAGCTCTTGAAAAGCCTGCACGACGCCCAGGAAACCGGCCCATACCGGATTCCCGTCGTGGCCCGAGCCTGACCGAGGTGCCGGGTCAGGCTCCGGAACCGTCTTGAAGAGCGGAATGGAGAACACCAGCCACCACACGGCCACGCTGATGAAGGACAGTCTGATCGCAGCCACGGCATCCGGGATCCCAAAGGTCTCTGGCGTCAGGATCCACAGCAGGTTGATGATGAGTACAATGCCGCCGCCGAGATACCCGATGGCGTAGCCCGAGGTCGATACGCGGTCCATCTCCTCCGGTGTCGCGATGTGGGGGAGCAGCGAGTCATAGAACACGATCGTCGCCGCAATCGCGATGTTGGCGACGATAAAGACAAGCGCGGCGTATTGCCACTCTCCGCGATCGATGGTAGCCATCAGGCACGTGGCGATGACGCCGATCCCCAGGAAGGTACCGAGCATTCGCTTCTTGAGGGCTCGGCGGTCGGCGATCGCGCCCAGGACAGGGCCCAGGACCGCGATGATCGCGACGGCAACCGTCGTGGCCCATGCGTATCGAGCCGTGGCCTCGGCTGGCGCAAGGTCGGCCGCGGCAACCGAGGCAAAGAAGTCCGGAAATACCGCGGTGATCACCGTGGACTGGAATGCCGAGTTCGCCCAGTCGTACATCGCCCAGGCGCGCAGCTCGGGCCGGTGCAACCCGAGGCGGGTGAGCCAGCGGCGGTTCAGAACGTCTGGCGCGCGATCCATTCGCGGAGCAGGGAATCCATGACGATATACCGCGGGCCCTCTTTCATCAGGAGGTCCTGCTTGATGAGGGCGGCGAGCGACCCCTGGACGCTCGACGGTCCTCCCAGCCGATATCGTGCACGCACGTCGGCCGACAGCAGTTCCCGCCCGCTTTGCAGGACCACGGCTCGTAGCACTGCACGCTGAGCCATCGTCAAGCGCTGCCAGATCGCCTCGAATATCGTGTTCTGCTCAGCCATGAGCCGGGTCAGGGTGGCATGCAGATTCTCCAGGCCCGCCTTTCGCCCCCCGGCTGCGCGCACGTCGTCCCAGGTCTCATGTGCGAGCCGCTGCACGTCGTACGGCAGGTTCCCGGCGAGATCGACGACCGCGGCCCCGAGCCCTGCCTCGACTTTGACACCACTCGCCGCAAACCGCGCATCGATGAACTCGGCAAATAGGGGCGCGGGGATTCGCTCGAGACGCATGACCGGTCCGGCCTTGTAGAACGGGCGGCGCGGACCAATCATCTTCTCCATGAGGCTCGGCTCCGAGCCCGCGAACACATAGCCGACCCTCCGCTGCTGTTGGGCGGCGGCCCGTAAGGCGTGCTCGACCGATCCTCCGTTGAAACCGTCGATCGCCTGAAACTCGTCGAGTGCCACAACGGCTGTGCGCTTCCGCTCGGCCGCGAGACGTCCAGGCAACGCGAAGATCTCGTTCGCGAGCCGGTTGATGTCGCGGTCGGTTCTGACGGCGGGGAAGGCGACCGAGAGTCTGCCGTGCCCGACGTCGGCGGACTCGAATCTCAGCTCAGGTCTCGTCGTGGTGATGGCCTCGTTCAGCCAAGTGGTGGCGCGCTGCCATTTCGTTTCGACCGTCGCGAGAGCGCGGGCATACCCTTCGAGAAACGAGACGTACGAGCTGTAGCTGCTGACCGTCAGGTCGATTGTCAGCGCGCCGTGACGGGAAAGTACATTCAGCGCTCGGTGCACGAGCGAGGACTTTCCGTATCGTCTCGGTGAGATGAGGAACACCTTCTGCGCGGCTGTCAGGTCGGCCACCAGGCGGTCGAGTTCGACTTCGCGATCCGCGAAGGCATCGGCTGGTGCGATTTCGCCGTAGATGAACGGATTATTCATGTCGGTACGCCACGTGACGTAGTCATTACGACAAACAACGTAATCAATACGCTACTTACCGTAACACAGAATGGCATGGCTGACGCGGGGCACCCGGTGGACCCCCGGGTGGTCGCCCCGACGGCCGCGGCGCCCGGCGCTACCAGTCGTCGATCGACAGTTGCCCCGTATAGATCGCCATCCCCACGACGGCATCAACAGCGGCTGCGTCGAGAAGATCGATTTCCTCGCGCGTAGTGATCCCGCCGGCGGCGGTGACCCGCCGGCCGGTCGCGCGGCGCACGGCCATGATGGCCTCGACGTCGGTGCCGCCCATCAAGCCCTCGGTGTCGACATGGGTGTACAAGAACTCACCACAGTAGGACTCGAGAGCCCGTACCGCATCGACGGCAGAAATTGGAAGGATGGTCCTCCATCCGTGAATGGCCACGTGGCCGCCACGGCTGTCGACCGCGGCGATGACACGCTCGGGCCCCACGGCGTCGGCGAGCTGCTTGGCGAAGTCGAGGTCGACCGACCCGTCGCGAAAGAGCGACGAGCTGACGATGACCCCGTGCGCGCCGTCGGCCAGTACGGCCTGGGCGCGGCTCACGCTCCGGATACCGCCTCCGACGCGACAGGGGAGCCGTCCACAGATCGTGGCTACGAGTCCGGCGTTGTCGCCACGGCCTTTCGCGGCGTCGAGATCGATGAGTTGAACCCGTGGAAATCGGGCGAACTTCCGAATCCATGGCTCTGGGTCGGCGGCTTCGATGGCCAGCGCCTCACCTTGCACCAGCTGGACGACGTGCCCGTTCTGAAGATCGATTGAAGGAATCAGCATTCGAGGCGGACAGGGATGCCCTGCGCGTGAAGATAGCGTTTCACGTCGGCCACGCCCGTGTGGTCATAGTGGAATATCGAGGCCGCGAGGGCCGCATCCGCGTGGCCGCGCGTAAAGACGTCGGCGAAGTGTCGCAGCTCGCCGGCGCCGCCCGATGCGATCACGGGGATGTTGACGGCATCGGAGACCGCGGCGGTCATGTCGCAGTCGAAACCAGACCGCGTGCCATCGCGGTCCATGGACGTCAAGAGAATCTCGCCGGCGCCTCGCATCTCAGCCTCGCGCGCCCACTCAACGGCATCGCGTGCCGCGTCTGCCGTGCCACTGCGCACGTAGACGGCGAAGCCGTTGTCCCGTCGCTTGGCATCGATGGCGACGATGACTGCCTGGCTGCCGTAGCGCCGCGCGAGAATGGAGATGAGCGTTGGATGTCGCAGCGCGGCGGTGTTCAGGCTCACCTTGTCGGCGCCTGCGTTGATGGCCGCCGAGGCGTCGTCTTCCGAGCGAATCCCGCCGCCGACTGTGAGCGGCAGGAAGATCTCCCGAGCGACTGCGTTGATGGTGCGGGCCAGCGCCTGCCGCGTCTCAAGCGTAGCCGTGATGTCGAGCACGACGACTTCGTCGATGCCTTCCACGTTGTAGCGACGCGCGAGCGCCGCCGGGTCGCCGGCGTGGCGCAACTCCTGGAACTTGACGCCCTTGACGACCTGGCCTTCACGAACGTCCATGCAGGCGATGATTCGTTTGGTCAGCATCGGCGCGCCACTAGTTGCAGAGCCGCAGATAGTTCCGAAGGACCTGGAGGCCGGCCTCGCCAGATTTCTCCGGATGGAACTGGACGCCGAACACACCGTCGCGCTCGACGGCCGCTGCAAAGGATTCCTCGTGCGTGGTTGAGGCGACGCAATCGGCCGTGACCGGGGCGGCGAAAGAGTGTGTGAAGTAGACGTACGCACCTGATGAAAGGCCCGCGAGAAGTCTGGACGCGCGAGGGAGCTCGAGCGCGTTCCATCCGACGTGCGGAACCTTCAGACGGAGTTCGGTGTTGCCCTTCAGAAGCCGGCACCGACCGCTGAGCGCCCCGAGACCCGGGACGTCAGGCGCCTCGTCGCTGCCGTCGAACAGCCACTGCATGCCGACACAGATCCCGAGGAGCGGTGTGCCCGCCTGCAGGGCGTCGCCGACGGCCTGTCTCCACGGCGCGTCGAGCGCCGTCGTCGACGAGAAGTGGCCGACACCTGGCACGATCAGGCCGGAGACGCCGCGGCACTCCTCAGCAGTCGACGGCACGATGAAATCGGCACCGAGGGCCGTCAGCGCCTTCTTCACGGAGGTCAGATTGCCGGCGCCGTAATCGATCAGTGCGATCACAGGAGGCCCTTGGTGCTGGGCAGCATCTTGGCCAGACGTGTGTCTCTTGCGCAGGCCACGCGCAGCGCGCGCGCAAACGCCTTGAATACGGCTTCCACGTGGTGATGACTGGAACGGCCGTACAAGACTTTCACGTGCACGTTGGCGCGTGCCGCGGCGGCGAAGCCGTCGAAGAAGTCGTGGATGAGTTCGCTCTGGAGATCGCCCACGCGTCGCACGCGCAGCTTCAGATCCACAACCGCGTGCGGGCGACCGCTCAGATCGATGGCCGCCACGGCAAGCGTCTCGTCCATCGGCATCACGAAGTAGCCGGCACGGTTGATCCCCTTTCGATTACCCAATGCCTTCAGCGTGGCCTCGCCGAGCACGATGCCGACGTCTTCGACTGTGTGATGCTGATCGACGTCCAGATCGCCGATGGCCGCCAGCGTCAGATCGAACCCGCCGTGCCGCGCGAAGAGTTCGAGCATGTGGTCGAGAAAGCGGACGCCTGTGCTGACGTCGTATCTGCCTCGTCCGTCGATGACGAGCCGTCCCCGAATCTGGGTCTCCGTCGTCTTCCGGTCGAACGATGCCGCTCGTGTTCTGCTCATGCCTGCCTCGCCGCCATGACAGCTTCAAGCGCCTCGATTGCAACGTCGGTATGCGCGGTCAATCCGGCCGTGATACGGATGCACCCGGGAGTCGCCGGGTCCTTGGACCGGTCCCGCACGTGAACCTTTCTGGCAGCCATCGCGTCGACGAATGCCGCCGCATCGCCCACGCGTACCAAGACGTAGTTGCCCGCGCTCGGCCAGAATGTCAGGCCGAGGCGGCCGAGGGCGGCGTAGAGCCGTTCGCGAGATTCCCGCACCTGGGCCGCGTAGGCCGGAAGGAACTCGGTGTCTTCCAGCGCCGCCTGTATTGCTGTCAGCGCGACGCCGTTGAGATTGAACGGCAGGGTGACCGAACGCACCGGATCGAGCGACGGAGGCTGGCCGATGACAACGCCCACCCGCAGACCCGCCAAGCCGTATGCCTTCGAAAACGTACGCCCCAGGAGGACGTTCGGGTACAGCGCGAGTTGCGGCAGGAACGTCGTGCCCCCAAACTCGATATAGGCCTCGTCGATGAGCACGATGGCGTGTGGCGCCGATTCGCAGATGCGGGCCAGGTCGGCAACCGGGATGAGTTGTCCGGTCGGGTTGTTCGGCGTGTTCAGGAAGATCATCCTGGTGCGCGGTGTCACCGAGTCGATGACTGCCTGTGTTGGAAACGCGAAGTCGGGTCCAGGTGGCACCGGCACCGCCTGTGCCCCAACCGCCGTTGTCGAGTTCGGGTACGGGTCGAAAGCCGGCTGCGGAATGATCGTTTCGGCGTCGTGCACTTGCGCCCTGGCAATGTGCGCGACAGCTGCCATCAGGATGCCTTCATCCAGGCCGTTGGTCAGAAGTACCCAGTCCGGATCCACACCGAAGTGTCGGGCCGTCTGATCAACGGCCTCACGGTACTGCGGATAGATCGACACGTCGCTCGAGCGCACCCGTCGAATCGCTTCGAGCACACGTGTGGAGCAGCCGCCGGTGTTCTCGTTCAAGTGCAGCCGCAATCCCTGGCCCGGACTCGGATAGCCCTGGAGCACCACTACTTGATCCTGATCGAGATCGACGTTGCGTGTGCCATCAGCCCCTCGGCTGTGGCGAGCGTCATCACGGTTTCGCCGATGCGCCGCAGTCCTGCCCGCGTCGCACGCTGGACGGTGACTTGCCTGACGAAGTCCGCCGCCGAGAGGCCGCCACGCGATCTGGCCGCCCCGGCGGTCGGCAGTACGTGGTTGGATCCAAACGCATAGTCGCCGCCAACCTGGGCCGACCACGGACCCACGAACACTGAGCCCGCGCATCGCATTCGCGCGGCCTGCCGTTCGTTGTCGACAACCAGATGCTCCGGTGCTGATTGATTGGCGAGATCCATGGCCTCGCTAGCGGACGTGGTGACGATGATGCCGCCGTGGGCCCGGAGCGAGAGGCGCGCCGGGCCTTCGGCCGGGAGCCGCGCCTCGACCTCTCGCACCACCGAGGCCGCCAGCGGGCGGCTCGGCGTGATCAGGACCGCGCGCGCATCCGGATCGTGCTCGGCTTGGGCAATCAGGTCGGCCGCAATCCAGGCCGCCGGGCCTCGCGCCGACACGATGAGGATCTCGCTCGGGCCCGCATAGAAGTCGATGCCGCAGTCCGACGCGACCAGCGCCTTGGCCGCCGCCACGTACCGATTCCCAGGGCCGACAATCTTGTCCACCCGGGGAATCGTGGCGGTCCCATAGGCGAGCGCGGCCACGGCATGCGCGCCGCCGATCCGGAAGAGTCGTGACACTCCGGTCTCGAGGGCTGCTGCCATGACCACAGGATCGGGCCGCGGACAGACGACGATGACCTCCCGCACGCCGGCGGCGATTGCAGGGAGAGCCGTCATCAGCAGCGAGGAAGGGAGGGGATATCGTCCGGCTGGTACGTAGCAGCCAACGCGATCGAGTGGGACGACGCGCTGCTCGACGGTGACGCCTGGTGACACCCGCGTGCGCCAACCCCGAGGCACCTGACGTCTGGCGACAATGCGAATGTTGCGCGCCGCCGCCCGAATGGCCGCTCTCACCTTGGGAGCGACACTGGCTGCCGCCGATCGCATCTCGGCCTTGGTGACCTCGACCGGGCCGTCGAGCGGATCAAACCGCTTGGCGTACCGAAGCAGGGCGCGGTCTCCGTCGCGACGGACGGCACCTACGATGACGGCGACCTGCCGCTCTGTCGCCGCGTCCCGCGTGCGTACAGGTAGCAGGAGGGCCTGCACGGCTCGTCGATTGCTGGATTCCACGATCTTCAACATTGGTTCTGCTCCGCTGTTGTCAGCGCGCCGCCTGAAACGCCAATTCGACTGGCGATCTACAGGACAATCTTGTTCAGCGGATACTCGACGATACCCTCTCCGCCAGCCGCCTTGAGCTTCGGAATCAGGTCGCGCACCGCTCGTTCCTCGATAATGGTGTTGATGGCCACCCAGTCGGCGTTGCTCAGCGACGAGATCGTCGGTCCCTGCAGCGACGGCAACATGGCGAGGATCGCGTCGAGATTCGCCCGACGGACGTTGAGCATCATTCCCACACGACCCTGCGCGGCAATCGCCGCACGCAACAGCAGCGCAATGTTGTCGAGCTTGGTGCGCTTCCAGTCATTGGCGAGCGCGACGTCGTTGGCAATCAGTTGTGTATTCGACTCCATGATCGTATCGAGGATCGCGAGTCGATTCGCGCGCAGGGTCGAACCGGTCTCGGTGGCTTCGACGATCCCATCGGCGAGTACCGGAGGTTTGACCTCGGTCGCGCCCCATGAGAACTCCACGTCGACGTTGACGCCAAGCCGATCAAAGTAGGCCTTGGTCACACGCACCAGTTCGGTCGCGATCGTGCCGCCGTCGAAATCCTTCGGCGACTTGAAACGTGAGTTCTCCGGCGCGGCCAGAACCCACTTCACCTTGCCGAAGCTCTGCTTTGCGTAGATGAGGTCGGCGAGACTCGTGAGCGGGTGCTTACCGACGCCGCTCAGCTTGTGCTCTTCAATCCAATCCTGACCGGTGAGGCCGGCGTCGAGCACGCCGTCAGACACGTACCGTGCCATCTCCTGCGCGCGAATGAGCATGCACTCGACGTCTGGGTCGTCGATCGTGGGGAAGTACGACCGCGAGTTGACGTAGATATTGAAGCCGGCCCGGCCGAACAGTTGAATCGTGGAGTCCTGCAGCGAACCCTTGGGGATACCCAGCTTGAGTTTCATGGAATCGTCACGCCCTCCGCGCGTCGAAAGAAGCAGGTTCGCTCACCGGTGTGACAGACATTGCCGTCGCCCTGACGCTCGGCTTTCACCAGTACGGTGTCGTCGTCGCAATCGATGAGGATGTCGCGGACGGCCAGCCGGTTGCCCGACGTCTCCCCTTTGGTCCAGAGCGTGTTGCGCGTCCGGCTGTAAAAGGTCACGTAGCCCGTGCGGCGGGTGATGTCCCAGGCCTCCGCGTTCATGAAGCCCACCATCAGTACCTCGCCGCTGGCGTGGTCCTGCACCACCGCGGGAATCAGTCCATCAAGTTTCGTAAAGTCCATAGCTCGCGTTCCACGCTCCGAGTTGGGTACAACAAAAAACCCCGCCACTGGTCCGGCGGGGCTGCATGCGATTCAGCTGGTGTAGGGTGTTGCTCTTCGTCTGTCCCTCAGCGCGCGCAGTCCGGCCGAACGGCCGAATGGCCGTGGTGGTGATGGCGCGCACGATGGAGGGCGCTGAACATTGAGCAAGCAGGCTACCAAAAAGAGACGCTCTCACGCAAGCCAGACGGGTGATATGTTAGCCGTCTTCCCCATGCTGAGGCCCTCAGTCCTTGTTGCCGCGCTCATCTCCCTCGTCACCGCGTCCGTCCTGGCGGCGCAGGACTGGCCCCAGTTCCTTGGGCCCGATCGGACGGGTGTGTACCGCGGACCAGCGCTATCGGAGTCGTGGCCGGCCGGAGGGCCGAGAGTCGTCTGGCGTGCGCCGGTCGGGCAGGGTTTTAGTGGTCCAGTCGTGGTCCAGGGGCGCCTCATTCTGTTTCATCGGATCGGCAGTGAGGAAGTGGTCGACGCGTTCGACGCTCGAACCGGCAAAGCCCAGTGGCGCTATGCGTACCCGACCACCTACCGCGATGACTTTGGATTCGACGAGGGTCCGCGGGCGGTCCCGGTTGTCGTGGATGGCATCGTCTACACCTTCGGTGCGGAGGGGCAGCTCCACGCGATCGCACTCGACAAGGGCACAAAGGTCTGGAGCGTCGAGACGATGCCTCAGTTCAGTGTGCCGAAGGGGTTCTTTGGCGCGGGTGGTTCGCCGCTCGTCGAAGGCGGTCGCGTGCTCGTCAATGTTGGTGGACCGAAGGCGGGCATCGTGGCGTTCGCGGCCAGGACCGGCAGCGTCCTGTGGACGTCGACGACGGATGGCGCCAGCTATTCGTCGCCCGTGGGTGCCACGATGGCCGGACGTCGGAGCGCGATCTTCTTGACTCGTGCTGGTCTCGTTGGCTTGGACCCGGTGTCAGGGAAGGTGCAGTTTCAGCGGCCCTGGCGGGCCCGCATGGCGGCATCTGTCAACGTGGCCACGCCGGTGGTCGTCGGTGATTCGATCTTCGTGTCGGCCGAATATGGGCCCGGTGCTGGAGTATTCACGGTCGAAGGCTCGACACTGACCGAGTTGTGGGCGTCGAATGACGTGCTCACCAACCACTACTCGACCAGTGTCTACCACCAAGGATTCCTCTATGGCTACCACGGTCGGCAGGAGTTGGGTCCGAGCTTACGCGCCGTCGAGTGGCGGACCGGGAAGGTTCGATGGAGCGAAGAGCAGTTTCGCGCTGGATCGGTGATGCTGGCGGGCGATCGTCTGGTGATCGTGCGAGAGTCAGGTGAATTGGTGCTGGCCAAGGCTTCGCCTGATGCCTTCGAGCCTATTGCGCGCGCCCAGATTCTACCGCCGACCGTGCGAGCCTACCCCGCGCTGTCTGATGGCGTGCTCTTTGTCAGGAACGAGAACACCCTGGTCGCTCTCGATCTGCGACGTTGACGCATGGCCAATCGGTTCACGCTCGAGCCGCGACGTGGGGAGTGAACCCGCGAAATTATCGATCACTGCTCGTCGTTGGGCTGTTGGCGGCAGGAGTTGGCCTGTACAGGCCCGTGGAGGCACAGCAACCGCTCGCGATGCTGGACCGGGCCGTGGCCGATTTCGAGAGCGGCCGCGTGGCAGAGTCCGCCGCCGGCTTCGACGCGCTGGCCAGGGCGCGGCCCGATGTGGCACCGGAGTTGTGGCAGCGCGGCATCGCGCTCTACTACGTGGGGCGGTTCGCTGACTGCCGCGCGCAATTCGAGTCGCACCGGACAGTGAATCCAAACGATGTCGAGAACGCCGCGTGGCACTTTCTCTGCGTCGCGCGAGCCGAGTCGGTTGCCAACGCCCGAGCCGCGCTGTTGCCAGTGGGCCCCGACGCGCGTGTGCCGATGCGCCAGGTGTACGAGATGTTCCGTGGGGCACTCGCGCCAGAGGGTGTGCTGGAAGCGGCTGGGTCGCAGCCAAGTGCCCAGTTCTACGCCCAGTTGTACCTGGGGCTGTACTTCGAGGCGATTGGGGACGGTCGCCTCGCGTTGGAGCACATCGCGGCGGCGGCTGCCGATCGCTTCGCAGCCGCGGGTGGTTACATGCACACCGTCGCAAAGGTTCACCTCGGGCTCTTGAAGCAACGAGGGCTTACCGCGCAGTAGGCGTCCGGACAGGGCTGGACGGCGACGCCACCGCCCTACGGACGAATCGTGACCTTCTTGATAATCGGCGGAGTGACGGGCTGGCTCCTGCCGCCGTCAGCTCCCATGGTTGTCGGCGTGCTGGCGATGGCGTCGACGGCCTCCATCCCTCCTGTGACTCTCGCGAAAATCACGTAGTTGGGCGGGAGTGGATAGTCTGCGTGAAGGATGAAGAATTGGCTGCCGTTCGTATTCGGTCCCGCGTTGGCCATGGCGACGAAGCCGCGCCGGTAGCCACCCTGATAGAGTGCCGAGTCCTCCGTGATCTCGTCGGCAAAGGGCGGCCCCCAGGCGCTCTGACCACCAGTGCCGTCGCCCGAGGGGTCGCCACCCTGGATCATGAATCCCTGCACGATGCGGTGGAACGTCAAGCCGTCGTAGTAGCCATGCTCGGCGAGCAGCCGGAAGTTCTCGACGGCCGTTGGAGACTCGTTTGCGAAGAACTCGATCTCGATCGTGCCCTTGTCGGTCTCGATGACCCCGTGCATGCCCCCTGAGCTCGTGGCGCCGGCGGGCACCTTCGGATTGCCCGACGACGGACCGCAGGCGGTCATCCAGAGGAGCGCGACACAAGGAAGGCACAGCCGGACTGCTCGCGAATCACGAAGCGCCAAGCGTCGGATGAGCACGCAACGAGGATAGGCGATCGTCCGCGCTTCGCCAACATCAGCGTGCAAGGTGGCCGGGCCCGGCGACTCCCGCCTGTTGGCGCGACCGAGCGCCGTGCTTACGGCATCAGGTTGTGCACGTCGAAGGTTCTTGGGCCGTGAACAGCCGCGAGCACCGCGCATCGTACTGCGCCTTCGTGCCGCCGGGAAAATGATGCACGATTCCGTACTTCATGGTCGTCTCCCTCTCAAGCTAACGGAGCCAACTCTGGCGACTCCTGTGGTTGCTGCGTGGAGCGAAGACTTCGACTCGTCAATGAACGGTTCGAGCGCTGGTTGCACATTCTGATGTCCGCCCAGCGCAATCAAGGCGCCGGTGCGGTATCGGTGTTCCAGATTTCCCAGTGTATCGTCCAAGCAATCGGAATCCCAGACTGGGTGGCGCCCGCTCGCCGGCATGTGCCGATGCGGTGGAGTTTACAGCAGGGATGGCTATGCGTTCTCCGAGTTCTTCTGGTTCCGGATCGTTGGCGATGGGCGTCTGAGCGGACCGCGATCCTGGATAGCGCTAGTGCGCCTCACGCGCGATCATCACCTCGGTCGACTTGATGATCGCCAGGGCGGGATGGCCGCGCTTCAACTTCAGTTCGTCCACCGCGTCACGTGTGATCACGGCCGTGAGACGCTGGTCGCCGATCCGCAAACGAACTTGCGCAAGCAGTCCCTCCACCCGGACCTCCTCGACGACGCCGCGGAGTTGGTTTCGCCCGCTAAGGGCAACAAGAACCCCGGTCGGAGGCTGGCCGGCGCGTCGCGGTAGGGCGGGAAGCCTTCCCTGGGCCGACAACAGCCGATCGACCTCCGCTTCAGCAATCCGATGGTGGCCTCCGCCTGTTGTCACCGAGCGGACCGAGCCCTTGTAAATCCATTGTTTCAGGGTCGAATAGCTGACCCCCAGCCTGGCCGCGGCCGCGCGAACCGTCAGCAGGGCCATTTCACTGCGAGCCCGTGAACAGGTTAAAATCGAATGTCATATCGACTGAAATCATACTAAATTATGCGGATGATTCGCGGCGTCATGTTGGTCTTCGCGGTATCCGCCCTGGTGGTCTCGGCGCAGGGTCGACCCGCAAGGCGCGCTGTCGCGTCCGGTGCGGCTCAGACGGTCAGAGTAGCTGCAGCCGCCGACCTGAAGTTCGCGCTCGACCAGATCGCCGGACGGCTTGTCCAGCAGCGGCCATCGATCCGCATCGAGGCCACCTACGGATCGTCGGGCAGCATGCACGCACAGCTTCGCCAGCGGGCGCCGTTCGACGTGTACTTGTCAGCGGACATTGGGTACCCGCGCGACCTCGTGGCACAGGGGATTGGCTCTGAGCGTGACCTCTTCACCTACGCGCTCGGACGAGTCGTCGTGTGGGTGCCGCGTCGATCGACGCTTGCCATCGAGAGGTTGGGGCTTGGCGCCCTACAAGGAGCCTCGCGCGTGGCCATCGCCAACCCGCGTCACGCGCCTTACGGAAGGGCCGCCGAAGAGGCCCTGAGGAAGGCTGGAGTCTGGACAGCCGTCAGCGAGAAGATCGTGCTCGGAGAGAACGTGTCGCAAGCCGCGCAATTCGTGCAGAGCGGTGCGGCTGACACGGGCGTCATTGCGAAGTCGCTGGCCGTGGCGCCGGTGATGCGGAGCGCGGGTCGATTCTGGGAGATTCCCGAAACGGCCTATGCGCCTCTCATTCAGGGAGGATTGTTCCTCCCCTGGGCCCGTTCTCGCGAGGCGGCGGTCGGTGTTCGCGATTACCTGCTGAGTGATGCGGGTCGACAACTACTGGCTGCGAATGGTTTCGGTCTTCCGGTGAGGTGAGACGGATGGATCTGGTCGCGGTCGGTCTCACGCTCAAGCTTGCCGCGTGCACCACGCTAGTTCTCGGTGTCATCGGGCTCCCACTGGCTTACTGGCTCGCCACGACGAAACGGGTGTGGCGACCGCTGGTGGACGCGGCGGTGGCCGTCCCGTTGCTACTGCCCCCGACGGTCCTCGGCTTCTACTTCCTGATGGCGACTGGGCCCGACACGCTTCCAGGCCGGCTCTACGCGCGTCTCTTTGACGGTACGATTCCGTTCTCCTTTACCGGCGTGCTCATCGCGTCGGTTCTCTACAACCTGCCTTTCGCTGTGAGGCCGTTTGCGTCGGGTTTCGCGGCGGTGGATCGGCGACTCGTCGAAGCGGCCCGCTGTCTGGGCGCGTCCGCGCCACGCACCTTTGCGGAGGTCGTACTGCCCCTGTCGTGGCCCGCGGTCCTCACGGGACTGGTCCTGGCGTTTGCGCACACCGTTGGGGAGTTCGGGGTCGTTCTGATGGTGGGCGGCAACATTCCTGGTGTCAGCCGGACGATCGCACTTGCGATCTACGACGATGTGCAGGCGCTCGACTACGCGGGGGCCAATGAGGCGTCCGCCGTGCTGGTGCTCTTTGCCGTCGGTGTGCTCGCGCTCACCTACTCGCTCCAGCGGCGGGTGGTGCCCCTCTGATGCTGCTCGACGTCGACATTGCGTTTCAGTACCCAAACGGTCCCGGCATCGAGTGTCGGTGGCGGCATCCGGTCGACAAGCCCGGAGTGACCGTTCTGCTGGGACCGTCGGGTTCCGGCAAGACGACGATCCTGCGATGCCTGGCCGGCCTCGAGCGCCCCCAGCGTGGCCACATCCGTTTCGGCGATCACGTCTGGTTCGACGCTGCCTCAGACGTCTGTCTGGCGCCGGACCGTCGCGACGTTGGCGTGCTGTTTCAGGACTACGCGCTCTTCCCGCATTTGACGGTTGAGCGCAACGTGGCGTTTGCGGCCCGCGGACTCGACCGCACGGTTTCGGCGCGCCGCGTC
>Ga0326597_10002333_pt1 | contig 28481 bp, 19 predicted proteins | sample RVTome_12_FD_203789 | JGI IMG/M metagenome (GOLD analysis project Ga0326597, IMG submission 203789) | Soil microbial communities from uranium-contaminated site in the Upper Colorado River Basin, Wyoming, United States - RVT100D185 | ecosystem: Environmental > Terrestrial > Soil > Contaminated >... | reverse complement strand
AATAAGCGTGAAACGGCCAACCTGGTTTGAAAAAAGCCGCGCACCGCTCTACATCCTGCTGATCTTCCTCTGCGGGCTGGTATCGGGCGCTCTGGGGATGAAGCTCTGGGGCGGGAAGAGCCGCCAAACCCAGGTGGCGCAAGCCGACACGACTCTCCCGATTTCCCGGACCCAGCGGCTCCTGGAACGCTTTACCCGGGAGCTGACGCTGACGCCCGAGCAGGTGCACCAGCTCACGGTGATTCTGGACGAGATGCGGTACCAGTATCGGGACGCCGAAGACGAAACGCGGGCCGAAGGGCGCAACCGCATCCGGCAGATTCTGACCGCCGAGCAGCGGACCAAGTACGAAGAAATCATCAGCGATGCCAACGAGCGCCGCCGTGTGCGCCGTTTGCAGAACAGCCTGCGAAGGCAACAGGAACTGGAGCAGCAACGGGAGTTGCAGCAGCAACGCTGAGCGGCGGATCCCCAGGCCCTTCTCCGCCATACCAACATCCTTCCCGCCGGGTTTTGACTTCGGTACGATCCGGCGGGTTTCTCCCTCCAAAAACCATCGAGGCCGCCGCTCCCGCGGGCAAGCATCGGTTCGATCGAGCGACCCACACGCAACAGACGATTTTGACCGCTGCGCGAGGCATCCGATATACTGGGCGCGAGGAGAGGCGATGGCTTCCGTGCTGAGCACAATCGTCGAGACGGCAACCGCCCTGGCCTCGGGATTCCGGGTGACGTGGCGAAACTTGCGCCGCCCGCCGGTCACCGAGAACTATCCCGACGAGCCGCCGCATTTCGAGCAGCGGTTCCGCGGGCTGCACGTCCTGCAGCGCGACGAGCAGGGCCTGGAAAAATGCGTCGCGTGTTTTCTCTGCGCCGCCGCCTGCCCGTCCAACTGCATTTACATCGAAGCCACCGAGAACGCCTCCGACCACCGGATCAGCGCCGGGGAGCGCTACGCCGCCGTCTACAACATCGACTACAACCGCTGCATCTTTTGCGGCTACTGCGTCGAAGCCTGCCCCACCGACGCCATCACGCACGGCCACGGGTTTGAGCTCGCCAGCTACAACGTGACCGGCCTGATCTACCGCAAAGAGCAGTTGCTACGGACCGTGACGAGTGGCAAGTGAAGAGTTAGAACAGCCACAAGCAGCCCTGCTTTTTTACTAGAGCTGGTCTCAAAGATGGGTGAAATGCCGCAGTCAGCAAAACCGCAAAATCACCTCAGGGGCTAACGCCCTTATTTTTCAGGCGCTTTTGCGGCACGGCTGAAGCCGTGCCCTGACGGTTGCCAGAAAAAGTCCATTTTTGAAACCACTTGTATTCTCCATTCCCTGTTCTCTGCTCTCCATGCCCCGCTTCGACGCGTCGCTGGTCACTGACCACGCGTCACTGCCTTTCCGCCCACTAGCCCATCGGTCCTAGTACCAGCCCCATTACGCTGGGCCTTTCGTAATTTGAGTCTAACGGGTGATGTACCGCTTCACGCTTTCAGGCAAGAATCATCCTGTGCTTGGGAGAAACGACTCATGCTGGTTCTCCTTCGGAGAACAAATTACCCCCCAGGCCCAGTGAGGCAACATGACCATGGGACAGAGAGATAAGAAGACGAGCTTACGGATTGAGAAAGAGGCAAAGACAACCCGACAATTTTCCGCGAGTTGGGTTTTCCTGAGTCTGATGGCTCTCGCATTCGGTATGGCAGCGATTCCGCTACGTGCGGATTCTCTCAAGGACTACACGGCCACCATCACACCCGCAAGCTTTGACCAGGATGACAGCCATTTCGCGGGCCCCTTTACTTTGACTATCACGAATGTTGACTCGGACCCGGGAACCAACCAGATCGGCTCGGCAAGAATCGTAGTTCCCGAAGGATTTACTGCTCCGAGCCTGGGCACGCTCACCGTTTCATCGGGCAAGTGCTGGAGTGCATCCCTGAGTTCCGGCGTGATTGACTTGGAGGCAATTAACTGCCCAGGAAGCGGACGAGGAACCGGGGAGGGTCAGCAGAAGCTGGCTTTCAACGAATCGGTCAGCATCGAAGTTTCCGCAGTGTACTGTCCTGGCGACTATACCTGGACCACAGATGCTTCTTCGGAGGCGAATCTCACTTGGACTTTCGGGGACGGCGACTGGACTAGCGAATCTGATCCCATTCTGAGCGTTACGGGGCACTGCTCCGGCGGCTTGGCAAACATGCCGGTGAACAAGACGATTGACGGAGTCCATGCGGTCTGCGATGATCCGGGCACGCCGAATACAGACGAGAGCGGAAGCATACCTGGGGGAACGGGAACCGGAGGCCACACGCCCGAATTCGAGCGCCCCTGCACCTATGCAAAACCCGGCAACCCGAACGACTTGGTCCTGACGCTCAACGATTTTGCCCTGACGGGAGAGCCCGACGACCTCCGGTTCGGGATCCACCCATACGACACAAGCACGGCTGAGTCCCTTGCTATCCCCGGGGCGTATTTCCCGCAGAGCGGTTTCCCGATTCCGCCCCAGTCGGACAACGACATTCCGCAGGGACAACTGCTCACGATGTGCGAATCGCCCGCGTCGGGTTTCAGCCTGGCCGGCGTAACGGTTACCGCAACGCCGACCGATGTTGCGGGTTCCGACAAGCATCCGGCGATCTACTTCGTGCCCGTCTCGGGTAATGCTGACCCGTCCCTGGATGGCACCTATGCCTGCTTCAACACCCAGGTTCCAGATGACGCAGACGAGTTTGCATTGGACTTGGACAACTCCAATATTTGCACCTACACCCAAGGCGGCTGGGGCTCTACTCCCCATGGGAACAATCCCGGCTGGCTTCTGGAGAGCAACTTCAACTCAGTTTACCTGGGCGGCAGCGTGACGATTGGTGGTACACAGAGCTTGACGTTTGAGAGCGCGGCAGCGATCAAAGATTACCTGCCGATGGGCGGGACGCCGAGCGCTCTTACCAGTAGCGCCGTCAACCCAACCGACCGCTCGAACGGAGGCGGATCGTTTGCCGGCCAAGTGCTTGCACTCCAGCTCAATGTTGATTTCAGCGCGGCAGACAAGTTTGGAGCCGCACATTTCGGGGACTTCACCGTCAGCGATCCCTCGTGCTATGGCGGCGGGTCGCCGACCGTAAGCGAGGTTCTGGAGGACGCAAACCTTCTGTTGGGCGGTGATGCTGCGACGAACGGGGCTGCCTGCTCGATCACCGGCGGAATGAATGCCCTGGTTACGAAACTGAACCAATCGTTCGACAACTGCACGGCGGGGCCGGACTCGATCATCGTGACCCCTCCGGAGGTGACTGACTAACCCTTTTCCCGGCGCGGAGGCTGGACAGGTTCCGGCCTCCGCGGCCCGGCTCCCCTGAGCGAACGCGATGAACATGGACAACGAAAAAACTTCCTACCTGATGCTCTTCTGCGCGCTGCTGCTCGTCCGGAAATCCCGGATGGGACTCCAGGACCTGGCTCGGCTCTACCCGTTCAGCGGGGACGCCCAGTCGCTCGTGCAAAAGCTGGCCAAGTTAGAGCCGTAATCCCTCCGCTGCTCCGCCCCCCTCCCGGCCCCGCATCCCGCCCCATCGAAAATCCCCAGGCGGCGCTTGTTTCCGCGCCCGGCCCCGTGCGATCCAGGCGGTTTTCGACGGGTTCCGCATAGCAGCGCCGCTGCACTCTTGAAATTTTCCTGCTCTCGCCGTATGTTTGTAGCTCCGAAGGAAGCGGGCAAAAATCCCATGGGATCGAAGAGCGAGGAGGAACCGTGAAAGTGCCGATTACAGTCACGGTGAACGGCGTGACGCACTCGTCGGAAGTCGAGCCGCGCCTGCTGCTGGTGCATTACCTGCGCGACGTGCTGGAGCTGACGGGAACACACGTGGGCTGCGAGACGGGCCTGTGCGGCGCCTGCACGGTCCATTTGAACGGCGAGGCGGTCAAGTCCTGCCTGATGCTGGCCGTCCAGGCCAACGGCTCGAAAGTGACGACGGTCGAGGGGTTGTCGTCCGATGGCGAGCTCGACCCGGTGCAGCAGAGCTTCTGGGAAGAGCACGGCCTGCAGTGCGGCTATTGCACGCCGGGAGTCCTACTGACGGCGCACGACCTGCTGCAGCGGTCGCCGAACGCCACGGACGCCGAAATCCAGCGCGCCCTGACCGGGAACCTCTGCCGGTGCACCGGCTACCAGACCATCGTGGCGGCGATCCGCAGCGCAGGCCGCAAAATGCGGGCGGGGAAGCAGCCGAGAAAGCAGGCCTCGAGGCCCACCGCCAAAGGAAAGAAAGCGCGGCCCCGGAGCATCCCGGTCGGGGTTCCTTAATCGACGAGTCAGCGGGAGCCGAAGGGCGAGGAGATATCGACATGCCGCAAGCCAAGTATTCCGGCCGCAAGATGCTGCGCAAAGAAGACCCGCGGCTGCTCACCGGCAAGGGCCTGTACGTGGACGACGTGCATCTGCCGCACACCGCGCATATGGCCCTGCTGCGGAGTCCGCACGCGCATGCGCGGATTCGGAAGCTGGATGCCAGCGCCGCGCGCTCGCTCGATGGAGTGCTCGCGGTGCTGACCGGGCCGGATATCCGCGGGAAGCTCAACCTGATCCCGTCGGCGGCGGCGCTGCCCGATCTGCGCATCCCGGACCATCACCTGCTCGCGATGGACGCGGTGCGGTACGCGGGAGAGCCGGTGGCGGCGGTCGTGGCCGAGACGCCCTACATCGCGCAGGACGCGCTCGACCGGATCGAGGTGGATTACGAAGCGCTCCCCGTCGTGGTGGACCCGGAGAAGGCGCTCGTCAAAGGCTCGCCGGTCGTGCACCCGCAATGGGACAGCAATCTGGCGGGGACCTTCGAGCTGGTCTCGGGCGACGTGCAGGGGGCGTTCCAGCGGGCCGACCGGGTGGTCAAGGCGCGGCTGGTGAACCAGCGGGTGATTCCGGTCGCCATGGAGCCGCGCGCCGTGCAGGCGAGCTACCAGTCGGGCGAAAAGATGCTCACCGTCTGGTCCACCACGCAGATCCCGCACTCGCTGCGCTCGGAGATCGCGCGGATCCTCAAGTTTCCGGACAACCGCATCCGCGTGATGGCGCTGGACGTCGGCGGGAGCTTCGGCAGCAAGCTGAACGTCTACCCCGAGGAAGGGCTCGTTCCGTATCTCGCGATGCAGCTCGGACGGCCCGTCAAGTGGGTCGAGACGCGCCGGGAGAACATGCTCTGCACGATCCACGGCCGCGACCAGATCAACTACGTCGAACTGGCCCTGAGCAAAGACGGCCGCATCCTGGGAGTGCGCGTGCGGGTGATCGCGGACGTGGGGGCGTATCTCCAGATGCTGACCGCGCTGATGCCGACGCTGACAGCGCTGCTGGTCCCGGCCTGCTACCGGATCGGCGCCTATTCGTTCGAATTGCAGGAAGTCTTCACGAACAAAATGGCGACGGACGCCTATCGCGGCGCGGGCCGGCCGGAAGCATCGTATATGATCGAGCGCGCGATGGACCTGGCGGCGGCGGAGCTTAAGATGGACCCGGCGGCCATCCGGCAGCGGAACTTCATTCCGTCCACGAGCTTCCCGTACACGACGCGCACCGGCCTGGTCTATGACTCCGGCAATTATGACAAGGCGCTCAAGAAGGCGCTTGCCCTCGCCGGGTACAAGCAATTGCGGAAGAAGCAGGCCGAGATGAGAAAGACGCGCAAGCAGGGCAAGCTGATGGGCATCGGCCTTGCGACCTACGTCGAGATCTGCGCGATGGGACCGGCGAAGGCTTTCGCCGCGGGAGGCGGATGGGAGAGCGCTACGGTGCGCGTCGAGCCGTCGGGGAACGTAACCGTTCTGAGCGGCTCGTCGCCGCACGGACAGGGCGAGGAAACCACGTTTGCGCAGATCGCCGCCGATGAGCTTTCGGTTTCGTACGACGACGTGGCCGTGATCCACAGCGATACCGGCTCCGGGCCGCACGGGATCGGGACGTTCGGCAGCCGCACGACCGCGGTTGGCGGAACGGCCGTGTACATGTCGGCGCAAAAGATCCGGAACAAGATGACCGAGCTCGCGGCGCACGTGCTCGAAATCAGCTCGAAGAACGCCGTCTGGAAGAACGGCAAGGTCGTCGCGAAAACCAATCCCAAGAAATCGACGACGTTCCAGGAGATCGTGCAAGCCGCCTACAGCGCCAAGAACCTGCCGCCGGGCATGGAGCCGGGCCTGGACGCCACGAGCTATTACAGCCCGCAGAACTTCACCTTCCCCTTCGGGACGCACATTTGCGTGGCGGAGATCGACACGGAGACGGGCGACGTCAAGATCGTCAAGTACGTCGCCGTGGATGACTGCGGGCGCCAGATCAACCCCATGACGGTCGCGGGACAAGTGCAAGGCGGCATCGCGCAAGGGATCGGGCAGGCGCTTTACGAGGAGGCCGTGTACGACGAATACGGGCAGTTGCGAACCAGCGAGCTGATGGATTACGTGGTGCCGAAAGCGAACCAGCTCCCGGTCTATATCTGCGGCCACACGGAGACGCCGACCACGGTGAATCCGCTCGGAGCGAAGGGCGTCGGGGAGGCGGGCACGATCGCGGCCACGCCCGCCGTCGTCAACGCCGTGATGGATGCGCTGGCGCCGTACGGCGTGACGAACCTGGACATGCCGCTCAAGCCGGAGAAGATCTGGCGCGTGCTGCACGGGGGGAAATAGCCACAGAGGCACGGAGAACACAGAGGAAAAGAAGGATACAGAAGCAGGAGCCAGAAGAACAACCTGGGATAGGCCCGGTTCACATAGGTGGCTTTTCAATTTGGTTTCTCTGTGCCCTCTGTGTCTCCGTGGCAAATGAGTTCCAGGAATCGAGGAAACCATGTTCCCTGAGAGTTTTGAGTATGTCAGCCCGGCGACGGTCGCCGAGGCGGCGCAGTTTCTCCGAGCGCATCCGGAGGACGCCAAGATTCTGGCCGGGGGCCAGAGCCTGATTCCCATCCTCAAGCTGCGCCTCGCCGCGCCGCGGTTCGTCGTGGACATCGGACGCATTCAGGAGCTGAAAGCGATCCGGGAGGACAACGGGAACCTCGAGATCGGGAGCCTGGTCCGGCATGTCGAGATCGAGCGGTCGCCGGTCGTGGCGCGCTGCTGCCCGCTGCTCGCGGAGACGGCGGCGGAGATCGGAGACGTGCAGGTGCGCAATCGCGGGACCATCGGCGGGAGCCTCGCGCACGCCGACCCCGCCGGGGATTTCCCGGCCGCGATCCTCGCTCTGGGCGCCGTGCTGGTCGCCGAGAGCGCGACGGGCACGAGGGAAATCGCCGCGGAGAGTTTCTTCCTCGACATCATGACCTCGGCTCTTGCGACGGATGAGGTCCTGACTTCCATCCGTGTTCCCAAGGCGGGTCCGCGCATGGGAGCGGCCTACGTCAAAATGCACCAGCAAGCCTCCGGGTTCGCCATCGTCGGGATCGCCTCGATCGTGATTCTGGACGGGCAGGGCAAGGTAGCGGACGCGCGGGTCACCGTTACCGGCGTCGACTCGGTTCCCTACCGCGCGAAACAGGTGGAGGAGAGCCTGCGGGGAACAGCGGCCACGGCCAAGGACATCGCGGCCGCCGCCGCCTTCGCCGCCCGGGGAGTCGAGCCGCTTTCCGACATCCACGCCTCATCGGAATACCGCGCCGAGCTCGCCGCCGTCTACACGCGGCGGTCGCTCGAAAAGGCCGCCCGGCGCGCCGCCGTAAATCACACCTGATACAACCAGTGCAGGTCCCTCGTCGCTCCGCTTCTCCCTTCGACTGCGCTCGGAGCAAGCGGGATGACAGTCCCTTGGGGATTGGCGGGAATGCCCGCGCAGCGATTTGGTTGGTCTACACCAAAAGGGAAATGCGCTACCTCCCGTCCACGACCTTGCGGCCGGCGATCCAGACGGAGTGAATCTCCCGGGTGTTGCGGATATTGGCGAGGGGATCGGCGTTCAGGACGAGCAGGTCGCCCCACTTGCCCGGCTCGATGCTACCCAGCTCGTTGTCGAGCCGCAGGACCTTGGCGGCGCCCGAGGTCGAAGCCACGAGCACCTGCAAGGGCGTCATCCCGGACTCGACCATCATCTCCATCTCCACATGCTCGAAGTAGCCGTGCCAGCGGCCCGGGTCGTCGGCGGAGCCGGTGTCGGTGCCCATGGCAATCTGGACGCCCGCGTCGGTTAAAATTTTCAGGTTGCGATTGCCCTGGAGCAGGGCGCGCTTGAGGGACTGCGCCCGCTCGTCGTTGCGTATTTTTTCCTGATTGGCGGGGTCGCCGAGCAGGTCGAATTCCGTCTGGTAGGCGTACATGCCGCGCTGGAAAAACGGGTCGGTGAAAAAGTCCGGCGTGGATTCATACACGAACACGGAAAGATCGCGCGTGAGGGTGGGGATGTAAGCGACGTTGTGGCGCTTCATTTCGGCGATCAGGGCCTGGTCCACGCTCTGGTCGCGGACGCTGTGCGCGATGATGTCAATGCCGTTCTGGATGGCCAGCTTCGCGTCGCGCAGATAGAAGATGTGAATCGCGGTGCGGAGGCCGCGCTTGTGGGCCTGGTCGATGACCGCCCCCAGCGTTTCCGGGTCCATGTCGGTGGCGCGGCCGAGGAGGCGGGTCTTGATGATGTCCACCTTCAGGTCCGCAAGGCGGTCGACGAAGGCCCGCGCCTCCTCGGGAGTCTTGGCGACGGCGTTCCGTCCGGAGGTGTAGAAGCGCGCGCCGGGGACCTTGCCCTGCCGCTGGTCGTCGCGGACCTGGAGGGCGATCCTCTCGTCGTCGACCGTCTGGCCGAGACTCATGACGGTAGTGACGCCGTAGTCGGAGTAGGCGCGGAGCCGCTCGATGATGTGCTCGCGCACGGGCAGGCGGGTGTTGTCGTCTACGTTCAGGTGGCCGTGGGCGTTGACGATGCCGGGCAGGACGGTCTTGCCCGACATATCAACACGAGTGGCGCCGGGCGGAATCGTAACCGAGGCAGCCGGGCCGGCCGCGGCGATGCGGCCGTCGGTAATCACGATCGTCGCCGGCTCAACGGGGGCGCTGCCCGTGCCGTCAATCAACCGGGCGCCGGTGAAGGCCGTGGTTCCGGCGGCGGGGGACTGGGCGCGAGAAGGCGTGGAGCCCGCCAAGGCAAACAGCGTGACCAGCAAGGCCGCCGCAAGGCGAAAACCGGCGAAAGCGGGAACAAGTGGAACGAACGGCCCCTCAGGGGCTGAAGCCCCTTTTTTGCCAGTCGTTTGCGGCACGGCTGCAGCCGTGCCCTGACGTTGCCCGTCCCTGGCAGGATTCTTGAAACCAGCTCTCTCTAAGAATCGAATCATCGCTGCACCCCCGAGCTTTCTTAGAATGGTCCTAGAAGGCATAGGTTGGGTTCGTTTCGTAATTTTCATAGACAGTTTAGATATCCTGCTCAGAATCAGCTACTTACCTGATTTTTGATTTTTCCAAAACTCCGTTCCGCCGAGCCCATTCTCCCGCTCCGTCGCCCGAGACGCTTCCACAGCGCACCACCTCCGCAGCCAGTATGAAAGGCGGGGGGAACGAGGGCAAGAAGATTCTACCGAGAGTTCCGAAAGAACCGAAAGAACCGAAAGAAAGTGACAAGTGACGAGTGACTAGCGACGAGAAAGGACACGAAGGAGCAGGGAGTTTCATATAAGTTGCTCGGTTTCTTATCCCGCGGGCTTACTCCACGGTGTGGCAGACCGCAATCAAGACACTACCCTGGGTTCCGCTCCTGGGCTTGCCTTGATAGTATCAGAGCCCAAGCGCTTCCCCTTCGCCTAGCTTGAGGAACATAACCTTTGCCGGGAGACGCAGGCTGCGGAGAAGGCCCATTCACACGATCCGGGACGCAGGCCGAGGTCGGGAGCATTACGCCAGCGGCAGACAACGAAGCGATGAAAACCCGCAAAGCCCCCTGGGAGGGGGCTTCGTAAGGTTGCAGACTCCATTCGACCCAGGCGTAAACGCCTGGGCTACGCAAAAGGCGCTCTGTTCCGTGTGCTGAGGCCATGCGCTCATCGAGCACGTTTTATAGCACGCCTCCAATCGCCGTAACCACAAACCGCAGGGGCTGAAGCCGCTCTGACTCCCCGGCGCTCACGACACGACGGAAGTCGCGCCCTGACGAAACCCCAGGAAAAAGCCCACGGCACAAAGAGCGTGCTGTGGCTACCCCGCTCCGCCAATCCATGGCGGATCGGACACCGGCACGGAGTCGGGTGGACGCTCCTTTACAGTCGCGGCTCTGATGGGGGCCGCGGCTCAGATCACTCGGGCTTGCCGATGGCCTGCACGAACTGGCTCCAGGTGGCCTTGCCGGGGCCGTGGAGCGGGGCAATGGTGTCTACGTCCAGCCCATACGCCTTCACGTTGTCGTAGAACGTGAGGCTGCTCGCCGAGGGGGGGCCCGGCGGGGGCGCGTTGGGCGCCGGGGCGTTGAACAGGTCGGCCTGGACGATGATCTTCTCCTGCGGCAGATAGGCCATCAGCATGTCGTTGCTGTGCGCGAGACCCTGCACGTAATAGAGAGAGAGCGAGCGCTTGCCGTCGCTGATGGTGTGCTTCTGACTGACGATCTCGAAGATGTAGCCTTCGTCCTGCTCCGTCGGCGGATAGAGCGAGAGCCGGTCGGGCTCGATGGTCCAGGGCTCATGGGTGACGAGCTGGTTCTTGTAGAAGCCGTAGTTCATCTCCTGGGTGACGATAGTAGCGCCCTCCCAGACGTAGGCGCGGACGCCGCCCAGATGGTCGAAGTGGTGGTGCGTATTCACGAGGTAGTCGATCGGCTTGTTGGGAATGAGCTTGTGGACTTCGGCGATCACGGCGAGGGAGCGCTCCTCATTGAGCGGGGCTTCGATGACCGTCACGAAGTCGTTGAACTCGATGGCCAGGCTGTGATGCGAGCCGCCGCGGAGGTACCAGACACCATTGGCGAGCTGCTCGGACTGGACGTTCATCTGCGGAGCGGAGGCATTGCGGACGGCGTCGGGAACGGTGAGCGCGGTGCCGCAGTCGTTGGGCTTGACCTCGGTGACCTCGAAGTCGAGGCCGTTGTGCCCGCCGTTATAGTTGGGCGGCTGGGTCTCGTCGTCGAAGGCGTCGTGATGGTGGAAGTGCGTGGGGAACTTGAGGCCGCCGAAGTCTTTGTAGTCGCTGTACTCGGTCTCGTAGTTGATGTCGCCCAGGACGGGGCTGGCGATGCGGGTCTGGACGCGCGTGAGCATGTTCTGGTCATTGAACTGGCCGTTGACGCGGTACTTGCCGAGCGCGGTGAACGAGACCACGGTGGCTTTGCGGCGCGTGAAAGAAGCCATGGTGCCGAGCGCGCCGGTCTCATAGCGCGTGAAGACCTTCGCGTCGGGGGCCGCCATCGCCGCCTTAATGAAGCCATAGGGAGTGGTCCAGATATCGAGCTGCCGCACTTCGGCGTCCTGGGGCCGGGGTTGGGGCTGACCCTGGGCGCTCAAATTCCAGGCATGGTCGCCGTTGACGGCCGCCGTGGTTTTGGGCTCGCCCTGGATGGGCTGGAAGCCGCCGCCGCGGGGGGTGTAGCGGCCCTGGCGGATGGTGCGCTCCTCGATGGAGGACTTGGCCTCGTAGTTGATGGTGCGGCTGTAGCGGCTGAGCTCGACGCGCGGCCAATCGTCCCGCAGGTCATACTGCTGGCCGACCAGGCCGACAAAGCCCGAGCCGGAGTAGGTGACGCAGCGCAGGTTCTCCGCGCCCAAAGCTCTCGCACCTGCCTGCAAAACGGACCGGGCGTCTTCCCCTGACTGGGCCGAAGCCGTCCCGGATGCCAACGCCAATGTCAATGCGCAAAACCCCATCGCGCAAACCCACAATCTGCTTGCTCGCATATCGCCTCCTTTCAGATTCCGCATGTCGGATGATTATCCGGTGCAGCGGCCCAGAATTTCAACCGTTTTCGTGCGCACCCGGGGAAATGGGCGAGACGCCCGCATGCATACCTTGACAGGCTGGCGGGGCTAAATCATAGTAACGGGAGCCGGGTGGCGGGACACGGAGGCCCGGAGGAAGCTCAGCAACTCTAGGAGGATCAGGCGATGACAATTCGGTCATTGGGCAACGCAGTGTTTGGATTCGGGGCCGTGTTTCTACTGGGGCTGGTCGTTTCCACGGCGATGCTCCGGGCGCAAACCGGAACGCTAGACATCTACGTGATAGACGTCGAAGGCGGAGGCTCCACGCTGTTTGTCTCGCCGTCGGGGGAGTCGCTGCTCATTGACACCGGGTACGGCGGAGCGGACGCCGCCCGCGACGCAGGGCGCATCCATGCCGCCGCGCAGGACGCCGGCATTCGGCAGATTGATCACCTGATCACGACGCACTGGCACGGCGACCACTGGGGCGGCATGGAGGAACTCGCCAAGCGCATTCCGATCCGGCACTTCATCGACCACGGCCCGACCATTCAGCCGCAGCCTCCGGCGGTGGAGTTTCTGAACAACGTCTATCCGGGACTCATCCGCAACGCCCGGCATACGGTCGTGAAACCGGGCGACACGATCCCGGTCGCGGGAATCAACGTGCGGGTGCTTTCCTCCGCGGGGCAGGTGATCGACAGACCGCTTCCGGGCGCGGGCCAGGCGAACTCGCTCTGCGCCAGCTTCCAGGCCAAGGAGGAAGACACCAGCGAGAACGCCCAGTCGGTCGGCAGCCTGATTACATTCGGGCAGTTTCGGGCACTTCATCTCGGAGACCTGACCTGGAACATCGAAAAGAACCTGGCGTGTCCGAGCAACAAGATCGGGGGCGTGGACTTCTGGGTGGTCTCCCATCACGGCCAGCCGGTTTCCAATCCCGAAGTCCTCGTGCATGCGGTTCAGCCGCGCGTTGCGGTCATGAACAACGGGACCCAAAAGGGAGGGCAGCCGGAGGCGATGAAGGTAATTTATACGGCTCCCGGGCTGGAAGACCTGTGGCAGCTTCACTTCTCGCGCTGGAGCGGGCAGGAATACACCGCGCCGGGAATGTTCATCGCAAACCTGATTGACAATCAGCAGCCCACGGTGCCGTTGGATCCTTTGGTGCTTCCGCCGGGAGGAGAACGCCCGCCGGCTCCGGCGCACAACGGCCCGGCGCACTGGATCAAGGTGTCGGCGCAGTCGGACGGAACCTTCACGGTCACCAACAGCCGCAACGGCTTCAGCAAGACATATCGCGCGGGCAGCCGGTAAGAATGAACGGAAGCCGGAGTGGACTCAGGGATTGCCCTCTCAGACTGAGGGTGAGTGCCACAGATTCGCACGAGGTCCATGAAGGTTCGAAACAAAGTTCTTGCGGTCCTGCTGCTGGCCGGCGTCATCGGAGCATTGGGCGGGATACTGGTGATCCGGCGAGGCTTTCGCGCCAGCGACGAGCCGTCCTCCGTGGAGAAAGTCCTGGCACGAACCGTCCCTGGACTATCTGGCCACGGGCATTCCGAAAGCCGGAGACCGGTTCGGCGACGAAGTGTTCGTCACGGGAGCCAGCCCGTGGTCTCTCTCGATTCTGGTGATTATTCCGATTGCTCCGCTGCGACCGTAGAAGCTGTCTTACGAACGGCTGAATGTCCCAACAGGCAATGCAACTACGAACCTCAGGGGCTGAAGCCCCCGTTTTTACAGGCCCATTGCGGCATGGCTGAAGCCATGCCCTGACGAAAAACCAAGGTCGCCACACAGGCTCTTGGAGCCATGCCCTGACGAACGGCCTTAGATTCGCGAGAAGGTTTCAAGCGGGAAAGTGAGAGTTCGATGGCGTACAACGAACGATTGGCGGAACGAATCCGGAAGGCGCTGGGGCGGCGCAGGAACATCACGGAAAAGAAAATGTTCGGCGGCTTGAGCTTTCTGCAGAACGGCAAGATGCTCTGCGGGGTCATGAAGGACCTGCTGGTGGTGCGCATCGGCCCGGAGGAAGCCGCGGAACTTCTGAAAAAGCCCCGCATCAAGCCCCACGTGAGGCCCATGGATTTTACCGGCAGGCCGATGAAGGGGTTCCTGTACGTAGAGCCCGGCGGGTGCAAGTCCGCCGCCCAGCTTGCAGCGTGGATGGACCGATGCGCGCAAGCCGGCTCTTCCCGAATGAATTGAAACAGTTAGCTTTTGCGCAGGGGACTTTTTTTGCGTTCGCGCTGGCCCCTTGACGTGGTATAATTTCGGGGCCATTGGAACTAGGAAAACCGGTGGGGAGGGTTGCCTGAAATGAGACTTGCAATCATTGCAATCCTGGGTTGTATCGGAATCGGGGCCGGCTGTCTTCCAGCGGCTGCCCAGGAGACCGCGAACCCGGCCCCGTCATCCACTTCCACTTCCACTTCCACATCCACTTCCACCCATCGCGCGCTGCTCAATCAGTATTGCGTTACCTGCCATAATGAGAGACTCCGGACGGCGGACCTGACGCTCGATACCGCCGACATCAACCATGTGCCGGAAGGTCAGGTGGTCTGGGAGAAAGTGGTTCGCAAGCTGCGCACCGGGGCCATGCCTCCGGCGGGCATGCCGCGGCCGAGTCCGGCAGCTTACGACGCACTGGCCACGTATCTCGAAAAGGAACTCGACCAGGCCGCGGCGGCGCAGCCGAATCCCGGCGAGCTGCCGGCCTTCCATCGGCTGAACCGGGCCGAATACGCGAATGCGATCCGCGACCTGCTGGCGGTGGAGATTGACGCGGAAGCGCTGCTCCCGGCGGATGATTCCGGGAAGGGGTTCGATAACCTGGCGGCCCTGCTGCCGGTCTCCCCGCTGCTGACGGAGCGCTACATGACGGCGGCGGGCGCGATCAGCAAGCTTGCCGTGGGAGATCCCGAAGCGGACCCGGTCAGCGAGATTTACAGGGTTTCCGAATTGGCGTTGCAGGATGAGCGCATGAGCGAGGACCTGCCCTTCGGCTCGCGGGGAGGCATCGCGGCCCGCCACAACTTCGCGGCGGACGGCGAATACGTGCTGAAGGTCCGGCTGCAGCGCAACGGGGACGGTTATGTGCGCGGCCTGTTGAATGGCCCGCACCTGCTCGACGCGCGCCTCGACGGCTCCCGCATCCAGCTGTTTACGATTGAGAGCGCGAAGGACAAGGGCCGCTCCGGGCCGCTCTGGACGCACAATGGTCCGGAACACCGGGGCGACACGGAGCCCTACGAGTACTCGGCGGATCAGAACCTGGAAGTCCGCTTCAACGCCAAGGCCGGCACGGGCGTGGTGGGTGTTGCGTTCCTGAAGGACCCGTCGGAGTCCGAAGGCATCCTGCTTCCGCAACCGCTCTACGCCGATTACATTGACTACAAGGGCGGCGACCCGGATTACCCGGGCGCCCGGATCGCCGTGGAGAATATCACGATCACGGGTCCGTACAACGCCCATGGGCTTGGGGACACAGCGAGCCGCAAGAAGATTTTTGCATGCCACCCGGCCCGCGCGGAGGAAGAAGACACCTGCGCGAGGTCGATCCTGGCCACACTGGCCCGGCGCGCCTATCGCCGCCCGGTGACGAGCCAGGACGTGGAGCCGCTGCTGCATCTCTACCAGGCGACCCGAGCCCCCGGCATGGACGAAGGCTTCGAGGCGGGCATCCAAACGGCGCTGCAGCGGATTCTGATTTCCCCGCAGTTCCTGTTCCGCATCGAGCGGGACCCGGCGGGCGTGGCTCCGGGAAGCCCGTATCGCATCAGCAACGTCGACCTGGCCTCGCGGCTTTCGTTTTTCCTGTGGAGCAGCATCCCGGACGACGAGCTGCTCGACCTGGCCGAGAAGGGCCGGTTGAGCGATCCTGCCGTGCTCGACCAGCAGGTCCGGCGGATGCTGGCGGATCCCCGCGCGCGGGCCCTGGTGGACAACTTCGCCGGGCAGTGGCTGTTCCTGCGGAACGTGGGGCGGGTGTCGCCGGATCCGGACCTGTTCCCCGATTTCAACGAAAACCTCCGGGAAGCCTTCCGCCGGGAAACGGGGCTGTTTTTCGCGAGCAATATCCGCGAGGACCGCCCGGTGGCGGAGCTCATGACGGCGGACTACACGTTCGTCAATGAGCGGCTCGCCCGGCACTACGGGATTCCGAACGTGTACGGAGACCACTTCCGGCGCGTGAAGGTGAGCGACGGGAACCGCCGCGGGCTGCTCGGCCAGGGCAGCATCCTCACCGTTACGTCGCGCGCCAACCGCACGTCTCCGGTGCTGCGCGGCAAGTGGGTGCTCGACAACGTCCTCGGGACTCCGCCGCCGCCGCCGCCGCCGAACGTTCCGGCGCTCAAGGAAAGCGGCGCGGACATCCGGGACCTTACCATGCGGCAGCGCACCGAGCAGCACCGCGCGAACCCGGTTTGCGCGAGCTGCCATTCCCGGATGGACCCGATCGGCTTCGCGCTCGATAACTTCAACGCGATCGGCCAGTGGCGCACCACCGACGGCAGCGCGCCGATCGACGCCTCCGGAGCGCTCGCCGACGGGACGAAGTTCGACGGCCCCGATGAGCTTCGCACTGTGCTGCTCGAGCGTCCGGAGCAGTTCGCCATGACCGTCACCGAAAAGCTTTTGACGTATGCCGTAGGGCGGGACGTCGAATCGTACGACCAGCCCGCCATCCGCAAGATTCTCCGGGAGGCCGCCGCCAGCGATTACCGCTGGTCGTCGCTCCTGATTGGCATTGCACAAAGCACACCGTTTCAGATGAGGAGGGCCCAACAGCCATGATGATTTTCCAGAAAGCGATTCCCCGCCGCACGTTCCTGCGCGGCATCGGGGCGACCGTCGCCCTGCCGCTGCTTGACTCGATGGTACCGGCGTTCGCCGCCGGCACAAAGCCGGTGATGCGGCTTGGGTATGTCTACAGCCCGAACGGAAGAATCATGGACCGCTGGGTCCCGAAGGCAGCAGGCGCCGGGTACGAGCTGTCGCCGACGCTCGCGCCGCTCGGGCCGTATCGGGAGAATTTCCTGGTGCTGAGCGGACTGAACATCAAGGCAGCCGATCCGCTTCCGGGCGAGCCCGGAGGCAACCATGCGCGCCCCTGCGCGGCCTTCCTGACCGGCATTCACCCGAAGCCCGGCGGGGCCATGGGCGTTTCCGTCGACCAGATTATCGGCCGGCACATGAGCCAGTACACGCAGCTCGGCTCGCTCGAATTGGCGCTGGAATCTTCGGAAGCCCTGGGCAAGGGCGACGGCGCGTACAGCGACGCCTACACCAAGACGATCTCCTGGCGCACCGGCACGCAGCCGCTGCCGATGGAAGCCAATCCGCGGGCGGTCTTCGAGCGCCTGCTCGGCGGCAGCGACACTACGGACCCGGCCGTCCGCAAGCGCGAAGCCCGCAAGAACCGCAGCCTGCTGGATTCGGTGACCGAGGAAGTCGCCTCGCTGCTGCCCCAGTTCGGTCCCAGCGACCGGACCCGGCTCACGGAGTATCTCGATTCGATCCGCGACATCGAGCGGCGCATCCAGCTCGCCGAGGAGCAGTCCTCCCGCGAGCTCCCCGAGATGGACCGTCCCTCGGGCGTTCCGGATTCGTACTCGGAGCACGTCAAGCTGATGTATGACCTGCAGCTCCTGGCCTTCCGCGGCGACCTGACGCGCGTCGCCACGCTGATGCAGGGTCCGGAGCAGAGCGACCGGGCGTACCGCGAGATCGGCATCGCCGACGCGCACCACCAGTTGTCGCATCACGCGGGCAACCAGGAGTGGATCAACCAGGTGGCGAAGATCGACCGCCATCACGTCGAGATGTTCGGCTATTTCCTCGACAAGCTGCGCTCCACGCCGGACGGAGACGGCACGCTGCTCGATCATTCCGTCGTCATCTTCGGCAGCGGCATGAGCGACGGCATGTGGCACCAGCACAACGACGTGCCTACGATCCTGGCCGGAGGCGGCGGCGGAGCCATCCAGGGAGGCCGTCACATCCGCTATAACGGCGTGCCGTTCTCGAACCTCCATCTGACCGTGCTCGACATGATGGGCGTTCCCGCGGAGGGCTACCTCGATCAGGAAAACAGCGACGCCACCGGCAAGCTGGAATTCCTCTCCATCTAACAGCGGAAGCATCCGGGGTTTCTGCGCGGGCAACAGAACAAGCATCAGACCCCGGGTGCGCCCGCGGACACAGGCGAAAACGGAGGGATACGTTCATGAAGCCCAGAGCAAAATCCTGGAAGCCCTGGAAGCGGTCTCCGGCGGTCGCGGCGTTGTCGTTTGCGAGTCTTGTCTTCGCGGGTATGATCCCAGCTTCGGCGGCCCCGGCCGCAGACGACCTGCGGCTGGTGGACGCGGTGCGGCAGGGTGACCGCGACGCGGTGCGTTCGCTTCTGGCCGAGCGCGTCGACGTGAACGCCCCGCAGGGAGACGGGGCCACGGCGCTCGCCTGGGCGGCGGAAAAGAACGACCTCGACACGGCGGAGCTGTTGCTGGGCGCCGGCGCGAATCCGAACGCCGCCAACGACTACGGCGTCACGCCTCTCTCGCTTGCCTGCACCAACCGGAACGCCCGCATGGTCGAGAAGCTCCTGGGGGCCGGGGCCGACCCGAACCTGGCACAGTTGACGGGCGAAACCCCTCTGATGACGTGCGCGCGCGCGGGGAGTCTGGAAGCGGTCCAGGCAATCCTCTCTAGAGACGGGTCGCGCGATGGCGTAAATGTGGATGCGCGGGAAACCCGCCGGGGACAGACGGCGCTGATGTGGGCGGTGGCGGCGAAGCATGCTGCGGTTGCCCAGGCGCTCATTGACCACGGCGCGGACGTGAATGCCCGTTCCCGCGTCCTCGAAATGTTCGATTATCTGAAGGTCGAATATTACGGCAAGGACGTCCATTACCCGACCCAGACGGGCGGGTTCACGCCGCTGCTGTTTGCAGCCCGGGTTGGGGATGTCGAATCCGCACGGGTCCTGCTTGCAGCGGGAGCCAAAGTGAACGACGCCAACCCGGAAGATGGCACGGCTTTGGTGATTGCCGCAGCCAGCGGCCATGAGAAGCTGGCACAGTTCCTGCTCGAAAACGGGGCCGATCCCAACGCTTCGAACGCCCTCGGAGTCACCCCGCTCCACTGGGCGCTCCAGGAAGGGCTGCGGGCCATTGTTGCCGGCCGCACCGGCCCTACCGACCGCTTCTGGAATCGCGATAGCATGCCCGAGCTGGTCAAGTCTCTCCTGGCTCACGGAGCCGATCCCAACGCGCAAATTCGCAAGGAGTTTCATCCCTACAATGACCCGCTCTTTGCCCACAACCAGGGGAATTTTCTGCCGCAGATCAGCATCGTGGGCGCGACGCCGTTCCTGCTCGCCGCCGCGTCGGGCGATACGGGTTCCATGCGCGTCCTGGTGGAAGGACGAGCGAACCCGCTCATGGCCACCACGGATGGCACGACGCCGCTGATGCTCGCCGCGGGCTTGGGCCGCGAGCCGGTGACCCGGTCCGAAGAAAAGCTGGAGAAGTATCGGGAAGCAGCGCAGATCGCGCTGCGGCTGGGCGGGGATGTTCACGCCGTCGGCGGGGGCCAGCGCACCGCTCTTCATGGCGCGGCACTGATGGGCGATCCGGAGATGGTCAAGTTCCTCGTGGCGCAAGGCGCCGACATCGAGGCGAAGGACCAGTACGGAGAGACGGCGCTTACCATTGCGCTGGGAGACCCAGGCGGGCTCGTGTTTCGGAGCCGCGGCGAGGGCCGGTACGACGACCGCTTCCGCCGCCCGAAAGAGAACCCCGAACTGGCCGAGACACTGCTCGAACTGGGCGCAGCCCCGTATACGGGTCCCATCCGCGACCGCACCGGCGAATAGAACGCAGCCGTGGTTTAGCCTGGGAGTAAGTCAGGGCCGATCGGGCGGGCCATGTGGCTCCCAGAGGCTGGTCTGCAGTTTATTTTGCCGCGGTGATGGAATCCACCTGGATCGTCTTGGATTGGGCGTCCAGCGTGCCCACGACGGTCACTTGCTGCCCGGCAAACTTTTCCGCCGCCTGCTGGTCGCTCAACGGATAAACTTCCATTCCGTCATACAGAACGAACTGCCCGCCGTGCACTTCGACGCAGGCAATGGCGCACTGCGCGTCCGTCGAGCCCATTCGCATCCGGGAATGATCGGCCCTGGAGCACTCGTCGTCCGTAATGGCGCCGGTGAAGGTTTGTTTGCTCTGCGCCGCGAACAGCGCCGCACCTGCAAGCAGACTCAAAAGCAGATACTTCATAAGGCTTGCTCCGGATGAAACCCGGCTGAGCTGAAACCGAGGGGCGGCGCGGCAGGCCGCCCCTCGGTTCTCAGAGTCAACGCGGGGATCGAGCACCGGGATTGAAGAAATGCCGTTGCCGCCAGCAATGCTTTCTCAATCGGGTCGGTCGTCTGCGCCAGCGCGCCGGCGGAAATAACGAGCACGCTAACGGCTGTCAATACGATGTATCTCATACGTAGCCTCCAGTTCATGGCTCCTGTGCTTTTCCCGAAAAGCAATCTCGGTGACTCGACCTAGTATAACGCGGACCGGCGCATTTTTTCGAGATTTTACAGCCGCCAGCCGCCCCGTCAGGTTCCGACGATCTGAACGCCGATTCCGGACGGATCCTTGATATGGAACCCCGCATCGATGTCCCGCTGCGGTGTAGCCCCGCGCGCAACCAGTTCCCGCGTTACCCGGTCCTCGTCGAAATTCTCGATCGCGATCGCGAAGTGATCCACCAGACCGGTCGGGGCCTTGTCGTGAAGCGAAACCAGGGTCTTTCCGATTCCGAGGCGCACGATTTTTTCCGGCTTGTTCTCACTGACAATCGGCAAATTGAACATCTTTTGATACCAAGCAATGGCGCCGGGCAGGTCGGCAACCTGCATGCTTACGTGGTCGATCTTCGCAACTTTGATGGCGGAGTCCTGGGCGGGGGCGACGGATGCCGCGGCGCCGGCTGCGGTCAGCATCGCGAGACCCTGAATCAACTCCCGGCGCGTGAGCGCGCCCCGCTCGAAGCGGTTCACCAGATCAGCAATCATCCCTGTCATATGGCTTCCTCCTCGTCGTGATTGTCCTGATGCAAACGATGAGCGATTATACACCCGTTCCACTACAGGGTTCTGCCGGAACCACCGGCTGGAATTTTGAACTTGCCCTGCCATGCGTTCCGGGGAGCCAGAAATGACAAACCCGGCGCCCTGTTCTACTCAGCCATATCATTCGCCGCATCATTCGCCGCTTCGACCGCATCAACCAGCCGCTCAGGCGCAGGGGTCCCGGAGTGAGCCCGCACCAAGAAGGCCGCTGTTCCCGCGATCCAGGAGAAGATAAAGGCGTTCGCGGGAATCTGGAGATTGAAGTCGGTGATCCCGTGCATCAAGATGGCGGCCATCGCTCCCGCACACCCCGCTGCAAGGATGCGTTCCCGAACCGACCGCAATGAAAGAGCCCGCATTGCCACCCGGATTTCGAGCACCCATAAGCCTAGGAAAAGAAGAAGCGCTGCCGGGATGCCGATCTCCGCGGCAAATTCCAGGTAATCATTGTGAGCATGGTCACTGACCAGATGGAACCTGGATGACTGGTAGCGCCGATTCGCCCAGCGGTAGGTTCCCAGGCCGGTTCCCGCCAGCGGGTAATCGCGGATGATCGCAACCGAGTCGCGCCAAACCCCGAGGCGGCTGGCTTCGAGTGTTTCCGGCCGGTCCAGGTCCTCAAAGCGCTCGAGGACAGGGTCGAGGCCAACCCAAACCGAGTAGGCGGCGGGGATGGAAAAGATCATCAGGAAAACGGGAAGCAAAGACCGCCAGTGGGTCTGCAGAAATGCGATCGCGACGACCACCAGAACACCAACGGTTCCGGCGAGGAGGCCCATTCGGGAGCGGGAGAACACGAGTGCGGTCCCCAGGGTCATGAGGATCACCAGCTTGAGGAGCAAACGCGAGGCGCGGGGCGAAACAATCAGCGAGCGAAGGTTGTAACCCGGCTGGCTGGTGCTGAACAGGATCTGTGCCGCCACGAAGGGCAAGACCATCTCCAGCAAACCCGCGAAGTGATTGCGGTTGACGTACGTGCCGGTGGCCTCGGAAAGGTAGGCCGTCTTCTTGTACGTGAAGATGTACTGCCAGTCCGCAAGATACTGGATGAGGCCGTAGGCAGCCTCAAACAGTCCAATGCCGATCAGAGTCTGGAGCAGCAGCTCCCCGGTGCGCCGGGTGCGGGCTGTCCGGAAGCCGAGCAGGAAGACCAAGACGTAGCAGGCGAGCCGCAAAAACGCCCGCTCCGTATCATAGGGACTGATGGAAAGGGTGGATGCAAAAGCATCCGCTCCGAGGATAGGGACGAAAGCACTGCGCAATTGGTCCAGGGCAGGCGAAACGCCTGCGATCAAAGCACCGGGCAGCGAGAGCAACTGCACGATCGGCAAGGCGAGGAGCAATCCCAGGAGGGCCCGCGTCGGCAAGCCTACGCGGGGAAACCCTCGTTTCCAGAACTCCAGAACAGCAGCCAGCACGATCAGGACTTGCGCCGGGGCAAAGGCCCACAGTGGAACGCCGCCGAACCCGAGCACACTGACAACCGCTCCGATGACAAGCGCCACAAAAATCATGCGTCTTCCTGTTCCGTGATGCAGTGCCCGGTCAATTCTTCAACCGCTAAAGAAACCCTGGATTTTGGACAGACTTATTGCACGGCAATGGTGACGGTATTGCTAGGGACTCCGTTCTGAAGCAGCAGGACCGGGACCTCCGCCCCGGTTTCGACGCTGGCGGGAATCTCCACGTTGACCTGGTAGAGGGCCACGAAGCCGGGCGCCAGGCCGGCAAAGTGCACGGCCGCCGGCTGACCTCCAATTTGGGCTTCCACCGGGACCCTGACCCGTGCCAGGGGCTCAGCCGCAGGCGACAACTCGCCGGATGGGACCGCGGGCTCGGTAGCCCCTAATCCGGTGCAGAAAATTGAGATAAAGCCCCCGCGAGCGGCGGGCCGGGTGGTACGGCCGGGAATGCTTCCCTCCGGAGCGGCGAGGACGTCCGAGTTGGCAAGCAGGATGGCCCCTTGGCGCTCGGTCGGTACGTTGACGGTGAAGATCCCCGGACGGGTCTCGGCCACGGTAATCGTCTGCGGGATGCTGATATCCTGCGTCGCGCCGCCGACGCGCTGCGTCCTGACGACAACCTGGGGGCGGCTGTTGGGAGGCAACTCGAACGGGACCTGGGCGTTGATCTGTCCATCGGCGGCAAAGAACAAAGGGGCTTCGATGCCGCCGATGCTGAGCGTCGCGCCGCCGAGGCTCTTCTCGAGGGGAAGCCGCGTCGCAGGATTCAGTCCCTGCGCCAGGTTTCGTCCAAACACGGAGATGATGCTGCCGGGACTGACCGGCTCGCCGGCGCCAAAGCTGGCGCCGTTGACGACTCCGCCCAAACTTACAACGGGCGGCGCGGCAATGTTCCCGGTGACGCGGCCGTCCAGGCGGATTTCCGTAGGGGTGAGTCCGGGGCGCTCGGCGCGCACCGAAACCCGCACGGAACCGGCCTGGGTCGAGCTCCAGGTCCCCTGGTAGAGACCCTGCCCTACGGGAGTCAGGATCAGGGGCGGGTCGCCGTTGGAAAAACCGGCGGCGACGGCGGCGTTGGATACGAGGTTGTCGCAGTCATCCTTCACCTGGACCTCGATCAAGCTGGGCCAGGAGACCGGCGAGGAAAAGTTGCCGCCCAGGCTGCGAGCCGCAGAGAAAAGCTGCTGGGGCACACACCCGTCCAGGTCCGCGCGGCCGTCGCCCCTGGAGGGGCGAAGTCCCGCGGGAGAGGTTCCAGGGCGAGTCACCACGAAGAGGACCTTCACGGTCTGCGAACTGCCGTCGCTGAACCCCAGGGGCACAAAACCAAAGTATTGCCCTGCCGCCAATTCGCCCAGCGTGGGCTGGACGACCAGTGTCTTGCGGTCATTCGGAGAAACAGCCAGATTGCCGGGCACGGCGTCCAGCCAGTCGCCGCCCTGGAAAGTAAACGGGTTGATTACGGCTTCGAGACCGGAGGGAGCAGCGGTTTCCAAACGCACCGTCTGCGAGCCCGGCGAAGAGGTCCCCTCCTGCCGCACAAAGATCAAGCCGGTCGGGCGGACGACCGGGGGCGGAGTGCTTCCGGCGGGCAACACGTCCAATGTTACCGTGACAAACTGCGGCGAATTGTTTGCTCCCGGGGCGCTGACAAGAACTTGCCCACTGTACTGGCCTTCCGACAGGCCTGAGGTATTGACGCCGACTTCGACCAGCGGGACCTCCAGGCTGCCCGCCCGGCTGCTGCCATTAGCCGGCGAAACGCTCAGCCAGCTTCCTCCCGACAACGTGCTCGCCTCGACCGTCCAGCTCATGGCGCCCTGTTCGGTGTTCAAAATCCCGAAAGTTTGCGAAGGAACGATGCTGCCGCCCTGGACTCCCGTATACAGCAGAGCGGTCTGGCTAACCAGAATCGTCTGCGTGACGGGCGAGACGAGCAGCGTCACGGCCACCGTCTGGGGATCCAAGCCGGAACTCTGGAGCCGAATCGATCCGGAATATACTCCGGGCGCTAAACCCGCGAGGTTGGCGCTCACCTGGACCGCAGCCGGGGTTGCGTCGGAGGCAGAGCCGGAGGAAGGCGAGACAGTCAGCCAGTTGCCGCCGGAAACCGTAGCCGGCTGAGCCGACCAGCTCAACGCGCCGCTTCCCGCATTGCTGATCTGCAAGGTCTGCGCCGGGGGATTGCCCGCCGTGGCAATTCCCGCAAAGCTCAGCGCGGCGGGCTCAGCGACAAGGCGTCTCGGACGACCTTCCGTGACGGTGAGCGCGACGGAGACAGTCCGCGCCGGCAGAGCGGCAAACGGGGTTCTGACAGTAACCGTCCCTTGATACGAGCCTGGCGCCAGACTGGCGACGCTCACGCTCACGTCGGCGGTGCCGGGAGCCGATCCGGAAGAGGGAGAAGCCGTCAGCCAGTTCCCCCCGCTTTCGGTGGATGCTTGCGTGCTCCAGCCCAGGCCGGTGACGGAACTGGAAATATCCACCTGCTGCGCCGGGACTTGCAGCGCACCCGCGGCGGCTGAGAAGCTCAGGCTTGCGGGAGTGGCCGAGTAGGAAGGCGGAGCCGTCTGGATCTTGCGGATCCGATCGTTCAGGGTGTCCGCGATAAAAATATTTCCATCGGCGTCCACCGCCACTCCGTGAGGGGCGTTGAACGAGGCGCTGAGAGGGGGCCCGCCATCGCCGGAAAAGCCTTGGGCGCCGTCGCCTGCGACGGTGGTGATGATTCCATTGGTGTCCACTTTGCGAATCCGGGCACCGGCCCTGTCCGCGATGTACAGGGTGCCGTCCCGGTCGAATGCCAAGTCGGCGGGCGCAATCACCGAGGCCAGGGCCGCCGGCCCGCCATCGCCGGAGAACGCCGCCGTCCCATTGCCGGCAAAGGTTGTAATCGTCCCGCCGGGATCGACTTTACGGACGCGATGGTTCTCGGAGTCGGCGATATACAGGTTCCCCTGCGCATCCAATGCCACTGCCTCCGGGGAATTGAGAGAAGCGGAAACCGCAGGACCCCCGTCGCCGGAATAGGCCGGAGGGCCATTGCCTGCAACCGTGGCAATGACTCCGGCAGTGTTGACGCGGCGAATCCGGTTATTGAATTTGTCGGCAAAAAAAAGATTTCCGGCCGCGTCGATGGCCAAGCCTCGAGGCCGGTTGAGAGAGGCCGCAACGGCGGGTCCACCATCGCCCGCAAACGCCTGTCCTCCGTCGCCAGCCACGGTGCTGATAATGCCCCCCGGAGTGATCTTCCGGATGCGGTTATTGGTTGTATCGGAAAAGAAAATATTCCCCCCAGTTTGGAGCGTCAGGCGGCGGGGAAACTTCAGCGAGGCCTGCGCGGCGGGGCCGCCGTCCCCCGAATAGCGAAACGTGCCGTCTCCGGCGATTGTGGACATTCTCCCGGTTCCGTCCACCTTCCGGATTCGGCTGTTATTCATGTCCACGATATACAAGTTGCCGCTCAGATCGACCGCAACGCCCTCCGGGGTACTCAACGTGGTGAGGCGCGCGGGCCCGTCACCGGAGAACTTGAACCGCTGATTTCCAGCGATCGTGGTGATGACGCCCGCCGTGTCCACTTTGCGGATTCGCTGGTTCAAAGAATCGGCGATGTACAGATTGCCGGCAGGGTCGAGCGTAACGGCGCGAGGAGAATTCAGAGCGGCCGCGGTGGCTGCCCCCCCATCACCGGAAAAATCGGCCGTGCCGGTTCCCGCCACGGTGGTGATGATCCCGGCCGGACTCACCTTGCGAATCCGGCTATTGAAGGAATCGATGATGTAAAGGGAGCCGGTCGTGGGATCGACGACGGCGCCCCGGGTGCCGTTGAGGGACGCATTGGCGGCGGGCCCGCCATCTCCGGAATCGCCCGTCTCGCCATTGCCCGCCACCGTGCGAATCGTTCCCGAGGGGTCAATCAGGCGGATGCGGTGGTTTCCCGGATCCCCGATGTAAAGGTTCCCCACGCCATCGAAGTTCAAATCACGCGGATTGCGGAATACAGCATTCACCGCGGGCCCGCCATCGCCGCCGAAACCGAAAGCGCCGGTGCCCGCAATGGTGTTGATGACCCCATTGGGGCTGATCTTCCGGACTCTTTGATTCAGAGTATCCGAGATATAGATATTCCCCGTTGCATCCACCGCCACGCCATCCGGAAGATTCAATGCGGCCTGTGTCGCCAGGCCTCCATCACCGGAAAAGCCTCTGGTACCGTTGCCCGCAACCGTCGTGATGACCCCCTGGGCGTCGACCTTGCGAATCCGATGGTTCTGGGAATCGGCGATGAAGATGTTACCCGCGGAGTCGACGGCAACGCGCACAGGAAGATTGAGCGAAGCGTTGACGGCGGGCCCGCCATCCCCGGAAAAACCCCTAATTCCGTTGCCCGCTGAGACGGTGAGAATCCCGGACGTGGAAAGCCTGACAACGAGGTTGTTATCCTGGTCGGCGGCCAGCAGACTGCCGTCCGCGGCCCGGGTGATTCCCATCAGCAAACCGAGCGGGGCATCCAGGCCGGGCTTGCCATGGCCGGGGAAGATCCACTCTGTGCCCGCAATGGTCGAGACGATGCCTTGGCCAAACGCAAGGGAAGCATGCAATAAGATTATGCAGACCGGTGGAATGCTCCTGCGGCATTTCCCCGGAAAAGTCATGGACCGTCCATCCGACCCTTCATGTGATGTGGGCATGGGGTAGATTTTATCACTTCATTTCTGCATGATCTAGTTAGTCTCATCCTCCGGAGAGGCTTTCATGGGAATTGGCCTTTGGGGAGGGGCCGCCGAATCGTGGGCTGGACGGGCGGAAAAGAGGCTGTGGAGCTCTCCCGCGTCGGTTCCACGCTCCCGGAGGATGCAGTGGTCGTAGAAATTGGGCCGTTTCCGGGTTGTTCCACTGTTCTATCGGCCGGAGCGATGCTGTGAGCAACACATACGAGCAATGGTCGAATTATCCGAAGGGCGGCGGCGTGATCGGGGTCCACAACTCCGCGCCGGGTCAGTACGGCAAAGAACACGATGGATCGATGCGGCTGGTGGCCGAGCGAATTGTTTCGTGGACCCGGATCAATCGTCATACAAGTGACAACAGCTCGTACAAATAGGGAACCGGCCTTGCTCAGCCAGCTTCCTGCGAAATTCCTGGAAGCGGGCTCCATTCCATATCGCAGAAAATGACGCATCGTTTACATTTCCCACAACAAAATCCGGTAGTCGGGACAGGGGCACACATCTCCATTTGGAGTTATGGATACGGAGTCCCACGGGAAATGGCAGGCTCTCCCAAGCGGCGCAGCCGTTGCGGGATTTTCATAATAGTTAAAGAAATCCTGGGAACTCCAGAAGGGATTTCCCCATTTAATGAAGTCTTTGTTTGCAGGGTCGGCGCGGAGTTCTTCCACGATCGCTCTTACTTTTTGCGATGAACCAGGTTGCAGCGGATGGGCGAAGCCCTTCCAGCTTTGAGGAGTAATCTGGAACAGTTTCTGAAAATTCATCTCGTGGGATTTCCCCTGCTCCTCGGTGGTGTACTGCAACCGTCCCAAGAAAAACCCGTCAATTCCCTCAACGCGCACTTCCCGTATCAAAGAAGGCAACTCCTCTACCGCCTCGGGCAAAAGAACTGCGCTAACGGAAATCAAAGGCTTGTGCAGCCCCCGGGCCGAGCGTTCCGCGGCCAGCGCACGGATGCCTTGTATGGCTGCCTGAAACGTGCCCCTTCTCCCACGCAATCGGTCATGCGTCTCCTGGCCGGCGTCCAGCGAAATATCGATCGCATCGAGGCCGGCTTCCACCAAACCGGGCACCTGCTTCAAAAGGAATGTTCCATTCGTTACCACACTGCAACTCCGCGCGCTTCCTTTGATAGACCGGATCAATGGAATGAGATCAGGATACTCCAAGGTTTCTCCACCCCACAGGTAGACTCCTCCGCAGCCTAACGGGAGCTCATCGATGACTCTCTGAAGGGCAAGAACTTACTACACGCACCC
>Ga0326597_10002332_pt1 | contig 28506 bp, 25 predicted proteins | sample RVTome_12_FD_203789 | JGI IMG/M metagenome (GOLD analysis project Ga0326597, IMG submission 203789) | Soil microbial communities from uranium-contaminated site in the Upper Colorado River Basin, Wyoming, United States - RVT100D185 | ecosystem: Environmental > Terrestrial > Soil > Contaminated >... | reverse complement strand
AGCTATTCTCAGAGTTACCTGAACCAGATCGCATTGCGTCTAAACACACGCCCAAGACAAACCTTGGGCTTTGCATCACCGGCCGAAACCTTGGCCGCTGTGTTGCGTTGACCATTTGAAACCACCGCGTTTATCCGCGGCCGAATATGTATTTGTTTTCTGAGCGCTGGCAGAAGCTCAGGCGCGATCCCCGGCTGGTCTGGGCCGCCACGATCGCGCTCGCGCTCCTGCTCGTCGCGCTGCCGTTCGTCACCGACTGGGCGGTCGGCCGCACCTGGGTGCGCATCGCCGCCTTCGTGCTGCTCTACATCATGCTCGCGCTGGGCCTGAATATCGTGGTCGGCTACGCGGGGCTGCTCGACCTGGGCTATGTCGCCTTCTTCGCAGTGGGCGCTTACTTCTACGCGCTGCTCGCCTCGCCGCACTTCGACCTCCACCTGCCGTTCTGGCTGCTGCTGCCGGCGGGCGCGGCGTTCGCCTGCGTCTTCGGCGTGCTGCTCGGCGCGCCCACGCTGCGATTGCGCGGCGACTACCTCGCGATCGTCACCCTCGGCTTCGGCGAGATCATCCGCATCTTCCTGTTGAACCTCAATGCGCCGATCAATATCACCAACGGCCCTCAGGGGGTGAACCTGATCGACCCCATCCGGCTCGGCGGCCTTTCGCTCGCGCAAACGCACACCGTCCTCGGCTTCACCTTTCCCGCGGTCTACAACTACTACTACCTGTTCCTCGCGCTCGCATTCGCCGTGATCTTCGTTTCGGTGCGGCTGGAGGACTCGCGCATCGGGCGCGCCTGGGCAGCAATTCGCGAGGACGAGGTGGCGGCAGCGGCAATGGGCATCAACACCCGCGACGTCAAGCTGCTGGCGTTCGCGATGGGCGCGAGTTTCGGCGGTGTCTCGGGCGGGCTCTTCGCCGGCTTCCAGGGCTTCGTCAGTCCCGAGAGCTTCACCATCCTCGAGTCGATCATGATCCTGTGCATGGTGGTGCTGGGCGGCATGGGCCACATCCCGGGCGTGGTACTCGGCGCCGTGCTGCTGGTGGTGCTGCCCGAGGCGTTGCGCTACCTGGGGCCGTTGCAACAAGTCCTCTTCGGGCGCGTGCTCGCGGACCCCGCCGACCTGCGACTGCTGGTATTCGGCCTGGCGCTGATCCTGGTGATGCTGCTGCGGCCCTCCGGGCTGTGGCCCTCCGCGTTGCGCCGCCGCGAGCTCGCGGCAGGTGGCGGCGCCGCAGCGGACGGACGCGCATGATTCCGCCCACCGGCAACGCCGCGCTGCTCGAGGCCCTCGCCATCAGCAAGCGCTTCGGGGGCCTCTCCGCGCTCGCCGAGGTCTCGCTCTCGATCGCGCGCGGCGAAATCTTCGGGTTGATCGGCCCCAACGGAGCCGGCAAGACGACGCTGTTCAACGTGCTGACCGGACTTTATGCACCGGACGCCGGCGAGTTCACGTTCGACGGCGAGCGGTTGACCGGAATGAAGCCGTATCGCGTCGCGGCCTGCGGCATCGCCCGCACCTTCCAGAACATCCGCCTTTTCGCCAACATGAGCGCGCTCGAGAACGTGATGGTGGGGCGCCACGTGCGTACCCGCGCCGGCGTGCCGGGCGCCGTGCTGCGCAGCGCCGCGACGCGCGCCGAGGAGCGGGAGATCGCGAGCCGCGCCTACGAGCTGCTCGATTACGTCGGCATCGCGGGGCGCGCCGCGCAGCCCGCCTACGGCCTCGCCTACGGCGACCAGCGCCGTCTCGAAATCGCGCGCGCCCTGGCGACAGAGCCGAAGCTCCTCGCGCTCGATGAGCCCGCCGCCGGCATGAACGCGACCGAGCGGGCGGAGTTGAAGCGCCTGCTCGAACGCATTCGCGCGAGCGGCGTCACGCTGCTCCTGATCGAGCACGACGTACGGCTCGTGATGGGGCTGTGCGACCGCGTGGCGGTGCTCGACTACGGCAGGAAGATCGCCGAGGGTGCGCCCCTGGCCGTGCAGCACGACCCCGCTGTCATCGAGGCCTACCTGGGAGGCGCGCTTGCTTGAGGTGAGAGGGCTCAAGGTGTCCTACGGCGGCATCAACGCGGTCAAGGGAGTCGATCTTGACGTCGCGGAGGGCGAGCTCGTCACGCTGATCGGCGCCAACGGCGCCGGCAAGACCACCACCCTGAAGGCGCTCGCCGGGCTCCTGAGGCCCGCTGCGGGCCGCATCCACTATAATGGCATCGATATAACGGCGCGACCGGCATTCGAGCTGGTCCGGCAAGGGCTGGCGCTCGTGCCCGAGGGACGCGGCGTGTTCGGGCGGCTCACCGTGGAGGAGAACCTGGCGATGGGCGCTTACAGTCGACGCGACCGCGCACGCATCACCACCGACTTCGACCGTGTCTACGGACTCCTGCCGCGGCTCGCCGAGCGGCGCCGCCAGCCCGGCGGGACGCTGTCGGGCGGCGAGCAGCAGATGCTGGCGATCGGGCGCGCGCTGATGAGCCGGCCGCGCATGCTGCTTCTCGACGAACCCAGCATGGGGCTCGCGCCACTGATGGTGCAGACGATATTCGAGACCATACGCGCCATCACCGCCGAGGGCGTGACGCTGCTGCTGGTGGAGCAGAACGCGAAGCTCGCGCTCGAAACGTGCGACCGCGGCTACGTGATGGAAAGCGGCCTGATCGCGCTCGCCGACGGCGCATCGCGCCTGCTCACCAACCCCCTGGTGCGCCAGGCCTATCTCGGGGAGTGAGCTCCCGATGCCGGAGTTGAGCGCCCTCATGCCGCTGCGCGCGCGTTTGCGAATGGCGAAGGCCGCCCGCTGGGCGTTGCTCGCCGCCGTCACCGTCGCGCTTGCGGCGATACTCGGCTATCTCTACCTCAAGACGGAGGGGGCGGACTTCAAGCGGCAGAACGAGGTGCTGGCGGCGCTGCGCGAGCTGAAGGAAATCGACTCGCGCTGGGACGTGGACATCCTGCGCGCCCACACCGAGCTCGCCCCGCCCCAGGTGCCGCTGCCGGATCACGGCCCGACGCTGGAGCGCATCCGGCGGGAACTGGCTGCCGCCGGCGCGGCGCTCGGCAGCTCGGTTCTTGCGCGCGGCCTGCCCGATCTCTCCAGCGCGTTCTCCCAGAAAGCCGGGATGCTGGCGCAGTTCAGAAACGCGAATGCCGCTACCCGGCAAGCGCTCGCACAGGTCGTGGCGTCCGATGTCGAGATCGCGGGCCTGGTGCGCGGCTCGTGGCAAGACTTCCGCGAGCGCGAGCGGCTGGTGGCGGCAGAGAGCGCCACGGTCCAGTTGATCGCCGAGTCCCAGCGCTATTACTTCACCCCGAGCGCGGAGCGGCGCAAGCTCGTCGAGACGATCCTCGCCGACCTGCGGGAGGCGGGACCGCGTCTGCCACCGGCACTGCGCGCCGGTCTCAACCGCATCGAGGGCCGCGTGCAGCAGCTGCTCGAGGCGAAGCCCCGCGAGCAGGAATTGTTTACCAAGCTCGCGTTCGTGACCGCCGGCCCCCGCGTCGACAGCTTGACCAGCGCGTTCTCGCGCGAGCTCGAGGCCGCGCTGCTCGACCAGGAGTTCTACCGCTCCTACCTCGTCGCCTACTCGGGCGCGCTGCTGATCCTCATCGGCTACCTCGCAATGCGTCTGATCGCGAGCTACCGGCTGCTCAACGCCGCCTACGAGGAGCTGGAGCGGCGGGTCATCGAGCGCACCCGCGAGCTCTCGGAGGCGCTCAAGCAACTCAAGGAGTCGGAAGCGCAGCTGATCCAGTCCGAAAAGATGTCCTCGCTCGGGCAAATGGTGGCCGGGGTGGCGCACGAGATCAACACGCCGCTCGCCTACGTCAAGAACAGCCTCGGCTCGGTAAGCGGGAGGCTGCAGGACCTGACGCGCCTCGCCGCCGAGACCGAGAAGCTGCTCGAGCTGCTGCGTTCCGGCGCTGCCAATCCGCAAGAGCTGGCAGAGCAGTTCGGGCTGACTGAGCAGCTGATCGCGCAGCTCAAGGCCCACCACGCGCTCGATGAGCTGCAGGCGCTGGCGAAGGACGGGCTCCACGGCATCGGGCAGATATCCGAGATCGTAGCCAATCTCAAGAACTTCTCGCGGCTCGACCGCAGCAAGGTGGCGAGTTTCAACCTGAACGAGGGTCTCGACAGCACCCTCTTGATCGCCCGGCACGAGCTCAAGCACCACGCGGTGAAGAAGAACTACGGCAACATCCCGCCCATCACCTGCTCGCCGTCCCAGATCAACCAGGTGTTCTTGAACCTCATCAACAACGCGGCCCACGCGACGGCGGCAGGGAAGGGCGTGATACAGCTCACCACGCGCCGGGAGGGCGCCGGGCATGTCGCGGTGGAGGTGGCGGACAATGGCAAGGGCATCCCGCCCGAGGTCCTGCCCAAGATCTTCGACCCCTTCTTCACCACCAAGGAGGTGGGCAAGGGCACCGGGCTCGGGCTCTCGATCGTCTACAAGATCGTCGAGCAGCACGGCGGCAGGATCAGCGTCGATTCCACAGTGGGGGTTGGCACCCGTTTTACCGTGGTGCTACCGTTGCAGCCGCCGGCGGCGACGCTCCAAGCAGCATGAGCGCGGTGCGGTCACCCGGCCCGGAACCATGAACACCCTCGCCAACATCGGCAAGTATCAAGTTCAGGACGTGCTCGGCCAGGGTGGGATGGGCATCGTCTACCGTGCTTTCGACCCCGCGATCCAGCGCACGGTGGCGATCAAGACCATCACCAAGTCCGCGCTCGATCCCGCCGACCTGCAGTACGTGTTGACGCGCTTCCGTCACGAGGCCCAGGCCGTGGGCCGGCTCACGCACCCGCGCATCGCCGCGATCTACGACTATGGCGAGGACGAGGACCTCGCCTACATCGTGATGGAGCTGGTGAACGGCAAGTCGCTGTTCCATCACATACAGAACGAGGTGCGCTTCGGGCTGAAGGAGATCGGCGAGGTCGTTCGCCAGCTGCTCGACGGGCTCGGCTACGCGCACGCGCTGCGCGTGGTCCACCGTGACATCAAGCCGTCCAACATCCTGATCAACGACGATGGGCGGCTGAAGCTCACCGATTTCGGCATCGCGCGCATCGATTCCTCCACGCTCACCCAGGTGGGCGAGATCATGGGCTCGCCGGGCTACATGTCGCCCGAGCAGTTTCTGGGCACCGATATCGACGCGCGCGGCGATATCTACTCCGTGGGCGTCATCGCCTACGAGCTGCTCGCCGGCCGCCGCCCGTTCACGGGCAACAATGCCGAGGTCATGCGCCAGGCGCTGAACGAGCGGGCGGCCAACGCCTCGGATTTCAACCCGAAGATCTCTGCGCAGCTCGATTGGGCGGTGCAAAAGGCGCTCGCCAAGAAGCGCGAGGACCGTTTCCAGACCGCAAAGGAGTTCTCCGACGCCTTCGTCAAGGGCGTCGAGGCAAGCCTGCTGCAGGCGAGGCGCGAGCCGGTGGCCGGCGCCCTCACCGACGAGCCGACCCAACGCATCGACCCCAAGCTGGTGCAGGCGGCGCGCATCCTGGCGGACCTGAAGCAGGGCCGAACCGACGCGCCGACCCGGCCCGGCGCGCCGCCCGCCCCCGCGGCGGCGGAATCGCCCGTCGAAACCACGGGAGGCGGCAAGGCACGCATTCTGTTCGTGGATGACGAGGAGCGCATCGTGACCGCGTTGCGCTCGATCTTCCGGACCCACTACCACGTCTTCACTGCGACCAACGGACCGGAGGCGCTCGAGTTCGTGCGCAAGTTCCAGCCCCACGTGGTGGTGAGCGATCAGCGCATGCCGGAGATGACGGGGGTGGAGCTGCTGCGCCGGGTGAAGGGCCTGGCGCCGAACACGGTGAGAATGCTGCTGACCGGCTACTCGGACCTCGCGGCGATCGTCGGCTCGATCAACGACGGGGAGGTGTTCCGTTTCATATCCAAGCCATGGGACAACCAGGAAATCCAGAAGACCATGGCCGAGGCGGCCGCCATCGCATTCGATCTCGCGGCAACCGCCGCAACGCCACCGATCGTGCCCGACAGGATGGAGGCGGGCGTCCTGGTGATCGACGCACAGGATGAGACGTTCCGGGCGGTCACGCGGCTCGTCGGCGGCGCCTGCCCGGTGTACTACGCGAAGAGCCTCGACGAGGGCCTGAACCAGCTCGAGACCCACGAGACCGCGCTCATCGTCGCCGACGTCGCGAGCCGGGGCGAGGAGATCGTCGCGGCTTTCAAGCTGCTCAAGCAGGAACGCCCGGAGATCCTCGCCATCGTGCTGACCGAGGCCTCCGACTCGGAGCTGGTGATCGAGCTCATCAACCAGGCGCAGATTTTCCGCTTCATCAACAAGCCCGTGAATCCGGACCTGCTGCGGCAGCATGCTCAAACCGCGCTCATCCGCTACCAGTCGTTCAAGCAGAACCCGCATCTCACCCGCCAGCACAGGGTCGCTGTAGCGGGCACCGAAGGCGTCAGCCAGAGGATACTCGCGCGGGTGAAGTCGCTCAGAAGCTGGTTCTAACGGCGCCTGGTCGGCGCCGAGTGTTGAGTTTTGAGTTTTGAGTTATGAGTTGATTCTTAACTCAACACTCAACATTCAACACTGCTTCCAGTCCGCCCAGTCTCTCGGGACCAGGAAATCCGTGTAGAGCTTCTCCTCCGGGCTGCCCGGCTCGGGCTTCCAGTCGTAGCGCCACTCGACCCGCGGCGGCAGCGACATCAGGATCGCCTCGGCGCGGCCGCCGGACTGCAGCCCGAAGAGCGTGCCGCGGTCATATACCAGATTGAATTCGACGTAGCGGCCGCGGCGGTAGGCCTGGAACGCGCGTTCGCGTTCTCCGTAGGCGAGCCCCCTGCGGCGCTCGAGGATGGGAAGATAGGCCGGCAGGAAATGGGCTCCCACGCTGCGGGCAAGCGCGAAGCTCGCGGCAAAATCGGGCAGGTTGAGGTCATCGAAGAACACCCCGCCGACACCGCGCGGCTCGGCACGGTGCTTCAGGTAAAAATATTCATCGCACCACTTCTTGTAGCGCGGGTAGCGATCGGCGCCGTAGGGGGCGAGCGCGTCGCGGCAGGTGCGGTGGAAATGCCGCGCGTCCTCGGCGAACGGGTAATAGGGCGTGAGGTCCATGCCGCCGCCGAACCACCAGACCGCCGCGGCGCCGACTTTCTCCGCCACGAAGAAGCGCACGTTCATGTGCACGGTGGGGACGTACGGGTTGCGCGGATGGAGCACGAGCGAGACGCCCATTGCCTGGAACGAGCGGCCGGCGAGTTCCGGGCGCCCGGCACTGGCGGAGGGCGGCAGGTTCGGCCCGGAGACGTGCGAGAAGTTCACGCCCGCGCGCTCGAACACGATCCCGTCCTCGATTACCTGCGTCACCCCGCCGCCGCCTTCGGCCCGCGACCATTCGTCACGCCGGAAAACCCGCCCGTCGATCCCCCTCAGGCTGGCGACGATCGTCTGCTGCAATCCGGTCAGAAACTGCTTGACGGCGTCGACGTCCACTGGGCGGCGGCAATGAGCGAGGTCGCTCAGCGGGGCAAGGCGATGGCTATTTGGAATCCTGCTTGATGCCAAGCGCCTTGACCGTCCGGCCGATTTCCGCGTCTTCCGTCGCGATCATCTTGCCGAATTCGGCCGCCGCCAGGAACGCCGGCGCGACCAGCAGTTTCTCGGTGGCCCGCGTGAACTCCGGGCTCGCCACCGTCTTGCGGATCGCGTCCTCCAGCCGGGCGATGATGCGCGGCGGCGTGCCCTTGGGCACCGCAACGCCACGCCACAGCTCGGCGCTCAAATTCATTCCCTGCTCGCGGGCGGTTGGGACGTCCGGGAAGAATGGATCGCGCGCACCGCTCATCGCAACGAGCGCGCGCACGGTTCCCGCCTTCAGGTGGCCTGCAAGCGCGCCCGGCAGCTGCACCACGGCGTCGACGTGGCCGCCCAGCAGGCTTGGCACCACTTGCGCAGCGTTGAATGGCACATCCACAACCTGGAAGCCGGAGGCCTTGAACAGCCACACCGAGCTCAAATGGGTATGGCTGCCGAATCCGGAATTGCCGACAGTGAGCGTGCCGGGTTTCGCTTTCGCTTGCCGCAGCATGTCGCCCAGGGCTTTCCACGGCGCCTCGCTCTTCACAAACAGAAGAGGCGTCTCGATCTGCACGCGCGCGACCGGCAGGAACGACTTGTAGTCGAACGGCAGCATCCCGGTGTGGTAGGTGGTCGAGATCGCGTTCGAGCTCCATACCAGGTGATGGCCGTCGGGTGCTTGCTGAACGGCGTACTTGTAGCCGACCGCGCCGCCGCCGCCCGGCCGGTTCACCACCACGATCTGGGTGCCGAGCTGCCTCGACATGCCTTCTGCCAGCACGCGCGCGGTGACGTCCGCGGAGCTACCGGCGGGAAACAGCACGACGAACTCGATCGGTCTCGCGCCCGGGAACGCGTCCTGCGCCAGCGCCGCCGGAACGACCGCAAGCCCCGCCAGAATCGCGAGGAGCCGGGAAACAACAGCACGTGGAGCTGACATGGACAGGCCTCCTCTTCGTTTATCCTCTGCGGGACCCGCAGGGGGTCGCAGGGTTGCGACAGGATTCTAGCAGGGTGTTGCCATGGCGTGCGGCTGCAACCGGCCGGAATGCCGGCAACAGCGGCCTGCAGGCGCGCTCCTCAGTAGGTGCCGCGAAACGCGTCGTGGCCGCGCACGTAATGGCTATTTCCGGCTCGCGGCGAGTGCCCTGTAGCCGATGTCGCGCCGATACTGCATGCCCTCGAAGCGGACCTGCTCCGCGGTCGCGTAGGCGCGCCGCTGCGCGGCGCGGACGTTGCCCCCCAGCGCGGTAACGGTGAGCACCCGCCCGCCGCTTACGACGACATCGCCGCCGTTGAGCGCGGTGCCGGCGTGGAATATTCGGCAATCCTCCTGCGGCGCCGGCAGTCCCCGGACCGCGTCGCCCTTGCGTGGCGCCTCCGGGTAGCCGTGGGCGGCCAGCACCACGCCGAGGGCGACCCGCGTGTCCCACTCCGCTTGCGCCCGGTCAAGGCTGCCGGCGAGCGCGTGCTCGATCAGCGCCACGAGATCGCTCTTCAACCTCATGATGATCGGCTGCGTCTCGGGATCGCCCATGCGGCAGTTGAATTCCAGCACCTGCACCCGGCCTTCCCGGGAAATCATGAGACCGGCGTAGAGAAAGCCCGCGTAGGGCGTGCCGTCCCGTTCCATGCCGGCGATGGCAGGTTGAATCACCTCGCGCATCACCCGGGCGTGCACCGCAGGCGTCACCGCCGGCGCCGGGGAGTATGCGCCCATGCCGCCGGTGTTGGGTCCGCGGTCGCCGTCGAGCAGCCGCTTGTGGTCCTGGCTGGTCGCGAGCGGCAGCGCGTGCCTGCCGTCGGCGAGCACGATGAAACTCGCCTCCTCGCCGTCGAGGTAGTCCTCGATCACCACCCGGCTGCCGGCGGCGCCCAGTTTTTTCTCGATGAGCATGCTGTCCACCGCCGCGTGCGCTGCTGCCGCATCCATTGCCACCACGACGCCCTTGCCGGCGGCGAGCCCGTCGGCCTTGATGACAACCGGCGCGCCGTGCCGCTCCAGGTATTCGTGTGCCGGCGGGGCCTCGCTGAACACCGCGTAGGCCGCGCTCGGTATGCCGTGGCGTTGCATGAAGCTCTTGGCGAATTCCTTGGAGCTCTCGAGCCGGGCGGCGGACCGCGTCGGGCCGAAAATCCCCAACCCTGCCGCATGAAAAGCGTCCACGATGCCCTCGGCCAGCGGCGCCTCCGGCCCGACCACGGTGAACGCCACCGCTTCCCTGCGCGCGAGCTCGATCCACTCCGGTATCGAAGCGGCTGCCGCATTGGCCACACCCTCTTCGCGCGCGGTGCCGGCGTTGCCGGGCGCGACGAACACCCGCGAGACGCGCGGTGAGCGCGCGAGCTTCCAGGCCAGCGCATGTTCGCGGGCTCCCGATCCAATGACAAGCAATCTCATGACAGACGTCTAGGGAAACCGTCGAACGGCAAGCACTGACCCGCGAACATGAATTAGATTCTTCCGGTCACCCGTTATCGGCATTTCGGGCACGTCAGTGCCTGAAATGCCGATAGCCGGTAAACACCATCGCGATGCCGTGCTCGTCGGCGGCCGCGATCACCTCGTCGTCGCGCAGGCTGCCGCCCGGCTGAATGATCGCGCGGGTGCCTGCCCTCGCCACCACGTCCACGCCATCCCGGAACGGGAAGAAGGCGTCGGACGCGACCACCGACCCCTGCAGCGTCAGGCCGGCGTTCTCCGCCTTGATGGTGGCGATGCGCGCCGAGTCCACGCGGCTCATTTGCCCCGCGCCCACGCCGAGCGTCCGGCCGCCGCCGCAAAACACGATGGCGTTGGATTTCACGAACCTGGCGACGCGCCACGCGAACTCAAGATCGGCTGTCTGCGCCTCGCTCGGCCGCGTCCGGGTGACGACCTTGAGCCCGCTCGCCGTGACGCCGGCGATGTCCGGCGTCTGCACCAGCAGGCCCCCGCCCACGCGCTTGAAGTCGTAGTCGTTGGCACCGGCGGCGAGCGGCACCTCGAGCACGCGGATATTGGCCTTGCCCGCCAGCGCCAGCACCGCCTCCGTGCCAATCGCCGGAGCGATCACCACTTCCACGAACTGCTGCGCGACGGCTTGCGCCGTGACCGCGTCGAGCTCGCGGTTGAAGGCGATGATGCCGCCGAAAGCCGACGCAGGATCGGTGGCAAATGCCTTGCGATAGGCGTCGACCAGGCTCGCCGCGAGCGCCGCACCGCAGGGGTTGGCGTGCTTGACGATGACGCACGCCGGCCCGGCGAAGCTCTTCACGCATTCCCACGCGGCATCGGCGTCGGCGATGTTGTTGTAGGAAAGCTCCTTGCCCTGCAGCTGGCGATAGGCGCCGAGGCTCCCCGGCGCCGGCCGCGGATCGCGATAGAACGCGGCCTCCTGGTGCGGGTTCTCCCCGTAACGCAGCCGCTGCGCGCGCTCGAACTGCAGGTTGAGCCGCCGCGGGAAGCGCTCGAGGCCCCCGGAGCCATCAAGCGCGGTCAGGTAGTTGCTGATCGCCCCGTCATATTGCGCGGTGTGGGAGAACGCTTTTTGCGCCAGCCGCAGGCGCGTTTCGGCTCCGAGCGCGCCAGCGGCAGACGCCATCTCCTTCAGCACCGCTTCGTAATCGGCCGGATCGGCCACCACCGCCACATGCTCGTAGTTCTTGGCGGCGCTCCTCAGCATGGCGGGGCCGCCGATATCGATGTTCTCGACGGCTTGCTCGAGGGTGCAGCCCGGACGGGCCACCGTCGCGCTGAAGGGATAGAGGTTGACGACCACGAGGTCGATCATCGGAATGGCAGCCTTGCCCAGCTCAGCCATGTGCCCCGGGACATCGCGCCGGGCGAGGATGCCGGCGTGCACCTTCGGGTGCAGGGTCTTCACCCGCCCGTCAAGCAACTGCGGGAAGCCGGTATAGTCGGCGACCTCGGTCACCTTGAGGCCGGACGCCCTCAGGAGCTGCGCCGTGCCGCCCGTGGCGAGGAGCGTTACGCCAAAGCGGGCGAGCCCCCTCGCAAATTCGGCGACCCCGGTCTTGTCCGACACGCTGAGCAGCGCCTGTTTGATGACGGCCATGACGGTAGGATTGAGGTAATAGGATCGAGATTGAGGAAAACCGGCCACCCGTCAACTGCTGCGGGCTCTCGATCCTCGATCCTAGCAGCCTGTCGGACTTGCCATCATGAACGGTCGGTATGAACGCATGGGCAGTCGCACTGGGTTACCGCTGAGCCGACAGGCTGTAATGGGGTATTTGTTGACCCGGAACTGTCATTCAAGTGCACTGCATCCGGTGCATCCGGTTCACGTTATCAGAACCTGTCCTTCCATTCAGCAGTGTGTCGCCTGCTGGCTCGGCAGATGATGATGGTCGCGGCCTGCGAGACACGGTGCGGAACCCAAAGTCCGACACACTGCTAGAACTTGATGCCGTGCACCCTCATCTTCTTGCGCAGGGTATTGCGATTGATGCCCAGCATCTGAGCAGCGTGGCTCTGGTTGCCGCGTACGCGGTGCAACACGCTCTCCAGCAGCGGCTTCTCCACGCAATGGATGACCATGTCATAGACCGCGCAGGGTTTTTCCCCGTCGAGATCCCTGAAATAGCCCTCGATTGCCCGGCGCACCATGCGCGCCATTTCGTTTTCGTTCATCATGCTGCGAGTTCCTCGACATAGGCCAGGCGCTGCCCGCGGCCAGCGAGCTGCGCGAAGAATTCATCCACCGCCGCGAGCTGCTCGCGGCAGGTCTCGAGCTGGTTCATGGCGTGGCGGAACGCCGCCGAGCCGGCCAACCCCTTGGTGTACCAGGAAATATGCTTGCGGGCGACGCGCACCCCGGTGTGCTCGCCGTAGAACTCGTAGAGATCATGGAGGTGGGCAACCAGCACGCGGTGAATCTCCTCCACTTCCGGGGGCGGCAACCGGCCGCCGGTCTCCAGGTAGTGCTGAATCTCGCGGAACATCCACGGCCGGCCCTGGGCGGCGCGCCCGATCATCACCGCGTCAGCCCGGGTGTAGTCGAGCACCCGCTTCACCTGCTCGGGCGTCGCGATGTCGCCGTTGGCGATCACGGGGAGCCTCACTCCCGACTTGACCGCCGCGATGGTGTCGTACTCGGCCTCGCCGGAGAAGCCGCAGGCGCGAGTGCGGCCGTGGATGGCGAGCGCCTGGATGCCGGCGTTTTCCGCGATTCTGGCCACCCGCAGCGCATTCTTGTTCCCGCGGTCCCAGCCAGTGCGGATCTTGAGCGTGACCGGCACGTCCACTGCCGTTACCACCGCGCTCAGGATGCGCCCGACCAACGGCTCGTCCTTGAGCAGCGCGGAGCCGGCCATGACGTTGCAGACCTTTTTCGCCGGGCATCCCATGTTGATGTCGATGATCTGGGCGCCCTGGTCGACGTTGTAGCGCGCCGCCTCCGCCAGCATCCGGGGATCCGCTCCCGCGATCTGCACCGCGATCGGATCGACCTCGCCCTCGTGATCGGCGCGCCGGCGCGTCTTCTCCGAGCCCCACAGCAGCGAATTGCTCGCCACCATCTCCGAAACAGCCATGCCCGCGCCCATGGTCTTGCACAGCTGGCGGAATGGCCGGTCGGTGACGCCCGCCATCGGCGCGACGATGAGATTGTTCTTGAGATGGAACGGGCCGATGTGCATCACGCGTGCCGGGTTCGCGATCGTCGTCGAATCTGTTGCGGGGGAGGACGCCATTGTAATCGCTCGCCCCGCGCAAGAAAAGCAATTCCTGTTTTTTTTTCGATCGGTGTTGCAGCGAACCCACACGCGCGACGCGCGGCGCGACGGCGCGCAATCAAACCGCTTGCCGAAGTAAGCACTTATTCAAAAAATTTCGAGCAGTACTTGCGCGACGGCGCGTAACTTGCCAAGTTGGAACGGCACTAGCCGCGCGCACCGAAGGTCATGCGCCGCACGACGAAGTCCTTGGCCGGCGGTACGCCGCCCAACACCGCGAGTCCCAAGCCGCGCGCAAGCCTGAGGGGGGTGAACGCGTTGGAGAACAAGCGCACCAGCGTGTCGGTGAAAAGTATCCCGCCGCCGCGATCGAGCCGGCGCCGGGCGGAATAAGCGAGGACCTGCCTTGGCCCACCGATCTCGGCGTGGTCGCAGTCCCGGAGCATGGCCGCCAGCTCCCAGGCGTCGCGCAAACCGAGATTGAGCCCCTGCCCGGCGACCGGATGCAGGGTCTGCGCCGCGTTGCCGAGCACCACTGTGCGCGGTTCCGCAATGTGGGACGCGACCTTGAGGGCGAGTGGGTACCATGCTCGGCCGCGGGCGCTCTTGAAAACGCCCAAGCGGTTCCCGAAGCTCCGCTGCAGCTGCGCCAGAAAGTCAGTCTCGGTCAGCGCGCACAATAGTTGTGCATGCTCCGGAGTCGTCGTCCACACCAGCGCAACCGTCTCACCGTCAGGCAATATCGCCAGCGGTCCTTCCGGGGTAAAGCGCTCGTAGGCGACATTCTGGTGCGGGGCGCCGCAGGTCGCGCGCGCGGTCACCGCGGCCTGGCCGTAATCACGGGTGCGCAGCGCTGCGACCGGCAGCGCGCCGCCGTCGGCCACGGCGAGCAACCGTGCGCTGGCGTGCCCGGTATCGCCGCCCACGGCGAAGCGCACGACTGCCGCCGCCGTTCCCGCCTCGAACGCGCTCGCCGCGGCTCGGATCGGCGGCGCACCGCCCCCCGCTTCAAGCGCGCGAGCGAACGCCACGGCAAGCTGGCCATAGTCGAACACGTAACCCAGCGCCGGCAGACGCGCCTCCCGAGCGTCGAGCTCGACCCGGCCAAAACCGCCGCGTTGCGAAACGTGGATGCGCAGGATCGGCGTGGCCCGCGCGAGTCGCTCCCATACTCCGAGCCGCTCAAGTATCAGCCGGCTGCCGTGAGAAAGCGCAATCGGGCGGGGATCCGCCGCAGCGTGCGGGGCCCGAGCCTCCAGGAGCCCGACCGCAAGGCCGGTTCCGCGCAGGGCGAGCGTCAGGGCCGCGCCGACCGGCCCGCCGCCCACGACCAAGACGTCATAGTCAGCCATCGCGCACGCCCATCCAGGCTTCGATATCGGCCGGTGCCTTGGGGGCGTCGCGGGTCAGCACCTCGGCGCCGGACTCCGTCACCAGCACGTCGTCTTCGATGCGTACGCCGATGCCGGCCAGGTGTGCCGGCACGCCCTCGCCCGGCCGGATGTAGCAGCCCGGCTCGACGGTCAGCACCATGCCCGGGGCGAGCGCGCGCCAAGCGCCGCGCGACTTGTAATCGCCCGCATCGTGCACGTCGAGCCCGAGCCAGTGCCCGGTGCGATGCATGTAGAACTTCTTGTAGGCCTCGGTTTCCACCACCTCGGCGAGGCCGCCGGAGAGGAGCCTCAAATCGATCAGCCCCTGGGCCAGCACGTTGACCGCCGCGTGGTGCGGCGCATCCCACGGCGCGCCGGGCTTGACCGCCGCAATGGCGGCGGCTTGCGCCGCCAGCACCAGCTCGTAGATCTCGCGCTGCGGCCCGCTGAACCGGCCACTGACCGGAAAGGTGCGCGTGAGATCGGTGGCGTAACCGTCGAGCTCGCAGCCGGCGTCGATCAGCAGCAGCTCCCCGTCCATCAGCACGCCGTCGTTCTGCACGTAATGCAGCACGCAGGCGCGCTCACCGCAGGCGACGATCGGGGTATAGGCCGGCGCCTGCGCGCCATGGCGCCGGAATTCGTGCAGAAGCTCCGCCTCGATCTCGTATTCGGCCCGGCCCGGCCCGGTCGCGCGCATCGCGCGGCGGTGCGCGCCGGCGGTGATCGCCGCGGCGCGCCGCATCACGGCAAGTTCCTCCGGCCCCTTGATGAGCCGCATCTCGTCGAGCAGCGCGTGCACGTCCCGCACGATCCATGGGGCGGTGACGCCGGAACGCGCCCGGCCACGCACCTGGTTGATCCAGTCCGTCACGCGCGCGTCCCACCCCGGGTCGGCGCCGAGATGGCAGTAGAGCGCGTCGCGGTCGGCGATCAACTCCGGCATCAGCGCGTCAAGCTGGGAAATCGAATGCGCTTCGTCAAAGCCGAAGGCACCGCGCGCGGCCTCCGGTCCATGGCGGAAGCCATCCCAGTTTTCCCGCTCGGGATCCTTGTCGCGGCAGAACAGGATGCTCTTCGGTTCGGCGCCTGCGACGATCACCAGCGCCGCCGCGGGCTCGCGGAAGCCGGTGAGGTAGTAAAAATAGCTGTCGAAACGGTAGGGATAGTGCGCGTCGCGGTTACGCGCGCGCTCGGGTGCGGTCGGCACGATCGCAACGCCCTCCTGCATGGCGGCGGCAAGCCGGGCGCGCCGCCGCTGATAGACGCCGATATCGATGTTCTCTGCCATGGACGAAATTTTAAGAGTCCCTAACACAATGAAACACGCGTGCGTTGCGAGCAAAAATTGGTGATGACGCGAAGGACGGCGCAGGTCATATCGCGAATATGGCCAAGCCGGCCGACAAAGTCAGCGCCGATTTTGGCCGCAACCCCGGCACAGGCATTTTAATATCCAATGATAATCCAGGGGCTGGCACGAATTTTGGCCCATGGCTTTGTCGCTCCCCTTGCCAATATTCCAGATATTGGCTGCGGCTCGCTTCGCGCCCTGGGCCAAAATCGTGACAGCGCATCGCGCGTTTCATTGTGTTAGGGACTCTATAACAAGCCCGGCCGCTGCCCGCCGCCGCAACGGGCAGCGCTAGCGGCTACCCTTGGCGGCAAGCGCGCGCTCCAGCGCTTCGAGGCGCAGCGGCGTGCCAATGTCCATCCACAGCCCCCGGTGATGTTCGCCGCTCACGAGCCCCCGTGCCATCGCTGGCCTGAGCAGCGCCACCAGCTGGCAGCGCGCCCCGCGCGGAACCCGTGCAAACAGGGCAGGGGAATAGACGCCGATGCCACTGAAGGTGAGACGCCCGGGGCCGTCCGCCGACACTTTGCCCGCGCCGAGCGAGAAATCACCCCCTGGGTGATGCGGCGGGTTATCCACCATCACAAGGTGGGCGAGACCCGCGCCAGTTTCGAGCGCCGTTGCGACGGCAGCCAGTCGCGCAAAATCAAAATCGCAATAGATGTCGCTGTTGACCACCAGGAACGGCGTGTCCCCGAGCAGCGGCAGCGCATAAGCGATGCCGCCGCCGGTCTCCAGCGGCTCGGCCTCGCGTGAATATACGATGCGAGCCCCGTAGCGCGAGCCGTCGCCGAGCGCCCGCTCGATCATGCCGGCGAAGTGCGAAACATTGACGACCAGCTCGGTGTAGCTGGAACGCGCGAGGCGCGCGATCAAGTGCGCAACAAGCGGCCGGCCGTCGGCCTCGAGCAGGGCCTTGGGCAGGCGGTCGGTGAGCGGGCGCATGCGCTCACCGCGCCCGGCGGCGAGGATCATCGCTTTCATGCGGTGGGTTCCCGGTCCCCTTTCCCATCAGTGCCGGCTGATGCTTCTCGAGCTGCTCGATGAGCCGCGCCAGCGGGGCGAGCTCGCGGTAGCGCGCGGCGACCGCGCGCGCGTAGTTGAGAAAGCGCGGCGTGTCCTCAAGATAGCCACCCTTGCCGTCGCGGTAGTGGATGCGAGCGAAGATGCCGAGCACCTTCAAGTGGCGCTGCAATCCCATCCATTCGAAGTCGCGGTAGAACTCGCTGAACTCGGGGTCGACCGGCAGGCCCCGCTGCCTCGCCTTGTCCCAGTAGCGCGCGGCCCAGTCGACGACGCGCTCCTCCTCCCAGCTCACGAACGCATCGCGGGTCAGCGAAACCAGGTCGTAGCTGATCGGGCCGTGCACCGCGTCCTGGAAGTCGATCACGCCGGGGTTGGGCTCGCTCACCATGAGATTGCGCGGCATGTAGTCGCGGTGCACGAAGACCGCCGGCTGCGCCAGGCTGCGGGAGATGAGGAGCGCGACCGTGTCGGAGAGCGCCTGCTGCTGCGCGCCGGAGAGCCGCAATGCGAGGTGGCGCGCGACATACCACTCCGGAAACAGATTGCACTCCCGCCTGAGGAGCGCTGCGTCGTACGGCGGCAGCTCCCCCTCGCGGCTCGCCAGCTGCCACTTGATGAGCGCCTCGATCGCGTCATCGAACAGCCGGTCCACGTTGGCTTCGTTCAACACCGAGAGATAGGTCGTGTCGCCCAGGTCCGTGAGCAGCAGGAATCCGCGAGCGAGGTCCTGCGCGATCACCTGCGGCGCGTTGACTCCTGCCGACCGCAGCAGCGCCGCCACGCGCACGAAGGGGCGGCAGTCCTCGCGCTCCGGCGGTGCATCCATCGCGATCCAGGACCGCGCGTCGTCGGTGGTCACGCGGAAATAGCGTCGGAAGCTGGCGTCTGCCGAAGCCGGTTTCAAGGCAAAACCGCCCGCCCCCAGACGCGTGCCGAGCCATCCCCGCAGCTGCTCCAGTCGAGTGTCGATGTCCGGCGGCAAGCCGATTGCCTTCAGCGGTGAATTGTGCGATTTTAGCATCACGCTACACAGGCAATTTTCGATGAAAAAACTGATAATTACGCGCCTGTCGCTGGCCCTGATGTGCGCGCTGCCCTGCGCGGCCGGCGGGCAGCAGGGACTCACATTGAAGTCACAACCCGGGTTGCTCGTCATCCCGCCGTCGGTGAGGGAGGACGTGCCGCTCTTTATCGAAGCGGACCGGGTGCAGGGGCGCCAGGATCAGGATACCGAGGCCCAGGGCAACGTGTGGCTCAGAAAGCGCGGGCAGGCGGTCTATACCGATTGGCTGCGCTACGACAAGCCGGCCGGCGAGATCGCCGCTCAGGGTAACGTGCGCATGGAGCTCGGGGCCGATGTGGTGGAGGGCGCCCGGCTGCGATACAACCTCGAATCCGATCGCGGCTTCATGGAGAATCCCCGCTACACGCTGCACAAGACTTCCGAGCCCGGCGGCCCGCGGGCGCTATTCCGCGAGACGGATGCGCGGGGCTCGGCGGAGCGGTTATTGTTCGAGGGGCCCGGCCAGTATCGCGCGGAACGCGCCGAGTACACCGCTTGCGGGCCCGGCAACGACGACTGGTACCTGCGCGCGGGCGATCTGCGGATCGACAAGGAGCGCGACGTCGGCGTCGCGCGCGATGCGAGCATCGTGCTCCTGGGCACGCCGATTTTCTACTCGCCGTACTTGTCGTTCTCGCTGCACCAGGAGCGCAAGTCCGGCTTTATCACGCCGCACTACGGCAGCACCGACAAGGGCGGCGCGGAGATCACGATTCCCTACTACTGGAACATTGCGCCCAATCGCGACGCCACCGTCTCGCCGCGCATCATGACGCGGCGCGGCGTGCTGGTGCACGGCGAGTTCCGCTATCTCGAGCCGACCTATCTCGGCGAAGCCCGCGCGGAAGTGCTGCCGGAAGACAGCGCCAAGGGCGGGGAGCAGCGCAGCGCCTACTTCCTCCGCCACAACCAGACGCTGCCCGGCGGCTGGTTCGGGGCGCTCAACCTGCAGAGAGTATCGGACGACACCTACTTCACCGACCTCTCGACGCAAATCGCCGTAACGTCCCAGGTTCAGCTGCCGAGCGACCTCACCCTCGGCCGCGGCGGGACCTGGGGCGGCGCCGGCAGCTACGGATTGAACGCGCTCATCCAGCGCTGGCAGACGCTGCAGCCCGACCCGCTGCAGCCGGTGACGCCGCCGTATGACCGGCTGCCCCAGCTGACGTTGACGGCGGCGCGCCCGGAGGTGCTGCGCTCGGATTTCGACTTCTACGGACAATACACGACCTTCGATCATCCGACGCTCACCACGGGCACCCGGGTGCTGGCCTATCCGAGCCTGAGCGTGCCGTTGCAGACGGCGTATGCCTCCGTGACACCCAAGCTCGGCGTCAATCTGGCGCGCTACCTGATCGATACCAACACCGCCGGATTCACCGATCAGAGCCGGACGGTCCCCGTCTTCACCACCGATTCCAGCGTGGTGTTCGAGCGCCCGACCGCGATCGGCGGCGCGCCCTTTCTGCAGACCCTGGAGCCGCGGCTCTACTACGTCTATGTCCCGTTCCGGGACCAGAGCGGCATCCCCGTGTTCGACAGCGCCCAGCAGGACATCAATTTCGCGACCATCTATTCCGAGAACCAGTTCTCCGGGTGGGATCGCATCAGTGATGCCAATCAGTTGACGCTCGGCGTCACCTCGCGCTACATCGGAACCGACACCGGCGCGGAGCGCCTGCGCGTGGGCGTCGCGCAGCGCTTCTACTTCGACACCCAGCAGGTCACCCTCCCCGGCGCGCCCGTTCGCGAGAGCTCGCGTTCCGATCTGCTCGCCGCGCTGTCCGGGGCGGTCGCGCCGCACTTGAGGGCGGAGGCGGGCCTGCAATACAGCACCAGTTTCTCGCAGACGCAGAAGTTCAACATCGGTGCCCGTTACCAGCCGCTGCCGGGAAGGGTGCTCAACCTGACCTATCGCGAGACGATCAACACCCTGCGCCAGACCGACCTCTCGACGCAGTGGCCGGTCGGGCGGGGGTGGACGGGGCTCGCACGCTGGAACTACTCGCTGCTCGATGATCGCACTCTCGAGGGCCTGCTCGGCGCGGAATACAATGGCGATTGCTGGGTGCTGCGCGTGGTCGCCCATCGCTTTGCCACCACCACCCAGCAGACTTCCACCACGTTCTTCGTGCAACTCGAGTTGAACGGCGTGTCGCGCATTGGCTCCAATCCCATGGAAACGCTGAGACGCAATATCGGCGGCTATGCCAGACTGGATCCCCGCGCCCCGAGGCCCGATGATGCAAGCCTTCCCTATTACTGATCGAATCCGCGTGCCCCTAGGAGTTTGTCGGACTTAGGTCGGACAAACTCCTTATGCAAAACCGCCCGCACGATAACGGGAGTAAATGACTCTGAAAACCTCATTTCCAGCCTACGCACGTGCCCATCGGAGGCCAATCAGGGTCGTTACCCTGGGTTTCATTCGAAATTGGCGGGCGGTTTTGCTGTTAGCAGCCTGTCGGACACCTAAGTCCGGCAGGCTGCTAGCCGGGTCGAGCGCGCCCCCGCCGCGGCCCGCCTTGCTCGCGCTGGCCCTCGCCGCCGCGGTGTGGGCCGCAGCCGGCCCCGCCCCGGCGCAGCAGCCGCGTCCGGTGGTGGTCCTCGACCGTATCGTGGCAGTGGTGAACAACGAGGTGATCACGCGGGCCGAACTGGAACAGCGCTACCGCTTCACCGCCCTGCAGCTGAAGCAGCAGGGCACGCCGCTGCCGCCGCGCGCAGCCCTGGAAAAACAGATCCTCGACCGCCTGATCACCGACCACGTGCAGCTGCAGCTCGCCAAGGAAACCGGGCTGCGCGTGGACGACTCGGAGCTCGATCGTGCGATCCAGCGCATCGCGCAGGAGAACAAGCTCACGCCGGAGCAGCTGCGTGCGACGCTGGAGAAGGACGGCGTACCGTTCCCCCGCTTCCGCGAGGATATCCGCAATGAAATCACCCTGTCGCGGCTGAGGCAGCGCGAAGTCGACAACAGGATCGTGGTCAGCGAAGGCGAAATCGAAAGCTTCATCAACGCCCAACAGGGCCTGGCCGGCCGCGGCGAGCAGTACAATCTTTCCCACATCCTGGTGACGGTCCCCGAGAATGCCGGCCCGGAGCAGATCCAGGCCCGCCGCGGCCGCGCCGAGCAGGCCCTCCAGCAGTTGAAGACGGGCGCCGACTTCCGCCAGGTCGCGGCGGCGTTTTCGGACGCGCCCGACGCGTTGCAAGGAGGCGCGATGGGCTGGCGCGATGGCACGCGCCTGCCGGCCCTGTTCCTCGAATCCTTGAAATCCCTGCAGTCCGGCGAGGTGAGCCCGCTCCTCCGCAGCGCCAACGGGTTCCATATCCTCAAGCTGAACGACCGGCGCAGCTCGAGCGCCCCGGTGATCGTGCGTCAAACCCGGGCTCGCCACATCCTGGTCAAGACCAACGAGCTGGTGCCGCAAGCCGAGGCGCGCCGGCGGATCGACACCCTCAAGGAGCGCCTCGATAACAAGGCCGACTTTGCGGAGCTCGCGCGCCTGCACTCCGAGGACGCGAGCGGGTCCAAGGGTGGGGACCTCGGGTGGCTCTCGCCGGGCGATACGGTCCCCGAGTTCGAGGGCGCGATGAACGCGCTCACGCCGGGCGAGATCAGCGCTGCCGTGCAAACGCCGTTCGGCTGGCACCTGATTCAGGTGCTCGAGCGACGCGACGAGGACATGTCGCGGGACCGCCAGCGGCTGGCGGCGCAGACGGCGCTGCGCGCGCGCAAGTCCGACGAGTCCTACCAGGAGTGGGCGCGGCAGCTCCGCGACCGGGCCTACATCGAGTACCGTCTCGACGAAAGATAGCGTCGAGTTTTGAGTGTTGAGTTTTGAGTGTTAAGTTACGGGTTACGCACTGCGTTCTCTTGCGCGACAACTCAACATTCAACACTCAACACTCAACACTCCGCTGATAGCGGTAACGGCAGGTGAGCCGGCAGGCATCGGGCCCGACCTGTGCGTAGGGCTCGCACGCCGCCGGTTGCCGGCACGCATCGTCGTGGTCGCCGACCGTGAACTGCTCAAGGACCGCGCGCGCCTGCTGGGCCTGCCGCTCAAGGTGGTGGATCATCCTGCCGGAGCAGGTGCGGCTTCCCGTGCCGGCGCGCTCGCGGTGCTCCACGTACCGCTCGCGCAGGCCGCGGTCCCGGGACGGCTGAATCCGGCCAACAGCGGCTACGTGCTGCGCACCCTGGAGGCCGCCGCCGACGGCTGCCGTGACGGGGCGTTCGACGCGATGGTCACGGCTCCGCTGCAGAAGAGCGTGATCAACGACGCCGGCATCGCGTTCACCGGGCACACCGAGTTTCTCGCGGCGCACACCGGGGCCGATCATGTGGTGATGATGCTCGTCGGCGGCGGCATGCGGGTTGCGCTCGCCACCACCCATCTCCCGCTGCGGGACGTCGCGCGCCACATCACCGCGCAGAGCCTGGAGCGCACGCTGCGCGTGCTGCAACGCGACCTTGCCGAGCGCTTCGCGATCCCGCGGCCCCGCATCTGCGTTGCCGGCCTGAACCCTCACGCCGGCGAAGCGGGTTTTCTGGGCCGGGAGGAGGCCGATATCATCAGCCCGCTGCTGGCGAAGCTGCGCCGCGAAGGGTTCGACGTCGAAGGTCCGCTGCCCGCCGACACGCTGTTCAACCCGCGCCGGCTCAAGGGCTGCGATTGCGTGCTCGCGATGTATCACGACCAGGGCCTGCCGGTGCTCAAATACGCCAGCTTCGGCGCCGGCGTCAATGTCACCCTCGGGCTGCCCATCATCCGCACTTCGGTGGACCATGGCACCGCGCTCGAGCTCGCCGGCACCGGCCGCGCCGGGAGCGGCAGCCTGATCGAGGCGATCCGGCTGGCGGCGAAGCTGGCCGCGGGCCACCGCCGGACGCGGCGCATCGCATGATGGCGGCGCAGGGGACACGCCCGGCCATGCGCCACGTTCCCCGCAGGCGCTTCGGGCAGAACTTCCTCACCGATGAGGTGGCGATCGCCGCCATCGTCGACGCCATCGCGCCGCAGCCGCGCGATCGCGTGGTGGAAATCGGACCGGGGCTGGGCGCGCTCACCCGGCCGCTCGCCGCCCGGCTCGATCACCTGCAGGTGATCGAGATCGACCGCGACATCGTCGCGCACCTTCGCGCCGAGTTCCCCGCCGGCAAAGTCACGGTCCACGAGGGCGACGCGCTGCGCTTCGACTTCAGCGCGCTGGGGCCACGGCTGCGCGTGGTCGGCAATCTTCCCTACAACATTTCTACGCCGCTGCTGTTCCATCTGGCGCGACACGCCGCGGCCCTACTGGATATCCACGTCATGCTGCAGAGAGAGGTCGTGGAACGCATGGTCGCCATGCCATCCACCTCGGACTACGGGCGGCTGTCGGTGATGCTGCAATACCGTTTCGAGATGGAGCAGGTCCTCGCCGTCCCCGCCAGCGCGTTCCGTCCGGCTCCCAGGGTCGAATCCGCCGTGGTGCGCATGGTGCCGTTCGCGCGCCTGCCGCATCGCGCAAGCGACGAGGCGGCCCTCGGGAAAATCGTCGCCGCCGCCTTCGCGCAGCGCCGCAAGACGCTGCGCAACGCGTTGCGGACCCACTTCAGGGCCGCGGATTTCGAGCGGCTCGGCGTCAACGCCGGGCTGCGGGCGCAGGATCTGCGCGTTGAGGATTTCGTCCGCTTGGCGGACGACATCCTCAATCGCTAGGAAATTCAATCCGGCTCCGCCGTCAAATCGATAAGAAATCGGCTAGGCCGATTTCTTCTGGATGAACTCGATCTTGTAGCCGTCGGGGTCCTCGACGAAGGCGATCACGGTGGTGCCGTGCTTCATGGGCCCGGCCTCGCGCGTCACCTTGCCGCCGCGCCGCTTCACCTCCTCGCACGCCTGGTAGGCATCCGCGACCTCGATCGCCACGTGGCCGTAGCCGTTGCCGAGATCATAGGACGGCGTGTCCCAGTTGTGCGTGAGCTCCAGCACCGCGGTCTTCGACTCCTCGTCGTAGCCGACGAAGGCGTTGGTGAAGCGCCCGCCCGGGTAGTCCGACTTGCGCAATAGCTTCATGCCCACCACCTGCGTGTAGAAATCGAGTGAGCGCCGCAGGTCGCCGACGCGGATCATGGTGTGCAGAATACGCATACGCGCAGTGTTGAGTGTTGAGTTTTAAATGTTGAGTTTCCAGCCAGTCGCCGGGGCGTTTAGGATAACTCAACACTAAACACTTAACACTCAAAATTCTAGATTTCCACCATCTCGAAGTCTTCCTTGCGCGCCCCGCACTCCGGGCAGGTCCAGTTCACCGGCACATCCTCCCAGCGGGTGCCCGGTGCGATGCCCTCGTCGGGCAGTCCCGCGCCCTCATCGTAGATGAATCCGCAGATGAGGCACATGTAGGTCCTGTCGATCCGTGTTTCGGCGGCAGTCATGCGGGATACCCGTTTTACGTTAGAATCCAATTCTATCCAATCGTCCTGCCGCGACCAACCGCGCGGGCGCCTTCAACTCCTTGCGCATGGCCGACCTTCCTCCCATTGTCCTGGTGTTCGCCGCGACCGATCCGAGCGGCGGCGCGGGACTGCAGTCCGACATCATGACGCTCTCGAGCATGGGCTGCCACCCGCTGTCGGTCGTGACCGCAATCACCATCCAGGACACGATGGGCGTCGACGACGTCAGCCCGATCGACGCGGAATGGGTCGCGGACCAGGCGCGCTGCGTGCTCGAGGATATGCCGGTCGCCGCCTTCAAGATCGGCCTGCTGGGCAATCTCGAGCAGATCGCCATCATTGCAGAGGTGGTTTCCGATTACCCCGAGGTGCCGCTGGTGCTCGACCCGGTGCTCGCCTCGGGACGCGGCGACGAGTTGGTCACCGAGGAGATGGTGGGCGCGTTGAAGGAGCTGCTCATCCCGCAGACCACCATATTGACGCCCAACAGCCTCGAGGCGCGCCGGCTGGCGGCCGAGGACAACGAGGAGGGCGAAGGCCGCGATCTTGCCGAATGCGCGAAGCGGATCATCGCGACCGGATGCGAGTACGTGCTCGTCACCGGCACCCACGAGAACACCGCCCAGGTGGTCAATACCCTCTACGGCCAGAACGGCGTGGTGCGCAGCGACAGCTGGCCGCGGCTGCCGGGCTCGTACCACGGCTCGGGCTGCACGCTTGCGGCCGCCATCGCCGCCACCGTCGCCAACGGCCTGGAGGTGAGCGATGCAGTCAAGGACGCGCAGGAATACACGTGGCAGACGCTGAAGGCGGCGTTCCGGCCCGGCATGGGCCAGCACATACCGGACCGGTTGTTCTGGGCGCGCGACGAGGAGGAGGCCGGTGGCGGCGGGAGCGAGGTTAAGCAGTGAACCACAAGATCTGCGGCCTGTACGCCGTCACGCCCGACGTCGCCGACACGCCGAACCTGCTCATCGCGGCAGAAGCGGCGCTCGCCGGTGGCGCGCGCCTGCTGCAGTATCGCAACAAGTCAGCCAGCACGGCATTGAAGCTCCTGCAGGGGCAGGCCCTGCTTGCGTTGTGCCGGAAGTACCACGTGCCGCTCATCATCAATGACCACCTCGATCTCGCGTTGGCCCTGGATGCCGACGGTCTGCATTTGGGCGCTGAGGACAGGTCACTCACCGCAGCGCGAGCGCGGCTCGGGCCGGAAAAAATCCTCGGTGCCTCCTGTTACGACCGGCTCGAGCGTGCGCAGGAGGCCGAGCGCCTGGGCGCCGACTATGTCGCGTTCGGAAGCTTCTTTCCCTCCAGCGTGAAGCCGGGCGCGGTGTGCGCGCCGCTCGCCCTGCTGGGGAACGCCAAGCGGCGGCTCTCCACGCCGGTGGTGGCCATCGGCGGCATCACGCTCGATAACGCGCCACAACTGATCGCGGCCGGCGCCGACGGCGTCGCCGTGATCTCCGCGCTGTTCGGGGCGGACGATGTCAAGCTCGCGGCGCGCCGCTTCAGCGCGTTGTTCTCGCTACAAGAACTGCAAGCGCGCGCCTCGTGACCGGTGGCTCGTGACTCGCGGTGGGCAGAGATGAAGCGCAGCCAGAAGCTGTTCCAGCGCGCACAACTCGTCATTCCGGCCGGCGTCAACTCGCCGGTGCGCGCGTTCCGCTCGGTGGGCGGCACGCCGCTGTTCATCCAGCGCGGCAAGGGCGCACAAGTGTGGGACGCCGACGGCCGGGCCTATATCGATTACGTCGGCTCGTGGGGCCCGCTCATCGTCGGGCACGCCCATCCCGATGTAGTGAACGCAGTGCAGCATGCAGCCGAGCGCGGGCTGTCCTTCGGCGCGCCCACGGAGCAGGAGGTCGAGATGGCGGAGCTGCTGTGCCGGCTCGTGCCCTCCCTCGAGCAGGTGCGGCTCACGAGTTCCGGGACCGAGGCGACCATGAGCGCGATCCGTCTCGCGCGCGGCCACACCGGCCGGCACAAGATCGTCAAGTTCGAGGGCTGTTATCACGGCCATGCCGATGCCCTGCTCGTCAAAGCGGGATCCGGCGCGCTGACCTTCGGCCAGCCCTCCTCGGCGGGCGTGCCAGAGCCGACCGCCGCTCACACCGTGGTGCTGGACTACAACAACGAGGCCGCGCTGGAGCAGGCCTTCGAGCGCGAGGGGGCCGAGATTGCAGCCGTCATCGTGGAGCCGGTCGCCGGCAACATGAACCTCGTGGCGCCGCGCACGGGCTTCCTCGAGCTGCTGCGCAGGCTTTGCACGCGCTACGGGGCCGTGTTGATCTTCGACGAAGTGATGACTGGGTTTCGTGTCGCGCTCGGGGGCGCGCAGACGCTCTACCGCGTCATGCCCGACTTGACCACGCTCGGCAAGGTCATCGGCGGGGGACTGCCGGTCGGCGCCTTTGGCGGGCGCCGCGACATCATGCGGGCCATTGCGCCGCTCGGGCCGGTGTACCAAGCCGGAACGCTTTCCGGCAATCCGGTCGCGATGGCTGCGGGACTCGCGACGCTCAAGCTCGTTCAGGCGCCGGGGTTCTATGACCGGCTTGCGGCAACCGCGCGCGCGCTGTGCGAAGGCCTCGCTCGCGCCGCGCAAGAGCACGGCATACCCTTCTCCGCGGCGAGCGTCGGCGGCATGTTCGGCATCTTTTTCCGCGCGACCCCCCCTGCGAGCTTCGCGGAAGCCATGCAGTGCGACACGGAGATGTTCAACCGCTTCTTTCATGCCATGCTCGCCGCAGGCATCTACCTCGCGCCCTCGGCTTACGAGGCGGGATTCGTCTCCTCCGCCCATGGCGAGGCGGAAGTCGGGCGCACTGTTGGCGCCGCGAAGAAGGTTTTTGCAGGCTTGCGTGCCTGAAGCGTTCCCCCGCGCCGCTCCCGGCACGGGCTGGAATCAGCGCAACCCGGCGATGTACTCGGCCAAGGCCGCGATTTCCCTGTCAGAGAGCTTCTCAGCCACCGCGCGCATCATGCGGTTCGGATCGTTGGCGCGCTCGCCCGAGCGGAACGCTCGCAGTTGGGCCGATGTGTATTCCGGGAACTGCCCCGCGAGCCGCGGAAACTGGGCCGGCATTCCGGTGCCGTTCGGCCCGTGACAGCCGGTGCAGGCCGCCACGTTCCTCGCCAGGATGCCGCCGCGATAAATTGCCTGCCCGAGCCTGACGAGATCCGGGTCGCGCGCCACGCGCGGTTTGCGCTTCTGGGCCTCGAAATAGGCTGCGAGGTTGCGCATGTCGCCGGCCGAGAGACTCGCCACCATCCCCGCCATCACGGCATTGATCCGCTCAGCGGGTTTGCCGTCCAGCGACCGGAAGTTCATGAGCTGCTTCAAGGTGTAGTCGGCGTGCTGGCCGGCGAGCACAGGGTTGACGGAGAGCGCGCTGTTGCCATCCGCAGCGTGACAGGAGGCGCAGATCTGGTCCACGAGCTGCCGCGCCCGCGAAGGGTCCGCTGTGGGAATAGCCTGCGCCAGGGCCCAAGCGGGGACGAGCGTGCCGGCAACGAGCGCCAGCAGCCAGCGGGATCTCATGCGCAGTCCTTTTTTGCGACGTTTTGTCGTGCCAGGCCGCATTGTATAGTACGCACCTTTGCGCGCGCCAGTTTTGGGCACGATAACAACAACCTAGGCCGGTTTTTCCCGACCAGCGGGCGGCGGCGTCGAGGGCCTCACCATCAGCGGCAGTGCGCGGCGCACGATGGGGCAGCAGAAATAAAAAACCCCCGGTTAAAGGGGAGTAAAACCGGGGGCAAAAGCCTTAATTAGCATTAAGGCGCCCGCTCAGGGAGGAGAAGCGGGAGACGACCTGACGTCGTCTAATGCATACGACGTTTATAATGCCCCAGAGTTCCCCGGCAGGGGAAAAAAAATGCACGTTTCTTCAAGAGGTTAATACGATGTGGTCCTACGGCGGGTTTCCGCAGCGGCGCATGCGCCGGATGCGGCGCGACGAGTTCACGCGCCGG